>JAAUYK010015701.1_pt1 | contig 10480 bp, 15 predicted proteins | sample 7278021 | NCBI WGS metagenome assembly JAAUYK01 (sample SAMN14350223, study PRJNA611818) | marine sediment metagenome | isolation source: surface marine sediment (1.8m) | place: French Polynesia: Moorea | collected 2018-08
CGGCCATTGAATTGCTGTTCGTTATACGCTCGTGCAACTCTGGACGAAATACACGGTTTAAACAACAAAAACAACAACGTGTACGTATATATGATCCACAGCAAATTTAAATCTAACATGAGTGCGACGCGCTTTCTTGGCCTTCATGGTCGTCTTGTCATGGGCATCTTAATTGTTCGAGAATGATCCTATTCTCCCTCCGATAAACGCTCGATCTTCTCCTCCTGGAACGACCTCACCAGGCTCCTCTTTTTTCTTCATATTTTTAAGCTCCCTGCAGATTACACGTACGTGGAATACGTTGCCAACTTCGCTATTAGACACTAAAAGTATACCTTTCGATGTCGCTGACACTAAAGGTCAAAGCGATCACAGCACCCATTGCCAGGTATCAGAACAAGTTCGGCGGGCCGTCTGGCGCGTGTATGGCGCGCTCGTACGAGTGCTTGTTGGACTCGGCGACTCTCAAGGGCAAATCGTTCCGGTTGAAATGGAGGCTGAGGCGGGGCTCTTTCTGGATGTGCTCCGGTGTGCGATGGCATATATGTGGCTGGAACGCTCGCCATTTTGGATCCCGGTCAATCTTCTTAAGGACCGCATACTCCGAATGTACTATGTCCTAGCTGTTACAGGTATTCTTTGAGACTGTTGGCTTAATTATCCGGTTAGGACTTAGGATGTACGTGTCCCTCGCGTTTTGTTTGGCTATACCCGTATCCGTTTCCGGTCACTACTAACACAATATATAGTATGCAAAATTGTCCCCTATCTGACTATATCGCGCACGCGCGCACGGTGATACTTAAACTTAAGATACCTGGGTATAACCGTATGCTCGTGGGATTCCTTACTGGAGAGGCAGCTTCTTTGACACTGTATACCCTTTAGAGCACTAGCTGGAATTCAGTCAATAAAATCATATGTATTTTCTGACGTAGGTGCTGTCGTAATTGCATCATAAATTCAGAATACCTTGAAAACCTCGATTTTTGCCTGCGAAAAATGGAATTAACTCAGTCTCGTCTTGAATTCCAAGCTACGGTATCTGAAACGTTAATCTTCTGCAATGGAGGGACTTGTATGCCCGCCTAGCCCGTCTAACTAGGAATTATACGACGAGAAGGTTATATAATTTTCCTCTAACATTTTAACCTCTAAGATAGCAGTGGTCAATGAAGTGTGTGAATAAAATTGCTGCTCCCAAACTTTTTTGGTGGTTCTTTCAAGCGGCAGCCGTGCATCCACGTACAGTAGTCCTTCTCCTCCGTTAGGTTTCTCCGGCCGCTGCCTTACATTCCGCCTGTTCGTCGCCTCGTTCTTATTACGTGTTACGCCGCTGACGGGGCTATAGCGGCGGCGGCTGGCTAGCTGTCGAATAGACTTGGTTGGTGGATGGATGGACTTCGACTTGGACATTTGGGGCTCACCGGCAGCAGCGTATCACATACGGAAATACTGGGTATCGCCTTAATCCGTAGCCTCGAATTAATTAGTCTAAAGAGTGCAAAGAATGATGAGTCGGTGACTGATATGCGATCAAGATGTCGTCGCGTCCACAAACGGCGAGGACGTCGGCGGCATTCAGGTATCATGCCCAATGCCAATGTATGATTAAAGACCTAAATATGACCGTTCAACTTCATTGTAGGCGATTGAAACGAGACCGCGAGGCGGCTGCGGCGGAAGGACACCATCCCCAGGAGGTGTACGACACGTCCGGAATGCCCCGGGTCGTCATGTCCAGGGACGAGGGCTCCTCGGAGCCGTGGTGCCCATCCTACTGGCTCTCCTTTAAGCTCTTCTTCATGGCCAGGATCTCGGCCGCCGTGTGGTCCTCCATATCCGACTGCGATGAGACGTTCAACTACTGGGAGCCCATGCACTTTCTTCTCTACGGAAAAGGATTTCAGGTACGGAGTCTGATAACAAGAGGCAATTGCTCTATAGACCGGCGTCGAAGGCGATGATTCAATACATAATTGGAATGGTACACATGCGTATGGAACCCATTATATGGGCTTGGGGTCCACCCTGAGGATGGGGTCCACCATGGACATGAGGTTCGCCATGGGCAAGGGGTCCACCAGTGGTAATGGGTCCACCATGGATATTCAGTCCACCATGAGTATGGGATCCTCCATTGGGATGGTGCCCAGGATGTGTATTTAAATGTACGTACATACGTACGACATAAAGAGATATAAGCAGTGGAGGAAAAGAAAAGAAAGTTGTATGAAAACCGGTGTCTTAGACGCTGGTAAAAGTTCTAAGACCGATTTAAGGGCATTGGTCCTACATATTATAGACATGGGAATATTCTCCCGAGTACGGCCTCCGCTCCTACTTCTACGTCATGCTTCACCTTGTGCCGGCGTGGGTCTACGACCGCCTCCTCTCCCCGCATCGCATGTACGTCTTCTACTTCGTCCGCTGCCTGCTGGGATGCGCGTGTGCCGCCGCGGAGGCCTACTTCGTGCGCGCCGTCAGGAGGGAGATCGGCCCGAATGTGGCGCGCATTGCGCTCGCCTTCCTCCTCTTCAGCGCCGGCATGTTCGTCTCCAGCGCTGCCCTCCTCCCCTCCTCCACATCCATGTACCTGACCATGCTCAGCTACGGCGCCTGGTTCAACGGGAGCCACAACCTGGCCGTGCTGTTCACCGCCATGTCCGCCTACCTGAGCTGGCCGTTCGCGGCGCTGATCGGAGCGCCCATCGCGGTGGACATCGTGTTCCGTCGCAAGAAGATTGTCTTCTTTGTCAAGTGGTGCGTCATATCCACCGTAGTCGTCCTCGTGCCCCAGGTACAGATTATAATCAAGTGCTGTCCTTCTTATGCTTTATCTGAATGCCCTTAATGGCCAGGTTATTTTCGACTCCAACATATACGGCAAGACGGTGATCGCGCCGCTGAACATCATCACCTACAACATCTTTACGAGTCACGGGCCGAATCTATACGGGACGGAGCCCTGGTACTTTTACCTCCTCAACGGCTTCCTCAACTTTAACGTCGTGTTCGTCCTCGCGTTGGTGTCCTGGCCCATTCAGATGCTTTGCCACACCCTGGTACTAAATGAGTCAATAATGAGAGAACAGTCAAAAGTGCAGCCCTTCTTAATGTGATTGCAGATACCAGGCACGGCCACGGCGCAGGACTCGGCCAAGTGGTACCTCAACACGACCGGCATGTTCCTCTGGTTCGCCGTCTTCTTCCTGCAGCCGCACAAGGAGGAGCGATTCCTCTTTCCTGTCTACCCCTTAATCGCTTTCTCCGCTGCCTGTGCCGTGGACGCCATGCAGAAAATAATCTTCAACGTATTTGTGAAAAGGAAATTCCGGCATTACCTTGAGGTAATTGAAAATGGGTTGAAATTGTTTAGGCACAGTTTTAACTCTCGTAATTAACAGCATACGAACTGGATATCTGTGCTCCTGCTAACCGTGGCCGCCGCCATCAGCTTCTCCCGGATCGCGGCGCTCCACGTCAACTACGCTGCGCCCATCAACACGTGGATGCACGTGAGCCACCTGCCCTACTCCGATCCGGGTCGCTTCGGCTTCGACAGAACCAACAGCTCGGAGAGGATCAACGTGTGCATGGGCAAGGAGTGGCACCGCTTCCCCTCCAGCTTTTTCCTCCCCTCCGACGAGTGGGAGATGCGATTCCTCCGGTCTGAGTTTCGCGGCCAGCTGCCGCAGCCGTACATGCGCGGACTCCCCGGAGCGGACGCCGCCGCCGCCCAAAGGGACAACTTCAACGACCTGAACCGGGAGGAGCCAGACAGGTACTTTGGCAACGGGGCTGAGGGATGCCACTTTGTAGTCGACCTGGAGACTCCGGCGACGACGGAGCTTGAGCCGGCGTATGCCAAAGACGAGGACCGGTGGAAAGTGGTGAGCGAGCTAGACTTCCTGGACGCTTCGGCGACGCCGCGGGCCTGGCGCACCTTCTACGTGCCCTACATCGGCCCCATGAACTCTGCATACAACAGGTACCTGCTGCTGGAGAACAAAAAGCCGGTGAAAGTGACAGAGGAAAGCTCAAGTGGACAAGGACAAGGGCCGACGGCGCAGAAGAGCAAGAAGACCAAAAAGAATATTAGACACCTGTAAGTCGCAGTGTCAGTTGATCAGGTACAATTTTATTTTATATATAGCATCTTAATGGGGAGTGTGTACAGTGCACTATAAACGAGACTGATTGCTGCTATCACTATATGCAATACGGAGTTGTCATAATACTACTAGTGGGAGGGCCTGTTCGTTTTCTGCCTCAGTATGGAGATTCTCTGGTTGTTGTAGAATATCACCCTCTCCTCGTAGTTGTCCAGGTCCTCTATGAGGGGAAATTCCAGATTTCCCACCTGGCCGCCCTCAAGTTCAACGTCTTTCCTTTGGAGAACGAAAAAAGTAAGTAATGAAGGGGAGAATAAAAAAGTTTTTATCTATACTGTACTAACATACCTCGTTGCTCGCGGTGAGGTCTTTGACTGCAACCGCACGCCGTCCTCGCTCTCCTCCCTCCTCACAGAGGCCTTTTCAAACTCTGATGGAGGCGACGGGGAGCCAAAGTCCTCCACGGACTTGGTCTCGACGGGTGCGCCCTCGGGCCTCTTCTCGATCATTTCCCTCTCGTGCTCGCCCTTCTCGTTGCTCTCCATCACGCCGATGACGTCGCTCGTCGCCGTGAAGAGCACCTTATCCACGAAGAAGATGTTGCCCAGGTTGTAGACGAAGACCTCGTCGCCGAGCACGCGGATGTCCTGACGGCCGTCGTTCAGGATGATCTCGCCGTCGACGTCCTTGTTCACCTTCAGCCGGCTCTTGCCGTCGGCCATCACGATCTCCTGGCCGGTCTTCATGTCCTTGGAGAAGTAACGTCCGGCCGTCAAGTGCTTCACGAGCGTCCGGAGCCTGAAGTCGTCGTCGAGAAGGAACGGGTCGGGCGCGGTGGCGTCCTGGACGAACAGGCGCCAGAAGGCGTCGTCCCGAGGCACGAAGAGTGTATAGCCCTCAGAAGCGCCGACGGGTGTGCTCAGAGCTACGTATAAAAATCTGATTTTACTATTTCCAACTGACTTTAATTTGACAGAATAACTTACGGAATCCCTCCGCGTATTGTCCGAACTCTTGCGTCATGTTCATGTACTCGGTCATGTAGGTGTACTCCTCCCTCACGTCGAGCACGCTGTACGCGTGCGAAAGAAACTGGGAGCGGTACCACGGCGAGGGAAGCAGAGGTCCGGATTCCTGAAAATCGAATACGCATGATCAGTTGAGTATGACGTGGTGGGAATTTCATCTTCCCATCCTGTCATCGGACTGCCGCTCACCAGGTATTTGTGCTGCTCGTTGAGCCTGTTCACTTGGTCGATGTCGACGAACAGGAGGCTGTCTACGAAGAGCAGCGTCCCGTGGGCGACGTCGGTGCCGCCCTCCACCAGGTCGACCCCGTTCGCCTGCAGTCCCGTCCGGCCCGGCCGCGGGCTGGCGACGCGCGTGAATCGGACCGTCCGCCCGCCGACCGTCTTGAACTCGGCGCCGTTGGCCACAGTCTCCTGGTCGACCTCGCCGACGAGGAAGTGGTCGAGGATGGTCTTCCGGCTGAAGGACTTGACGTCGAACGGGTTGAAGCCCCAGTCGATTGGGTACCAGCTTTGGAAGGCGTTATCCATGGGGATCAGGGCGGTGTACTTTGTGTCTGGAAAGCAAATAATACTCATCAAGTTTAAGCTACGTTTCATTCTTCATGCTTACTCTCATCGAATTCCCTCCTGATGTCCTCAGTCTGGATATACTCGAGGAACTCGTGCGATCCGAATCGCAGCACGCTGAGAACGTCTACGATGTCCTGCAAGAATCCCGGCAACTGCTGCTCCCCCTCGTCCGCGATTCTCGCCTCGGGCTCCTCGTTCAGCTCCCCTGCGGAGTAAAGCGGGGCCTCGTCAAAGACGACGGCGTCGTAGTCGTCGTTCCGCCTGACCTCCTTCTGCCTCTGTTGCGCAATCGTGCTGGCCTCGATCTGCGCCAGCTTCAGCGGGTCCACCCACTCCTCCACGCAGACCACGATGTTCTGAAATAGAGTCGCAATTGGAGCCATATGTCGATCGCGTAATCGATTTCGCGTCCGTCTGTCCGTTCGCGCCTGGCTGCACCTTGAAAATGGTCCCCTTGTCGTTGGCCACCCGGCACTTTTCCAGCCGGACCCAGTCCTTTCTGGGCGTCCCCGGGGTCGACGGAGTGGCAGGCCTCGGGGTTGTCGTCGTCGTTGCTGCGAGCTTCTTCTTCTTCGTGAAGTTAAACAGCTTCGTAGTAGTGGTCGTAGTTGTCGTCGTAGTGGTTGTTGTTGTAGTCGTTGTGGTTGTCGACGTTGTGAAGAGTTTGAAGAGGGGAGTGGTCGGCTTGCCATCTTCAACGTCGTTGGAGAGCTTAATGTAAAATTATGCTGTTTTAGGACTACGCAATAACGTTGTTATAATACCCTAGATTTTACCTTATCCTTCTTCTTCTTGCTTGAGTTAAGATGTTCCTTCAAATTCTCCGAGTACAGGTAGTCTTCTACGGCGAAGATGATGCCGTTCTTCACCTTGGTCAAGCCGACGATTCTAACGTTGTTCACCCACACTTCCCCTAAATATCAGAAGCAAAATTATATTTAGCGCAAAAGGCTCGTTGCAACATCCGTCTGAGCACGTAACTAGAAAATTATGTGCGCGTGCAATTAAGTCCATCAGCCTGGTAACAAATTGAGTTCCACGATCTCATCTTTAAAATACTTTTTGCGGTTTCTGAAGCGCGTGATTCATTGCGCTCGCATATGCGCACAAAGAATCGAAAAAGCAGCTCTGTTAAAACTTTTAGCCCAAGTGCAGATCAATGAGCGCGATGACAGTAGTTGTCGATTTTCCTTCTCCCACCCTTGAGATTAGAAGTACGAATGCGACGCAAAGGTTGAATGTGTTTACCGGGAATCGCGTTACTTTACTAGAAGCGCATATACCGACTGCACTAGCCATTAAATGCCAGGCTATTAAAGCAGATCGCTCAAGCGTTTCGTTCCGTCCGCCCAATGAACAAACTCCGTCGAAATCACCGAGTGGAAAACGCGCTCGCTCTCTCACCATTTTTGTCCACCTTGAAGACGAGCGCCTGCCCGCCGGCTGTGTGGCGCTTCTGGTCCGTCTTCAGCTCCTCCAGCCTGATCTCCTCGCCGAGGAGAAAGTGGTTGGCGATCACCTCCTCCGCGAGAGCCTCGTCCTGCAGCAGCGCCTCCGGCGTGATCTTGGACTGGTTAATCGGGGCCAGTATGGTGAAGGGCTCGTCTGGTCGGTCGGTCGGAGGAGGAGGGAGAAGGAGAAAAGAAAAGAGAACGGCATTAAATTCCGGACGGAGGCAGCTAGTCAGTCGCCTTGCTTGCGTCCATTTAACGGATCACGCGTCGACAGGTAACGCCAGGAGCAACTATAGCTCCGAGAGTATAATGCCAAGGCGGGGAGAAATTGATTCGGCCGTGCGTTGCGGTTTCTGTCAAGAACACGTACGCGTACGCGTACGTACGCGTCAGCCAGACAACTCACCGGAAATCGTAACCTTGTTGTTCAGGAAGACGAACCAGAGGGAGAAGAAGAGGTCGACGCCGAGCTTCTCGTACACGCTGTTCGCGATCCCCTTCGTGTCCGGCAGCGACACCTCGCCCTCAACGTCGACTCTGAATGCGTGAAGAAACATGATACGTACATTTAAGTTCGTGGGAGCTCCGACCGATATCGATTGAAATGCGAAGCTGTTGCACAAGACATTTTTCTCGAGTCGGGTCATCTACCTGTGCTCCATGGGCAGCTCCCACGCTGGCATCTTGTCCGACTCTTCCATAACTGGGGCCTCGCGGCCGGGGCCCTCGACCTCGCCGGGTCTGGCGGCCACGAGCACCGCCGCCGCAGGCAAGACGAGCAGATATGACGCCCTCATCTTGGAGGTCACTCAAGGGGTGAAGGATATATCACTGGTCTACGTAGTTCAAAATCGCACGTATCCTCGATCGTTTAGAGCATGGCGACTAACACTGAAAGGATCTTTCTTCTGCCTCGTACACGTACTATCACCGCTCTCCAAGAAACGAATAAAGGATTGATTCAATTCGCAATATGCGCGTATATGTGCGTCTGAATGCCGCGGCCACAGGATGTAAACTGTCGTGTCGAGGCAACCGAACGATCGTCTGTCCGTTCGTCGCGTATACGTGTGCCGGGCACGCACGAGCGAGCGACCGGCGGCCGGGAGAGCGAAGGAGCTGGATGGATGGTACGTGGAGAGGGGAATGCCACGGCCGCTCCTAGAAGCCTGTGTACGTACAAACGAAGGTAGCGAGCGAGCGACCGATCGAGCGCACTCATCCTCCTCTTGATATTCCCTCTGATGGCGGCCACCAAAACCAACAACTCGTCATTGTACGTACATCGAACGAGCTGGCTTTACCTAGATTCCCCGAAGCTGTTGCCATCCATCCACCGTGGTGGCCGAATGAACTGCATGGTGGGCGGAAAAGGCGGTGATTAAAAGTACCGTGTGCGAGTAAGGACGACAATTGGATTCGGTTTCTGTTCGGAGCTAGCTAGTGGAGAAAATAGGCCGCACGCGTCGCGTGTGGCGCGTATACGTGACGCGTTGTGTTGATGGCGGCGCGGCGGTGGTGGGAAATGGTTCGCGATGCGGTCGCTTTAAGCCGGTTTTCGCTCTGGGCGCGAACGACGCGACGCGGCGCGGCGGGGAGCTCCATTTTTTCCGTCCTTGCTAGCTAGTGGATGTCTGACCCAGTTACGCTTGTTTTCCAACAGTTAAATTCAGACTCATGATCTAACCCGGCATGCTGACATAACTCAATTCGTAGCAAGTGCACCGTCAGGCCTGGCTCAAGATGGATTTACGTTCGACCGACCGTCCTTGCTGCCTGATTGTTATGCAATGCATGGAAAGACGCGCGCACGACAACATGTCCCTATAATATTTTCGATCGTTGCAGACACGTACATAGCCCACGTCGAAGTCATGCGCGACCTTGTCTGTCTGTCTGAATTCCCGACTGCGGAAGGATTGGATTGGATTTTCATGCCAGAGAAATTCTTAGAACAAACTACCTTTATACATTACGGCGACGAGGATGCTCTGCGCATAGTGACCATATGGCGCTACCGGAAACGTTGATTCAGCGTAACGAACTAAGAGTGTGTCTGATCTCATCTGGGAGAGAGAGGGATTTCCACACCGCTTTTTTTCTGGCTCATTGTTTGAACATCTGTTTAGCATGATCCCCTCTCCTTCTTTTCTTCGATCGCTAGCCAAGAGTGAACAAATTCTGGCTGGCGACGATCGCCCGGGCTGTCCAAACAGAGCTCTCGTCTTTCTTTTGAAGTGAAAACTAATGACGTGAGACTGGCCGGGGAAAATTCCCAGTAATCCGGCTGCCGGAGCAGATCGGTTACCAACCGTAACGCGCTGGATTATTTAACGCTGACCGGAACGTAGCGGCCAGGTAGACAATGAATATCCTATCGGCGGTCAGGTCACCAGACGCGGTCGTGGAGAGGTGACGATAGCGGACGGAAATATCGGTTGCCCAATGAAGACAGTATAATTAACGGCGCCGCGGCTATATCCGCCGAAAGGGTTGCTATATGAATTTACTGAATCAAACTTTGTGGATGATTAAGTCTTTTACGCAATTATATAAAGTGGCAGCAGGTTATTGCATATATCTATTAGGATTCAATTCTTATGAAGAATTGCTGCTGCATCTGGAGAGCTTCCGTTGCACAGCGCAAAAATTGTAACAGTCTAGATCCGCATCGCAAGCTGACCAGCTGAGAAATGGATTGCGTTAAATTTCTCTTATGCGTAATTCTGCTCCTAAATTCGTTAAGGAGTGTGGCCTCCAGGTCGTATTTACCACACAGACTGGAGGTTACGGAGGAGGAACCAGCGTCTGCCTTCAGTTCATTTAAACAGCTCGTAAAGGTAAATTTGATATGCCCGCGTTGAAATGGTACAAGGATGTCCAATATCTTCACTGTAGCCGGTGGTTACAACAGTGACGAATCGCCGCCACCGAAAGGTCTTCAAGAACCTGTTCGAGCACTTCTTCCTAGCCGGAACGTACAACCTGCTGGAGAGGGGCTACCACTACCTGAGGAACTGCCCCGACGACGACGCCGACTGCGACGGCAAGCCGGACAGGGTCGCCACGAGGTCGGAGTCAGAGACGGAGGAGACGCGCAGGATGCTCAAGGAGCTCTACATCATGGTCAGGGAGATGAGGGACGAGAGGCTGAGGAAGGCAAGAACGAGCGGCGGAGCCAACTATGTGGGCGGCAAGGTCTAACGGCGGTGGTAATATATTTTCTCGACGACTCTGGGGATTAGTTGTTTCGAAGAAGAGCGAGCGGTGGTGCACGTAGTAATAACGTCGGGGCATTTCGGCTAATCTA
>JAAUYK010050816.1_pt1 | contig 10479 bp, 10 predicted proteins | sample 7278021 | NCBI WGS metagenome assembly JAAUYK01 (sample SAMN14350223, study PRJNA611818) | marine sediment metagenome | isolation source: surface marine sediment (1.8m) | place: French Polynesia: Moorea | collected 2018-08
GACAATCCAACTGCCATGAAAAAATACCTTGACCTCAAGTTAGCTTGAGAAATTAACGTGCCTGTCAGTCACTCAAAATACAAGAGGATCTTTGACATGACCGCACGACTGGAACACACAAATTATACCGTGGCCGACCCCGACAAAACCGCCGCCTGGATGTGCGAGGTCTTTGGCTGGCACGTGCGCTGGTCCGGAGCCGCGATGGACTCGGGGCGGACAGTGCATGTGGGCGATGATGGGCATTACCTCGCGCTTTACACACCGGGCGACCCCAAGAAGGCGGCTGAGAACAACTATTCCACTATCGGTGGTCTGAACCATCTGGCGGTTGTGACCGATGACATCGACGCGCTGGAGGCCAAGGTCAAAGCAGCCGGGTTCACGCCCAAAAGCCATGCAGATTACGAACCGGGGCTGCGGTTCTATTTCAACGATCAGGACGGCATCGAATATGAGGTGGTGAGTTACCGTTAAGCGCAAAACCGGATCAGCGCCTGTCCGTGGGATGGCGCGGCAACAGACCTTCTGAGCGGTTTATGGCCGCCCCGTCATCTTACAGGAAATCGACGCGCTACGTTATCCACAGCGCCAGTCCGCCCGGACGGGCAGGCGCTGATCCGGCGGCCTACGGCCTTGATTCCGTGCGGGGCATCTCTTCAACAAAGGCAATCCCAAGCCGATCTTACCCAAGCCCCTTGCATTCCCACCCTCCAACCTGTCAGGTACATTCAACTATCTAACCACAGGGCCGCGGATCACCTGATCGGCGGCCCACCCGTATGATTGAGTGACTGGTATGGACAAGATTCCAATGACGCGCGCGGGCTATTCCGCGTTGGAAGCTGAACTGAAGACCCTCAAATCCGTGGAACGCCCCGCGATCATCAAGGCAATTGCGGAGGCGCGCGAACATGGCGACCTGAGCGAGAACGCCGAATACCACTCCGCCCGTGAAAAGCAGTCCTTCATCGAAGGCCGCATCAAAGAGCTGGAAGGCGTGTTGGGGTTGGCCGAGGTGATTGATCCAACCAAGCTTTCCGGCACCATCAAATTCGGTGCAACCGTCACATTAGTCGATGAAGACACAGACGAAGAGAAGACATGGCAGATTGTTGGCGAACACGAAGCCAACGTGGAAAAGGGCCTTTTGAACATCAAATCCCCCATCGCCCGCGCGCTGATTGGCAAAGACGAAGGTGACAGCGTTGAGGTACGCACGCCGGGGGGCGAGAAGTCCTATGAGGTTCTCAAGATCGTTTACGCCTGACCCTATCCGAAAGCCTGACCCGCATGGCCGCGCAAGACAAAAACCAGGACAGCTCCACACCCGGCAGGCTCGGGCTTTATGAGCGGCCCGAACAGGTGGGCGTCACAAATATTGAAGTGGTCGCGATTGCCCTGAGCGCCCTGTGGATCATCGCGGCGGTGATCTTTTTTGTGATAATGCCAAGCGGGCCCGAGGCCGGGTTCAGCGGCACAAACGCCATGATCACAATGCTGGCCATCTTCTTGCCCGTGGCGATGATCTGGGTCGCAGCCACAGCCGCACGCGCCAGCCGGATCATGCGCGAGGAAAGCCAACGCCTGCAATCTGCAATCGAGGCGATCCGGCAAGCTTATCTCAGCCAGCAACAACGCAGCGCTATCGGCGGGGAACCGAGCTCCGTCACAAAAAAGCTCGAAGAGATCGCCGAGACAACGAAGAAAACGGAAACCGCTCTGGCGACGTTTTCAACGATCCGACGCGAATTGCGCAGTCACCCCGCCCCGCAATCCGACCCCACCGTTCCCTTGGAGGATCAGGGACGGCTTGAGCTGGGCACCCCTGCGGAAGAGCTCTCTCCCCCGCTTGAGACCGCGGATTTTATACGCGCGCTAAATTTCCCGGAAACGGCCGATGACGAAGAGGGTTTTGCCGCCCTGCGTCGCGCCTTGAAAGACCGCAATTCCGGGCAAATGATCCAAGCTGCCCAAGACGTGCTGACCCTGCTCAGCCAGGACGGCATCTATATGGATGATCTCCGCCCCGATATGGCGCGCCCAGAGATCTGGCGCCAGTTCGCCACGGGAACGCGGGGCCGGGCGATTGCGGGTCTGGGCGGCGTCCGCGACCGTTCCTCCCTCGCGCTGACCGCGGGCCGGATGAAGCAAGACCCGATTTTCCGCGATACCGCGCACCACTTCCTGCGCAAGTTTGACCGGATGCTCGCCGATTTCGAACCCGGCGCAACAGACGCCGAAATTCAGGCCTTGGGCGAAACCCGCACTGCGCGCGCCTTCATGCTCTTGGGTCGGGTTGCCGGTACGTTTGACTGAGCCGTGCCGATCATTAGAGCAACCCTACCCCTTCAGATCGTCGTGATCCGCCGCCACCGCCAGCAACATGTCCCGCATCAAATCGGGGTCTGCCGCATGCACGCGGCTCCATGTCGCGATAAATGGTGTCTCGGACGGGTTGTCCAAAAACACCTGCCCCGCACGCATGATGTTTTCGGCAAACATCTCGATCGTTTGCTCTTCGCGGTGCCGGTCAATTGTCAGGCCGTTCATTGCCGCATCGTTGTAATAGCTCTCCAACAGATCCAGAGCGGTCCGGTAATACGTGGCCTTCAACGTCCGGAAGATATGCGTGGTGAAGACCGTGCCATCGGCAGCCAGTTTGCGGAAAATCGCCTTGCAGATATCCGTCGACATCCGGTTTAGACCGGTGTTTGCATCCTCTGCGCTGAGGTCCTGGTGCTTGTGATCATAGGCATCCGCGATCTCAACCTGGCACACGGATTTCGGCGCCAGGTTGCGCCAGGCCTCGGACAGAACACCAATCTCCAAACCCCAGTCAGAGGGGATGCGCAAATCGGGTAACATCCCGGTCCGCATGGCGAACTCGCCCGAGAGCGGGTATCGGAACGACCGCAGGTAATCGATGTAATCCCGATCTCCGATCACCTTTTTCAGCGCGATCAACAACGGGCTGACCAACAGCCGCGTCACCCGCCCGTTCATAGATCCGCTCCCGATCCGCGGGTAATAGCCTTTGGCCAGTTGGTAGGGGAAATTCGGATTGGCCACTGGATAGACCAACCGTGTGAGCATCTCCCGCTTATACGTCGTGATGTCGCAATCATGGATCGCCACAACCGCGCTGTCTTGGCACGCCATGAGATATCCCAGACAGGTCCAGACATTCTTGCCCTTGCCCGGCTCCGAAGGGTAAAGCCCCATCTTTTGCAGGCGCGCACCGATCTCCAATTGCCGGGGACTGTCGTTCCAGATCACCACATGCTCTTGCGGCAGGCGCGAGAAATACTCAACCGCATGGGCAAACTGATCGCGATTGGCGCGATCTAACCCGATGATAATACGGTGCAAATAGGGAACCTGCGCCAGTTCCTGAACGATATGATCCAACGCGGGCGCTTCGAGTTCTGAATATAATGACGGCAGGATCAGCGTGATTTTTCGGAACTGCGCGAACGTGCTGACCGTATGCTCCATCAGCTCAGCCGTGCCCGAGCGCAGGTTATGGAGTGTCGCAACATTCCCGTTTTGATGAAAATCCGCCACGTCCGTTCCTTTTCTTTAGTCCTCAAGACCCAAGCGCGTCAGCAACGCGCCCAAACTGGCATTCCAGCCGACAGGCCCAGGTTGATCAGCGTGGATCACCTCCGCTCCATCGCGGGTCTGAACCTCAACAGGATGGCCCTGCGCGTTGGGTAACACAATCGCATAATCCGCAGCACTCAGCATTTGGGCATCATTGGGGGCGTCGCCCAAAGCAATAGTAACCTGGGCGTTTTCTGCCGTTGTTATAGCGGCCATCTGGAGGGCTTTGGTTGCTCCGAAACTGAGGGTCAGGAATCGCCCGCCAAGACGCCCGGTGATGCCAAACTCGCCCAATGCGGCAAGGAATGCCTGCGCTTGCGCGTTGGTTCCGCGCCACAGACCGGGTTCTGAAAACTGACGTTTGGCTGCTCGTTCAGCGGCCTCGATGGTCAATCCTGTCACCTCTGCAATGCCCTCGGATCCAAGATCGCCGAACCCTTGAAACAAATCACGCAGCGAGGGCTCGACCTCTCCCAACGCTTGGCGAAGACGCTGATAGGTGTTTGTAGGCGGCAGCCTGTCCTCTCCCCCGGGCACGGTACCCGAACCGTTTTCACAGATCATCGGACAGTGAGAAAACCCCAGTACGGTGCGCAGTGGGATCATCTCTGCCGCGGTTTTGGAACTCGCCAAAATCAGAGCGATCTTATGACGGCGTAACCGCTCGAAGGTGGGTTGGGCCGGGGCATAATCGTAGGTGTGATGATCCAGTAGAGTCCCATCCAGATCGGTGAACACGATCAACTGTGGCCCAGTGCCAAGGGAGGAAATGTTTGCGATCACATCCGTCGTTCTGGGCAATTATGCCCAAAAATTAAACAGCTGGCGTGAACGTCCGGCGCATTATGCACCAGATGCTTTTGTCGCCCGCCTAATTTTTGTGCGCTCACGCTGGGGCAGGAACCTCTTCGACAGCCTCTGCCGCTTTGGCATAGGCGCTTTCGATCCAGTCGAAATCAGCCTCGGTCAAGGCGAGGCAAGGATAGGTTTTGCCTGGCGATTTGAAGAGACCGTTCTCCATCAAAACGGCGTTAAACCGTGCTTGGCGCGCTGTGTTGGACTGCAAAACATCGCGATAGTCGCGAACGGTTTTGTCTGTGAAGACAATCTCAAACAGTGTCGGATCGCCCACGATCTGATGTGCCACGCCGCGCGCGGTCAGCGCCGCAGACGCCATATCCATCAGACGCCGACCGTGCGCGCGCAGCAGATCGTATTGCCCATGGCGACGCAAGATTTCCATCGTTTTCAACCCCGCAATCGCGGCCACCGGGTTTCCCGAAAGCGTGCCCAATTGCATCAACCATTTGTCGGCCCCTACAGCCGCCTTGTCGAAATGCGCCATGATCTCCGCTCGCCCGGCAATGGCCGCCAATGGGAAGCCCCCGCCGATGATTTTGCCCAAGGTGCAGATATCGGGCGTCACGCCGTAAAGCTCCTGCGCGCCGCCATAGGAAAAGCGGAACCCGGTGACGACCTCATCAAAGATCAGGCAGATCCCGTATTTGTCGGCCTCGTCCCGCAGCGCCTGCAAAAAGCCAGGCTCAGGCGGGATGATGCGTTGCAACGGTTCAACGATGATCCCGGCCACCTGATCCCCATGTTCGGCCAGGAGAGAGCGGATGAAGTCCAGATCATTGAACGGTGCGATCAGCATCTCTGCCTGCACGCTTTCTGGAATGCCTGCACTGTCTGGCACGGCCTGAGGGAAGTTGACCATGCGGGCGGGCGCAAGGCTCATCTGCGCCTCGGCGCTCATCCCGTGGTAACCGCCTTCAAACTTCACGATCTTGTCGCGACCAGTGAACGCCCGGGCCAAGCGGATCGCGTACATATCCGCCTCTCCCCCGGAGGAAACATAGCGGATCTGATCCGCGCAAGGCACTGCGCGACAAATCTCTTCCGCCAGTTCCACGCCCAGCGCGTTGTTGGCAAAAAACGTCATGCCTTTGGGCAGCTGTTCTGCCACAGCCTCCAAAACTTCCGGGTGCCCATGACCTAAGAGCATCGGACCCGACCCAATCAAAAGGTCGATATATTCCTTGCCGTTTTCGTCCCACAAACGGGATCCTTTGCCCTCGCGGACAAACATCGTCGGATCGAAATTGCCAAAGCCACCGCCGGGCAAAACCGCCTTGGCGCGCTCAAACCAGTCTGCTTGTGTGTGGGTCATAGCATTCACTCCAAAATGAGATCGGGTTGGCCTAACGCCGCTTCGTCGGGGGTTACACCCAATCCTGGGCCCTCGGGCGGCGCAATGCGACCCTTTTCGCGAACCGGGCAATCGGGCGCCATGCGGGGGGCAACGTAGCCCGACAAATCGCACACGTTCAAAACACGTCCCGGCGGGGTGGATGCACCGATATGCAGCGCCGCTGCTGTGGTGATGTCTGAGCCCCATGTGTCTTCGATACACATTTTGGGCCCGAGATAGAGGCACAGATCCCGCGCCTGCGCCAAAGCCGTCACGCCGCCGAATTTGGAGATCTTCAGCGCCACGGCATCCAGAATGCCCAGACGATGCGCCTCAAGCAGGCTGGCCGTGTCATGGGCAAGCTCGTCAATCTTCATCGGCAGGTTGCTGGCCGCGCGCACTGCGGCGCAGTCATCCAAAGTGGCACAGGGTTGTTCGATCATCACGTCCAAATGTCGGACAGCGCGCGCCACACGGCTTGCGTCGAGCCGGTTCGATCCGCAGTTCCAGTCCCCATACACGATCGGGCCATCCCCCACGGCTGCGCGAACCTGAACCACACGGGCCACATCGGCCTCCCAATTATCATCGGCGCCCAGTTTGACCTGAAACTGGCGGATACCGGTCGCATAGGCCTCTTGCGCAATCTCGGCCATCCGCTCAGGCGCGATGCAGGTGATTGAATGATAAAGCGGCAGGCTATCGGACTGTTTGCCGCCCAAAAGCGCATAAAGCGGAAGACCTGCGGCCTTGCCCGTCAAATCCCACAGCGCCATATCCACCGGTGATTTGGCATAGCGGTGGTCGGGAAGATAGACGTCCATTTTCGCCATCAACGCGGCCGGGCCAATTGGATCGGCGCCCAAGAAGACAGGCGCCATCTCTTGCAGGGCGGGCGCGATACCACGCGCATAGGCGGGCAGGTAATGGGGGATCGGGCAGACCTCCCCCCAGCCCGACAGACCTGCGTCGGTGTCCAGTTTGATGACAACCGTTTCTACGGTGTCGCATGTCTTGCCGCTGGCCATATAGTAGGTCTCGTGACTGGTCAGCGGGACATGCCAGAGAGAAATACGGGTGATCTTCATAACGCGGTCTCGTATGTCGCAACGGGGGCGCCCAGCGCCTCTTCGTCAGGATGCACGCCCAGGCCCGGTGCTTCGGGCAGATGCAAATGGCCATTGATATTGCGCGGGCCACGGCCACCGGCGATATCCAGGGTCAGCATGTCCTGGCAGGCCCAGACGGCATGGACCGCATCATCAGGGATCGTTGCTGCCAGATGCAGCGCCTCAGCATCCGCTAGGACCGAGCCGCCGGTTGCCATCACGAACATGTCGATGCCGTGGGCCAAGGCCACGTCCCGCATGCGCGCCGCTTTGGTCAGGCCACCCACGCGGTTCAGCTTGATACCAAAGACCTCGGCCAAACCATCCCGCGCGATGCGCGTGGCATCTTGCAAGGTCACCAGGCTTTCATCGATAGACACGGGCGCCGCATGCAGCGGTCGGATCGCGGCGATATCATCCAGCGTTTCGCATGGCTGTTCGAACATCACGCGCAGGTCTTGCGTGGAGTGCATCACGCGCAGCGCCTGTTGCCGGGACCAGCCGCGGTTCACATCGTAGAGGATAATCTCCCCTTCGATCCGATGCGCCTCGACATCGCGGATGCGGGCCACATCCCGCCCAACATCGCCGCCGATTTTGACCGAATGCGCGATACACCCCCGGTCGCGATAGCGCTGCAGCACCTCACGCGTGTCCTCAACCGTCTTTGCTCCAACGGAGGAGGCGATTGGCCTTGGCGTACGCGAGCCGCCGCCCATCAGATCCGCAATGGGCATTCCAGCAACTTGGCCGGCGATGTCCCAACACGCCATGTCGATGGGGCTTTTGGCATAGAGATGGCCTGGCAGGGCAAGATCCAACGCACGTTCAACATCCAACACGCGGCGGGGATCCAGACCCAGAACGAAGGGGGCCATCGTCTCAATCCCGGCACGGATGCCAGGCCCGTGGGCGGGGACATAGGTGTGGCCCCAAGGGGTCCCCTCGCCCCAACCGGCAACTCCAGCATCCGTGTCCACTTTGACAATCGTCGCGTCTAAAACCTCGAATTTGAGCCTGCCACCGGACAGCCAATAGGGATGCTCAAGCGGCAGATCGACTTGGTAGACGGTGATCCCCGTAATCTTCACGCCACCCCCTCCTGGTAAGTCGCCACGGGGGCGCCAAGACTTTCGAAATCAGGTGTAACACCCAAGCCGGGTGTGTCGGGGGCATAGAGCTTGCCGTTCTCAGACCAAGCGCCGCCTATGCCGGTTGAACGCGTGTTGTAATTCATCAGATCGGTGGTGTTGATCAGATAGTCTGACGGTGTGGACGCCGCGAAATGGGACAGCGTCGCGCTTGCAATCTCGCCGCCCCATGTGTCTTCGGCGACAACGGGAATGCTGTTGTCGATCAGGTAATCCCGGACCCGGCGCGCCTTGGACAGGCCGCCAAGGTTGGAGATCTTGAGACAACAGATTTCCGCCCCCCGATCTACCACGACCCGATGCGCGGCATGGATCCCGGTGATGCACTCATCCAGCTTCATCGGCTGGGTGGCGACCCGGCGCACCTGTTGGCATTCCTCATAGGTCCGGCACGGTTGTTCCAGGATGAACTCCAAATCCACTGTGGCCCGCGCAACTCGGATCGCGTCATCCACCCGCCAGCCTTGATTGGCATCGGCCATGGCCTTTTCGCCGGGCTTTAGCATAGGCACCGTTTGCCGGATACGCTCAATATCCGCTGCCCAATCGGCACCGACCTTGACCTGAAACTGGCGGTAGCCTTGGGCGCGATAGCCCTCCATCTCGGCAATGGTCTCCTCCACCGCTTTCTGCGGCGCGACCCGGTACATCGGAGCGCCATCGGTCAGTTTACCGCCCAACAGCATCCATACCGGTTGACCACAGGATTGCCCCAGGATGTCCCAACAGGCGGCATCAAACGGCGCTTTGGCATAGCCATGCCCTTGGACCACATGATCCATAATCTGTTCGATGCGTGCGACCTGCCGCGGGTCTTCGCCCATCAGATGCGGCGCGACGAGCCGGGCCAAAGCCTCCACCCCTTCGGAATGGGCGACCATGTAATTCTCGCCGCAGGGTGTGAACTCCCCACACCCTTGCAGGCCCGCATCGGTATCGATCACCACAACCGAGGCCCGCGCGACCGAGATCGCATTGCCCGCCCCCCAGCCATAGCTGCCGCCGACGTAGGGCAAATCGGTTTTGAAGATGCGGATCCGGGTGATTTTCATGCCCGCACCTCGGCCTTTACTGTGAGAACAGGCGGGGTCGCGAACCCGTTGCGCCAGACGACATAGGCCATCACCGGGCTGTTATGCGTGGTCATTGCATGCGGTTGGTTCGCGCTGTGTTCAGATGTTGCGCCTTCGCTCAGACATTCCGGGGCCTCTCCGTCACGGAAGAACTCTGCCTCTCCGGCGATGACGGCATACATCTCTTCGCCGGGATGGTGATGAAACGGATAGTGCAACCCGCGCGGCATGTAGACGACCCATGCTGCCATCTGATCGCTGTGGAACGCGCCGCCGGTTCCGATCAGGCAATAGCAGCAAAAACGGTCGAGGAAATCCTGGCCAATATGCGTGTCCTTATAGGTCTCTCGCCATTTGGCATGAGGGCCCGCTGCCACGAAGGCATCGCGCAACGCTGCGTGATCGCGCGAGGCCAAAGCCATTTCGCCGTAGAGATGTTCCGCCGCCGGGATATGAAACGCCTCAACGTCTTGCGCCTGAATATCTGCGGGAAAAGGGCAAAAGTTTTGAAGCGATGGGCTAGCTTCATGCGCCGCCCGCGCCTCTGACAAAAGCCTGTCCCACACGGCGCGTGTCATGGGGTGACCACGATGTTTCCTGTGTGGCGTTTTTCGATGAATGCCGTTTGACCGGCGTGGAAATCCTCCAACGCGTAGGTGGCGGCCAGCATCGGTTTGACCTCACCGCGTTCGATGTAGCCAACCAGGTCCGCAAAAGTGCCCGGTGGCACGATGGTTGCCCCGGTGAAGGTCAAGTCGCGCAGGTAAAAAGTGCGCAGGTCGAGTTCAACCATGGGTCCGCCAATCGCACCGGAGCAGGTATAGCGTCCGCCGCGTTGCAATTGGTCGATCAAATGGGGCCATTGTGCTCCGCCCACGACATCCGCGACCACAGTGATTTTCTCGTCGTTCAATAGCTGCCGCAGATTGGCCGGCGCACGCGGCAACAGCCGGTCCGGACCGGTTTTTGCAACCTCGGCGTGTTTGCTCTCTGACGCCATCGCGATGGTGCGCGCGCCGCGCCGGTTGGCAAGCTGCACCAGTGCGCCACCCACGCCGCCCGAGGCGCCGGGAATCAATACCGTGTCATCAGCGGTGACCCCAGCGCGGTTGAGCATGTTTTCCGCGGTCACATAGGAGGTGGCGAAGGTAGCCAGTTCGGCATCGCTGAGATCGCTGTGTACAACGTGTACGTTGCGGGCATCGACTACCGTGTACTGGGCGAAGCCGCCATCACATTCCGAACCGAAGTAGCCGCAGCGATCCATGTTCAGTGGATCGTCCCAGTCGCGTAGCCAGGTATCGATCAAAACACGTTGTCCGAGCAGATTGTCCGGCCCCTCTTCC
>JAAUYK010098391.1_pt1 | contig 10477 bp, 9 predicted proteins | sample 7278021 | NCBI WGS metagenome assembly JAAUYK01 (sample SAMN14350223, study PRJNA611818) | marine sediment metagenome | isolation source: surface marine sediment (1.8m) | place: French Polynesia: Moorea | collected 2018-08
CGCCGCCCCCAGCGAAGGAGGAACGCCATGGACACCGTCAGCTTCATTCGGATGGATCAGGGAACCCGCGAGGACTACGCGCTGATAGACGCGGCCCTAGCGCGCCACAAGGCGGCGACCCACGCCGACAACATCCTGAACCTGCTGAAGGCCATGCGCGGCGAGACTCTGGGCTTCAAGATCGACCGCTACCAGCATTCGCTACAGACCGCCACCCGGGCGCGACGCGACGGGGCGGACGAGGAGATGCAGGTGGTCGCCCTGCTGCACGACATCGGCGACGTGATCGCCCCGGACAATCACAGCGAGGCCGCGGCAGCCGCCCTCAAGCCCTACGTCAGCGAGACCAACTATTGGCTGTTGAAGCACCACGGCCTGTTCCAGGGCTACTATTACTTCCACCATTACGACCAGGACCGCAACGCGCGCGACCGCTACCGCGGCCACCCGGCCTTCGAGGTGACCGCGGACTTCTGCGAACGCTGGGATCAGACTTCCTTCGACCCGGCCTACGACACCCTGCCGCTCGAGGCCTTCGAGCCGATGGTGCGCAAGATCCTGGCCCGCGAACCGCGCTACGCGGCTTGAGCGGGGTGTCGGACCCCGGGCGCGGCGGCGGACCGGCCAAGAGCGTCCGGGAACCCTTCCGGTTCTTCGATAACCGGGGCAAGTATCTGCTCTTCGCGACCACGACCAGCGAGAAGCGCAAGATCGCCGAGCGCGCCGGCCTGGAGCTCGAGCAGCTCTCGCCCAAGCCGCCGGCGCTCAGGATCTTTCAGGCCGGTGCCGGTGAAGGCACGCTGCTCAACCTTGCCCTGCGCCACCTGCACCTGCGATGGCCCAACGCACCCTTCTTCGTGGTGGTCAAGGAGAACAGCGCCGAGTTCGTGCGCCTGGCGGTCCGTACGCTGGCGGACCGCTTCCGCGAACACCCGGCCCTGGTGATGGTGATCACCAATACCCGCTACACCGAGGCCGCCGCGATCGATCCCGATGTCGGGATCGGGTCCGATGCCACCCACTGGCGCGAGGTCGCCCTCGAGGGAACCTCGGCCTACGGCTTCGCGGCGCAACTCAACCGAGAGGCCGGTTTCATCAACCGGGCCTGGCAGGAGATGGAGGACTGCGCCGAGGAAGAGCGGACCGCGACCAGGCCGAGCGTCCTGGTCCTCTATCGCAAGGACCAGAGCTTCGCCCTGGACCGCATCGTCCCGAGAAAGACGGGGGCGGCCTGGGCCTACGATCTGATTCTGGCCGCGCAGCCCTACCGCAGCCGCCTTCCCGCCGAGACCAAGGCCCGCTGCCTCCTGGCGCCGCTCGCGCGGGCGTTGGCGCCCGGCGGCAGGATGCTGGTGGTGCAGTCGACCGGCGAGGACCCGGGCATGGAGATCGTGCATGAGGTCTGGCCCGACGCCGCGCCCTTCCCCACCCCGCGGCGCAGCCTGCTCGAAGCGCTGCGCAGGGCGCTGGGCAAGGACGCGCGCGGCTTCCGATTTCCCGCCCTCTCGGACGACGCGGCGAAGTTCTTCTACCGCCTGCAGCTCAACCCCGACGAGCTCGACTCCGCGATCGGCACATCGACCCTGCTGGCCGCCTGGAACGCCGCCACCTATGTCGCGCAGATCGACGATGCGCGCCTGACCGAAGCCATGTCGCAGGACGGCTATCTGCGCGCCACGCAGAAGGTTCTCCAAGCCAACGACGGCCTCTGGTTCAAGAACGAATGCCTGGTCGTGACCAGGCCGGAAAAGCGGACGTAAAGCCGATCATGTTTCCTCGGGTCCAATTCGCAGTTCCATATCCGGGCGGGTCGGCGCCGGGGTCACGTTGCTCTTCAGTTGCAGTTCCAGTCGTGGCATTGTACGGGCCGTCGACCTGTCACCTTTGACCCACGTCAACCTCCCGCCACTGGGTGCATGATACGAGCGGCGGTACCTTGTCATCAGACGAGTTTTCCCGGGCGGAAGACGATGAGCAGACGTCAGTAAGACAATGAAACAGATAGGGAGTTGAGCCATGTACAAGAGATCGGTCCTAGCCGCCCTTCTGTGGGCAAGCGTCGCAATCTTCTCGCCGGCGTTCGGCCAGTCGGCAAAGATCGCGGGCTACGACCTTGGAGACTTCGAAACGAGAACGACGGCAAGTCTCGTCAATATCTGCACGATACAGAGCGGGCATAGCGACTACCTCGAAGCGCTCAGCTTCTGTTACGGCTTCTTCGCGGGCGGCGGCGCCTATCACAATGGTTTGGTCGCGGTCGAATCCTACAACCCGATTGTCTGCGCGCCGCCCAAGGCAACGATTAGCGAGGCGGTTGACATCTTCGTCGCCTTCGCCAAGTCGAACCCCCAGACCTCGGAATGGCGGGCTATGCGGACGATCGTGACCGCTCTGGCCGAGCAGTGGCCGTGCAAAAAGTAGAAGCGTTGGCATTGGATGTGATCCTGGAAACGATGGAGCGATGAAATGCATGCGGTGTTGAAGGCAAGAACCGTCGAATTCGGTCTGGTTCAGATGGCGCGCTGGACGGCGCCTCTCCTGGTGGTGTTCGCGCTGGTTCTCGGCGGTTGCGAGATGTCCGAGACCCAGGAACGGACGGCGAAGGGAGTGGGAGCCGGAGCAGCCGTCGGCGCCGCGGGCGGCGCCCTCTTCGGGGCCATGGCAGGGTCTCCCGGGATGGGCGCGGCGATCGGCGCGGGCGTGGGCGCGGCCGCAGGCGGTGTTGGCGGCTACGTCTACGATCAGCACGAGAAGCGGAAAGACAGCGACGCGGAGAACGAGCGGCTGCGCCGCGAGAACGAGGAGTTGCGGCAGCAGCAGAACCAATAGAAGACCCTCAACAAGCGTCTCGATGTTTCTGGGGTGTAACAGCCCCGGTTCTCATTACGTGGCCTGGGTAGTACCCAGGCCTTTTTTTTGCACCGGCACGACATCCGTCGCCGCGAAGTTTTGGTTGCGATCTGCTCTAGTCCCCGAAGGCACCGCCTTCGACGACGAAGGACTCGTCGATGAACCAGAGGCCGCCATGGCGCGAGAGGACCTCGCGGGTCGCCTCGAGGTATCTGCCGGAGGTCATGGCCTCGGCGAGTTGAAGGTCGTCGATCTGGGCGACGTAGACCGCGGCGTTCCAGGCGGTCAAGAGGATCGACATCTGGATCGGCTCGGCCAGCTCCTCGGACCGGGAGTGCAGACCGTAGCGGAACAGCGTGTGGTTGTCCGGCTCGATGGCGAAGCTGCGCCCGGGCGCGGAGCGGCGCAGCTGCTCACCAAGCGCTCTCATGACCATGGGCGCCGGCGTGCGGAACGGGCTCTCGTCCGGCCACACGCCACGGATGATCTCCATGCCGGGGTCCTGGCCGGTCGACTGGATCACCACCATGCGCCCCGCCGGCGCCAGGGCCCGCGCCAGGGGCTCGAGCACCAGCCGTGACTTGGTCTCTGCCGGGGTGCGGGTCCGGTAGGGCTGCGCCGCGATGACCAGGTCGTAGTTGCCCCCATCGCCGCCCTTCTGGGGCACGATGCCGTCGAGTTGGAACTTCCGGTCGGCGCGATAGAGAATCAGGACCGAGGGCGTCACGTAGAGCGGGTTGCCGGTCTTCTCGCTGTTGCGCACCTGCCACCAGTCGACCAGCAGCGGCTGTAGCTCGGTAATCTGGGCATCGAACTCGTGGGCGCTGCCGCCCTCCAGCGCGACCTCACGCCACTGCAGGGTTGCCTGCTTCGCCTTCGATTCGGGACGCAGGTGCGGGGCCTCGCGGTAATGCAGGTTGGTCACGGCCACGACCATCTGAGGATGCTCCGCGAAGCGATCCGGCAGCTTCTCCAAGGTCATGCGGACGTCTTCGACCGAGATCTCCTTGCCGACCACCAGAAAGGGCACGGTCGGAAAGCGCTCGTGCAGCTGTCGCAGGACGTCCGTCAAGACGGTGCCATCGCCCATGCCGGCGTCAAACACGCGAAGCGCCGGAGGGCTCGGCCGCAGGCTCGCGAGCTCGCCGCCGACCCGCCGGGCGATCGCCCACTTTTCGCCGCAGGTCGTGACGAACTGGAGGTACTTCTCCCGGTTGTCGAAGAAGCGGAAGGGCCGCTCCCCGGCGCCGGCGCTCGCTTCGCTCACGGGCCCCCTCGTCGCTATGCCGCCTATTCGGGGAAACCGGCCGTTACTGGGCCGCCATGCCAGCCAGCTCGGGCTTCGTCTCGGAGACCGTTGGCAGCCCCCGTTCCCGACGCGGCGTTCGGCCGAAGAAATCGCGGTAACACTTCGAGAAGTGCGACGCCGAGACAAAGCCGCAAGCCAGCGCCACGTCGATCACCGACATGTCGGTCTGCAGCAGGAGCAGACGCGCCTTGTTGAGCCGGAGCTCGAGATAGTAGCGGGCCGGCGAGCGATTCATGTACTTGCGGAACAGGCGTTCGAGCTGCCGGGTCGATAGCCCGGCGCTCTTGGCCAGTAAGCTCCGGGGCAGCGGTTCCTCGAGGTTCTCGTTCATCTGATCAATCACCGAGAGCAGCTTCGGATGGCGCACCCCGAGGCGCGCCGGCAGGGACATGCGCTGGTGGTCGTGCCGGTCGCGGATGCGCTCGTGCATGAACTGGTCGGCCACGGCGACCGCCAGCTCGTGGCCATGCTGCATCGCGATGACGTTGAGCATGAGATCGATCGCCGCAGTCCCGCCGGAACAGGTGAAGCGGTTGCGGTCAATCTCGAAGAGCTCGGAGGTCAGCTCCAGCTCGGGATAGTTCTCCGAGAAGCTCGCCAGGTTCTCCCAGTGAATGGTGCAGCGATAGCCGTCGAGCAGGCCGGCACGGGCCAGCACATGGCTGCCGGTGCACAGCGCCCCGATATCGATTCCACGTCGCCCGGCGCGGCGCAGCCAGGAGAGCAGCGGCTTGTCTTCCAGGCGGTGGATGTCGAGGCCGCCGCAGACCGCCACCACGTCGCACTGCACCCGGTCGTCGAGCGCGCCGTCGGGCTGCAGCATGATGCCGTTCGAGGCGGTCACGGGCCCGCCGTCCGAACTGTAGAGCCGCCAGCGGTAGAGTTCCTCGCCGCTCGCTCGGTTGGCGAGGCGCATGGCTTCGACGGCCGAGCCGAAGGCGATCATGGAGAATCGCGGCACCAGCACGAAGGCGACCTTGAACGGCAGCTCCTTCACAGGTGAACCCAGCATGGTCAATCAGCCTCGCCCCCGTCCCCGCCCAATTTTCCGGGACATACCAAGACTTTGGCACAAGAATCAGCCTGTCGCTAACGGAAAAAATCCTGGCGGGGAATCGCAAGCCTGATCAGGGCACATGACGCTTTTTGAGCGACCGCCAGGAAGCCTGATATGGTACGCAAGCGGTTGCCGCGTCGGTCGTCGCGTGGCATTGCTTTGCGGGAAGGCGCCCTTGGCGCGGCATCTAGGGGAAGGACAAGGGCGCGGATGAAGTCCCGGTATTCGATCTTCAGCCTGGCGCGTAACGCTCTGAATTATCACGAAGATTGGCCCGAGGCCTGGCGCGCGCCCGAGCCCAAGGCGGCCTACGACGTGGTCATTATCGGCGGCGGCGGCCACGGGCTGGCCACGGCCTACTACCTCGCCAAGGAGCATGGGATCACCGACGTGGCGGTGATCGAGCGGGGCTGGCTGGGCGGCGGCAACACCGGGCGCAATACCACCATCGTCCGCTCCAACTATCTCTGGGACGAGAGCGCGGCGCTCTATGAGCACGCGCTGAAGCTGTGGGAAGGTCTGAGCCAGGAGCTGAACTACAACGTCATGTTTAGCCAGCGCGGCGTGCTCAACCTCGCGCACAACCAGCACGATCTCAGGGAGATCTCGCGCCGGGTCAACGCCAACCGCCTCAACGGCGTCGACTCAGAGTTCCTCGATGCCCAACAGGTCAAGGCGTTCTGCCCGCCGATCGACCTCAGGGCGAAGGGCCGCTACCCGGTGCTCGGCGCCTCGCTGCAACGGCGCGGAGGCACGGCGCGCCACGACGCGGTGGCCTGGGGCTACGCCCGTGCGGCCGATGCCCGCGGCGTCGACATCATCCAGAACTGCCCGGTCACCGGTATCGAGGTGGAGAACGGCCGGGTGCGGGCGGTCGAGACCGCCAGGGGCAGGATCGAGGCCAAGAAGGTCGCCATCGTGGTCGCCGGCCATTCGGCGGTGTTGGCGGAGATGGCCGGCTTCCGCCTGCCGGTTCACGTCCTGCCGCTGCAGGCCCTGGTTTCCGAGCCGGTCAAGCCGGTGATCGACTGCGTCGTCATGTCGGGCGCGATCCACGCCTACATCAGCCAGTCCGACAAGGGCGAGCTGGTGATCGGCGCCGGGGTCGACCACTACGTCGGCTACGGCCAGCGCGGCAGCCTGACCGTTACCGAGGAGACCCTGGCCGCGATCTGCGAGCTCTTCCCCCTGTTCCGCCGCATGCGCATGCTGCGCCAGTGGGGCGGCATCGTGGACACCTGCCCCGACGCGAGCGCGATCATATCCAAGACCCCGGTCGACGGCATTTTCATCAACTGCGGCTGGGGCACCGGCGGCTTCAAGGCGACGCCGGGCTCCGGCTGGGTGTTCGCCCACACCATCGCCAAGGACGAGCCGCACCCGCTCAACGCCGCCTTCAGCCTGGATCGCTTCACCGGCGGCTACCTGATCGACGAGCACGGCGCCGCTGCTGTGGCCCACTGAGCAGTCCGGGAAACGCGCCCATGCTTCTCATCCCCTGCCCCTATTGCGGACCGCGCGCCGAACTGGAGTTCTCCTACGGCGACGAGGCGCATATCGCGCGTCCCAAGCAGCCGGAGAAGCTGAGCGACGAGGCGTGGGCCGACTACCTCTTCATGCGCAACCACGTGAAGGGCGTGTTTTTCGAGCGGTGGGTTCACGTCCACGGATGCCGGCGCTGGTTCAACGTCGCGCGCGACACCGTGACCTACGAGATCCTCGCGGTCTACGAGATGGGCCAGAAACCGCCCAAGATCAAAGCGCGCGGCTACGTATAGGCGATACCGACGTGCAACAAACTTACACCCCTCGTTTGTCATTGCCGGACTTGATCCGGCAATCCAGGAGCGGCCGGCATCCCTGGATGCCCGGGTCGGGGCCCGGGCATGACACTCAAGGGGATCCAGGTGCCCCAGGGCCGGAAAACTAGAATGGCGCAGAGCTTCCGACTTTCAGAAGGCGGTCACGTCGATCGCGGCCGGCCCCTCGGCTTCCGCTTCAACGGCCAAGGCTACCAGGGCTACGCCGGCGACACCCTGGCCTCGGCCCTGCTCGCCAACGGCGTCCACCTGGTCGGGCGCAGCTTCAAGTATCATCGGCCGCGCGGCATCGTGACGGCGGGACCGGAAGAGCCCAACGCCATCGTGCAGGTCGGCCAGGACCCGCAGACCGACCCCAACATCCGGGCGACCCAGATCGAGCTGGTCGAGGGCCTGACCGCCCGCTCCCAGAACTGCTGGCCCAGCGTCGGCTTCGACATCGGCGCGGTCAACAACCTGGCGTCGCGCCTGCTGCCGGCCGGCTTCTACTACAAGACCTTCATGTGGCCTGCCTCGTTCTGGATGAAGTACGAGCACTTCATCCGCCACGCGGCCGGCCTGGGCAAGGCGCCGAGCGGGCGCGACCCCGACCGCTACGACCAGACCTACGCGCACTGCGACGTTCTGGTGGTCGGCGGCGGACCAGCCGGCCTGGCCGCGGCGCGGGCCGCCGCCGCGACCGGCGCCCGGGTCATCCTGGCGGAGCAGGACTTCCAGTTCGGCGGCGACCTCCTGGCCCAGCAAGACGAGAAGATCGGCGCCAAGCCCGCGCTCGACTGGGTCGCGGACACGCTGATCGAGCTCGGCAAGTCGAGCGAGGTCCGCCTGCTGCCGCGCACCACGGTCTACGCCTACTTTGACCACAACTTCCTCGGTCTGGTCGAGCGGGTAACCGATCACCTCGACGAGGCGCCGGACAACCTGCCCCGCCACCGACTCTGGAAGGTCAGGGCGAAGCAAGTCGTCTTGGCGACCGGCGCACTGGAGCGGCCCCTCGTCTTCGCCGACAACGACCGGCCCGGGGTCATGCTGGCCGGGGCCTGCCGCACCTATCTCAACCGCTACGCGGTCAAACCCGGCAAGCAGGCGGTGGTCTTCACCAACAACGACGGGGCCTACGGCACGGCGCTCGACCTGCACCGGGCCGGCGTCCAGGTCGCCGGCATTGTCGATCTGCGGCCGGCGCCGGAAGGCCCCTTGTCCGAGCAGGCCGACGCTCTCGGTCTGCCGATTCTGAACGAGCGGGCCGTCGTCGCGGTCGAGGGCGGCAAGCGGGTCAAGCGGATCCGGGTCGCGCCGCTCGGCGCCGACGGTGCCAGCGTGAGCGGCGAGGGCGAGGCCCTGGACTGCGACCTGCTGCTCTCCTCCGGCGGCTGGAACCCGACGGTCCATCTGCTCTCCCAGTCCAAGGGCACCCTGGCCTGGGACGAGCTGCGCGGTTGCTTCCTGCCCGACAAGGCGGCCCAGGCGACGATCAACGCCGGCGCCTGCAACGGCGCCTTCGGCCTGGCGGGCTGCCTCGAACAGGGCCATGCCGCGGGTGAGACGGCCGCCGCCGAGGCCGGCTTCCCGGCCAAGGGGCGCGGCAAGAAGCCGCCGAAGGCGATCGACCGGGGCTTCCTGCCGGCCCGCTGGCTGTGGCTCGTGCCCTCCAACAAGCCGCTCGGCCGCGGCGGCAAGCATTTCGTCGACCAGCAGAACGACGTGACCGCCGCCGATCTGAAGCTGGCCATGCGGGAAGGCTACCGCTCGATCGAGCACATCAAGCGCTATACGACGACCGGCATGGGCACCGACCAGGGCAAGACCGGGAACGTCAACGCCATCGGCATCGTCGCCGAGGAGCTCGGCGAGCCCCTGCCCGACGTCGGCGTCACCACCTTCCGGCCACCCTATACGCCGGTGACCTTCGGGGTGTTCGCGGGCCGCAACGTGGACGCGCTGCTCGATCCGGTGCGCAAGACGCCGATGCACGCCTGGCACGAGCAGAACGGCGCGGCCTTCGAGGACGTCGGCCAGTGGAAGCGCCCCTGGTACTATCCCCGGGCGGGCGAGGACATGCACGCCGCGGTGGCGCGCGAGGTCAAGGCCTGCCGGGACTCCCTCGGCATCCTCGACGCCTCGACGCTGGGCAAGATCGACATCCAGGGCAAGGACGCGGTGACCCTCCTGAACCGGGTCTACACCAATGCCTGGAGCAAGCTGGAGGTCGGCCGCTGCCGCTACGGCCTCATGCTAGGCGAGGACGGCATGGTGATGGACGACGGCGTCACCGCCCGCCTAGGCGAGCACCGCTTTCTCATGACCACGACGACCGGCAACGCCGCCAGCGTGCTCGCCCACCTGGAGGAGTGGGTGCAGACCGAGTGGCCAGAGCTCGAGGTTTTCATGACCAGCGTCACCGAGCAGTTCGCCACCGCCTCGATCGCCGGCCCCAACGCCCGCGCGCTCCTCGGCGGGCTGACCCGGGACATCGACCTCGCGCCGGAGGCCCTGCCCCACATGAGCTTCGCCGAAGGCACGGTGGCCGGCATCCCGGCCCGGGTCTTCCGCATCTCCTTCACCGGCGAGTGCGCCTTCGAGATCAACGTGCCGGCGAGCTACGGCCTGGCGCTCTGGCAGGCCCTCATGACCGCGGGCGCCAAGTACAGCATCACGCCCTACGGCACCGAGGCCATGCACGTGCTGCGCGCGGAGAAGGGCTACATCATCGTGGGGCAGGAGACCGACGGCTCGGTGACGCCGCTCGACCTCGGCATGGACTGGATCGTCTCGAAGAAAAAGGACTTCATCGGCAAGCGGTCGCTCAGCCGCAGCGACATGGTGAAATCCGACCGCAAGCAGCTGGTCGGCCTGCTGACCGAGGATCCGCAAGCCGTTCTGCCCGAGGGCGCCCAACTGGTCGAGACGGTGCTGGGCAAGCCGCCCATGCCGATGCTCGGCCACGTCACCTCGAGCTACATGAGCCCCAACCTGGGCCGTTCCATCGCCATGGCCCTGATCAAGGGCGGCCGCGAGCGGATCGGACAGAAGGTCTTCGCGCCCCTGGCAGGCGGCAGTACACTGGCGGCGGAGATCACCGCGAGCGTGTTCTTCGACGCGGAAGGAGAGCGGCTCCGTGGCTGAGCAGTTCCTCAGACAGAGCCCCTTGGCCCACCTGGGACTCGAGGGACAGGCACAGGCCGATATGGGCGAGGCCGGCGTTGCCCTGGCGGAACGTCCCTTCCCGGCGATCGTCGACCTGCGCGGCGAATCCGGGGCCCTCGCCGGCCCCTTGAAGGCGGCTTTCGAGATCGACCTGCCGCGTGAGGCCGGAGGCACGGCGCACAAGAACGGGCTGAGCGTTTTCTGGCTTGGTCCAGACCAGTGGTGGCTGGTCGACGAAAGCGGCCGCCTTGCTGCCGTCCAGGTCTCGGACGCGCTGAGCGGCCCGGCCCATGC
>JAAUYK010220510.1_pt1 | contig 10477 bp, 2 predicted proteins | sample 7278021 | NCBI WGS metagenome assembly JAAUYK01 (sample SAMN14350223, study PRJNA611818) | marine sediment metagenome | isolation source: surface marine sediment (1.8m) | place: French Polynesia: Moorea | collected 2018-08
CAGCTACAGACGTAAACTCGGCTTGGGAAGATTTTCGGAGCGCAACGGAGACGAGAGGGGTGTGCGCCGAATCCGCGCGGGCGGGCAACTCCCCGCCCCGTGAACGAAAATTACCCTCCGGGTGCCGCCGCGTTGTGAGGCGACCTCCCACCAACGCGTGCTCATCGCTCGAATGGGTGCGCCATCCGTCCCAGGTACGCTTATTTCAGGACTAGTTCACATCTTCCGGCATAACAGGGCGAAGCGCCGAATCCATGAATCGCTGCTGGGCAGGCTCAGAGGCCTCGCCCCTGTCTCCGAGGAGGTTCTCGGCCTGCCCTGCAGGGTCGCCGGACCTGATGCACGACCTCGGCCCCAGCCTACCGCAGAGCCTCCCCCTGCCTTATCGAGACGAGATCACCTGCGTCGTCGTATTCGTACGTCTGGGTGATTGGATCAACGGGAGCATAGGAGATGCCGTCGCCCGAAACTCTGCTCGCCAGGTATCCTGTAGAGACGCTCTTCGTCCGGCCGCGCGAATCGTACTCGAACAGAGACACCCGGCCGGCTTGGTCGACCATCATGTTGGGCAGGCCGTTTGGGCCGTAGCCCAACAGGCGAACGACGTGATCAAGAGGTCCGGAGATTTCCGAGAGGTTCCCGCCCGCGTCGTAGCGTAGGGACGTGCTTCTGCCGTTGCCGTTTGTCACCTTCTCGACTCGGCCCTGTGAGTCGTACTCGAATCGGCGCACACGCCCGGCAAAGTCGGTCTCCGCTACCAGACGGTCTTCATCGTCGAACGTTCGGGTCATCTCGACGCCGAATGGGTTCGTGACTTGCCGTTCGCGGTTTCGATCGTCGTAGGCTACGGCCCACTCGCCTCCGGCTGGATCGTGGAATGCGACTACGCGGCCGATCGAATCGTAGGTGACAGACAGTGAGACCGGGTCCACGGAACCGGGAGTCTTCTTTGGTGCGGCGACTTGCCCGACCAGCAGACCGCCCTCATCGTAATCGTACGCGGCCACTCGCTCGCCATCGGCGCAGGACACCTGCACCAGGTGTCCTGCATTGTTGTATGTGTAGCTGCGCGCTCGCCTGCCGCGAACGTCCAGGTGCCTCAATCGGTCCTCGTCGTCGTATGTGAAACGAACGAGGGAAGTCCGAAGATCCGCGATCTCGGTGAGTCGCCCGTCGGGATCGTATCGATACCGCAGCTCGGTTCCGTCGGGTGCCTGGATTGCAGCGATCCGCCCCACCGGGTCGAACGCAATTCTTCTGCCGTCTTTCCGAATCGCCACGAATCCGCCAAACGCGACCGGATGTCCGCTCTCGTTCTCGATCCGAGCTCGTGCCCAGGGGCCCGGCAGGAGCCGGAAGCCCGACAGCACGATCGGGGTGAACATGGCGTCTTCGTTCGCGGTGGCGCCTAGCAGCAAGAAACGGGACGTCCGATTCGTCGGCCGTAGGACTCCCTCGGTGGTGAGACTGAACACGTCCACGCCACCGGTTCCAGTCTCGATGAAAGCCTCTGTCACGAAACCGTCGGAATCCGGTACCCGAACCCGCCGCATGGAGAGCGATGGTACGTCCAGAGACCAACCCCTCCCGTAGCTGCTCGGCCGCGGATCGAGCGAGTGGTAGCGGAAACGGACTGCTGCCGTAAGCGCCGGAGAGACAGACTCTCGGGCGTCGGTCCGCACGTGCCAGTAGCCGCCGCGAACACGGGCTGGGCTCAGTTGCAGAGCCACTGCAGTGAAGCGTTTGCCTTGGTGATCGAACTCCCAAGACAGATCCGATGCCGAAGGGCGTGTCCGCTTCGCGCTTCGCGCGAGGTTGTCTGTCGGAGTGTGGTCCGGCCGATAGATATTCGGCCCGAATCCCACGCCGCCATAGATACCTACTCGATGCGTGCTTCCGTCTGCCGTTCGAAACGGCTGCGACGGAGCATAGGTGGCCCGCGTGCGGGTGGGCGTCTCCCTTGCCTGGACCCGGAATCTTTCGATCCAGCCGCGATCCAGCGCCGTGTTCTCGCGAATCCAACGAACCAGTGCCACGATCTTCGCCAGTTGCACCAGGTGCGCCAGCTCCTTCTTCTCCCCAGCGTAGTCCTCGTAGTGCAGGTTGAAGTTCTCGACGAAGTCGTCTACGGCGGAGTCCTCGCCCGGCACGTCTACCATCTGCCCGTTTCGTTGATGGCGAACAAACCGCGCCTCGGTCACTATGCGCACCGGCTCGAGGGATGCCGACTTCCCGTCCGACGCAGTGTTGACGACGACCTCGCCCGACATGAACCAGAGTCTGCTGCAGTCTGAAGGCCTGTTGTGATCCGCCACGGTGCGAATGAGGCAATCGAGCTCTTCCTCGACCTTCCCGTGCCGAATGGCGTTGGCCCTTCTGCGCTCGGGAATGCTCGCATAACCCTCCACCTGGGTCTGGAACGGACGCTCGCGCTCCAGATTGTCGAGCCCGAGAGAAGCGGTCTTGAGGTAGCGGTCCGCCTCGAAGATCGTCCAGCCGAAGCCGCTGCCGAAGCTCGCTGGACGGTGATCGGATCGCGTCAGCCGCCCCGATGCGTCGTAGGTCACCCAGCCCTCCTCCGGCAGGTCGGGATGCAGGAAGTGGCCATCGTAGTGCACCTTCATGCAACCGTCTGAGGTGCCCGGGCGGCAGGGCTCGATGCTCATGCTCGGTTCGTCGCCACCGTAGATCGCGCGGATCGCGACGACCAGATCGTCGACGTTCATCTGCGGAAGTGCGACGTCCCGGTGCCCAACCAGAATCAGTTGCCCCGTGACTGGGTCGAAGCTGGCGCCCTTCAGGTCGCGGATCCGGACGGCGAACTCGGCCGAACGGTCCAGTGCCACCCCACCAAGGGGCACAGCGGGCCCATCTCCCCCTGAACCACCTCCACGGGGCCCGCCGTCGCAGGTGGGAGGACATGGGCCGGCCAGGTCGGGAGGCAGATATCTCTTCATCTCCCCGTCATCGACCCCGGTTCGGTGAAGGAAGTCCATGATCTCGCCTGGGTTCGCCCCGCGAGCGCGCAGGTTGTCGACTCCGATGTTGATCAACCTGCGCCTGTCCCGGCTGACGTCCCACGTCTTCACGTGGGTCACACCGACCTCGCTTGCGAGGCTGACCGTCTCGGTCGCGAGCGCGGCAGTGGTGATCACGAGAATCGCTTCTGCCGCAGGAATCAACGCCGCGCCCAGAGTGGAGCCGCCGGCGCTGATCAGATGCGATGCCAGAACCCTGGACGCGCCCACGGAAGCGACGTGCTTGAATCCGAAGTCGCCCAGCGTCTTTGCCATGTGGGCGACGGCAGTTGCGTTGTGTCCCGCTTCGGCAGCTTCATATGTCCTGTACACACCCGTGCTGAGATCGATGACCTTTACGACGTTCTTGGCGACGCGAAGCTTCTCCTGCAGCGAATCGATTCGGGAGACATACGTCAGGGCCCTATCGGGCGTCAGCACGTCGGGTATCAGCGGGTACGTCTCCAGAACGTCCAGCGTGTCGGAGAACGGATCGAGCACATAGCTCTTGGCCCAGTCATAGATGCCGGAGACGTCCTTGCGGAGGTCCTTGATGGGCACCCCGGTCACCAAATCGAATGTCCCGCCGGCGAAGTCCGTACCAGGAAGGACCTCCATGCCCGCTACCTGCGATGCGGCCGTCAGGGGGTCGCCGTTGGGTCGACCAAGGGGCCCGAAATCCCGGGTCGAGAGAATTTCGCCACCGAGCGCGCTCTCGGCGATGGTGGAGCCCAGACCATCCATGAAGATGTCGTAACCGGTGCCCCCCTGGTCCATGCCGCCGACCTGACCCAGTCCGCAGAAGATGGACGTGCACGGGCTGGCGCACGTACCCAGCACCGGGAAGGGCAGCAGTCCGGAGGCGTCATTGATGTAGGTCGTGATCTGGCCGCCGGCGACGACGCGGATCAGAGCGCCGTTTCCATCGCGTCCAAACTCGATCGTATCTCCATCAACGACTACACGCACTAGCCGGTTCTCGTGATCCCACGAGTAGAGTACGCGAGACCCATCGGGATCGATACGCGCCGCGAGGTTCCCGTTGGGGTCGTATTCGAATCGAGTCTCGCTGGCGCCATGAACGACCCCACTGACGAGGCCGCGTGAGTCGTATCGGTAGAGGATGGTCCCGAGTTCGGAGTCCTGGACTGAGATCCGACGCCCGCGCGTGTCGTACCGATACTCGATAATCCGTCCGCCGGGCAAGCGCGCCTCGATGAGGCGGGGATTCTCGTCGTAGGAGAAGCGCGATACTCGTCTGGCTCCGTTTTCCTCCCGGATCGCCTCAACGAGATTGCCGGCCTTATCGACGCGATACTCAAAGCCGACGAGAACGACACCTTCCCCATTGAGGTGGGCGGTGCGCGTCAGGCGTGAACCGGAATCGTATTCGTAGAGGGTACGCACGCCCTCCGGGCGGGAGAGTACGACGGGCCGTCCCTCCCCGTCGTACTTGTACTCGTAGATTCCGACCGGGGTCTTGAGCAGTGTCAATCGATCCCGAGCGTCGAAACCGTAGGAAACCCGGCTGCCGTCGGGGTAAGTGATCGCTTTCAGACGGTGTTTGGCGCCGTACTCGTACTGGACGCGATTCCCGTTTGAATCGATCGCGCCCGTAAGTCGGTCGTGGATGTCGTATTGGTATTCGGTGGTGCCGAGGGCGTCGATCATCTCGATCACGCGTCCGGCCCTGTCGTACCGATAGCTAACCGAGGTGCCGTCCGAATACTCGATCGCCGTAACCCGCTCCAGGGGGTCGCGGATGTACCGCGTGACGACTCCGGCGTGATCGGTGCGCGTCGCCACATTGCCGTTCCCGTCGTAGGTGTACCGGTAGCCCGATCTGGTGAGCCTGGAGGCCGGATCGGGCTGCGACGAGATCTCCAAAGGCGACTTGCTTTCCTCGGGGCATGCGAGACAGAGCACGAGTACCAAGGAAAAGACGATGGACCGAGGCACTCTTCCGACACCCTGCTGCGCCACGGACGTCACGCTGCTCCACTCGTGCCCTGCCGTCTCGGGCTCGGGGGAGAGATGGTAGCGGTGGATGAACTAGCCAGTAGAGCGTTGGAGAGCACTACCACGAAAAAGAACTCGATCAGGTTCTCCAGTGATGAAAAGAACTTGGCAAAGGATGGGACCGGTATGATGTCTCCGTAGTCAGTGGTCGTGGTGGTATAGATCGTGAAGTAGATGTACTCGGGCAAGTTGAGCTCACAGCCCGTGGGGATGCTCATCGCAGTCACGTAGATACAAGCTTCGCGTCCGGCGTGCTCGCGATCCAGCTGCCCTTTCGCAAGCTGGGAGCCCTCGACGAGGTCACTCGAAACAGGAAGTGTGAACCACTCGACATGCACGTCAGGATTCAGCGCAAGTTCCCTGGGCTTTGGACCCGCAACGTCCGGAAGTGGTGTTGGGGGAAACGGGCTGCTCCAGGTGACCACGACTTGCGATTCGTCGTCTTCGACCTCGGGGCATGGACTCGGGTCATTGGCGAAGTGGTCGAAAAGGTAGCGAAGCCAGTTTTCCGCACGGGTGGCTCGCGCTTCACTGAGCTCGTAGTTGCTCCTGTAGCGTCTTGCGCGCCCGTCCGACCAGTCGGCGGTGGTCATGCCTACGATTGACACTGTCACCGCCGACTCTCCTGATTTCGTGATCTTGCAGGCAAGTCTCCAAGGGGTCCTCAGGTTGGCTTCGATACGCTCCTTTTCTTTGGGGTCGGGAAGCCTTCCTTCGAGGAAGTCGCCTTCGGTCGCGTTCAACGAGAGCTCGTTGAATCTGATCGTGCTAGTCGGCATCGGAGGCTCGGGTGAGCCCTGTAGGCGGCGACGCCACGACTTCGGGTGTTCTGCGTCATCGATCGATTCCGAGGCAACCGCGAGCGCGCGACCCTGAAGCGCATGATCGTGGAACGCCAACGAGATGGCCAGGAGGTAGGCAATCGCAAGGAACTGGCCAAGGAAAGTGCTTATCGCGCAGAAGGGGTGCCGGTCGACCTGGGTCTCGAGCAGTCCGGTCTCCCCACTCGGGGCACGCAGAAGGTACCAGGTGAGCAAGATGGCGGTTGCAACCAGGAACAAGGCAGCACACAGGGACAGGATGCTACCGACGTCGGGCGTCAAGTAGCCGATGGAGAGAAGTAACCAGAAGGTCAACACGAGCAGTGACCCGAAGGGCCCACAAACGATGAAGAGGAGCGTGGCTCGCCAGTCGCTCGAGGGTACCCGTATCAGCGGCAACGACGCGGAGGGGGGAATCCCAAGAAGCCACGCGGCGTATGTCTCAACCTCACTGGCGTCGGGCCGGCCGGGGGGGCCGAGAACGAAAGGGAGCCCCCAGAAGAACCAGGGGATGAGGGCGGAGGCGGGGCCTAACGCGTTCAGCATTGCATCTCACGTCCGTAAGCCATCCCCCCCAAGATTCACCAGCCTACGCATTCGAGGAGGCGACGAGCAAGCACGGTCTCGCGGTCCGCTCGGACCTGGCTGTTCCATCATCGCGGTCCAGCGTGGCTCCAGGTCGGAGCCGCTGACTCTTGTTCAGGAGTCGCTCCACCCGCGCCCAGCCGGGCTGGCGTTCTTGCGCCGTGTCCACGCCACTAAGACCAAAGCGGGAAGAGCGACCTCCGGGTGTGAACTAGTTCACAGCGCATCGGGCTCTTCCAAAGCGACCCTCTCCGCATGCCCCCGGGCCCCGGCGATTGGTTGCCCCCAGTGAGGATCAGGTAGTCTAATACCCCCCATGTCCCTCCCGGCTCGCCTCGGCGTCCTGGCCCTGGCCCCGGTCGCGCTCGTGGCCGGGCTCGCCGCATTCGCGTTCCTGACGGCACCCGAGCCGGGTAGCGACCGCCTCGTGCGGACCGTTGAGCGCCCCCTCGTCTGGCAGGGAGATAGGTTCTACGTCGGCGTTCACGCTGCGGGCGAGGCGCTCGAGCCCGCGGCGCGCTCGACAGCCGAGACCGTGACATGGCTTGCGATCGATGTCTCGGGAAGCATGGGGTCGGGGGAGCTGTCGCCGCTTCACAACGCGCAGGAGGCCGCCGCTCGCTTCGGCGAGGTCGTCGCCAGCGAGAGCAACGGGGTAGGCGTCATGGCCTTCGACCACCGCGTACGGGTCCTGCAGGAAGCAAGCTCTGACCCCGAAGCCGTCGCGGCCGCGGCGCGCGAGAGCGAGGGCGGCGGAGGAACGGACCTCGCCAAGGCGATCGATGCCGCGCGAGACAAGCTGGTGGCCGGCCGCGACGGCGGACCGCGCAAGGAGCTTCTGGTCGTGCTCTCCGACGGGAACACCGACCCGCAGCGCGCCCGGGAGGCGGCTCGGAGGGCGCGGGCGGAGGGCATCCGCCTCATCGCAGTGAACCTCGGAGGCACGAGCAACCTGGCGCTGCTCGAAGACATCACGAGCCACCTAAGTGACGTTCGATCGACCCGGAGCGCCGCCGATCTTGGCGACATCTACCTTGGGATCGCAGATGACCTGGAGCTCGCAGAGGCGATCGGCTACTCCGGTCTCCTGGACGACCGCGTCAACATCGACTACTTCGAGCTTCTCGACCAGCCCGGCGGCACGCGCGCCCAGATCGACCCGAGCCTCGGCACGCTTGAGGTACGGCTTCCGAAGGTCTATCAGGCGACGACTTCGTTCCGCTACCCGGTCGAGGCGCGTACGGTCGGCCTGCTGCGCCCGGGGCTGGAGCCCGCGACCCTGAGCTACCTGATGGACCCGGAGGATCCGGATTCTGTCGCGGACGTCCGCAGCAGCACGCTGCCGTTCGTTCTCGTCATATCGCCGCTGCTTCTGCTGCTCCTCTACCTGCCATTCTTGGTGACGGCGCTGGCGGCTGCGATCTCTTACCTGCGCGGAGAACTCGAGGAGGAATTGGTGCCGGTGGTGCCCGGGCCGGGTCCGCTCACGCCCCCGCCTCTCGTGCTGCGGGCGGCCCGCATCCCACCAATCGACTCCGCGCCTGCTCTCTACATCGGCGTCGGCGAGTCCGGCGGGCGCACGATTGCCGAACTCGCCGAGCAGCTCGAACTCGTCCACCGGGAAGGCGGCGATCCGAGCGCGTTCCATATCATGCATGTGGGCCCGGAGGCGCCGCCCGCCCCCGCCGGTCGGCCGCGCCTCCCGGCATCGCACGCGCAGATGCGACAATCCGTTGTCCAGGCTGCGGAACAGCGAGAGGGCGGAGAGCTCCCGGACCATCTCAACTGGATCCCCACTGAGGAGCTGCGGGATGCTCGGCGCTCCGACCTCGATATCAGCGGCGCCGACGCGAAGCGATGGGCCGCTCGGTGGGCCCTGTTCGAGGATTGGATGGAGTCCAGGGAAGCGGCGGTCGGGTCCTGGCATGAGGCCGAGGCGTGGCTCCGTGAGCACGAGGGCGCTTCGGTGGTGGTCGTCGGCTCGATCTCGGAGGGCGTATCGAGCGGGACGCTGGGCGACGTCGTGCAGCTCGCCTTCCGCGCCATTCCCCCGGAGAGCCGATACCGGACACCCGTGATCGCGGTCGGCTTGAAAGACGACAGCGCCACCGACCCAGGACAGCTGGCGAACGGCTCGGCACTGCTCCGAGAGGTCTCGTGCGGGTCGGCGATTCCCTACCTGCCCTCTTCGACGGTCTACGTCCCGGAGCCCCGCGTAGTCACGCCGCTCGGCTTCGGGACGGCCGCCCGCTGGATGGTGGTGCCCTATGAGGGATTGGGCGAGGATGGGATCGGTCACGCAAGCGAGATCGCGAAGATCCTCTCCGAGAGAAGCCGGGCCGAGCAGTTGCTGGGCCATCTCGGCTCCGTTCGGGCGGCCGAGGATCGGGTGTGGCGCGAGGTGCGCTCCGGCACGGTCCACGTCCTGCGCGCGTGGCGGCTGGTCTTTCCTGTCGAGAACCTGGTTCAACGGGTGGCGTGTCGGATGATCATGGAGGTGCTCGGGACGGGGCGACTCGTGGCCGTCCGTCAGGACGAGGCCGACCGCATTCGCCCTGGTGTCCCCCAGAACGCCAGCCTAGCCGATCTTCTGCCCCTGCTGGAGTCACTGGACGCTGAGCGCGAACCATCCGCCGCGAGCGTCTACGCGATATACTGCCGTCTGGCGGCGGAGCGACGTCCGGGCGATCTGCCGGACGAGCTCGGGGCCCGGTTCGGAGACGCCATACCCGGGTTGGAAGCCATCCGGGCAGAGCTCGATGAGCTGGCCCGACCCTGGCTGCTTCGGATTTTGAACGGTCCGCCGCACGGGCGCCTCGAGCAGGTCGCGCCCGAGCGGGCGGAGCGGATCTCGGCGGTCCACTCGGTACTGAGCGAACTCGTCGGTTTCGACGGGGAGATTCGCGACCTCGCTGAGGTCCGACAACCCGAGTCCGGTGCCAAGGGCATATACGACCTCATTGCAGCGTTCCACGAGAAGCTGTCGCTCGAGGTCCAGGGCTGGATCCGTGCGATCGTCGGTGATTCCGACTCGGAGGGTCTGATCCAGCGTGCCGCGCTCGAGCTCGCCCGCCTCAGGGCGGAGCTTCAGCGGCGGGAAGCCTCCCATTTCGAGATCGTCCTCGGCGACGCGGTGGGAAACCGCGAACTCGCCGCCGACGCCGTGCTCGAGCGCTACGTAGGCCCGTTCCTCGAACGCGAGTCCGGGCTCCTCAGCCGCTTCGCGTGGGAGTGGGATGCAGAGGGCGCGCTGCGCCTCCGCTTCGTCGGCTGTAGCGACCGTGTTTTCGGCGCCGAGGAAGCAAAGGGGCTCTACGAGGAGCTTCGGGAGCTGGCCCTGGCTCTCTGTGCGGACGTGCGCCAGTTGACAATCCTGGACAAGCTGCGCGGCGACGGCGGTTCGCTCGAACTGCAGCCGCTCGCCCGCGCCTTTGCCTCTGGAGAGAAGACGGCGCCGTACCGAGTCGCCGAACCCGGCTGCACCCACGTCGTGCGCCGGGGTCTGCTGTCCATCCCCCGGCTCGTCGAAGGCGAGGCCCTGCGTTTCCGGGACGAGCTCCGTAGCGCGTACGACATCGAGCTCGATGTGGTGCAGCACGCGCACTCCTCGACGATCGTGTTGGTGGAGGCCAGCTCCGCGGTTCCGGTCGACGCAGTCCGCGACGAGGTGGTCGGCCCGTTGCCCCACGTCACCTCCGCCGAACGGACCGCCGAACGGCTCCGTCGCCGGATCGAGTCCGAGCTCGGAATCGTTCCGTGCCCGCGCTTCCACCCGTGCTCAGTACGGCTGCTGGACGGCCCTACCACCGTCCAGGACTGGATCCACGTGCTCGCAGAGTGCGACCTCGTCCGCGTGCAACGCGACGACTGCCGAGAAGGTCTGCAGCTGGACGGTTGCTGGATCGTATTTGAAGACGAGGGCGTCTCCTGGGTCGACGCACTCGTCAACCTCGTGTACCGGCGCCTCGCCGCGGTTCGTTCTGACGAACTCGCCGCACGGTTCCGGTCCCGCCCGACCCAAGAGCGGGCCGGGCG
>JAAUYK010007738.1_pt1 | contig 10474 bp, 10 predicted proteins | sample 7278021 | NCBI WGS metagenome assembly JAAUYK01 (sample SAMN14350223, study PRJNA611818) | marine sediment metagenome | isolation source: surface marine sediment (1.8m) | place: French Polynesia: Moorea | collected 2018-08
CACCGCCAGCAGCAGCAGTGCGACGATGTTGGTGATCTTGATCATCGGATTCACGGCCGGGCCGGCAGTGTCCTTGTAAGGGTCGCCGACCGTGTCACCGGTCACTGCCGCCTTGTGGGCCTCTGAGCCCTTGCCGCCCAGGTTCCCGTCTTCGATGTACTTCTTGGCGTTGTCCCAGGCGCCGCCACCCGCGGTCATGGAGATGGCGACGTATAGCCCGGTGACGATGACACCGAGCAGCATCGCCCCGACCGAAGACAGGGCGGCGTCCTTGCCGCCGATCCACCACATCACGAAAAAGAGCACGACCGGCGAGAGCACCGGCAGCATCGAGGGGATGATCATCTCCTTGATTGCTGCCTTGGTCAGCATGTCGACGCAGCGGCCGTACTCCGGTTTGCCGGTGCCTTCCATGATGCCCGGAATCTCGCGGAACTGACGGCGCACTTCCTCGACCACCGCACCGCCGGCACGGCCGACCGCCATCATGCCCATGGCCCCGAAGAGGAAGGGCAGCAGGCCGCCGATGAAGAGGCCGACCACGACGTAGGGATTGGCCAACGAGAAGTTTACCTGGACCCCCTCGAAGAAGGGGAACTCGGCAGCGTTGCTCGCGAAGTACTCAAGGTCGAGCGTGTAAGCGGCGAAGAGCACCAGCGCGCCCAGGCCGGCCGAGCCGATGGCGTAGCCCTTGGTCACCGCCTTGGTGGTGTTGCCGACCGCATCCAGGGCATCGGTGGTGTTCCGAACGTCGCTTTCCAGGTCCGCCATCTCTGCGATGCCGCCGGCGTTGTCGGTCACCGGGCCGTAGGCGTCTAGGGCCACGACCATGCCAGCCAGGGCCAGCATGGTGGTGACCGCAATCGCGATGCCGAAGAGACCGGCCAAGAGAAAGGTGGCGATGATGCCGGCGGAGATGATCAAGGCCGGCACGGCAGTCGCTTCCATCGAGACCGCAAGGCCCTGGATCACGTTGGTGGCGTGGCCGGTCTCCGACGCCTTGGCCACGCTGCGTACCGGGCGGTAGTCGGTACCGGTGTAGTACTCGGTGATCCAGATAATGGCGCCGGTCACGACCAGTCCAATCAGGCCGCAGTAATAGAGGTGGCGCCCCTCGAAGGCCCGCTCGCCGATCTGGAAGCTGGCGTCCATGCCGACGACCCAGTCGGTGATCGGCCAGAGCACGATCGCCGAGAGCACGGCACAGGCGATGAAGCCCTTGTAGAGGGCGCCCATGATGCTCTGCGACGCGCCGAGCCGGACGAAATAGGTGCCAATGACCGAGGTCACGATGCAGACCCCGCCGATCATCAACGGGTAGAGCATCATGGAATCCATCACCGCTTGGCCGGCGAAGAAGATCGAGGCCAGGACCATGGTCGCGACCACGGTGACGGCATAGGTCTCGAAGAGGTCGGCGGCCATGCCGGCGCAATCGCCGACGTTGTCGCCGACGTTGTCCGCGATCACCGCCGGGTTGCGCGGATCGTCCTCGGGGATGCCGGCCTCGACCTTGCCCACCAGATCGGCACCGACGTCCGCGCCCTTGGTGAAGATGCCGCCGCCCAGGCGGGCGAAGATCGAAATCAGCGAGGCGCCGAAGCCGAGCGCGACCAGCGCGTCGACCAGTTCGCGACCGGTGCTGCCGCTCGACTTCAGAAAGAGGTAGTAGCCGGCCACGCCCAACAGAGCCAGGCCGGCAACCAGCATCCCGGTCACCGCACCGGCCTGGAAGGCGATACGCAGCCCCTGACCGAGGCCTTGGCGAGCCGCTTCCGCCGTCCGCACGTTGGCCCGGACCGAGACGTTCATGCCGATGTAGCCGGCCGCGCCCGAGAGCACGGCGCCGATCAGGAAGCCGATGCCCACCTTGAGACCCAGCAGCCACCAGATCACGCCGAAGATCACGATCCCGACGATCGCGATCGTCAGGTACTGGCGGTTGAGGTAGGCCCGGGCGCCCTCCTGGACCGCCCCTGCGATCTCCTGCATGCGTTCGTTGCCGGCGCTCGCGGCCAGGACCGACCGAGAGGTCACGGCCCCGTAGGCCACGGCGACTAGGCCGCAGGCGAGAACAACGTATAGCTCTGTCATTTGGTTGCCCTTTTGTAGAACGAGCCGGCGCAGGACGCGCCGGCACCCTCGATGCCCCCAAGGAACCGGGAAAAATGCGCGCGGAAAATGCCAGAAGGCAGCGGCCGTGGCAAGCCGCGGCAGGGCGGCTCAGCCGCTGCCCGGGCGCTGCTGCGAAACCCCTTGTACCAGCACGGCATTGACCGTGCCCGGACCCAGAATCCGCTCGCTCACCAGCTTCACCCGCTGCTTGATCAAGGGCGAATCTGGGCCCTGGTCCCGCACCACCTTCATGCTGAACAGGCTGTGCAGCTCGGTAAAGAGCGCGTCCATCAGGCGCGGCTTGACCAACTCGACCTTCAGGGTTGCGTCCTCGATCGGCATCTCCAGGGTGATCACCAGAGTGACGAAGCGAACCACCTTGTTCTGCCGGATCAGCGGCAGGATGAACGGGTCGATCTTGACGAAGCTCGGCTTGGGCGCCGCTTCGACGGGCGCTTCGCGCTCAGGGGCCTCGGCATCCTGGTTCATGAACCACCAGGCGCCGCCGCCACCGCCGGCGAGGAGCAGGACCGGGACCAGAATGATCAGCAGACGCTTCATGGTTTCTGAGGCTGTTCGACCAAAAGCGGCAACGTACGACAGTCAAGGCGCCAGGTCTGAATAAACCATGAAGCCTCGCCTTGGCTCTTCGACGATTCAGGCAAGGCCTCGATAAATGTATTGGAGATAAGCACTTAAGCGGAGTCTTTCGAGCCGCCTTGAAAATGGTCCCAGCCGCTGTGGGACAGCGCCAGGGCCGCCCCGTCATGGCCCAGGACTGAGACCCCTTCGCCTTCAACGAGGCGGCCGATTCGGGTGATCGGAAGGTCGAGCTGCTGGGCCAGTTCGACCAGACTCTCACGCTGCGATTCGCGCGCCGAGAACAGCAACTCGTAGTCGTCGCCGCCGGTCAGGACCGTCTCGAGCTGTTCCGGGGCCCCGGCCAGGACCTCAAGCGCGGCCGGCGATACGGGGACCTCGGCGGCCCAGAGCTCGGCGGCCAGTCCAGCGCCCCGTGCCAAGTGTCCGAGATCGGCGACCAGTCCGTCGGAGACGTCGATGGCGCAGCGGGCGAAGCCGCCTTCGGCCAGGGCTTGGCCCAGTTCGAGGCGGGGCTGCGGCAGATGGTAGCGTTCGGCGAGCGCGCGGCCGGCGGCCTCTGGAACCTCGGCGAGCCGGTCCTGTAGCACCAGGAGACCCAGGGCCGCATCGCCGATGCTGCCGGAGACATAGAGATCATCGCCGGGCCTGCCGCCGTTGCGGCGCAGCACCCTGTCCTCCGGGATCCGGCCGAGGGCGGTCAGGGACAGGACCGGTGGCCCAGGCGTCGAAACCGTGTCGCCGCCCAGAAGGCCGACGTTGAAAACCGCCTGGTCCTCGGCCAAGCCGCGGGCTAGGCCGGTGAACCAGGACTCGCCCAAGTCCGGCGGCAGCGCCACGGTGACCAGGTAGCCGAAGGGCTTGCCCCCCATGGCAGCGATGTCGGAGAGATTGACCCGCAGCAGTTTGCGACCAACCAAGTCGGGCGGATCCCCAGCCAGGAAATGCACGCCTTGCACCATGGTGTCGGCGGTCACGACGACCGACTTGTTGCGAACGCTTGGGAAGATCGCGGCATCGTTCTTGAGCCCGAAAGCGCCTGCCTGGCCCGCGGCCAAGGGTGCCAGATAGGTTTCGATCAGATCGAATTCGCCCGCCAATCTGGTGGCCCTCTCAGCCGTTGTCCGCATGCCGCCCGCCGCCTTCGGCGGCGACCTCTGGGCCGCGCACGAGCTTGGCCAAGCGGTCCAGGACGGCATTCACCATGCCGGGCTCCTTACCCTCGTAGAAAGCGTGCGCCAAATCCAAGCACTCGTTGATGACCACGCCCACCGGCACCTTGGGGCGAGACCGCAGTTCGTAGGCGCCAAGGCGCAGAATGATCCGGAGCAGGTGCTCCAGCCGCTCGACCGGCCACTCGGTCGCCAGCGTCTTGGACAGCAGGGCATCCAAGGCCTCGGGCTCCCGGCTGACTGCAACGACCAGTTCGTTGAAGAGATCCTCGTCAAGGTCCCGAAAGCTGACACCGTCGATCTCCTCGGCCCGTCGATGCTTGTGAAACTCAAGCACCACCGCGGCCGGGCGCTGACCGGTGATCCCGATCTGGTAGAGCGCCTGCACCGCGGCCAGACGCGCCATGTGGCGCCGTCGGCTGAAGGCCTTCGATCTCGTTTCGCTACCGGCCAAGGCGTCCTACCTGGGAAAGAGATGGAAGTGCTGCTTGACGCCGATCATCGCCAGACAAGCGCGCGCCGCATCGCCGCCTTTATCCTTTCGGTTTACGGCTGCACGTTCCATCGCCTGGTCATGGGTCTCGCAGGTGAGGATGCCGTAGCCCAGGGCCAAGGTGTAGTTCACCGCCATGTCTTGAAGTTTGCGGGCGCTCTCCGTGCAGATGTAGTCGTAGTGCGAGGTCTCGCCTCGGATCACGCAGCCAAGAGCGATATAGCCGTCGAAACGGCGTCGGCCGGCGTAGAAGTCCATGGATCGGATCGCCATACGAATTGCCGCCGGGATCTCAAAGGCGCCTGGCACCTCGATCCGCTCGCTGCTGGCGCCGGCAGCCTCGAGCGCGGCGGTGGCACCGCTGAGGAGCTCGGCAGCGACGTCCTCGTAGTAGCGGGACTCGACGATCAAGAGGTGGGGCGTCTCGCTCAAGCCTGGTTTCCTTCGACCTTGACCGGCTGCTGGCCAACGACCTTGAGACCGTAGCCGTCCAGCCCAATGAAGGTATGGCGTGTGTTGTGCAGCAGGATCATCTCCCGTACGCCAAGGTCAAGCAGGATCTGCGCGCCGAGGCCGTAGTCCCTCAGCTCGGCCATCGGCGGCTGGCTTTGGACCTCGCGCTGTTCCAGCTCGAGCGCCAGGTTGGCCATCATGGAGTCCCGGATCAGCACCACCACCCCGCGGCCCGCCTCGGCGATGATCCGCATGGCCGCCTGCAGCTCGCCGCCGCGGCCGCTGGACAGGTCGCCGAGCACATCGTCGAGCACGCTGAGGGCATGGACACGGACCAGGACCGGCGCCGAGTCGTCGATCCGGCCTTTTGAAAGCGCTATGTGCTCGGTGCCGGTGACGGTGTTGGTGAAAACCGTCATCTCGAACTCGCCGCCGTGCCGGCTTTCGAAGCTGCCGACTGCACGGCGCTCGACGATCTTGTCATTGCGCAGCCGATAGGCGATCAGGTCGGCGATGGTCGCGATCTTGAGACCGTGGAGCTGGGCGAAGCCGATCAGGTCGTCGCGTCGCGCCATGGTGCCGTCGTCGTTCATGATCTCGCAGATCACGCCGGAGGGATAAAGGCCGGCGAGGCGCGCAAGGTCCACGGCGGCCTCGGTGTGCCCGGTGCGCATTAGGACCCCGCCGTCACGGGCGACCACCGGAAAGATGTGGCCCGGCATGGAAAGCTCGTCGGGGCCGGCCGTGGGGTCGATCGCGACCGCGACGGTGCGCGCCCGATCCGGCGCCGAGATCCCGGTCGTGACCCCGTGCCGGGCCTCTATCGAAACGGTGAAGGCGGTCGCGTGACGGCTCTCGTTGCGCTGCTCCATGCGCGGCAACCGCAGCTCCTCGGCCCGCTGGGGCTCCAGGGCCAGGCAGATCAGGCCGCGGCCGTACTTGGCCATGAAGTTGATCGCGTCCGGGGTCGCCATCTGCGAGGGAATTACCAGGTCGCCCTCGTTCTCCCGGTCCTCGTCGTCGACCAGGATGAACATGCGGCCGTTGCGGGCCTCATCGATTATTTCGTCGATCGAGGCCTTGATCTCGCCGAAGGTCGCGCGCCAAGGCTCTTGCTGAGGGTGTGACACCGGGTTTAATCCTGCCTGCCAAGCTGGCGCTGAACGTAGCGCGCCAGCATATCGATTTCCAGGTTCACGCTCTGTCCGGGCTGGGCAGAGCCGAAGCTCGTGTTTTCAGCTGTGTGTGGGATGATATTGACACCGAACTTTACCTTACCGCTAGGCTCGTCCTGGACCTCGTTGATGGTCAGCGAGACCCCGTCCAGGGCGACCGAGCCCTTGGAGGCAACGAAGCGCGCAACCTCGGCCGGAGCTCCGAAGACGAAGCGTTGGCTGTCGCCCTCGGACCAGCGTTCGAGAATCTCGGCGGTGGCGTCGACGTGGCCGGAGACCAGGTGGCCGCCCAACTCGTCGCCGAGACGGAGCGAACGCTCCAGGTTGATCCGATAGCCCGGCTGCCAGGTGCCCAGGGTCGTCCGCGACAGCGTCTCTGCCGAGACGTCGACCGCGAAGCAGTCCGCCCCGGTCTCGACGACCGTCAGGCAAATCCCGGAGCAAGCGATCGAGGCGCCGATCTCGATGCCCGAAGTATCGTAGGCCGTCTCGATCACCAGGCGGGTGTCACCGCCCGGCCGGATCGTGCGCAGACGTCCGAGATCGGTAATGATTCCCGTGAACATCCGCCGAACTTAAGCGCTTCGCCGGAAGGTTTCCAGCAGGTCGGCGCCCAGGGTCTCGAGCCCGACCCGGGCAAAGCCGGGCCCGACCGCAAGCGCCTCGAGACCCAGGTCGGCGACCGCCGGACGGCCGTCCCCGCCGATGATCTTGGGCGCGCGAAACCAGTGGAGCTCGTCGACCAGATCGGCCTTCAACAGCCCAGCGGCCAAGCGCCCACCGCCCTCGACCAGGACCCGGGTCAGGCCAAAACCGCCCAGGGCGAGGAGGGTCTCCGCTAGGTCAAGGCGGCCCTCGGGGTCGCAGCCAACCTGGACAATCCGAAGCCCGGCTTCCCGATAGGGCGCAAGGCGTGCCTCGGGCTGGTCGTTTCCGGTCACCAGGCAGCTCGGCTGCGCCTTGGCCTGCGCTACCAAGTCGTGGGACAGAGGCAGGCGAAGGCTGCCGTCGAGCACGACCCGCAGCGGCCGAACCGCCTCCAGGCCGGGCAGGCGGACGTCGAGGCGCGGGTCGTCGGCCAAGGCGGTCCCCGCGCCGACCAGCACGGCGTCATGGCGCGCCCTCAGCAGGTGCGCTCGGGCCCGCGCCGCTTCTCCGGTGATCCACTTGCTCTCGCCGGAAGCCGTGGCGATCCGCCCGTCCAGGGTCGTGGCCAGCTTGAGGGCGACCAGAGGCCGGCCCGCGCGGCGCTGTAGCAGATAGCCGGCGTTGAGTGCCTCGGCCTCCATCTGGCAGAGCCCCAGCTCCACGGCGATGCTCGCCGCCCTGAGGTTGGCAATCCCCTGCCCTGCCACCCGCGGATCCGGGTCCTCGAGCGCGACGACGCAGCGCGCGACGCCGGCGGCGATCAGGGCCTGGTCGCAGGGCGGCGTCTTGCCGTGGTGGGAGCAAGGCTCCAGGGTGACGTAGGCCGTGGCGCCCTTGGCGGCGGCGCCGGCCCTGGCCAAGGCCTCGGTCTCGGCGTGCGGCCGACCGCCCGGCTGGGTCCAGCCGCGGGCCAGCACTCGGCCGTCCCGGGCGATGACGCAGCCGACCGCCGGATTGGGCGCGACCCGACCGAGGCTACGCCGGGCCAGGGCCAGAGCGTTGCGCATCTCCCGGAGGTCGAGGGGATCAGTCCCCGTCGGTGCCGAGCTTGCCAACGAATTCCTCGAAGTCGCGGGCCTCGCGGAAGTTCCGGTAGACCGAGGCGAAGCGCACATAGGCGACCGGATCGAGGCCCGAGAGCGCGTCCATGACCATTTCGCCGATCAGCTTACTCGGAATCTCGCTCTCGCCCGAGCTCTCGAGGCGCCGGACCAGGCCGTTGACCACCCGCTCTGTCCGCTCGGCATCGACCGGCCGCTTGCGCAGGGCGATCATCATGGAACGCAGGAGCTTGTCCCGGTCGAAGGGCTCGCGCTGCCCGGCGCCTTTCACCACCGTCAACTCGCGCAGCTGGACCCGCTCGAAGGTCGTGAAGCGGGCACCGCAGTTCGGACACTGCCGGCGCCGGCGAATCGCCGAGTTGTCCTCGGTCGGCCGCGAGTCCTTGACCTGCGTGTCTTCGTTACCGCAGAACGGGCAACGCATATCTCTTGCCCCCCAAAGTTGACCTTCGCTTCACCCTCAGTGTCCCGGATAGACCGGGAACCTGCAGCAAAGCGCGCGTACCTCGCTGCGGACCGACTGCTCGACGGTCTCGTTATCCTCGGGGTTGGCGGCCAGACCGTCCAGAACTCGGCCGATCAGCTCGCCAATCTGGCGGAACTCAGCCGGCCCGAAGCCGCGAGTGGTCCCCGCCGGCGTGCCCAGGCGGACGCCCGAAGTCACCATGGGCTTCTCGGGATCGAAGGGGATCCCGTTCTTGTTGCAGGTGATGCCGGCCCGGTCCAGGCTTTCCTCGGCCCGCTTGCCGGTCAGGCCTTTGGGCCGCAGGTCGACCAGCACGAGATGGGTATCGGTCCCGCCGGTCACGATGTCGAGGCCGCCCTCGGTCAAGGTCGCCGCCAAGGTCTGCGCGTTTTCCACCACGGTTCGGGCATAGGCCTTGAACGCCGGCTCCAGGCATTCACGCAGCGCCGCCGCCTTGCCGGCGATGGCATGCATCAGCGGCCCTCCCTGCAGGCCCGGGAAGGCCGCCGAGTTGATCTTCTTGCCCAGATCCGGATCGTTCGACAGGACCATGCCGCCGCGCCCGCCGCGCAGGGTCTTGTGCGTCGTCGTGGTCACTACGTGGGCGTGCGGCAGCGGGCTGGGATGGACGCCACCGGCCACCAGACCGGCGAAGTGCGCCATGTCGACGTGGAGGTAGGCACCGATCGAATCGGCGATCTGGCGGAAGCGGGCGAAATCGATGATCCGTGGATAGGCCGAGCCGCCGGCGATGATCAGGCGTGGCGTATGCTCGCGGGTCAAGCGCTCGAGCTCGTCGAAATCGATCAGCCCGTCCTCGCGTCTCACGCCGTACTGCACGGCCCGAAACCACTTGCCCGAGAGGTTGGGTGGCGCACCGTGGGTCAGGTGCCCGCCGGCAGCCAGCGACATGCCCATGATCACGTCACCGGGCTTGCAGAGCCCGAGCAGCACGCACTGGTTGGCCTGGGCGCCGGAATGGGGCTGCACATTGACGAACGCGCAATCGAAAAGGGCCTTGGCGCGCTCGATGGCCAGCGCCTCGACCACGTCGACATGTTCGCAGCCGCCGTAGTACCGCCGCCCGGGATAGCCCTCGGCGTACTTGTTGGTGAGGATTGAGCCCTGGGCCTCGAGGACGGCTTGCGAGACGATGTTCTCGGAAGCGATCAGCTCGATCTGGTCTTGCTGGCGCCGTAGCTCGCTCTCGATGGCAGCGGCGAGCTCCGGATCGGCTTCGGCCAGATCAGCCGCGAAGAAGCTGCCGGCCGAGGGCTCCTTCGCGGCGGCATCGAGTGCGGACATGTCCTCTCAATCACTCCCTGTTAGCATTCAGCCCAGCTTGGCGACCCGCATGGCGTGTCGGCCGCCCTCGAAATCCGTCGCAAGGAAGACGCCCAGACAGCCCTTCGCGACCTCCGGTCCGATCAGGCGCGCGCCCAGGGCCAGGACATTGGCGTCGTTATGCGCCCGCGCCAGTCGAGCCGAGGTCTCGTCGTGGCAGAGCGCGGCGCGGACACCGGGATGACGGTTCGCCGCAATGGAGATGCCGATCCCGCTGCCGCAGACTAGCACCCCGCGCTGCGCGCGCCCCGCCTCCAGCGCCTGTCCCATGGCATGCCCGAAATCCGGGTAGTCGACCGAGTCGGGGCCGTGGGTCCCGAGGTCGAGCACCTCGTGGCCCTGACGTTCCAGCTCCTCCTTGAGCTCGGTCTTGAGCGCGTAGCCGGCATGGTCCGAGGCCAGGGCGATGATCTGCTGCTTCATTCCGGACTCTAGCGGTCTACGGTGCACGTTCCGGCCGCACCCGCCTGGCAGGCTGCCGGCGCTTCCGAGGGGGTTAGATAGTACCAGATGTGGCGGTGCGGTGAAAAGACACCACAAGGTGTCGACAGCCTGGCCACCCTAACCGATCGCGCGTACCTGACGTGGGCGCCCGGGGTCCCGCTTTGCGTAAATAATGGCAAAGCAAAGCCAAGCAGAGGAATTGACTAGACCCTCCGCAGTGTGCGAGTTTCCACAATCTTAGGTTGATTAGTGGACGGCGAAATAATGGCCAAGAGCAGTCAGGATCAGACCGCTGAAGACACTGGTCAGGTAGACCGCGCATCCGACGCCGAGTTGCTCCGGCTGACGGCGTCACTCGTGGCTGCCTACACCAGCAACAATACCCTCCCCCTCGGCGAGCTTCCCGTCGTCATTGAACTTGTGCGCAACTCCCTGGCGGAACTTAACAGCAAGGCCGGCCGCGAGCATCACAAGCCGGCGGTGCCGATCGAGGAGTCTGTAAA
>JAAUYK010158253.1_pt1 | contig 10471 bp, 14 predicted proteins | sample 7278021 | NCBI WGS metagenome assembly JAAUYK01 (sample SAMN14350223, study PRJNA611818) | marine sediment metagenome | isolation source: surface marine sediment (1.8m) | place: French Polynesia: Moorea | collected 2018-08
CTTTGAGAATGACTTTAACGACATCTCCTTCTACGTCAAATAGTTCCATATCACCGCCGTCTTCGGCTAAAATTGGCCGGATCTCTTCGTCGATGACCCTTTGAATTAAGGTGATTTTTTGCAGATTAGTTAGGGGTTTTGCTGTTGGGCTAGGAGAAGGTTGCTTCGCATTAGCAATTTCTTTTGCCACTTCGATACTTTTCTCTTTTTCCAGGGCAACTTCATAGAGGAGATCGTCGATATCTGGTAAACAAGAGCTGCATCCGCCACCGGCTTTAACGTAGTTAGTTACTTGTTCTGCGGTAGTAAGATTATTTTCGCGAATAATTCTGCGGATTTTTGTATCAGAGATACCAAAACAACTACATATAAGATTTCCTTCATCTTCTTCATGGGTGTCGAGGGGAATCCCTTTATAGTTGAAGATTGCAGCTTCTAAAGCTTCTTGTCCCATTACCGAACAGTGCATTTTCTCTTCGGGTAATCCACCGAGAGAGTCGGCAATTTCTTTATTGGTTAGCTTCAAAGCTTCTTCGACATTTCTTCCTTTGAGTAATTCAGTCAGGGCAGAAGAAGAGGCAATTGCACTAGCACAACCAAAAGTCTGAAACCTAGCATCTTTAATCGTTTGAGTTGTTTCGTCAATTTTGAGATGGAGTTTGAGGGCATCTCCACAGGCAATGCTGCCTACTTCTCCTGTGACAATTTCTTCTCCTTCCTGCTTCTCCGTAATCTTGCCTTGATTGCGTGGATTATGGAAATGTTCCATTACTTTGTCTGTATAGTCCCACATTTTCAGTTACCGCCTTATCAGTTAGAGATGTTTTGTTAGAAAGTCTGTAATTAGTTATCTAGCAAGTACAGCTTGTTCTTGTTCTTTGAGCCAATCTGCATCGTCGCTGTTGAAGGGTGAAAGTTCGCGGAGGCGATTGATGATGCCGGGGAGAACTTCTAAAACGCGATCTATTTCTGCTTCGGTAGTATAACGGGATAAGCTAAAGCGAATCGAACCATGTAGTACACTATACGGTAGTCCTAAAGCTCTTAGTACATGGGAAGGTTCTAGAGAACCAGAAGTGCAAGCAGAACCAGATGAAGCGCAGATCCCAAACTGATCGAGAGAAAGTAAAATTGCTTCTCCTTCGATATATTTAAAGCCAATATTAGTAGTATTGGGTAATCTATTAACTGGGTCGCCGTTAATTACTGTATTGGGAATACTGTTGAGGATACCTCGTTCTAATTTATCTCGTAACCGTTTTTCCCAGGTTACACTTGCCAAATGCTGCTGTGCTAGCTTGGCAGCTTCACCTAACGCAACTATACCCGCTACATTTTCTGTGCCGCCTCTACGTCCTCTTTCTTGATGTCCGCCAATTAAAAGAGGACGAAACCTCACACCTTTACGCACATATAAAGCACCAATTCCTTTAGGAGCATGAATTTTATGACCAGAAAGGGTCAGCATATCAATACTGCTAGTTTTCATATTGAGGGGAATTTTCCCCACTGCTTGTACCGCATCAACATGGAACAGTGCGCCATACTCTTTTACTATTTGCCCGATTTGTTCGATAGGAAAAATTACCCCAGTTTCGTTGTTGGCATACATGATCGAAACTACTGCTGTATTGCCAGTTAAAGAAGCTTCTAGTTCATCTAAATCTAGTTGACCCTTGTCATTAACGGAAAGATAGGTAACAGTGTAACCATCTTTTTCTAGTCTTCTGCACAGATTTAAAATTGCTGGATGCTCAACTTCAGTAGTAATAATATGTTTCTTATTGGGTTGGGCTTTCAGCGCGGCGAGAATGGCTGCATTATCTCCTTCGGTACCGCAACTGGTAAAGATAATTTCTGAATCTTCTGCTCCCAATAGAGAAGCTACTTGAGTTCTGGCTTGGCGAACCCCACGACCAACCTGTCCACCAAAGGTATGCATGCTAGAAGGGTTGCCATAATAGATACTGAGATAAGGTAGCATTGCTGCTAAAACATCATCATCTATTTTAGTTGTGGCATTGTTATCGAGATAAATGCAGTCGTTCATTGCTCTTCTCTCATTAAATATTCCGTAACTTTTTTAATCAATTCGCGGTTTTAAGTATGTAGCAGAAGGTCTAATTTTTGAGAATAGGTGTTAAACCAATGCTTCCAATATCGAGTTTCTTTTTTTGCTTGAAGTCGAGATTTAAGGTTATTGTAAGTTGCAAACCAGTTATCCCAATAATTGGTAGTAGTTGTTTGAGCCGATTTAATCAAACTAGAGATGCTAGGAGTGCAACCGTTAGAGGTAGGACAACTTGCTATGCATTGAGCTACGCCATAAGAACCAACACAACCATTGCAGAGATCGGAATTAATAGAGAATTTGCCGTTGTCGTTTTTATTAATTGCCCCCGTGGGACAGTAAGGCAAACAATTTTCACAAGCGATACATTGGTGAGAAATGGTGTAAGTCATTGTCTTACTCCTGCTTAATTAAGATCTAGGCTAATAAGGCTAGGAAAGCAACCACTATTACTAGTAAAGTTGGTTTGACAGGGAGGTTCCTTGTAATAGTCGGAACAATTAGTACAAAGACTGTGAGTGGGAGAAATAGTACTATATTGTTGTTTTGTGACCTCTTGGTAATCTTTAAAGTGATAGCGATCGCTTTTTAATCTTTTCTGGGAAATGTTAATCATGATTTTTGCCCTCTGGTATTTGTCATTCGTCCTTGTTTTTTCTGACAAGTGACGAATGATTAACGATTAACGATTAAGAGCGAACTGTTGTTCGTAATATTCCAAAGCAATCTTGTCAATGGTGTCGTAACCTTGAACTGGCTCTACTCCGGCTTCTCGTAACATTCCTTGAGGACAATCCCCAATCTTAGAAGCGAGTACAGCTTTGCAATCTTTGATGGCTCCAATAATATTGTCTAAGGTTGCCTCTTCGCCGTAACCACCCTGACAGTAATGATCTACTTTACGGTGTCCGACAAATTTTGCTTCAACTCCATCAACTTCAAAGATTTGGAACTCTTTAGCATGACCAAAATGTTGATTAACTACACCACCACCTTTGGTTGCTACTGCAACTAAGATTTTCTCGCCAGCCTGTTTTTGCTTTTTAGCTGCTCGTTCTGCTTTAGCAGCTTGCATGGCATCTTTAATCTGTTTAATACCTGCATGAACTTCTTGGCGTTTTTCCAGATTGTATTCAGGAGTCATTTCTAAGAATTTCTCTTTAGTAAATTCCTGAGAACGATCTTCACCCAGTAAACCTACGGCATCGGCACGACACTGACGACAGTGACGCATCATCTTCATGTTGCCCGAGCAACTGTCTTGTAAAGCTTTGAGTTCTTTCGGTGTCGGTCCTCTTTGTCCAGTTAAACCAAAGTAAGTACCATGTTCGGGGGCAGAAATTAGGGGCATAATATTGTGAAGGAATGCACCCTTAGAACGAATTACTTCATCTACTTCTACTAAATGTTCGTCATTAATCCCTGGAATCATTACAGAGTTAACTTTGCAGAGAATATCGGCTTCTTGTAATGCCTGTAAGCCTTCCATCTGCCGTTCGTGAAGTAACTGAGCTGCTTCTACTCCTTTCCAACGTTTGCGATTGTAACGCACCCAAGGATAGATTTTGGTTCCTACTTCGGGGTCAACCATATTAATCGTAATGGTGACGTGATCGACGTTTAAATCTTTGATGCGTTGAACGTGATCGGGAAGCATTAACCCATTAGTCGACAAACAAAGTTTGATATCTGGTGCTTTGTCGGCAATTAATTCAAAAGTACGAAAAGTTTGTTTGGGATTAGCTAAAGGATCTCCAGGTCCAGCAATCCCCAAAACTGTCATTTGCGGAATTTTTCCAGCAATCACCAAAGCTTTGTGGGCTGCTTCTTCAGGAGTTAGTAGTTCACTAACTACCCCAGGACGACTTTCATTGGCACAGTCATATTTGCGATTGCAATAATTACACTGAATATTACAAGCTGGTGCGACTGCTACGTGCATCCGTGCATAGTGGTGGTGTGCTTCTTCGCTGTAACAGGGATGCTTTTCAATTCTTTCTTGAATTTTAGGGTCGATCTGTTGGGGTGTAGTCGAACTACAACCACAGCCTTTAGAAGACTTTTTAGCTTTAGTTTTCGATTCTGGTGTAATGGTAGTTCCGGTAGTTGGTGACATTGAATTGAATTCCGCAAATAAAAGTATATGGACTGAGACAGAAATTGAAAAATACTGAGATATCGAACTCTAAATTTGTCTTAGAAATAGATGACAATTTATCTTGGGTAAAATTCAGGTGTTCGATGACGTTATGAAAGTTATATCATTGGGATTTTGGCTGAATGTAAAACTTGCACTCGGTTAGTTTTATTGAATTTCTTAGAATGCACTCAACCCGTCAACCCCTTAACTGATGCAGAGAAAATTTTTTTTAGGGGTATGGGTGTCTAGTATTTTGATGATGGGGGGTTAGTATTTATTTCTCAAGACCCTGGTATTTATCCTACTCGACAGCAACCTCGCTCAACACTAAGATTTACAATAGTTACAGCGATTAAGGCTCTTTGAGAGTTTATTGCACTCAGTTTGTGGTTTGTTTTTGGTGCTTAGTTTATAAACAGAAACTGGTACTCGCATTTTCTCAAAAACAACAAAAAAAAATTGGAGTAGGCTTGTCAAACCTCTCCAGAGGTACCACGGAATTCAATTTCTACTGTGGAATTCGGTTTCTGTCTCGAATCCGTATCTAATTTAACATTATTATTTAGCTGAGTTTGATATGTGTCCCGCGACAGTCTTGAAAAACTGTAACAAAGGCTACAAACCATATACCGTCTGAGTTCCATCTTGATGACTTCGGGTTGCTTTCTGAGTACCTGATTTTTGGCTCCAATATTTCCCTCTATTGACCAGTTTTACTGGGTTGTATTGAATATAATTTTGAGTACCAAATACTAATACCTTTCCCAAACAATACTAAGACCCATCGGCAAAAATACCAGTAGATATACCCCGAGAAAAACTTATTGATTGAGCAAAACATTATCTGCTATGACTTTTGAATTTGATGAGTACAATTTAATAAATCTAATCAATCTAACTCTTGTCTGTTGCTCAAGACAAAATTTTGGCTGTTGATATAAAGCATTACATACAGTTATTGACTGTTTCCCTTTCTCAAGGGAAGGTGCTTGCGTCGAAATATTTCTAGGTCATTAGTCATTAGTCGTTAGTCATTGACACAAATCACCAAAGACGCAGGACAAAAGACCAGTGACTGATGATACACCCTAAATCTCCCATCGGAAAAATGCAACAGCCACTAACTATCAACAGAGAACTCAATCTAGAACGAGAGATCAACCGCAGCTTGCAGAATAACTTATTAGCAAATATACCTTGGCTGACAACTCTCTGGACAGATTTTAAGATTATTTTTGAGCGCGACCCAGCAGCAAATAATTGGCTAGAGGTACTGATCTGTTACCCTGGAGTTCATGCTCTGGCATTACATCGATTAGCTAAATGGCTGTGGCGAAACCGAGTTCCCCTATTACCCCGTTTTTTATCTCACTTGGGAAGATTTCTCACTGGGATTGAAATTCATCCTGGTGCAACTATCGGTAAAGGAGTATTTATCGATCACGGGATGGGAGTAGTAATTGGCGAAACTGCTATAGTAGGAGATTACTGTTTGATCTACCAAAACGTTACCCTGGGGGGAACTGGAAAACAAACAGGAAAACGCCATCCGACTTTAGGTAGTAATGTAGTAGTCGGTGCAGGGGCGAAAGTTTTAGGAAATATTAATATCGGTGATGATGTTCGTGTTGGCGCAGGTTCAATTGTGCTGCGGGATGTACCAGATGATTCTACAGTGGTAGGAGTTCCAGGTCGTATTGTCTCCCGCACCGGTCATGGCTGTCCCCTCGAACACGGCAAATTACCCGATCCAGAAGCCAACATCATCCGTTCTTTACTCGATCGCATCGAGAGTTTGGAACAACAGATACAGAATTTACCCATCTATCAACCTCATAATCATGTATAAATTCACTCGCCCTGATGCCTTTGTCAGTCAGGTTGCCAAAATTAATCGCAGCGATCGCTGGACCGTCTATCGTCGCCTGCAAGAATTAAATATTCCTTGCTGGTGTCCCGAAGATGGAACGCTCTGGATAGAAATCGATCGTTGCAGCCATGCTATCCTGCTCCGCAGTACCATACAGCAATTCGTGAGCACCCGCTCGGAATTAACCGACTGGCTAGAGCGATGCTGGTCAACTCAAGTTTTATCTACATCTAATAATTAGGAATTCAAACTCATGACACAAACATTAGTAGTTCAACCTTTTGGAGAAGTTGCCAATAATCCTATTGGTTTAGACAAGGAAATTGTTATTCCAGTGTGCGAAGGCTTAAATATTGCCCTAGCCAGTTTTCAAGCTCTGTATCTGCAATACCAAAAGCATCATTTTGTCGTAGAAGGTTCGGAATTTTATTCACTCCATGAATATTTTCAAGAAAGTTACGAAGCCGTACAAGGTCACGCTCACGATATTGGCGAACGTTTAAATGGTTTGGGAGGCACTCCTGCCGCTAGCTTTAGCAAATTAGCTGAGCTTTGTTGCTTTACCCCAGAAGACGATGGCATCTTTAACTGTCGTCCAATGGTTGAAAACGATCTAGCTGCCGAACAAAAAATTATTGACTTAATTCGTCGTCAAGCTGCCCAAGCTGAGAGTGTAGGCGATCGCGCCACTCGTTACCTCTACGAGCAAATTCTGCTAGCTACGGAAGAAAGAGCCTTCCATCTCGATCACTTTCTAGCTACTGACAGCCTTACTTTAGGGTTTGTCGGGAATTAGTCATTGGTCATCGGTCATTGGTCATCGGTCATTAGCTATTGGCAATCGCTGGTTTTTATCAAAAGAACAAATAACCAAGGTCGAATGACAAACAACAAAAGACTAATGACAAACGACCAGCTCGCCCGTTCCCAAGGGGCTGTCTCCGTAGCGGTAGCTGCGGAGTTTATACGCCGCGTCGCTCGCGGGGGGAGAAGGGGGCTTTATGAATTGTATTGTTTGTATATCTGGTTAAATTGTTGTGCTTTGAAGCCCCCGAACCGCGCTCGCCAATGACAAAGAACAAAGGACAAACAAATTATGAATCAAATTCAGATTAATGATACAACTTTACGGGATGGGGAACAAGCAGCAGGAGTTGCTTTCACCCTAGCCGAAAAAGTTATCTTTGCCACCTTAATGGATGCTATTGGCGTACAAGAACTTGAAGTGGGGATTCCTGCCATGGGTGGCATGGAAGCAGAAGCCATTACCGAAATCGCCAATCTCGGTTTACGAACCCTACTTACTGGCTGGAATCGTGCTGTGCGCTCGGATATTGATGCTTCCCTAAGTTGTGGTTTACAACGGGTGCATATATCTGTCCCCGTCTCGGAAATCCAAATTGCTGTCAAGTTTCAGGGCAACTGTCAACTAGTTTTAAACCGACTACGAGACACAATTAACTATGCTGGCGATCGCGGTTTGTATATTTCTGTCGGTGGTGAAGATTCTTCCCGTGCGGATGACAACTTTTTACTGGATGTAGCTTTGGCGGCTCAAGATTGGGGAGCATCCCGATTTCGTTTTTGCGATACGGTAGGAATTCTTGACCCCCTAACTACTTACAAAAAAGTACAGCAGCTAGTCAATAAGCTAATTATTCCCGTGGAGATGCACACCCACAATGACTTTGGTATGGCAACAGCTAATGCTTTAGCGGGGATTAGGGCAGGAGCAACATCAGTTAATACCACTGTTAATGGTTTGGGAGAAAGAGCAGGCAATGCTGCTTTAGAAGAAGTAGTCATGGCACTTCATAGGATCTATGGGATTAATATCGGTATCGATACCAGTAGATTTAAAGAAATATCAGAATTTGTCGTTCAAGCCTCTGGCTGCGACGTTCCCCCCTGGAAAGCGATCGTCGGTGAGAATGCCTTTGCTCACGAATCTGGTATCCACGGACATGGAGTGCTGCAAAATCCTGCTACCTACGAACCATTTAACCCAAAAGAAGTAGGACGAGAACGCCGTTTAGTAATTGGCAAGCATTCTGGTAAACATCTAATTACCAACCTTTTACAACAATACGGCATCGCCCTGACTCAAGCGGAAACGCGATCGCTTCTAGATGCAGTACGAGACTTATCGGTTGAGTTGAAACGCAGCTTAACCCCAGATGAGTTATTAAATCTAATCCCCAACCCTAGTCTGGCTAATTAGTCATTTGTTTTTTGTTGTTTTTTGTCCTTTGTCTTCTGTCATTTTTGATTCGTTTTTTATCTAACTAATAACTAACAACCCACTAAACTCTGGAGTAAAAACTAATGAAAGTAATGTTACATAAGAATGACCTCGGACATTTATCCGTATATGTCCCTAAGAAAGATTTAGAAGAAGAAGTAGTCGAGCAAACCCCTACTCCAGAAGGTAAAGTTTTAACCCTAGCAAATGGTTGGCAGTTGTCTTTCAAAGATCTAACAGATGATATGAAACTTCCCAGGACTTTAAATGCAAAGCGACTGTAATCAAGGTTTCAGTCAACGTCTACGTTGACTGTATATGCGGTTGGTATTTATTCCTCCATTAGATTCGTAAATGCTAACTGCACGCTAACACACAACATAGTGGAGATGTAATGTCATGTTAAAAGCATCTGATATTATGACTGACGATGTAGCTACTATTCGTGGTTCAGCAACAGTAGCAGAAGCCGTCAAGTTGATGAAATTCAAAAACTTACGTGCTTTAATTGTCACTGTACGCAATAACCAAGATGCCTACGGTATCGTTACCCACACCGATGTTGTCAACAAGGTAGTGGCTTATGGTAAGGACGCTACAACTATGCGCGTCTACGAAATCATGACCAAACCTTGTATTGTAATCAATCCTGATTTGGGTGTTGAATATGTAGCTCGGTTATTTAACTTAACTGGTATTCGTATCGCACCTGTAATCAAAGGAGATTTACTGGGAATTGTTTCAGAAGCTGACATCCTTTATAAAGGTGATTTTCTGGAAAATCCCAAAGTACCTTTGCTGCGTCGAGAATTAGACAAAGCAATCAACGAAGCGATCGCTATCGCTCAAGCTAAAGGTGCAACTTCAACTGATTGCATCGATGCTTGGGCTTTGGTTGAAGATTTGGAAGGAGAAGCAACTTATCAAGAAGGAGCAAAATCACCAGATACAACTCCTTTCCAACAATTTTGCTTAGATAATCCCGAAATTCTCCAGGTTCGTCACCAACAGGCTGAACCGGCGATCGCTTAATAATTGAACCAAGTAGAGGCATTCTCTGTGAATGTCTCTACTTCTTACTAATTCTTAAATACAAGGAGAACACTCATGACTACACTAACTGGTTTGACTAAAGGCGGATTAACTTGGGAACCTCGATTCATTCAAGAAATTAACAAAGATACTTGTCTTGGCTGTGGCAGATGTTATAAAGTCTGCGGTCGTGATGTCTTGATGTTGCAACCAATGAATGAATTTGGCGAATTTATCGATGAAGATGATGATGATGATATTGAACGCCAGGTAATGACCATTGCTAATCCTGAAAAATGTGTTGGTTGTGAAGCTTGCGCTCGCATTTGTCCCAAAAAATGTCACACTCACGCACCTTTACCGGTATGAAGAAATCAGTCATGGAAGAGAAAAATCCTAAAATCTCTCTAGCTGTCCGACATAAATTTCTGATTCTTCTACTCCTAACTCTAGCTTTGATGTTCGATATGGTGGTTCGTCAACCTAGCTCAAAGTTATTAGATCGTCAATCTCTACCTGAAATGCCAGCAGCAAGATAAGTTAAAAATATTCATTTAGCTTTCGAGATGGGAGTAGCAGCAATAATTGGCAACTAACTCTAGGAAAAAACCATGAAAGACTTAGAACGAATCCGAGAAGAAATAATCACTATTTTAGTTCTAACATTAACTCTCGCTTTTATCTCCAGCAATCTTACCCCAGAGTCACTAGAAAATCACTCCTTGGCTGAGAGATTGCCACTTACAGAAGCGAGCGATTAATAGCCTTATTTGTATTTGTATCAATGACTAATGGGCATTGCTGAAAAGTAATGGTCAGCTTTGCAGATAATTTATCCACAAAAATAATACTAACAGGAGTTGTAATCATGGCAAAAATTGGTATTTTCTATGGCAGCACTGCGGGAGTAACTGAAGAAATCGCCGAAAAACTTGTCGATTACTTCGATGAAGGAGTATGCACTCTCTACAACATGGAAGATGACTTTGATGATTTTGAGGATATGCTGCAATACGATTACTTGCTGCTTGGCTCTTCTACTTGGGGTTCTGGCGAGGTACAAAATGATTGGCGCGATCCTTTAGTGGACATGGAAGAAGAAAAGCCCGATTTTAC
>JAAUYK010083709.1_pt1 | contig 10469 bp, 9 predicted proteins | sample 7278021 | NCBI WGS metagenome assembly JAAUYK01 (sample SAMN14350223, study PRJNA611818) | marine sediment metagenome | isolation source: surface marine sediment (1.8m) | place: French Polynesia: Moorea | collected 2018-08
CAAGGAGCAGGCCGCGCGGTGTTCACAATGTGGGGTGCCGTACTGTCAGAGTCACTGCCCGCTGCACAACAACATCCCCGATTGGCTGAAGCTGACCGCCGAAGGGCGGCTGCGCGAGGCCTATGAGGTGAGCCAGGCGACCAACACGTTCCCCGAGATCTGCGGGCGGATCTGCCCCCAGGACCGGCTGTGCGAGGGCGCGTGCACGCTCGACGACATGGGCGCCGTGACGATCGGCAGCATCGAGCGCTACATCACCGACGAGGCCGTCCGACAGGGCTGGCGTCCGGACATGTCGAACATCATCGACAGCGGCAAGCGTGTCGGCATCGTCGGTGCGGGACCGGCCGGTCTCGCGGCCGCCGACGTGCTGGCGCGTGAAGGTATCCGCTCGGTCATCTACGACGCCTACCCGGAGATCGGCGGCCTGCTGACCTTCGGCATCCCGCCGTTCAAGCTCGAGAAAGACGTCGTCAAGCATCGGCGCGAGATCCTCGAAGGGATGGGGGTCGAGTTCGTGCTCAACACGCGGATCGGCGAGGACATTCCCTTCGAACAGCTGGTCGAGGACTACGACGCCGTCTTCCTCGCGCTCGGCACCTATGAATACGTGCGTGGCGGTTTCGACGGCGAGGATCTCGACGGCGTCTTCGACGCGCTGCCGTACCTGATTTCCAACGTCAATCGCGAGCTGGGCATCGAGAAGAGCCCGGAAGACTTTATCGATCTCGACGGCCGGAACGTCGTGGTCCTGGGCGGCGGCGACACCGGTATGGACTGCAACCGTACGGCCATCCGCCAGGGCGCGCTGAGCGTAACCTGCGCCTATCGCCGCGACGAAGAGAACATGCCAGGCTCGCGGCGCGAGGTAGAGAACAGCCGCGAAGAAGGCATCGAGTTCCTGTTCAACCGCCAGCCGATCGAGATCGTCGGTGAAGGCAGCGTCTCGGGCGTCCGCGTCGTCGAGACGAAACTTGGTGCACCGGGCCCCGACGGCCGACGCACGCCGGAGCCGATACCAGGCACCGAGCAGATCCTGCCGGCCGACGCCGTCGTAATCGCCTTCGGCTTCCGACCCGATCCACCACCCTGGTTCACGGACCACGGCATCGAGGCGTTGCCGAGCGGCAAGGTTCGGGTAAAGACGCACGGCGATTTCGCATTCCAGACGACAAACGACAAAGTCTTCGCGGGCGGCGACATGGTTCGCGGCTCCGATCTCGTCGTGACTGCCGTCTTCGAAGGCCGCGAAGCGGCGAAGGGCATCGCCAGGTATCTCGGCGTCTACTAAGCCGGACCCGGTAAAGCTGATGGAAGCGCCCGTAGGAACCCGCCTTACGGGCGATCCACGCCGGGACACTCGAAACCGGCCGATACCTACGGCACCATTACCCGGTCGCAGATCGAGACACGGGCCTGCACTATGAACCTCTTCGAATTCCTGATGATCCTGCTATCGCTAATCGTCGGCCTCGGTCTGGCCGCGATTCTGTCGGGCTTTGCGAACCATCTGAAGCGAAACGGAATCCGCGAACTAAGCTGGACGCACGCGGTGATTACCCTGACCGTGTTCACTGCCCTTCTGCAGCAGTTCTGGGAGGCGTGGGGGCTGCGCTTCGAGCCCGTCTGGTCGTTCCCAGCGATGCTGCTTATGCTCGGCTCGCCGATATGTCTCTACCTGATCGCGCGCATCCTGTTCCCGGAGCCGGGCGATGCAACGAGCCTCGGTGACTACTACCTTGAGAAGGCTCCGCTGTTGTGGCCGTTGGCCGGACTCACCGTCACTGTGAGCACGATTTTCAGACCGGTCGCGTTCCATTACCCGCTGTGGACGATAGACAATGCAAGTGCGATTCCGGTTCTTGCGATTTGCACCCTGCTGACAGTGACAAGAATTAAATGGATCCACTGGCTGCTGGCGCCGATCGTCTTCGCGTCTATCGTGCTCGACGTCCTGACCTTCAGTCACTCGATCGGATAAGCGCATTTCGGATTGTCCGGATTCAACGTTGCCGCGATAGGCGTAGTTTCATCTCATGGCTTTCTGAGAATCGAAGCATCCGCCAACAATGGACAAGTTCACTCGCAACTACTCAGTCGTCTTCGGTTCTCTCGCGCTGGTCGCTCTGTTTTGGTTCCTCTACGAGAGCCCCGAGGTGGGCCGACTCAACGATCGTCTGTCGCAGAACTCTGAGCTCAGCCAGTATCCGTACACGTTCCGAGTGCTCGAGTTCCGCAACGGCGTAGCGACCATAAGCACGCCGCGGTCGGCTGAGTTCCCGGCCATCCGGGCATTGGCCATCCTTTACCCGGAGCTGCGTGACGAAGCACCCGACTCGCAGCCCATGGTCGCAGCGCAACGGGAGATGGCGCGTATCCAGGGGCTCGCACGCAGCACCGTAGTCGAATCCAAGAAGGTCGATCGAGTCGTCTGGGAACTGGATGAAACCTGGCTCCGCAATCAGGGAATTGATCCGGACAGGCTCTGACTCACACCTTAAGTTCGTGCAAGTGGCGAGGGAGAGGGCCGGGCCTCATCTCGCTGACCATTAGTGATTCACAGCGGAGCACGCGGCAGACGTATCCTGAAGCAAACGCCATCTTCCACGTTCTCCGCCTGTATCGAACCCCCGTGTCCTTCCGCGACGATCTTTGCGACGTAGAGCCCCAGGCCCAGGTGCTTGTTGTCTTTCGCCGGACGTACCGAGATCATCGAGTCGAACAGCTGACCGCTCATGCGCTCAGGCAGCGGAGGGCCGGGGTTCGTGACGCTCAGGACGACTCTGTCGTCCTCGACGTCAACGCCTACCTCGATCGAATCACCTTCGGCGCTGAAGCTCACCGCGTTGTCGACAAGCTTGTCGAGCATCTGGATGAGCAGTTCGGGCGAGCCCTCGACCATCGCGCTGTCGCTGGCTGTCTCTAGTTCGAAGCCGCGTTCACGATAGACGTCACGGTAAGCCTCGACCGTCGAGGCAATCACCTTCGTCAGATCGAAGATTTCCGGTTCGGCATTCTTGATCAGTCCCTCGACACGACTCGCCTCGCTCATTGCCGCGAGGATCCGGCGCAGACGATCCGCACCGTCCTTGGCGCGCGCAGTGTAGCCGCGCGCGGTGTCATCCAGGTCCTCGTGGTCGAGGTTGTCGAGCGACGAGGTCACGATCGCGAGCGGCGTGCGCAACTCATGCGACAGCTTGGACGCCAGCGTTCTCAGATACTCGTTGTAATCGCCGAGCTGCGACAGGACGTGCGAGAAGCTCCTCGACAGATCGCCGATCTCGTCGCCCGCGCCGGCGCTCGGCAGCGCGGCCCGGAGCGCCGCATTGTCGAGCGCGTCCTCGGCCGCCAGACTCAGTGCGCGGATGCGCCGCGACAGCCACGTGGCATAACCGAGCAGAGCACCGCCGACGACCAGCATCGCGATCATCGTTACGGTAAGCAGACGAGACAGGCTCTCATTCCTGAGGCTCAGGATCGCCTCCGTACCTTGCTGCAGTACCACTGCGCCGATCGCAACGTTGCCGGCAAGGACGGGCTCGGCGACCGCGACGATCGCCCGCCCGCTGTCGCCGCTGCGGAACCATGCTGCCGACTCACTGCCCCCAAGTGCCGAGACAACGTAGGACTGCTGCTCGCGCCCGCTCGGGTCCGGCTCGGCGAAGATCGCTTCGGTGCCTGATTCAACGATCGCGTCGTAGGCGAGGCGCAGCAGCGCCGGCGCGCCCGGACTCGGCGACCCTCTGTCGGTGTCGACGTCACCAACGGCGGCGATGCGCCAACCCGATGCGTCGGTGACGATCAGGCGCATGTCGGGCTGCACGAGTTCGTTCGCGAGCTGTGTCAGCTCCGGCGACAGAGTGACGAAGGCGCCCGGGGATCGGGAGTTGAAGCTCGAACTCGGAACCGCTCGTTCCGAGGCGGACGCGGTGTTGTCGACGACCAATCCGAGGTGCGTGCCCAACAGGCGCCGCGGAATTCTCGCCTCGAGGTGATAGCCACCCGGCACATCCTGCCAGTACGCGCGAATCGTAGGTTCGGCCGAAATGCTGCCGCCCTCGTCGAGCCATGTGACGACGGCGCCCGGCGCCTCCGCGGCGAACGTCAGGGTCTGTTCGAGATAGGGCGGGCTCAGGCTGATAAGGCGGACGCTATCGACAGACTCGGACCGGCTACTGCCGGGAATACGGCCGGGCGGCGAGTAAACGACGTTGTCGTCATCGACGTGCACATACAGATAGACGAACTGCTCACGAAGTCCGATCGCGAACTGAATCGGCCCATCGACTCCTGGCAGGTCGCGCAGCGCACGTTCGCTGATCGTCCAGTCATCGACGTAGCCATCGATGTTCGGCGCGAACTCCAGCGGGTGACCGTAGAGCTGATCGCCGAAGCGAAAATCGGCCGGCGCGGCTTCGGGGAATTCCTCGCGATCGCGGGACAAGGTATCGGCGATCGCGCGCGCCGTGCCGGCGAGCATCTGCTGTTGTCCGGAACGCAGCGCCGTCTCCGTGCCGCTGATGAACTCGCAGCCGGCCCACGGCAGCATCAACGCCAGCAGGCTGACGAGGAGTAGCTGCCGCTTGAGATTCATGGAGACTTAGGGCCCGTTCGTATGAACAGGCCTTAATCGGCCAGCCAGCGGTAGCCCATGCCGTAGACGGTCTCGATGGAGCCGAAGTCACTGTCCAGCTCGAGGAACTTTCGACGGATGCGTTTGATGTGCGAGGTGATCGTATTGTCGTCGAGGACGGCCTGCGCGGCGTCCATCAGCTGCTGACGGTTCTTCACGTGCCCCGGGTACCGGGCCATCGCGTGCACGAGCCAGAACTCGGTCAGGGTCAGCCCGACCGGCTGCGACTTCCACGTGATCGTCATCCTGTCCGTGTCGATCTCCAGCTCGCCGCGCACGATGCGGTTCTCCGGTCCGGCCGGTTTGTTGAGCGCATCGAGTCGGCGGAACAGCGCAGCGACGCGTGCCATCAGATGAGGCAGGCTGATGTCCTTCGTCAGGTAGTCATCGGCGCCGAGTCTGAGTCCGGACACGGCGTCGAATTCGCTGTCGCGAGCGGTCAGAAAGATGATCGGGAGATCTGCCGAGCGCACCCGGAGTTCACGGCATAGCTCGAAGCCGCCCTCCACGTCGTCCTTCAGGTTGATGTCGATAACCACGAGATCCGGCAGCCTCGACTCGAATGCCTCGAGCGCGGGCTGCCGCGCCTCGAACGCGTCGACCGTATAGCCTTCGCGCCGAAACGCTTCCGCATAGTTGTCCCTGATTGCGGCCTCGTCCTCGACGATCGCAATTCGTTTTGCCACGTTCTGCTCCGGAGTGCCCGGACCACAATTTGCCACATTCGGCCGGTGCATTGCCACGGCGTGGGCCGCAGCTCGGCGCTTTGCCTTGTTGTACTGCTGGAAAGTCAACGAAGGAGCACAGCAATGTCGATAAGCGGAACAGACTTATGTCGCTATGCGTCTCGCGGGTGGCCGGTATGTCGCTGATACTCGGACTCGCTTTCTTACGAACGGAGAGCGACGGCAGCGTGCCGGCGGGCGCTTGGTTCGCGCAGGAGATGATGCAGCGAGCCTGGGCGCGCGCCGCGACCGACGAGCCCTGGCCGTGGTCAGATGCGTGGCCAGTCGCACGATTGACGGCACAAAGTGACGACACGAGCCTGATCGTCCTCGCAGGCGGGTCGCCGAGCGCGCTGGCCTTCGGGCCCGGACACCTCGGTGTTAGCCCGATGCCGGGCGAGCGCGGCAACAGCGTGTTCGCCGGGAATGGCGAAACGCACTTCCGGTTCCTCGCGGACCTCGCGCTCGGAGAGGGCCTGAGCGTCGAACTTCTCGACGGTGCGCGACATGATTTCGAGATCGTCGATCTGGACGTGGTCGACGCTCGTCGCGCCAGCCTGGCACTCGACAGCGATATGCCGCTTCTCAGCCTCGTCTGCAGTTATCCGTTCGACGGATCTGACAGCTCGCTGCGCTACGTGGTCACGGCCCGCAAATCAGGCTGATTCGGACTCGATCATCAGTTTGAAGCGCTGCTGAAGATCGTCGATCTGCCTGAGGGTAGACCCTTTCATGAAGGGCGCCATCAGGCGATGGAATCCCTTGAAGGTGTAATTCCACCATGCGCTCCAGCGAGTGCGTCCGTCGCCCAGATCCTCGAACTGATTGACGAGGATGGCCTGGCCCCAGTCGGACTCGATACGTCCGGCCATGATGTGCGGCTCGCGGCGGTGGGTAATGTACTCCGTCATCCGGACGTCCCGACCCTTCTCCACGTAGACCGACTCTGAGATCGCGCCAGGCTGCCCCGGCTCGCCACTGATGGCCTTGAACGACTTCAGCGTCGGTTGCCACTTCTGCAGATTGTCTCGATCGTCGAATGCCCGCCATACGGTCTTCTGATCGGCGTCGATGATTACCTCGGTGTGTATCTTCATCACGGGCCTCCGGAGGAACCCGACAGATCATAGCAGTCTGATTTCTCGGTCATTGCCTGCCCGGGGCGAGTCGTCCATAGTAGAGCCAGCGGTCCTGAGATCGTTTCCGTTACGGCCCCGATCTCCGGGGCCGCTGTCCGTTGAGACCCGTACATGAGCCAAAGAAGGGCCATGCTTACAGAAGGCCCGGTCGGTCGACATCTGGTCGACATGACCGTGCCGGTGCTGTTCGGCATTACGATGATGATGGGGCAGAGCCTCATCGACACGTGGTTCGTCGGTCTCGTTGGCGACCGCGAGCTGGCGGCCTATAGCTTCGGATTCCCGGTACTGATGATCGTGATGAGTGTCGCGATCGGTCTCGGCGCGGGCACTTCGTCCGTAGTCGCGCGTGCGATCGGCGCCGACAATCATCGCCGCGCACGGCGCTTGTCCACCGACGCTCTGATCCTGTCTTTCATCGCGACCGCGGTCATCGCCGCGATCGGCATACTCACGATCAATCCGTTGTTCCGACTGCTGGGCGCGCCGGAGGACATGCTGCCGATGATCTGGCAGTTCCTGACGATCCTGTATTGCGGCGTGCCCTTCATGGTCGTCGGCATGGTCGGCATGGCGAGCATGCGTGCGACTGGCGACACGAAGCTGCCCAGCATGCTGATGGTGATGACGGCGATCCTCAACGTCATCCTCGATCCGATCCTGATCTTCGGCCTCGGGCCCGTCCCTGCGATGGGTCTGAACGGCGCCGCGACCGCGGCCCTGATCGCCAGGGGCGTGATCTTCTTCGGTACGCTGTACCTGATGCGTCACCGCTTCGACATGGTGACCTTCAATCGGCCCGACCCGAAAGAGCTCGTCGACTCCTGCAAAGATGTGCTGCACGTCGGCATTCCGGCTGCCGGTACGAACGTCATCGTGCCGCTCGGTGCGACCATCGTCACCGCGATGATCGCGCGCTTCGGCCCGGATGCCGTCGCCGGCTTCGGCGTCGCGAGCCGCATCGAGACCCTGATGCTGGTCATGTACTACGCGATGTCTTCGATCATCGGGCCCTTCGTCGGCCAGAATCTCGCCGCCGGCAAGCAGGATCGCATCCTGCGCTCACTCTGGCTGTGCACACTGTTCTGTCTTGGGAGCGGACTCGCCATCGCGGCAGTGCTCGCGCTGACGTCCGGGATATTGCCGGGCTTCTTCAGCGACTCCGAACAGGTTACCGGGGTGACGCAGCTGTTCCTGTGGATCGTCCCGATCAGCTACGGCAGCTACGGGATGGTCATGGTCATGAACGCGGCGTTCAACGGCATGGGCAGACCGATGCCGGGCGTATGGATCAGCACGTCCCGGATACTCGTGCTGTATGTCCCGCTGGCGTTCGTCGGCATGTATTTCTTCGACGTTATCGGCATCTTCGTCGCCTATTCCGTCGCGAATATCGTTACCGGGGTCGGCTCGTATATCTGGGCGAGAAGCACGGTGAACCGGTTGTGCATGCGAACAGAGGCTGCGGCGGCGAGTGCGCATTGACGCGCCTGCCTTGAGCCACATTCCAAATCAGAACGATACGAAAGAGAGGCAGGCAATGATCAGGGGATTCAGATTCTTTGTGCTCGGCGCAGTGATGTTGAGCGCGTACGGATGCGCGTATCAGACTGCGTACAACTCGACCTACGTACCCGACGAACCCTCGGGCCACTGGTCGAGCAATGACGCCATGGTCGTCATGAGCGAAGACGACTTCAACTACACGTACAAGGGCAGCCCGTCCAGCTTCACCGGTGGCGGTACGACGCTCGAGATTCCGATGGGCTACATCATCCGCGAGATCTCGATGGAAGTACTTCGCGATCGCTTCTCGGGTGAGATCGGCTTTGCGAACGACGTCATGCCGGACCGCTATCAACTCGCCCTCAGATCCAGCATCGAGAAGTGGGACTACAAGTACAACCAGCTACGAAACTTAGGCTTCGCGATTATGATTCAGGCCGAGCTCGATCTGCAGGTCGAGATACTCGATGCATCAGGGAACGTGATTTTCGATCAGACTTACGCCTCAGGCCTCGTCGATGGCCAGAGCTTCATGATGTCCTTCGGGCCGGAAGAGAAGGTCAGTGCGCTCTTGCACGAACTGATCTACGGTCACCTCGAGCAGGCGCTCGACGATGCCCGTCCGGCAATCTCGCAGGCGCTGAATCTCCCACCGATCGGCGGCGGGGACGCTGCGTCCGCGGGCTGGCCCGAGCGTGACGAAGAAGCGGAAGAAGACGAAGGCTAGGACTTGCGGCTGCCCGCGGCTCAGACCGCGGGCAGGACCCGGCGCCGGTAGACAACGTGCATGCCCACGCCGCGGGCGGCGAGGAAGACCAGAAACGTGAGCCAGAGCCCATGATTGCCGTAGGGCTGCAGCAGATACCAGACAGGCAGGAAAACGGCGAACGTCGAGATCAGCATGATGTTGCGCATCTCACGTGCTCGTGTCGCGCCGACAAAGACACCGTCGTAGAGGAAAGACCATACCGAGATCAGGGGTGAGGCGATCATCCACGGCAGATACGTATTCGTGGTCGCGCGCACTTCGTCGAGATCGGTCAGTATCGCGATCAGCAGCGGACCGGCGATGGCGTAGGCGATCGCAAAACCTATCGCGAAGTACAGCGACCACTTCAGGCAGAGTTTGACGGCTCTCTCGAACGCCGCTCGGTTCTTCTGCCCGACGGCGCGGCCGACGAGCGCTTCGACGGCATGCGCGATGCCGTCGAGACCGAACGCGAGCAGGTTCTGCAGGTTCATCAGGATTGCGTTGGCCGCGAGTATGACTTCGCCCATCCGCGCGCCCTGCGCCGTTACGAACGCGATCGCGAAGACCAGAGCCAGAGTGCGCACGAACAGGTTCGCATTCACCGAGAAGAAGGCCGCGTACTCGCGCAGCCGGACCAGCCGCGCGATGGGCCAATGACCGGACCGCCGCTTCAGGCTCCGTGCAGCGAAAGTGAGCCCGACGGCGAGACCGGTGTACTCGGCGATGACCGATGCGAGGGCGACGCCGTCAACCTTCATGCCCAACCCAATGACGAACACGAGATCGAGAACGATGTTCGTGACGTTGATGGTCAGAAAGATCAGCAGCGGCACGCGGGCGTTCGACAGGCCGATGAACCAGCCGATCAACACCATGTTCATGAGCGTGCCGGGCGCGCTCCAGATCCGGATGTTGAAATAGATCAGCGCTTCTTGCTGAACGTCGATCCCGCCGCCGACGAGCCGCATCGCGATGTCGCCGATCGGTATCTGCAGGGCGATCAACGCGAGGGCTATCGTCATTGCGACGATCAGGGCCTGTCCGAGCGCGACTCTCAGCCCGTCGTTGTCGTCGGCGCCGTAGCTCTGGGCCGTGATGCCGGTCGTGCCCATTCGAAGGAAGTTCGTACCGGTGTACAGGAAGCTGAACACCATGGCGCCTACGGCGACGGCGCCGAGATAGATGGGGCTATCGAGGTGTCCGACGACACCCGTGTCGACCATCCCGAGCAGCGGGACGGAGATGTTCGAGAGGATCATCGGCGCAGCGATGCGCCAGACGTCGCGGTCTCCGGGCAGTGCCGGGGTGTCGATCCGGTCCGAGATCAGCCGAACGCGTTGGTGCCGGTCAGTTCGCGGCCGACGGACAGCTGGTGGATGGTCTCAGTGCCTTCATAGGTGATGACGCTCTCGAGATTCAGCATGTGCCGGATCGAGCAGTACTCGGCGCTGATGCCGGAGCCGCCGAGGATGTCGCGCGCATCGCGAGCGATGTCGAGCGCCATGCGGCAGTTGTTCCACTTGGCGAGCGAGACCTGCGACGGGCTGAGTTCGCCTGCGTCCTTAATCCGGCCCAGCCTGAGCGACAGGAGCTGCGCGGTCGTGATCCGGCGCGCCATGTCGGCCATGCGGATCTGGATGGTCTGCGTGTGCGAGAGCGGCTTGCCGAACAGTTCGCGGTCCTCGGTGTACGCGAGGACTTCCTGCAGACAGGCC
>JAAUYK010233881.1_pt1 | contig 10469 bp, 12 predicted proteins | sample 7278021 | NCBI WGS metagenome assembly JAAUYK01 (sample SAMN14350223, study PRJNA611818) | marine sediment metagenome | isolation source: surface marine sediment (1.8m) | place: French Polynesia: Moorea | collected 2018-08
CCACTCACATGGTGGATTCAACTCACACAGTGGCCCCCATACCCATGGTGAACCCATACCCATAGTGCACCTCATACCCATAGAGGACCCTGTTTACATGGTGGATCCAATAACCCTAGTGGACCCAACTCACATTAGTTAACTACACTCACATCCTGAACTCCACTCACATGGTTAACCCCATAACCTATGTAGGACCCCATTCACATGGTGGAGCCCATACCCATTATGGACACATGTCTTTGCATACCAACTCCATTATGCCTTTTTTTCTTTTTGCTCAACTTCGCGTATCATAAACATAGGCCCCAGTGTCGACCCCATGCCCATGGTGGACCCCATGCCCATGGTGGACCCCTTGCCCATGGTGGATCCCTTGCCCATGGTGGACCCATTGCCCATGGTGGACCCATTGCGCATGGTGGACCCCTTGCCAATGGTGGACCCCTTGCCCATGGTGACCCCTTGCCCATGGTGGACCTCTTGCCCATGGTGGACCCCTTGCCCATGGTCGACCTCTAGCCCATTGTGTACTCCGTGCTCATGTTGGACATTTGGCCCAATGTGAACCTCCGACCCATGGTGGATCCCCCGGTCCATGGTGGTGTCCCCTACCCATGGTGGACCTGTGGTCAACTCATGCCCAATGGTTCCATCCCCATCATGCATAGAACCATTGCCTTCAACACCGGTCCATAGAGCAATTTCCTCTTGTTTTGATAAAATTATACCAAACATGGCTGGCACCCCTCGAACATTGTCTCTCCGCGCCCTTCAGGGAGGCTGATCCGCCGCCGCCCCCGGACGGAAGACAACGGCGACGACTCATCTGTGGCGACAGAGGACGGAGGTGGCAGCGTCAGGAGCAGGAGGATCTCCTCGCTGTCCAACACATCAGGGTAAGTTTAGGTTACTTAAGTTAAATAAGTATTGATTGCGCGCCCTTGAAAAATGTGGGCGCGGCGCTCTCTTGTGCGTCAGCCAGACGATCGAGCCCTTTCAGCTGCCCGCTTGAGAAAGCCAGGCTGGTCTAGAAGGCTGCTCAGCCACTATAATGTGTCTCGCTTGTCTGACCTTGTTTTTTTCGTATCGGGGGCCTTTGAAGGCCACCAGATACAAGCAGTATACACTATAGTTAATGCTTGATATGTCAACGAACCTACCGGTTTGCACCCACTTTCTTTGAATGCTAGGAACATTTCTATTTCCTGCCGTGCCCAAGACTCGTAATCTCGGGCTAATTTAAATTCCACGCAGAATACAGCAGGGGTATCCCCTTTTAACTTTCCAACCTGGAACTAAAAGAGGGCAACGTGACCGGACTAACTCCGAAGGCGATGCAAACGACTCGTACGTTACGTTCTTTCCGTCCAGGTGTTCCGACTGTACTTTGGAGGGCGCGCGCAGCCTCAGCAGCAGCCTCTTCAGCGCCGGAGACGACACCTTAACACTGCAGCCGGCGGGCGCAAACGACACAGATGAGGATGAGGGGACTGCACTGGTATAAAAGAGATCGAACCCCCTTGATGCTCTCTTATACTAACTATCTCAAACAGGCCCTCGACGAAGACGACGACGACGACCAGGCGACGTCGTCCTCGTCGGGAAAGTTGAGCGCCTCGGCAGCCGTGGATCCGACGAAAGATTCGAATGCGACAAAGGAGAATAGGGAAGGCACAACTGGAGAAATGTCTCGCGTTCCGCCCCCGCTGCCTCCGAAGCCGGCACTGCCGGCCAAGCCGACCAACATTGTCAGATCGGCGCCCATTAAAGTGGAGAGAACACAGGTACGAACGTTCTTCAATGAAAGCAATCGCAGACTGCGCTATACGTATATAAAGTCAATGTTGCAGAATCCTCCGGTGCCCCCGAGAAAACCTCCGCGCAGGACGGCCCCGTCTTCCTCCGCTGAACCTCCGTACAGCCAGGTGAGAATTTAACTCACTGTACTCAAAAGAAAGTATATATATTAATTTTATGATATTTCAGGACTACGATGACTACCACTACTCCCGCTCGCAGGACGAGCTCGGCTTCGAGGGCGACGAGCCCCACTACGAGGACCTTGACGAGGTGGTCATGAGGTCGAAGGCAATTGGCGCCGCCTCCGCCGAGACCCCGCCGCCGACTCGGAAGAAGAGCAGGAGGGCGCTGAGCTCGGGCGCGGCCGCGGACTACGCTGAGATCCAGCATGGCAGGCCGAGAACGGTAGGGCTTTTAATTAATTCCCTCGATTTAGAACACAATTAAGCAAAGGTTCTCTCCGCTCAGTCTGACGTCTCCGACGACGGCGAAGAAAAGGCGCACTCGATGCCCTACTCGCGACACTCGTGCGACGAGCTCATGTCCCGATCATACAACCTTCCCTCCGCGGCCGACGTCTGCGTCTGCGACGACGACGACGACGAGGAGTGCGGCGGCGGCGGCGAGGGCCAAGGGGCCGAGGGTGCTAACACGACGTGTCGGCGATGCCTTCTGGACAAGCTGAGCAACAAGGGGCTGAGCCTGGAGTCAGGCGGCGACAGGGACGAGATCATCAGGAGCTCAAGGTGAGTCGCGGACGAACGAACGGGAAATGGTTTCCAATGCACTTACCTGAGTGCGCGCGCGTCGTTCGATCCTTCGCTACATCTATCTACTATCTATTCTTGCACATTCCATGTGCCCTCGCCCCTCTATCTCCTTGCTCACGCTCCATTGCCCGATTGACTAAACGAACGCGACGTAGTACAAGGCCATACGTAGGGTATACGTACAATGCATATATGCGCAAATAGTTCAACTGAACCTTACTGGCTCTTTGACAAAACGAACGTAAAAGTAGTGCGCATAATGTGTTTTCATATACGATATCCCATATGTGCGTTCATGTTTCAGGTACATATCTCAGCGTCAGTACAAGCGCAAGATCCGGCGCGACGTTCCGAGCTACGTGACGCTGGAGCGGCGTCGCAGCAGCAAGGGCAGCAACAACAGCAGCAGCAACGGATCGAGGAAATTAATTAGGCGATGGCTCGAACGGATTATATAGCACGGGGGATCATCCTGATAATGAACCTTTGTACGTGATTGGAAAGCATAGCAACCGTCCGTGCCGCTGACGTCAGCACCGTGAGCCATTTGCAACAATGAAATGTCCGAAAAAAGGTCCTTGGGGCGAGGTAACACCAGCACCACCGGCAGCAGCAGTTCGGGCAACGGCAGCGGGAACGGGAGCAACGGCGGCAAGAGCAGCAGCAACGGCAACGGCAACGGCAACGGTGGCGGTGACAGCAACGGCAGCGACGAGTCCCAGAGCCGCCTGAAGATGGTCTCCAAGACGACGTTCAAGCTGCGCTCGCTTGAGGACGATGCCAAGGAGGCTGAGGAGAAGGAGCTCAGCCTGGCGCTGATGGAGGTACCGCTCAGCCCGACGACCTACTCGCCGCCCCCGGGCTCGCCAGGGTGCGACCCGCCGACGCCGCTGCAAGCGGAGAACCAGATACAGGACGTGTTGGACAGGCTGAGAATGGTAACTACGAGCTCTCTTTTACAGGCGATCAAAAACTAATTGTCGGTAATTTTTAGGATTGCAACCGTACGCGGCACACGCGGTCCACCGAGATCGAGCCCTGCTACCTGCTGCCTCCCGGGATGGCGCTCTGGCCTAAGTACAGCGGCCGCCTCGTCGACAAGGCCACCGCGATGAACGTCGAGAACGGCGAGGCCGAGGTCACGTCGCAGGCCGCCGTCGACATGGAGGTCGATCCGGTGGCGGAGGCGAGCAACGGAAACGGCGACGTGGACAAAGAAGTCCAGGTGGATCACCACCGAGGAGTCAACGGCGTCGGAAAAAAGTGAGAGCTGCTCCGAAAAGGTTCATTTCCAAGGGTGAATAATGCTTGTCGAGGCTGGTTGGCACGTGCGAACAATAATGAAAAGGCCCGGTGAGACGGCAAGCGTGCGGCCGCCACCTGCCTCCTTTCACAAGTTTAAATTGCGCATTCAAACACCTGCACAAGAACAAAAGGCCGCTCGGGGAATGAATTGAAAGCTAGCCGAGACAGAGGGAAGAAAAGAGGGCCCTCTCTGTGGCTGGCCCTGTTTTATGAATCAGGGCACGGTGTACGCAATTTGCGTTGGAAACCTTGGAAAACTGCGTTTGCACCATAGAAGTAAAAGAATGCAAAAAAAATCGCCTGCCTGCCATGGCATTCAATGTCGCGTTTCTCTTTCATACAGCTCACAAAACGGCGGTCGTTCAAGGAACACGGAGGACGAAGCCACGAAATCAACGTCGACCCCGGCGGATACCCTTTCTCACGAGGAGGCTGCCATGGAAACAGACGCCGCCACCGACGAGGTAAAGCCCGAGCCCATCGCGGTTGTCGGCGAGGCCGCTGCCGCCGTGGAGAAGCGCCACTCCGCCGACTCCTCCCAGGGCAACCTCTCCATACTGTCCCCGTTCGACGAGAAGGAGGAGTGGAACAAGATCTCAAAGATCATAGATTCCTTCGGCGACGACATTCGCACCGACATCAAGGAGAGCATCACGCCGAAAAACTGTGAGTGTAAAGCAGCCTTTTACTGCTGGTAACTTAACTTGATTTTCTGTATCGAGCAGCTCCCGACGTCGAGTACCCGACCATGAGGCGCAAAAACAGGTTGGACGCGCTCTCCGACTGGCTCAAGTCCCTCGGGATGGACAAGTACGAGTCCGCCTTAGTCGACAATGGCTACGACGACCTCGACTTTCTGGGCGACGACGTCCTCGACGAAGATACCCTTGAAAAGGGTCTGGGAGTAATCTCGAAGGAGGATAGAGAGGCCATTATGAACAAGATTAGGGAGAATAAGCCAATGAAAGGTGATTAAAGAGACCGCGAAGCCATATAAAAGAATCGAACTTAATGACAGTCCTTCATTATATAGCTTTAGCATCAGAGGAGTTATCCGACCTGACACTGGACGATTGGCTCGACTCGCTCAACTTGTCTCAGTACTCGGACACCTTCCGGGAGAACTTCTTCACCTCGATGGATCGCGTGGCCGCCATCTGGGACGACGAGCTCACGTCGATCCTCGAGGTGGACAAGATCGGGCACAGGAGGAGGATCCTTGTCAGCGTCGCCGGCAAGAACGGGCTCGCCAGCAGGGTGGGAAAGGTCAAGGTGGAGGAGAAGGTGTGAAAAATAAGTCACCTTGTTCCGATTGTGTGTGTTAACCACATTCTTATCTACGAAGATGGACGTGGATGACTCGGCAAAGGAAACCAGGAGGAATATCAGCAAAGACTCTCCTAAAAGGAAGGAGGCTGAAGTTAAGGCCAAGAAAGCGCCATCCCCAGCTATGAGCCAAAGTCCGACAGCTAAACCGAGAACGACCCATCCGCCGACTCCGCCGAAACCAACATCTCTGGTGCGAATTGAGCAAATTATTTAATCCAATTTCGATGACTAATCTTAATTTATTGTTTTCAGTCTGCCTCATCACCGGCTAGAAAAGCTCCGTCGACGAATACTACTGATGCCTCTACTGCCCCTGCTTCTTCAACGAAGACAACGACGTCTGTAGCGAGCACATCAACGACTGCATCGACAACTACGGCTACCACGACCACAGCAACCACTGCCAAACCCACGGTGATCTCCACGGACACGATGGGCCGGACCAACACGGCGAGGAAGAAAAAGGCCGCCCCACAGCCGCCGTCCGCGTCGTCCGAGTCTGCAAGCAGGTTTTTGAAGGGCCGCAGCAACAGCGACCTGCAGGAGCCGCTCAAGAAGAAACGGACGGCTGCGGCGGCTGCGGCGGAACCACTGCTTCTGTCGTCAAAGTCAGCGGAGGCACCGGAAAAGTCGACGGGTAGCGGACCATCCGGGACTGCGAACAGGCCGTTCCTATCCTACAAAGTCAAGGTACGTAGGAATATCAACGCCGTTTTCACTCATTCCATTAACGATCTTGTTTCGTTTGAAGTATTTCGGCAAGCGGGTGGTCAAGGACTTCCGCGGCAACGACTCTACGAAGGCGGCGATTGAGGCTTCAAAGAAGATGAGCAGCGCGAAGCAGGCGAGCGCCAGGTACCTGGTGCTTACCGAGAGGAGCATCAAGATCCTAAAGTGCGACGGAAAGGTATAATGATTCCATAGAAACGTTAACGAGGATATCACTTCAACTGCGTTTTCCGTCACCGTAGGAAGTTGTTGCCAAGCACCCCGTGAGCGTCGTCTGCTGCATTGTGAGGGACAAGGTGGACCCACCGGCCTACTTCGGCTACATCACGTCGGACGCGACGACGGACAGGCACTTCTCGCACGTTTACGCCACAGGATGCATGGTAAAACAGGTCGAATAGAAATTTTCTCAAACCTGTAGTATTCAACTCTCTCACAAATCAGGGAAAGACGACCGAGATTCTGAAGGTTATCTGCGAGGGCTTCGGCCCCGCCCTCGCCTCCACCAAGTCTTTCCACCAGGACCCGCTCACGGACTTGGCCCTGGAGTCGACGGCGAGCAGCCAGTCGCCTCCACCAAGTGGGGCCTCTTCGGGGGCTGCTTCGACCCCGGCGGCGACGTCGTCAATGAGCCGATTTAGACCCTCGGAGCAGATCGTCTCGAGGATGAAGATGTTCTTCCAGGGCGGAGGCGCCGAGGAGAAGGCTAAGAGAAGGCGATCCAGGTCGCCGGAGTCAGCTAAACGAGAGGCCGCAAGGAGGTACGGATGTTGTGTAATAGAGTTTAAAAGGCTAAAAATTTACGATTAACGTACTCTAATTTAGGAAACGCGGTGGCTCCATGGACAATCTCCTCGACGACCTGGACGAGCCCATAAAGGTCACGAGCGCTTCCGCGGCTGCCGCGGCCGCGGCCTCCAAGGCCAAGTCCGTGTCGACCAAGAACCTCGCGAGCTTCGGCCATAGGAAGAGCGGCGGCGACGGAGACAAGGGCGCCGCCATTTAAATTCATCATGCAGCTCACTGCCACTGGCTATACTAGCAGCAGGTGGCCGCACGTATCGCATTCAAATCTACGAAATTCGCATAGGGCCAATTTATTCTGCATAGTCATTAGAATTGGGCGGCGTGCGTAAGCCTCCGCGCTCACTGCCAAGAAAAAGAGCTTTTTTACACGCGCAAAAGAAGGAAGGATCGAGACATCCATACGTCATTCAATATGGTACAACTTGTCAGTTCAATTCTTAGCTCATCTGCATATAATTCGTTGTGATATCCTCCCTCTCTCTCAATTCGAGTAATTTGTTTCATGTGGGCGTCGACCGCGACCTCGATCGTCTAGCATTGTGATACCCGATTATTTCTGCAGCGCCGACTCATCGTCGTTCGGCAAATTGGCCGCCGCTGCTGCTGCTGCTCAAAGAAGCCCCATCTGTTCGTTCGTTAGCCGGATTAATGAATTCCGATTCGAAAAGAAATTTATCGGCCTCGTTATTGCGTTTCCTCGTTGTGATAATTTATGCGTACACGCCATGTGTGTACGTACATGACCTACACAAGTTTGTCAGCTCAAGCATAAATATATGAACTGTACTAGAAGCGTCTTCCTCCAAGCGGTCGTGACATCATTTTGGCGTTCCCGATGACTCATTCACGCTTGGATTGTACGTAGGTTGAAGCTGTCAAAACAGCAAAAATTATGCTTAAGACTAGACAGAAAGTACGTAATAGAACTTGTTTCAATAACATGCATGCATTTCGTGGACAAGTGTAGAAGGATGAGAGGTCTGGAAAAAAGGGGTGAGAAGGTGGCATCCAAGTGTGAAGCCGATTAAGCTATTTGGGTCACGTCGCGACGGGGGTGCGGAAAAACAGAAGGCAGACAGACAGACAGACGTATCTCCCGACGTGCAAAATATGCAACCCCTTCCTTTCCTTCGCATCGCATAAGGTAACGGTGTGTCCATAGATCGAACGGACAGCTTCTTGCAACGCTCCAAACGAGCCGTATCAAAAAAGCGATGGTTGCAAAAGGCGGCGTCCGCGTCCGTCCGGTATAGCATTCGCAACGCCGTCCGAATATGGGGGTGTGGGGGCCAACCCGGTAGATGATTGACGCGTTCCTCAGCCTGAAGTGTTAGATATACTTGGCTCCTTGTCCAAACGAATGGAACGTTATTTTAGCGTGGGCTGTAGGATTTTTTCCGCTCGATCTAGCCGTTGACGTTTTTCCCGAGGCTAGGATTTAAAAAGCCCCTCTTTTCCCTCCTTCTCCTTCCTTGTCGTTATCGGTTGGACCTAACCGCCGCTCGTCAGGCTCACCTGCCCGCCCACGGACAAATTCATCCTCTCGGGTTTGCCTTGAACGTGCAAATCCCTAGCCAAATTTAAATTAGTGCATTTCTGTAGAGCCTTTGCTATGTGTCAAATTCGACTCAACATAGAGCGAGTTTAAGATCCCTCCACATCGCCGCGTCTGCGATGACATCATCTTCCACTTCGGGCTGCTAGCTTCGCTCGTTCACCTCAACGCAGTCTACTCGATGTTGCGAGGAGGAGGAGCGGATGGACTTTACTTATAAGGTCAAGATGAATATGGCGCATACCCAAAGACATTCCTGTTGGCAACAACAATAAGAGAGGAGAAAACCAAAGCAGATTTAGAATATGCTGGGCACGCAATGTGTAACGAGACTTGGATCCAGTTCTTTTTTATGCTTTCTACAAAAAGTGTGCTATACGGTATAAATCAGCCAGGAGATCTCTCTCTGTAGATTGCACGCCAACGCATTTGGACGGCGATTTGACTGACGGAAGGAGGGAAGGAAGGAAATAGCTAGCCGCCCCCGTAGAGAAAACCTAACCCCGTTTAGGGCCCCGCCGCGCTGTCGGTCACTTTGATTTATGCCTCGAATGAGTTCCTTCACTGCACTGGGCCCATCTGAGGCTTGACTAATTTCTAGGTGTCGCCCTCCCTCTTCTCTTGGCGGCGGAAGAATCGTCTGGAGAGGCCTAGCTATAGCTCGTATTAGATGGAGCAAGCGCCCTTTTCGACTGCAGGCGAGTGTAGGAGTTGACTGATGAGGGGTGATATTAGATAGATGTACGTTACGTTTATGTTCTGCGATCCTAGGCTTTGCGATAATTCAATTGAAAAAGGAGGTTCATTTCTGGTTCGTATACAGTCACCCTAAGCTCCCGAATCGTCTGTCAAACCGCCCGGGTCGACGCGGCCCCGGCCCCGGCCGGGCGGAGCGTATGGCGCCCACACGAACTCCGACGACGGGCGGCGCGCGGCCGCTCGCAATATTCAGCCAGTCGCGTTTCGGGAGTCCGGGTGCTAAGTTTGTCGCCGCCGCAACCGCCGCCGTCGCTCACGCTTCTTCTCCATCATACACTGTCCATCCGTCGGATCGTGGGCGAACTAAGGAAAGGAGAGAGGAGAAAATCTGCCCAAGCCCCGTACTAAGGTAAGTCCCTGGTATAAAGACAAAGTATTCTGAATACATGGGCCCGTTGCTCGATCGTCTGTCTGTCCCGTTCCTTATCGGACAATATCAGCGTACGGTAGCTCCTATAGCTGCATGCCCGCTGAGCCACTTATGGCCAGGTGTACTACCATGGACGGACGGCCACACGACCTCGTATTAGTCAGGCACGCGCCATCCGACAGGGCTATAACTGATGAGGCCAGAGATCCCGGTACCGCACACATTATGTGAGTAGCGTACCTAAATTCCATTAGCAATATGGGGGCACACTCCTCTGTTGCATCACAACAGATCCAGGCACTGGTTCGGTTCGGTCGGTTTGGAAGGCAACAGTCAGCGAGTGCGACGCCCACGCGTTTCTGGATGCGGACGATTCCTTTGCTGCGATGCGAACGATGTAGAGCTTATAAGAAAGAACCGGTCGGAATGGATGGAGCTCCTACATGCTGCGGACAATGCACCCAAAGTGGCTGTTTTACATTTTTTGCAAGTAAATTAAAAAGCTCTGAATGAGAAGAGACGCTTGTACCTAACCGTTTGACGCGCAGATACAAAAAACGAAGCGACTTGGAAATGTCAGCAGCCTATCTAATCGGCAAATATGGGCTCTGCCGTCATACGGGTACAAGTTTATTTTGGTCAAGTTTCCCGTATCTCGGAGATGATCTTCTTCTCCATACAGGCCTCCATCTCCAAATGACGCCCTTCCAGCGTTTACCTTGACTTTGAATTAAGTTCACCGGAGCGTTTATAATCCACAAAGTGTTGGATTTCTGCAGCCGCGATGGATCCAATTAACAGCTTATATACTGCACACCCGACACCGCCTCCTGGATATCGCATCATCGCATCAGATTCAATTTTGCCCCTGTTTGGAGTCAAAACAATGGACTTTGATTGCGTCACAAAGTTCCTCAAGATATTGAAAGCTCAGATCAGATCGTCTGGACACACTTGAAGAAGTAGCATTCGACTTGCTCGCGACACGCGTGGGCATGCGCGTAGTTAACTGGAGGGCGAGACGGAGAATAATTCCGCGGCC
>JAAUYK010095922.1_pt1 | contig 10460 bp, 4 predicted proteins | sample 7278021 | NCBI WGS metagenome assembly JAAUYK01 (sample SAMN14350223, study PRJNA611818) | marine sediment metagenome | isolation source: surface marine sediment (1.8m) | place: French Polynesia: Moorea | collected 2018-08
AAGTTCACGCCTGTCAAACGTTGTAATACATGGCAACCCTGCTCCCAATTAAAGCGCACGCTTGTAATGATCGAACTGGGATAAAAAAAAAACGTACCTGAACGCTGTTAGAAACCAGTCTGACCAAGTGTCGCCCTACTTCATACTATACTATGTCGACAGAAAAGAAGGAATAGTTCGCAACTCCAATCTTCTCTGTCTATACGTATACGGGATAACTAAACGTACGCTATGTGTCGCAATTTTTGCTAGCTAGAATTTTGCGTCACTCAGTCAGAGCGCAATCCCGGAGTCACGAATGTGCGCGTACGTGCCTACATTGGGACAGCTATTGATATTTGAAGCCAGTTATAGTCCTTGCAGCGGCTTTAACAACCATTTCCTTTCTTTCCCTTCTAGACGAACCCGCCATCGCGGATGAGCGCGTGGCCGTACAAGAATCTGAGAGAGGTAAGCAGTAAGATGTACTAAATGTGCTACGTAGGGATATGTTCACAAAGTTCATCACTTTCCGCCGATCTTTCCATCCTTTGAGTTATATGACTTAATTAAGTATTTATTTGACTTATTTTACGTAGATCTGATATATAACTGCATCTCGTTGAGTAATACTGTAAAGTACTCTCCTATAGCATAATACTTAAGGCATCGGTAATCGAATTTGCACCTAAGTATTGTGGCATTGAGCTGCTTATCCTTCAACCGAGCCGTCCCGCACTCGGCCAATAGTCTGTTCCCGCTGCTCCTGATCGAAATACTAGAATGCGCTTGCTATTTGCTCTCAAAACGCGGCTGAACTGAGCTGATTAACGCTGCAAGGATGTCGCACAGACGAAGACGACGGCGTGGTCACCGGGCGATTGCTGTTGACGCCACTCTACGACGGAACGAAGCTCTTTGTACAGCAGTCATTGTCCGTCAGTCGCAACCTGGGTAAGAAGACCGACGTACACCACCTCCCTAGCTCCCCGGACCACAGGACACACGTAGAGAGTGTATCTATCTACCTAACAGTCATCAACCCCCTGAGATTAACCACAGTGTGCGCAGAGTGTGACCTCTAATCCATTTGAACGGCGAAGAGGATGGAAAGAGACGATCGAGAAAGTCAGATATTTTTTTTCGCGCCGCTGACATGTTTCCTGCCGACAGCTTACCCGTCGGAGGAAGACTATAGGAGGGATCTGGAAGCCCTGAAGGACAAGGTGGCCGTAGTACGACAACGGCAAGAGGCCGTGGACGACCGAGGAGATATCAAGGAGGACGCCCAGGACGTCTTGCAAGCCGTCGACGACTTCAAGCTCTGCATTCCGGATGGAGACGGAAAAAGCGAGATGCTAGCCGAGGCAGAGGTTCTGACGCGCGAGCTCGAGAACATAATCGACGATCTCGGCCAGGCGTCTTCCAGAGGCCCTCTCCTCAGTCTGCCCGACCAGGACGTCGTTGTGGAGGTGCCGCTGACGCCGAAAGTTGACGCGGCCGGGTCGGACAAGTCGCGCCTGGTCGACCCGAGGGCGGACCAGATCGTGGAGGTTCTATCCGACCTGAGCCTGAACCTGAGCGACGCCGGATCCGACGTAGAGAAGCAGTATTCGATCTCCGTTCCCGAGACGCCGTTGTCGATGATGCCTCAGCAAGGAGATGATGCAGAGGGGGGCGGCATTCTCATATTGGTCTCTCCGGATGAATCGTCACCTCAAAAGCCCGTCGAACAACAAGAAAGCGAGGATGTCAAGTCAGACCGCTCATCCGCTGAAAAGAAACCGCCTTCGCGAGAATCGTCCAAAGAGAGAGAGGGAGCGGGCGATACAGTACCTGAGTCCGCGAAGAACACTTCGAAAGATTCCTCGCCCGGCAAAAGTCAAGCAGGCGACGAAAGTTCTCCCAGGAAATCCGAGACACCAGGCTCGGAGAAAGAGAGAGAACACAGCCCCAAACCTCCGTCACCTGAAGAGCGTGAACGCATATCACCTGAGAAGTCCAAATCGAAGGAAGCCACCCCGCCTCAAGATATTAGCCGGGACGAGCTTCCGGTGTTTCGCGCCACCTTCGAGGAAGGCGACGTCGAGTTCAACGTGACCCAGGAGGCCGTGTGGAAGGAGCCCGAGGAGGACCTGGGCATCGTCGAGGGCGACGGGGAGGCACCCGGATTGCTCCTGGTCAGAGACACCAGCCTGGACGAGGCCTTCCAGAGGCTGTCGCCGGCGCTCAGCGAGGACGACCTCGTAGACTTCGAGGGCAGGCGGCCGCCGCTCAAGTCAGTGTCCGAAGAGGGGGAGGAGGTCCACTTTGGAGAGCCGTTCGAGGAGGTGCTCGCAGCGAAGTTGGAGGAAGGGAGGAGAGCGGAAGGTTCGCCAGAGTCCGTAGCCTTGCCGGAGAGTAAAGGTAGTACTAGTATGGTAACGTTTTTTTTTCAGTGTAAAAGAACGGAATTTTAATGTATCAGAGGCAAGAGTTAGTGAAGAGGCGAAGTCCGACTCTCCCTCGTCGCCTCGCATTGGCGAGTGGTCGAGCGGAGAGGACTCCAAACCGGTGGTGATCCCGAAGGCGAGCGGAAGTCTCCGGAAACTGAAGAGGGGTCGGAGCGGCAGCGAGGAGGAGCCCCACGTGATATCCAGCACTCCAGAGGGGGAGAAGTACTTTCAGAAGCAGGCCGAGATCCTATACGAGAAGGCGGCCGCCGGTGACCTCGACGTCGAGGTGACGCCGGAGCGGCAGCCGGGAGAGCTCGTGGTCTTGGAGGGCGACGACGCCGACCGAGGTGGCAGCCACGTGGACGTCTCCGATCTCAGCTCCGAGCCCTGCCTCGCGGTAAAGCCCCTGCGCACGCGCAAGGAGCCCCCGCTGTCCAGCTTCGAGGCGCTGTACGACACCACGCAGATCGAGGAGGTGCCCGGTGACCTCGGTCTCGGCGCGCATGAACTTCGGCCAGGGGACAAGTTCACGGGGACGAGGCCTGACGACGACGGCGCGGCGGCTGCGGCGGCGGCCGCCGGGATGAGCAGCTTCGAAAACATTTACCACCCGTCGGCCTCCGACGCCGGCTCCTTCCTAATCTCTCCCGGAGACACCCTAGAGCCTCTGCCCGAGGTGCGATGGTCGGCACCGGCGGACAGCATCGAGCCGCCGATGCTGGTCAAGGAGGAGTTTGACCAGAGGTACGGCGCCGTCAGGGACAGGATCGAGGGTCACTTTACCGACATCACGGAGATGGTGGCGGCCGCCGAAGAAGGCGAGAGAAAAAAGTCGCCGACGAAACGAGGTCAGATGCAACCATGCAGTAACCAGCGAGCTAGTGATGGATTTGACTTGACTAACTAACAGCCAGCCAGCGAGAGCCAACTTTTTTAAAGCTGCCGGAACAAATAAGCTATCCCGAGTGAGTGCTGCCGGATTGAAGGGCAAGCACTTAACTACAAATCAGTTTTACAATCATTCACCTTCTTTTGGACTCTTTCTTTAGAAGTCGGTAAAAATCGTGTGTGATTATCATTTGCAACACTCGTATTGTATTACTACTACTACTACTCATCGTCACTAAATCACACTTTCTCTCACCCTCCTTCCTTCTCCTCCCTCCCTCCCCTCACCCCTTTCACTCGATCCCCGCGAATGCAGTCGTCCAACAAAGCTCGACGTCCTTCGAGGACGAGCTGGCGACGTCCTCCTCCCCGAAGGCGTCGAAGAGCCGCTCCTCCTCTTCCTCCTCCTCGTCGTCCTCGTCTTCGTCGTCCTCCCACAAGGACGACCTCGACGACGAGATGGTGGTGAAGGAGGACGTTCCCGACCCGGACAGCACCGACCCGGCTATCGCCTACCACGAGCAACAGCAGCAGCACCAGCAGATGTCCTCGTCCTCCATCATCGAGGAGGACGAAGAAGAGCCTGCTGTCGCCGAACAAGGAGGTGATGCTTGTAAAGAGTCTCCCGTCCCCGTAGTTGAAGAGCAGCCGGAGGAGCGGCGATCGCCGTCCCCGGTACCCTCCTCTCCTTCCCCCTCTCCATCTCCCGCACTGCCACCGGAGGCCACTTCCACTCCGGCGGCAAAGGGACCGCCGTCCGCCTCCCACTCTTCCTCCTCCCTGTCCTCTGCCGGCGCTAACGACGACCAAAACGAGACTAACATCGCCGAAACCTTTCCCGAACCTGTCCTCGTCACCCAAACCGAGGAGGTTGCCTCCGCCTCCATGGAGGTCAACGTCACCGAGTCCGTGGCGGCCGAGTTCCACACGACGCAGGAATTCTCGGCGCCCGAGCAGTTCATGGTGGTAGAGAAGGAGGAGGTGCGGGCGCAGCAGCTCCAGGAGCCTAAGGCCGAGGGCGGCGTGATCAAGCTGCCCACGGCCAACCTGGACGCGCCCTCCGACTCCGACTCCGACGTCGAGATCGAGCGCCTTGGCATCGAGGCGGCGACCAAGAAGAGATCTCGCGAGGAGAAGGCCGAGGCCGTGGCCGCGGCGACCTCATCCTCCCCCGCACCTCGATCCCGATCTCCCTCTCCCCCTGCGGCGGCGGAGGAGGAACCCCGTAGGAGAAAAAGTAGTAGCACTAGCTCGTCCTCTTCGTCTTCCTCCTCCTCCTCCTCATCCTCGTCGAGTAGTTTGCCTAAACACGACGCGGCGGCAGCAGACGATGCGGGACAGGCCGGCGCTGATGTTGAACACCAAGGTACAGAACATACAGTATGCATATCGAAGCGCTGAAAGGGGACGGCGATATGTCATAAAGTACTAGAGAGCAAACGCGCTGCTTGTGGCCTGCACGGATGCCGCTGAGGCCCAGTACGAACGCCTCGCGTATCCGACTTTGGGATGTGGCTAGCTCCAGCTTTGCCGGTTGCGTCTGTGCTATAAATATGCGAGTCCAGAATACGTACTCGATCCTACATACAGCCCTCTCTCGCTCTCTCCAACCTCCCATGAGACTGCCTATTCACCCTTCAGCTCTGGCTCCTTTTCGAAAGGGCGGCTCTCAGCTTCCGCACTGCACTGCAAGCCAACGTGTCGCATGTGTCGCACTCGTAATTAGTCCGTAGAATAGCACCGCGTACGTACGGGTTGGTTGATATGAATAATGTAGTGTAGTAACGTAGCAAAGAGGTACGTAATGCCAGGAGACTAACATTTTCCTCTCTCCTCTCTCTCTCTCTATCTGCTGTCTTCCGTCTGTTCTTTCCCACTTTTTTTCTCCAATTTCCCTCCGATGATGTCGCCTCTCACAGCGCGACGCGGAGAGTCTTCCCCTTCGCAGTCGGAGTCTTCGGCAGCGGCGGCGGCACATCAGGCGGCGGCAGCGGATGACCTTCCCCTGCCGGCAACAATGTGTCACACGGGAGTGCCGACGAGGGGCCAGCCGTCTGAAGACATTTCCGAAGACACGACAGAGTCGGGCCGAAAGGCGGCCGCCCCGCAACAGTCCTCAATCGAATCGAGCTCCTACTCAAGGGGAGTGTCCGTGGACGACTCCTCTGCGGCGCCCGGAATGAGCAGGGAGGAGAGCTTCGAGCAGCAGAGGGCCGTCGTGAGGTCGGAGAGCGGCGCCACCACGTCGTCCTCGTACGCGGGCGCCGAAGTCGCGGAGCGGAGGCAGGAGCTCATCGTGCAGAACATCATTCCCAGCGAGCTGAGCGGAGATGAGGCGTTGCAGCAGATCATCCCCGAGGCGGAGGAGTCTGCGGCCGCCGTGGAACAGTTCCCCATGACCACGGAGCACCACGAGGCCTCCGAGTCTGTTGTCGTCTCGGAGCAGCGAGTGCAGCGCGACGAGGACATCTCCGACTCTGAGCTGAGGGCCGATCTCGGCGAGATGAAGGAGGAGTCCATGAACGTGTACGACGTGGCCGGAGAGTGCAACGGAGCTGCTGCCGTCCAGCCCACCGTCGGAATCCGGTTCCAGCCTCCGTCGTTCGAGGAGGAAGAGTCGCAGGAGGACGACCAGGCTGCAGACCGGCGCATGTCTGTCCAAGAGGCCACCGAGATCGCGTCCGAGTTCGTCGCCGACCTCGGGGACAAGGCGATCGAGAAGGCCGAGGAGATCAGGAAGTCTCAGGAGGACCTGGACAAGCAGGAGGCGGCGACCAAGGTGGCCAGAGAGTTCGTCGAGGATCTGGAGCCGAAGGCGAAGGCCCTCGCCGAGCAGATCTCCCCGCTGGCCGAGGCCGAGGTCCGCGTGTCCGAGGAGCGGCGGGTGGAGCAGCACTCGAGCGACATCGGCAGCGACACCGACATGCAGGCCGAGCTCGAGGAGTTCCGGGACGAGGTCATGGAGAAGCACATCGACGAGACGTCCTCAGTGACGACGACGACCACCTCCGCCACCGTGGTCACGTCGTCCGTCGTCAGGATCGCCGAGGAGTCGGTGGACATCTCCGACACCGATCTGAGGGCCGACGTGGGCGCATTGAGAGAGGAGCTCGCGCAGGGTCAGGCGAGGCAACAGGAGGAGGAGAAGAGAGATTCGCCACCGCCGCCACCGCCACCTCCACCCAGGCGAGAATCCGACGAGGACGACAGCCAGCAGCAGCAGCAGCGCGCCGATGAGACGGATCCTTTTTTAGGAGTTAGAGCCGAGTCGAGCCGGCTCGAGAGAGAGCACGTAGACGATAGCAAGACCGAGGGGACTCGCTCGACAACCGACATCCCACAAACTGAGTCCTCGCAACAGCAACAGGAGGAGAGGCCGACGATGCAGCTGTCCGCCCACTCCGAAGACATTTGGGCCGAAGAGGCCAAAGTCGTCCTCAGGAAGGACGCCATCCCCGCCCACAAGACAACTGCGACGGCGGGCAAATCAGACAACGAGTCTACGTCGAAGAGCGCCGCAGACAGGCGGTCCGGCACGGACTTTGAGGGCTGGAGCAGCTCCGGTGACAACTACGCCACCGCAGCGAGCGACGGCAACACCACGGCCACGACGACCAGCACGGGCGGCATCAGCAGGCCCTCGTCATCGGACTTGGACGCCATGTTCTCTGCGAGGAGCGGCCGCGACAGCTCCGGCCTCACCACCACCGAGTACGAGACGGCGCACAGCTCCAGGGACGTGTCCACGCATTCCAACCTGTCGACGTCCCAGGAGTACGTGACTGCCGAGAGCACGATGACCTCCAAGTCGCTCGACATTTCCGAGAGCTCCGGCAACCTGGGCTCCATCGAGATCTCCGAGCGCACGGAGCACGACATCTCGGGCGCGGACACCCTGCTGGACGCGGCCCTCGACCCCGACAGAGACATGGAGACGCCGACGGGGCCCCCGCAGGTGGAGCCGATGGCAACAGACGCCGTCGACTATCCGGCCCCGGGAAGCATCGTCCTTCAAGACAGCTCAGAGACGGACACCGACGAACGATCTCAGGGCGTGGAGCCCAACATGAAGAGAAGTCACGAGATGACCTTCCAGCCGGAAGCGCGACTCATCACAGCAACGGAACCCGCCGCGGCGACAACTGACGACGACGAGGCACTTGGGGCGGCCGATCTGCCGACCGCGGAGCGACAGCTCTCCGAATCGATCAGCGGCAGCGTACTTACCATCTCGAGCGGGTCGGACGCGACGATCGTCACCGCCGAGAAGCGCCAAAGGGTGTCGGAAGAAGCAACCGCACAGCCGGCAGAGGACAAAGCCGAACCCGAAGAATCCAAGCAGACGGAAATGACCAAGAGCGTCGTCCTGCTGTCCGACAGCACCGTGAGCGTATCGTCGTCTGTGTCGCAGCCGGCGGTGATGACGGGAAGCGCGGACGTCCTCTCCTCCATCGAGGAACTCAAGAAGGACGAGTCACCGGCCGCCGCCTCCGCGACGGAGAAGCCCGTCTCTCCGGCCGCGGGCCAGAGGGTGGTCAGCTTCGAGCCGACCGTGTCGTACGACATCCCGGACTGGTCGGGGAACCAGCAGAAGTCCTTTGACTCAGAGTTCGGCTCGAGGCCCTCGTCTGAGCTGAGGAACCTCATTAGCCGACCGCAGTCCCTGAGCGAGGCGATGCTCGGAGCGTCCTCGGACGAGGGGAGGCCCGAGTCCAAGGAGGACGTCTCCGACTCTGAAGTGCTCGCCATGAAACTGAAGGCCAGTCAGGAGGATCCCTTCGTCCGGCCAGTCTCTCCCATGCCACCGAGAGACAAAGAGGAAGGAGGAGAAGAGGCGGAGGAGGAATCCGGCGAGAAGGGAACCGGCAACCTGACTGAGGCAGAGGCCAAGCTGGCCGAGGAGTCGTTCGAGAAGCACTTCACCCGTGTCGTGGAGGAGTCCTCTGACGACGTCTTCGAGAGCCACGAGGTGGGCGTCGTCCCGGAGATCCAGTTCATGCAGGCCGTCGACACCGCGGCGGAAGAGGACCAGGGAGAGGCGAGCGTGCGGCCCAAGCTCGGCCAGACCAAGTCCTGCAACCTGGAGCTGAGGGCGGGCCGGACGGCTGAGGAGCAGCAGCGAGAGGCCGTCTCCGCCGCCGCCGAGGACGACGATGAGCTGATCATCGGCTCCCCGCCCATGGTCTCGAAGCCCCTGGGCGGCGTCAAGTACTGGCCCCCGTCCGACGACCTGAACCGGGAGGACGACTCCGTGGAGCCGATCGAGAAGAAGGAGGAGTTCATCAAGCGGGAGCTGCTCGCCCAGGACGTGGAAGAGAACAAGAAGTGGGTGGAGAGGCAGTTCCGAGAAGGCGAAGGAGAGGAAGAAGAGGACGTTGAAGAAGAGGAGGAGTTCTTCTACAGCAAGCCGCTCGACCAGATCGCCGAGGAAGATGAGGAGGAGGAGCGCCAGCTGCAGAGGCTCAAGGAGTCCATCCGGAACGCGCCCGAGTTGGAGATGTCGGCGAGGGGACTGCCTCAGGCCCGCACCACGCACGACAGGGAGGAGATCGTGAGCATGAGCTCGCTCCAGGAGTTTGAGAAATTGGAGTCTGCTGTGGCCGCGGCGGGAAGCAGGGGCTCCCAGGATTCGCTTGAGGGGCCCTACAAGCCGGCGCCGAAGAAGCTCAAGACGAAGACGCCGGCCGGCGACGACGTCTCGGTCGACTCGTACGCCTCCCTCAGGGAGTTCGAGAGCCTCGAGCAGGCGTGCAGGGAGGCCGACAAGATCGAGAAGATCGCCAAGGAGCAGGAGGACGTGCTCAGCGAGATCGAGGAGGGACACGAGTCGCAGTCGGAGAGCGCCGACACCATCTCCCTGGACCAGAAGTCCGTTGAGGAGGAGGACAACTCGGACGACTTCGAGGAGAGGATGTTCCAGATCGACGAGATCATCAAGCAGGCGCAGACCAACGTGGAGCATTTCCAGCAGGTGGAGGGAGCGGCGGTGGCGCCGACAGTGAGCGCCGGTGCCGCCGCAGCAGCCGCCGCGGTCCCGATGACGGTCAAGGCGGCGAAGGCCGAGGGACTCCCGCTCGAGGAGATCTACGGCCGGTCGGACTCGAGGACGGAGAGCACCGGGGTGGACAAGACGGCGAGCGTGGAGAGCGGCGCCGACAGCGACTCTCTCGAGGCCGAACCGCTGATCCTGGACGAGGGCGACGAGGCCACGGCCGCCGCTGCTGAGGCCGACGCGATGCAGACGAGCGTCGACAGCCTCGAAATGGAGCGGCGGATGCTGGCCGAGGACGTCATGCAGACGTCGGCTGACTCCCTCGAGCTGAACAAGCCGTCCGCCACCATGACCATCAGCACGGACTCGATCGAGCACGGAACGAGCACCAGCAAGACGCTGACCACCGGCACCGGCGATCTCATGACCGTGAGCACGGACAGCCTGGAAGGCAACGGCAAGGGAGCCGCCGCGGCCACCCTGTTGGATGTCCAGCTGGGCAACGGCGCCAGACCCGCTCCGGTGCCCGAGGTTGCCGCTCTCCGACCGCCTCCGGCTCCTAGGGGCGCGATGCAGGCCAGCACCGACTCGCTGGACGACTCCTTCTCGGCCAGGGCGACGACGAGCATGGCGTCGAGCGGCACCTCGGAGACCATGGTGGCAGAATTCGAGCAGGAACAGAGGAGACCCACAGCCCCAAGCCAAGCAACCGACTCGGACAGCTCGGGGAGCGCGCGCCGCGACACCGTGGCCATCACTCACGGCGGCCAAGTGTCGATCGGGCACAGCGTGACGGAGGTGATCCGCGCCAGCCGGGACGACTACGGCCACGTTGTGGAGAGGACGGTGGAGCAGCCGGCGGACATCTCCCGCGCCGTCTTCCGCGGTCCCAACTCGGACAGGAAGATGGCGGACTACCTGAGGAACCTGGGCGAGTACGAGGCCCTGCAGGAGACCGAGTACGTTGACTCCCGGGGCGCCGTCGTCCGCAAGATGGTCGTCCAGCAGAAGCGCATCGTCGGCGGTGCCAGCAACGGCGGCGTCGACGAGGAGACCGTCGAGGAGTTCGACGAGTTCGGAAACGTGAAGAAGTACGTGATCAGGAGCTCGGTGGTGAACGAGCCGATCGAGGTGGTGAAGACCATCGAACTGATCTCAGAGCGACC
>JAAUYK010214145.1_pt1 | contig 10457 bp, 11 predicted proteins | sample 7278021 | NCBI WGS metagenome assembly JAAUYK01 (sample SAMN14350223, study PRJNA611818) | marine sediment metagenome | isolation source: surface marine sediment (1.8m) | place: French Polynesia: Moorea | collected 2018-08
AGCGCTTCAAGCTGTTCACGGCGCCGTGGCACTACAGAATCATACTGCTCTATCAGTATCTGACAGGTAGCGATCACATTTTTAGCCTTGGAATTAAACAGTCCAATGGTCTTAATGTAATCTTTAAGGCCAGCTTCACCCAGGCCCAGAATCTTTTCTGGCGTATTGGCCACAGGAAATAATTTTGCAGTAGCCTTATTGACACCCACGTCTGTTGCTTGCGCGGATAACACCACGGCAACCAGCAATTCAAAGGGTGAAGTGTAATTTAACTCAGTGGTGGGATGAGGATTTTGTTCTCGTAATCGACTAAAAATCTCAATACGTTTTTGTTTATTCATGAATCAGAAAAGCGGGTTAAGCCGTCAATAGGTAAGACAAATTTTCAGTGTAATCAGACCAGGTGATGGCTTCTTATCAGGTTGCAATCGGTTCAGTGGTAACCGCCTTGGTGGTAGAGAGAATGCGATCTTCTATCAGGTTCTTACCCACAATAAGCAATGCGAGGCCAAAGAAAGCCCCTGGCGGTAGGATGGCGAGCAGAAATCCCTCGTAATCCGCATTCAGGGTTATCTGAAAATCTCTAGCGCCTTCACCAAACATCAGTTCGGCATTCGCGAAAATAGTGCCAAAGCCAAATATTTCACGTATTAATCCCAGTATGGTCAGTACTATCAAAAATCCCAGCCCCATCATGAAACCATCTAACGCCGAGGCTGCAACGGTATTCTTGGATGCAAATCCTTCTGCTCTGCCAATGATAGAGCAATTCGTCACAATCAAAGGAATAAATATACCCAGCACCAGGTAAAGCTCATAAAACCAGGCTTTCATGACCAGTTCGATAATGGTGACGATGGAAGCGATAATGAGCACAAAAACCGGTAACCGGACTTCCTGGCGTACGACGTCGCGGATCAGTGATACCAGGATGTTTGATAAAAACAAGGTCACCAGGGTAGCAATGCCCAGACCGATGCCATTGATGGTGGTACTGGTGACGGCCAGCAGAGGGCATAGCCCGAGCAGTTGTACCAGTGCCACGTTATTTTTCCATAGACCGTTCTGGGTGATCTCAGTTGATGAAATACTCATAAGAATAGTGTCTCATGATTCTGTGAAAAATAAACCAGGGTATTTTTCACGGCTTTTACAATAGCCCGGGGAGTGATGGTGGCACCGGTCATTTGGTCATATACGCCGCCATCACGCTTGACCTTCCATAGCTCAGGTATCGGATTCTCCAGAGACTGATCATCAAATGCCAGGATCCAGTCGGATTTGCGAATTTCAATGCCATCACCAAGGCCGGGAGTTTCATTATGTTTCACTACCCGAACACCAGCCAGTTTCCCATTAGCATAAACACCCACCAAGAGATGTATGGCACCCGAATATCCATCAGGTGCAATAGTATTAAACACGGCGGCCACAGGCTCATCGTCCATCCGTGCCCGGTAGACCAGGCTTTGATCTTGGGTACCCAGCAGTGGGTTGGCGTCCACGACCAGGGAGTCCTGGGCAATATCATTATTCAGTTTGCTCGCGGGTATCAATGCATACAAATTTTTAAGGAGCACTTTTTTTTCATTGGCAGCAATACGCTCGATGGTTTGTTGCTGGGTAATCGCGACCAGAGTGGTACCGACCACGGAAAATAGCCAAAGTAGAAAACCGGAGATCAAAATCTGTTTAAAATTCATCCGTGATCATCCGGTGGATTGACCCCAAAGGTGCGGGGCTGGGTGTAATAATCAATCAGAGGCACCGCCATATTAGCCAATAACACGGCAAAAGCGACTCCGTCCGGGTAACCGCCCCAATAACGAATGATGTAAATCAGCACTCCAATCATAAAACCATAAATCAGTCGGCCTTGGGTTGTTGTCGATGAACTGACCGGATCCGTGGCGATAAAAAATGCGCCCAGCATCAGTCCCCCTGAAAACAAGTGAAAACCCGGCGAGGCGACGCTATCAGGATTGATGACGTAAAACAGAAATGCTGGAATTAATAAGCCCAGTATCATGGAAACAGGAATATGCCAGCGAATGGTTTTGGTGAATAACATATAAAGACCACCGATAAACCACCAGTTCGCAATCCATTCCCAGCCGACACCCGCAAAATCACCAAAAACCGGAGATTGCCGGATTTCGCTAATGGTCAAATTCAAACCAAGGCCGGTTTTATATTGGTCCAAGGGTGTGGCAGAAGTCAGTGCGTCCCATCGACTGGTATCCAATAGTCCAAGACTATAAGAAAATGCCTGCATCAAGTTGAGCGAGTCGCCACTGATTTGCGTGGGTAAGAACCATGTGGTCATTTCCTTGGGAAAAGAAATCAGCACGACCACATAACCCACCATGGCAGGGTTGAAAGGATTGAACCCCAGCCCGCCATATAAGTGTTTACCGGCTATCATGGCAAAGAAAATGCCAGTGGCGATCAGCCACCACGGACTATGCATAGGAATGCACAAGGCAAATAACCAGGCCGTTACCACGGCGCTGTAATCACCCAGATAAGGTTTCAACGGACGTTTTCGCAGAACCAGGACCAGGCTTTCCAGTAGCAGGGCAAAAATGACTGAAAACAGGATGTTGACGAGAATGCCCACCCCAAAGAACCATAGGTAAGCAAGGGTTCCTGGTACCAGGGCCAGTAATACATTAAACATCAAACGATTGGTCGATGCCGAGGGTTTAATGAATGGTGAGGAATTTAGAGACATGGTTTAGTCATTCCGGTTTTTTTGACGGCGTGCATCGGCTTCATCAATCTGGCGTTGTTGCGCTTCGGTCAGATTGGAGATATTTTTAGGCTGAATTTTTTGTTCTTGTTTACGTTTTTTAACCCGCTCGAGCGCCGCCTGAACGGCATCCACGGTTTGTGTTTTTGATGTTTGAGCCGTATCTGTTTGGACCTCGGCCTGTTTTTTCTTTGCCAGTGCCTCACGTTTCTTGCGCCGACGTTCTTCGTCCTGTTGTTTTTGTCTGAGCAGGCGTGCTTCACGAAATTCATGGCGTTTACGAGAACGGTCAGATTTGTAGGTTTTCCGGCGTTGTTCCCAGATTTCACTCTTGGCAAAGCGATAGTACTGTACCAGTGGAATATGGCTGGGGCAGACCGCGGAACAACACCCACATTCAATACAGTCAAAAAGATGGTATTTCTCTGTGCGTTCAAACTGGCGCGCCTTGCTGTACCAGTAGAGTTGTTGGGGTAATAAATTGGCGGGACAAACCTCGGCGCATTGACCACAACGCACACACTCATTCACTTCCGGTTGTTCTTTCTGGTCTAATACCAGGATGCAGTTGGTGGCTTTCACTACGGGAATCTGATCGCTTTTCAGGTCAAGCCCCATCATGGGTCCCCCCATGATCAGTTTAGGGTGTTCGACGCTGTAACCACCCGCCTGAGTGATCAGGTGGCTGATAGGCGTGCCTAATGGCGTAATATAATTCCCGGGTTCTTTAACGCCAGGCCCCGTCACGGTAACGATCCTGGAAATCAATGGTTCATGGTGATCAATGGCGTTTGTGATCGCAGCGCAGGTGCCCACATTTTGGCATAACAAGCCCGCATCAAATGCGAGTTGACCGCTGGGAATTTCCTTTCCGGTTAATATTTTGATTAACTGCTTCTCACCCCCAGAAGGATACACTGAGGGGATATTGATAATTTGGGTATCATTAAGTTCTAATTGTTGAAGTGCCTGCTGCATAGCGGCAATGGCTTCGGGTTTATTATCCTCGATACCAATCAGGGTATGTCTGGGTTTAAAAACAATTTGCAGAATTTGAATGCCACGCATGACGGCAGGAGCCTGATTTTGCATCAGGCTATCATCACAAGTGATATAGGGCTCACACTCCGCACCGTTGATGATCAGGGTATCAATACCGTTATTAAGGGCCGTTGCCAGTTTAGCCGCGGTGGGGAAAACGGCGCCCCCTAATCCCACGATGCCGGCCTTGCGAATCGCCTCCAATAAGCCCTGCTGGTCCAGGGCATCAACTGATGTATGAGTTAACGGATTGTCTCCGCTTTCATCCATGCCATCGGGTTTTAGAATAAAACAATGGTCCAGTTGCCCCGAGGGATGCGCAATGGGTCGTGGTTCTATTCTTTGTATGATCCCGGAGGTGGGTGCATGAACCGGTGCACTGACAAACTCTTTGGTTTCAGCAATGAGTTGACCACGCTTAACGTGGTCGCCTGGTTGTACCATCGGCGTATTGGGTTCACCAATATGCTGACTGATCCGAATGATGATTTCATCGGCCAGTCCGGCATTTTGCAGTGGGCGCTGCATGGACTCATGCTTGTGACCTTGCAGGTGTAAACCCCCATGAAAATGAAATAAGCCTGGGTTAGTGGACATTGGCTACGCCTTCTTCATCTGGGGCTGACCATTTCCAGTCAGCCAGGGTCTGCTTGATGGGTACCATATCAATACAGTCAACTGGACAGGGAGGCAGGCAAAGTTCGCAACCCGTGCATTCATCTTCAATAACCGTATGCATGTGCTTGGCAGAACCTAATATGGCATCTACAGGGCAGGCTTGAATACACAAGGTACAACCAATGCAGGTCTGTTCATCAATGATCGCGACCAGGGGTAATTCGTTGTGTTCACCATGTTCTTCATTTAAAGGCATGACCTCCACATCCAGCAAGTCTGCCAGGGCCACAATGGTCTGTTCACCCCCGGGTGGACATTGGTTGATAGGAGCCTCACCATTGGCAATAGCCTCGGCATAGGGGCGACAACCTGCATAGCCACACTGACCGCACTGGGTTTGCGGCAGCACCGCATCCACCTGATCTACAATCGGGTTGCCTTCCACTTTGAAACGAATGGCCGCATAGCCCAGGATCAGCCCGAAGCTGCCTGCGATGAAACTCAGGGTTAAAACAGCGATCAGGATTAACATGTCAGGTGTTGACCAATCCACCCAGGCCCATAAATGCCAATGACATCAGGCCTGCCGTAATCAAGCCTATAGCGGCACCCTGAAACGGGGCGGGGACATCTGCAACGTTGACACGTTCGCGTAATGCCGCAAACAGAATCAAGACCATCGAAAAGCCGACGGCAGCACCGAAACCATAAAATGCGGATTCGAGAAAGGTATGCTGCTCTTGAATATTCAGTAAAGCCACGCCAAGTACAGCACAATTGGTGGTGATCAAGGGCAGAAAGATGCCGAGAACGTTATGGAGTAAGGGGCTGGTTTTATGTACCACCATTTCGGTGAAGTTAACGACCGCTGCTATGGTAATAATAAAGGCAATGGTTCGCAGGAACTCAAGGTCCAGCGGAGCCAAAACCCAGTTATTTACGATATAGCTCAGCACAGCCGATAAGGTTAATACAAAGGTGGTGGCCGCGCTCATGCCGATAGCCGTCTCCACCTTGCGTGAAACACCCATAAATGGACACAGTCCCAGAAACTTCACGAGAACAATGTTGTTTACAAAAATCGTGCTGATGAGAATGAGCAGGTATTCAGTCATGGCGCATGATTATACGGGCATGCCCAATACTTGCCTAGCACTGCCCGTAGGGATAATTTTGAGTTAAATCAAACCGTTCGGAGTTAGAAAACCGGGATTATCAAGGTCGATTGAGGCTGATTTTCCGCGAATACTATTGCACCTTGTTTATCAGCTAGATGGTATCGGTCCAGGGGTTTTCAAGATCAACCGTTGCCATTCAGACTCTTGGAACGTGCCATTCATTTATGGGGCTGATCAAACCGAGCCTAAATAATTGAATGAAAAGCAGTCAAAACGACTTTTTACATGGATACTGCACTGGCTAAATGCTGAGCAGGCAGACTGAATTCCGCCAATAGTGGGGTATGATCTGATAAACGTCGCCAGTGGTGGCCTTTTAATTGTTGGGTATTTTCCAACATCAATCCTCGACTGTAAATTCGATCCATCTTGAACATCGGCATCCATGCCGGGAAACTCTTGGCGTAACGGCCATCCTGTAATTTGAATACCTCGGAAATACCCAGTTCCCGATGAAAGAAACGTTCGGCCCGTAACATCCAGTCGTTGAAATCACCCGCGATGATTAAGGGTTCATCATCTGGTATATGCGATTTTATTCTTTTGATCAAGGTATGCAGTTGTTTACGACGCTCAAAACCAAAAAGGCCCAGGTGAACGCAAATAAGGTGAATCGGTATCTCTACTCCAGGTATCGAGATTTTGCCGTGCAGCAGGCTGCGACTGGCCTGTTTGAACATGGAAACATTGATATTGTCCCAGTCAGTGAAGGGATACTTACTTAAAATGGCATTGCCATGATGTCCTGAGTCATAGATGGCATTCTTGGCATAGGCATGATGGCTCCAGATACGATCGGCAATGAACTCGAATTGGCTATGATCCGGCCAGTTACTGTGTTTTTTTTCCAGCTTGCTGTGCTCGCCATAGACTTCTTGCAAGAAAACGATATCCGCACCGGTTTCAATCACCGCTTGCTTGATTTCGTGTAAAACAAAACGTTGATTGCTGGCACTGAAACCCTTGTGGATGTTATAGGTTAATATTTTCAGTGGTTGTCGAGACATCATAATCATTTTGCCTGTCTATAGTTATTAGGTTAGCAATTTATGGGTGATCTTCATATGGTATAGCGCATGTTTTCGTCATTTACAGATCTTTTACTATTAATTCTGGTTGCTAACGGAACACCGGTAATAGCCAGGAACCTGCTGGGCCGGAAATTTAACCTTCCCCTTGATTTACGCAGGGTTATGTCAGACGGATTTCGTTTATTGGGAGACTCCAAAACCTGGCGCGGCCTGATGTCGTCATTGTTGATTACCGCGCTAGCGGCAAAAGTCATGGGGTATAGCTTTATCACAGGATTTTTAATCGCGTTATTCAGTTTAACTGGGGATTTATTCTCCAGTTTCATCAAACGTCGTCTGGGTAAGGCCTCGAGTTCACGATTTTTAATTTTGGACCAGGTGCCTGAAGCCCTTTTACCGGCTGCAGTCATGGCCCCTTATTTTCAGCTGCAGTGGTACGAAGTCATTATGCTGACCTTACTTTTTTTGGTGTTGGAATTATTGATGTCGCGCCTCATGTATCGAATAGGGTTGCGCCGTAAGCCTTATTGAGCGCTTGATTCATTATCTGGCGTTGTGATTGCGAGACAGATCAATGACAGGCATTCTCGAAGCGGGTATATTTATTACAGAATGGTTAAAAAAGTAGATGCATGACTATTGATCGTGACAGTTTAAACCTGCCCAACCTGGTCAGTTCCATCCGCATCCTGATTGCACCGCTGTTGATTTACCTGGCAATCCAACAACAGGAATTCTGGTATATCGTCGTCTTATTATTCTCGGGGTTTACGGACGTATTGGATGGATTCCTTGCCCGGACCTTAAACCAAATCACCAAACTGGGTTCGCACCTGGATAGTTGGGGTGATTTTACCATTTATACCACGATGGCATTGTGTGCTTGGATTCTATGGCCTCAAATTGTGCTCCAGGAAATCGTTTTTTTCTCCATGATTTTAGCCAGTATAGGATTGCCGGTTCTGGTGGGATTAATCAAGTTTAAATCATTAACCAGCTATCATACCTGGAGTGTCAAGATAGCTGTGGCATTGACCTTCCTGGGTTATATTTTATTGTTCACAGGGATTACAGAATGGCCCTTCAGATTAGCGGCTATGGTGGCTTTATATGCGGGTATTGAAGAGATATTAATCACTCTGATCATGAGCCATGAACGTATGGATGTGCGCTCTGTATGGGCTGCTTCAAAATATGAACACAAGGATAAAGCCTCATCCAAAGGCTAGCTCAAGATGGATCTAGGCTGAAGATTCGGTCAGGTCAAGTTCCGCCCATTGGTTTTGACGGATCAGGTCCCTGATCAATTGAATATACACGGCACCCTTGGCAGAATACTTTTCCAAGCCAGCTGCCATGGCATGTCCATCCGGTGTGAGTTGATGTTGGCGGTTTTCATAGCGGACTTCGCGTAATTTTTGGTATGCTGGATGTGAATTCAACAGGTGCATGTAGTAGCGCACCGATTCACCCATATCTTCAAATTTTCTGACCAGGTGTTGCTTACGAGTATCTCGTTGCTCCGGAACCAAACCCTTGGTTTCGTCATAGGTCCAGATACCGAATAAATTGTTTGCCTGGGTAGCGAAACGGGATTTTCCCCAGGCGCTCTCGTTGGCTGCCTGCGCAAGAGTCAGTGAGGCAGGGATAATATCCACCCTTTTGAGGAGCTCTGTTCGCGCCTCCTGATCTTCAACAGGATCGCCTTGTACGCGGTACTTCTCTCCGAGTTCACGTAACCATGTTCTGGATTTTTCTGAAATCTGATAACGGTTTTCCAGGTCTTGAATAATCTGGCTGGCCTGAGCCCGAATTTGGCGGATACGGGCATTTTCTCGTTCGATATAGGGCAACAGTTTTTCGATGAAAATGCGTTTCTTTTCGCTGATATTTTCCCCTAAGACCTTGAGTTTCTGCTGGGCTCTCTCTGCTAAAGTCAGGCTCTTTTTATCCGGTAAATCTGCTTCCGCAGCGGAGCTGGAAGCAGCCTGGATATAACGGGTAGCGGGGTAATATGTCTTTCGGTAGCCCTGATGAGGAGGATAAAACTGAGCAGATGCCTGGGGCGGGTAGCTGGGCATTGGAACGTAACCGTAAGGATGCCATGCCTGAGCTTGGGTCATCATTAATAACCCTACCAGTGCGACCGCGGCCATCAAGCGAAAAGAAAACAGAAATCGAAGGTAGCGCAAGTATTGCATGGATAGATAGAATGTATTTTTTAAAAGAAACAGTATATTAGCAAGTACTTATATATAGAAGTGATTATGTCACATTGTCTGAATAGGGGGTTTTAGTATTCGGGATACCAGCTACCGTCAGCGTTACGCACAAACCAGTTATGACTATACCAGTGAAAACGTCCTTTAAATCGCGAGGGCATCGTGCAATTGGTGCGGTGTCTGCCGGGTTTTAAATCAAACCTGGGAGAGACTAAAACAGTATCCTTTTCGGTATCTGACCAATCCATAGCCACCTGATCGCTGCCACTGATATAACAACGCAAACCTTCTTTTGAGTAGGTTTTTGATGCCAGCTGTAATTTCAAGCTGGGGCGCCATTCACCGAGCGGTGTCAAAGGATCTGATGGAGCCGCTTTAACGACGGGCAAGGGCAGGGTATTGACCTTGGTAATAAATCCTTTCAAGTTGGCAAATTGGGCAGCCATGGGAAAGCGTGGTAAGGCGCCAAAATTGGCATCCGGCCAGGCGGGTCCGGATTGTTGACCGAAGCCAGTAAACCCCATGGATTGAATCATCGCCATAAGCTTAGGATTGTATTCACCATAGGGATAGGCAAACAAGGTAGGAGCAATGCCAATTTCGCGAGTAATTCGATCCTGGGCTGTTTGTATGTCCAATCGCACTCGGTTTATCCAGGCGTTATCGGATTCATTGTTGAGTTTTCGAATCATGTGTTTGTGAGCATGGCCATGGTTTTCAAAGCTAAAACCCTGTTTTGACATTTCCCGCATTTGACCCCAGCTCATAAACGGTTGAAGGCCCTTGTCGATACTCTCGCTGTTCACGAAAACAGTCATTGGCCAGCCCAGTTTCTTAAGTCGTGGATAAGCGGTTTCGTAGACCGAAACAAAGGCGTCATCCACGGTCAGTGCCACACATTTTTCCGGCAATTCGATCTGATGCTGCAATGACAGGGCCACATCACGCAGGTTCATGACATTGAAGTTATGGGTTTTCAGGTATTCAATCTGGTCATCAAATTGTTTTGGGGTAATACTGGTGATAGCCGGGGTCTTGTCGCTGAAATGATGATATTGCAGGATGACGCAATGGTTGGCCGCATTCACAGTCGAAGCAACCAGCAGGAATGCACACAGGTAAATAAATCTGATCATAAAGGTGAGGATTATCGGGTGAATGTCTATGTTAAAACATTGCCGTTTTCGCGACAATGAATGGCGTCTACGCGAATTGTTTCAATTATCAAGATAAGAGTTGGGTTCTATATGCAAAAAATATTGATCTGTGACAATGGTTCCAGAAAACCGGGTGCAACGCTGTTGTTGCGCCAGATCGCAAAAAACTTAACTGTAAGCTGCGACCACTCTGTTGATGCCGTGTCATTACAACATGCCGATAAAATAGATCCGACCTTACTTGATGATGAAGCGGCGCAAACCTTTTATGAATATATCAGGCAAAACCTGATCCAAGGACATCGTTCTTTTATCGTGCTCCCTCTGTTTTTTGGTCGAAGCCGGGCTTTGACTTCTTTTATACCAGAACAGCAGGCTCTATTAGAGCAAGAGTTTGGGCAATTTAAGATTGCGATCGCAGAGGTTTTGTATCCATTACCCGTTGGTGAAAAACGACT
>JAAUYK010003525.1_pt1 | contig 10455 bp, 7 predicted proteins | sample 7278021 | NCBI WGS metagenome assembly JAAUYK01 (sample SAMN14350223, study PRJNA611818) | marine sediment metagenome | isolation source: surface marine sediment (1.8m) | place: French Polynesia: Moorea | collected 2018-08
CTTTCTGTTTGCCCTTGACGATGAGGACTACAAGGCGCTGCTGGTCTGGGCGGTCAACAACCACAGCGATTACCGATTGTCCATCCACGGTGATTTTTCGTTCAATCCGGCACTCGTCCCTTCGCTTTCGGCCCACCAGGTGAGCCTGGACTCGGGCCCAGGTGACCTACGCCTGCGCGGGCCGTATTTCTATCCCGACGCTCGCGGACACAAGCCGATGCTCAAACACGGCCGCCAATTCTGCTGTTGCCTACGCGGAGATGAAAGCCCGCTATCTTTTTTTACCGGAGTTCCAAATTTAACGGGATCCTTGTAAAAGCTCGTCAGTCCTCGTCCGGGCATTTGGCGTCAGGGGGTTCTCATTCAAGTCGCGCACTAACCGTTTGAATGCTGGAGATGCGGACAGAAGTTGGGCCCCCACCTGCTTGAGCCGGTCAACATCCTTGGCCGACAGCCCGAAGTTGGTCGGCAAAGATTTCAGATAATCCCTTTCGTCAGGATCAGGCAGCCGGTCGAAGTCGATTTCAACCAAATAGAAGGAGACTTCATCACAGCGGTCTCCGGGTATGCTATGTACTTGATCGCCCGCTGTTAAATTACCGCTTCGAACTCGCTCGCACCGCTTGTCAGCAATTTCCTGTGCCCATCGTTCAAGCTCCTCGTCCAACAGATCCAGGCTTTCAAAGGTGTATTGATCCAAGGGCACCCGCCCGGCTGTTTTCAATGTGTCATAGATTCCGGGAGAAGACTCATCGAGATTGATCTCGATATCAGGAGCCCGTTGTGCATTGACGACAATGATGGCGATCTTGCGGACGTTCTCGCCACCAGCGGCCTGGACGGCCTCCCAGGCCCCACCGGCATAGAACACCTTGTCCATAATGGGGCGAACGCCGAGATTGTCGGTCAAGCCTCCGTCCATGAGGTGAATGAAGGGCCGTTTATCCCTCTCGAGATAGGACTGCAGACGTGCTGCCTGGTGGTAACGTCGCGAGGTGGTGTCCCGCTGTTCCAGGGCTTCTCTGGCCCAATCGGGCAGCCGGTAGCCGCAGTTGCCGCTATAGTTTCGCAATGTGATCGCGCTCATCACGATGGGTACCGCCGAAGAGGCCGCCACCGCTCGTGATATCGGGAAGTTGGACATGTCAGAGCAGAAGACGTCGAAGGAGTCCTGCAGGAAATCAAATCGCACGGACATGCCGATATCACTGGAATTCAGAATGATTGCCGGTCCGGGTGTTTCCTTAAGGTCTGAAAAGGTCATCCCTTCGAACAGGATACGGTCGAAATGCTCGGCCGCGAGGTCACTCCGGCCAAATCGGAACGAAGCCAGCCTCGGCCAGTTCACTGGTTTCCACAGCTCACGAAGCAGTTGTCTCTGCACGTTTGCCTTGAGGAACTTTGCCTCGAAGTCCTCGAAGATACGATCGCCAAAAAGGCCATAGTAAGCCGCCGTGATACTCCCGCCGGATACGGCCGAGATGAGGTCCACTTCGTCGAGCAGTCGGTGCGACCTTCCGCCAATGTCGATCTCGGTCCTTGCCAGCTCTTCGAGAACACCGTAGGCGAATGCAGAAGCCCGGGTGCCGCCACCCGAGAGTGTCAGCAATAACAGCAACTCGTTGGTTGAGCCCCGTATTTCAAACTCCTCCGCCCGGTAACCACGGTCCTTGCGGATCTCCGTGATCGGGTCATTGACAGGGTAATGTCCCAGCCAGCCAAGATGAAGCACGGCGATAAGAGCGCTTCCCAGTAATAAGACCACAGCGGTGCGGCGCAGATACCGGCGTTTACGACCTACACGCGGGTTCTTTGGAGGCATTGCCATTCGAAATCCAAGGGGGCGTATGGGTTGCGAAGCTGATCATCCTGACGGCTAGTGCCGGTACTGTCAACTTAAGCGGAAGTCGCCCGGTTTTCGGCTTCTGAGAGCTCTTCCGGCGACCAACAAGCAAGGGATTACGCCCCAATTAGCTGGTTGAAATTTGTACAGTTTGGCTTAGGTTGACAGTACTCACCAAGGTCACAACCGACAACTAGATCGAGGACGGCCTCAAGCTGGTTGGCCCAAGGCAAGTACGAGAGTGTCAAGGAGATCGCCACCGATAAGGGCATTACCGGCACCAGCTATGCCTCCCGCATCCTGCGTCTGGTCCTGCTTGCTCCGGACATCCAGGAGGCGATCCTTAACCGCACACACCCGGCCACCCTGACCTTGACCGACTGCATGGATCCTTTTCCCCAGGTCTGGGAGCTGCAACGAACGCAGTTCGGATTCTGAAATCCAGTTATTAAGATCGCAGAGTCCGGATGAGCTTTTGCATTTCTCGGGTGTCCTGTTGTGGGCATCATTCAGGCTTTTCAGCTTGAAAAATGGCCGGTCGGAGTCCCGATTCCCGTCGAATCAATTTCACGGATTTGCCAAAAATAAATCTCCTTTTCTCCCAGTGACAGCGCTACGCCATTCGATATCGCTGGGGCATCGCGGGTACAATCCGCAAGCCAGACTTGCTTTCGGTTGAACACACACTGTCGAGGCCTCTATTCGCTACCAGCAGCAGCGTGGCTACCAATTTGCCAGCAACAGGCGTACCACCGTCCGTCGCGATCCTTCTCAGGGCATTCCCCGCCCCACCTTGTGACGAACCATCCGGTCCGGGATAAGTCCCCTTTCTTCCCAAGACTGGCCGCCGAACGCCGATAGAGTTTCTCGTACGAACAAGTCGTGCGAGCTTGACTAGTAGCTTTAGTCAGAGCACCCTTCGATCCTCAGGTCATTGGATAGCGTATTCGTTTCTCTGAGGACAGACAAGAGATCTACAGCGAGTGACATGGCAAGCGAATGGGCATTTTTTGGTGTCGCCTATCTGGCGCTGGAGGTATTGGGGATCCTTGCGGCATTTCACGCCGTGCTGTACGCGCGCACCGCTCAGGGCGCCACTGCCTGGGCCGTTGCGCTTGTGGGCTTCCCTGTGATTCCGCTGCTGCTCTATGTCGCCATCGGACGCACGAAGTTCGAGGGCTATCTAGCCGCCCGCGCCGAAACCGATCGGGAGGTGCTGCCCGTTGTCCACCGTCTCATGCGCTCCAACCCGCCCGAGATGGCTTCCCGAGGGACCAGCGCCGCAGGAGCATTCCGCACCCTGGAGAAACTGGCACAAATGCCTTTTACGGGCTCGAACCAGGGGCTGCTGCTGATCGACGGCCGGGCGACGTTCGATGCCATCCTGGCAGACATCGATGCGGCCCGCCGTTACGTTCTGGTACAGTTCTACATTGTGCGCGACGATGAACTCGGACGTGCCTTGCAGGCACGACTGCTCGCCAAGCTGCGCGACGGCGTGCGGGTCTACTTCCTATACGATGGAATCGGCAGCTACTCCCTGCCTAGAAGCTACGCAGAGACGCTCAAGGCCGCCGGCGCGGAAACCGAGATCTTCACGGGCGGTGGCAAGCGTCGTAACCGATTCCAGATCAACTTTCGCAATCATCGCAAGATCGTCATCGTAGATGGTGAGGTTGGCTTCGTGGGTGGACACAACGTCGGAGATGAGTACCTGGGCGAAGATCCGGCTTTGACTCCCTGGCGTGACACCCATGTGCAGCTGCGTGGGCCGGCCGTGCTCGGTATTCAGCTCTCGTTCGTGGAAGACTGGTATTGGGTGACGCATCAGATACCTGATCTGGACTGGCGGGCGCGCCCGAGCGAATCAGATGACGCATCCGCCCTGGTGATTCCCAGCGGACCCGCGGACCCCTTGGAGACCTGTGGGTTGCTGTTTGTCCATGCCATTCAATCCGCGCGGCAGCGCATCTGGATTGTGAGCCCCTATTTCGTGCCGGACGAGGCGGTGGTGAGCGCCCTTCAGCTCGCCGCTCTACGGGGGGTCGACGTGCGGATTCTGCTCCCGGAAAAGCCAGATAACCGGCTGGTGCATCTTGCAAGCTTCTCCTACATCGAGGAGATCGCGAGCGTAGGCGTGAAGGTTTATCGCTACCGACGGGGATTTCTGCACCAGAAGGTCATGCTGGTCGATCATAACGTCGCCGCCATCGGCACCGCGAACCTCGACAATCGCTCGTTTCGCCTCAACTTCGAGATCACCGTGGTCTTCGCACATGCCGCCTTCGCCGAACAGGTGCAGAAGATGCTCGAGTCCGACTTCGCCGAGTCTCAACTCACCGATGACGAAGAGGGCAAGGGCCAGGCCCTCTGGTTCTATGTGGCCGCTCGGCTCGCAAGGCTGCTCGCACCGGTGCTGTGATCGTGCAGGGTGCCCATTTTTTGCTTCCGAAGCCATATCCTCGTCGAGAGATCGACAGCGGTCTGCCTTAACCGGAGAACTCCTGGCATTTTCACATTGACTTGTGTTCCGGCACACTCAGCCTATAAACACACGCACAGCTCGCTACCGCCGTCACCGCTTCCCGTCAGAGATCATCAGCTATTCGGTCTGGGCTTTTCATCGGTTCGCTCTGAGCTTTCGTGACGTCGAGGATCTGTTAGCAGAGCGCGATATTGTAGTGTCCTACGAGTCGATATGCGAACTGCCTAATGGAACTCTCGCACAACCAACGCAGCAACAAGAACGCCAGATGCGTCGCTTCAATTAGCGCCACCAGGCGCGACGATTACGATCCCTTCAGGCACGAGTGAACAATCTCTTCCGTACAGCACTCTATAAGGCGATTAGGGCCCTCTCGACCGTCCACCGCCGCAGTATGTCCTCGTCTAGAGTGACACCGAGGCCGGGACTTTCTGGAAGTTGCGGTGGCCGGCCACCGTAACCGAACTGCAACAAGGGTATTGCAGGATCCTCACGCAACAGGAACAGGCCGAAACAACCTTCGGCATAAGTCACCGGCTGTGCGGCCTGGGCCAGTCGCAGGTGCGCCGCCGACAGCAATGAGGATTCACCCACCTGGCAACCGAGTTGCAGGGTCAGACCTGCACTCAATGCCTCGCGCGCACGGTTGAACGCGGCGACCAGTCCCCCGCACTTGGAGATGCGCACATTCGCGGCGGTGCAGGCCTTCGCCGCGATCAGTCGCTGCAGGGAGTCTCGCGTGTTCAGGCTCTCGTCAACCATCACACCCTGTCCGGTTTCCACCACCAGCCGGGCCAGTCCGTCGATATCCTCGGCCGCAATGGGCTGTTCGAAAGAGCTTACCCCATACCGGGCCATGGCGCGCATGACCTCGATCGCCTGTTCGGTGTTCCATGCCATGTTGGCGTCCACGCGCAGGTCAAAATTGCGCCCGAACACCCGGCGAAGCAGACGCACGGCTTTGACGTCCTCAGGGTTATCGACCTTGAGCTTGATCTGGCGGATGCCAAACAACCATTGTTTCAGCGCCGACTTGACGAGACGCCAGCCGTTTTCGGTTGATGATAGCGCACCGCTGTAGCGAAAAACGCCGGGCTGCGCAGTTGGCACACCACTCAAGGCCCGTGCGCCGAACACCTTGCCGAAGGCATCTAGCAGCGCCAGGTCGACGGCACTCCAAGCGGCGGTCTGTGGCATATCCGCCGCCACCCAGCCCGGTGTCTGTCCGTCGCAATGGTGCAGGAACGTCTCGAGTTCCTGCATGGAATCGAAACGTTGCTCAAGCAGTTGCGGCAAGATGTCGTCTCGCAGCATGTGGAAGGCCGACATGCGGCTCTCACCTGTCACGTATTCGCGCGGCAGCGATTCACCGAAGCCAAACGCGCCCGTATCAGTGGTGCATTTCAGAAACAGGCTACAGGAACTGCTTCTTTCCGCAGCGGCATGTTCGAACGGCTTGCGAAACGGCAGATCCACCGCGGACAACTCGAATGATGCTATACCCGCCACACGTTTTCCTTCTCCTGCGCAGGTCCTGCCCGGACTGCTCTCGGATGCGCTACTGATTCAATTCGACAATATTCTCTATTTCCGGCCGCACCACTGCCGTCTCGGCCTTCTCCCGGCTGAGCACCTCGGTCTTGGCCTGGAACACGCGCTTGCCGCTTGCGGCCAGTTCGCGGCGCCCGCGTTCATACCAGCCTTCGCGCATGACGTGCATGACCGGCGCGCCTAGGCGCGCCGAGTCACGTTTGGCTTTGTATTCGATATTGACCTGTTTCAGGTAGCGATCCACTTCACCCAGGAACGCAATCTGTTGTTGTTCCTCTGTGCTGCCAGCGAACTCCATCCGCAATACATAGCGGCTGCGCCCCGTATCGGCCTCTGCCTTGAAGTGGGCCGGCATCAGACCGGTGACGCGCGAGGCATTCTGCACGGCGTCAATCACCTGGTTTACGCTGAGCTTCTCGCCGGTGATGTTGGTCATGCCGCGTCCCTTGCGCAGGAACACGATCTCCGGCGTCTGCTGGTAACGGCCGGCGACCTGGACGACGTCATTGATGTCGTAGCGGTACAGGCCGCTGGTGGTGGTGACGAAGATGTAATACTCGCCACCCAGCTCCAGATCCGCCACGGTTAGGAACGGCCACGAATCGGGGTTATCAGGATTGGACTCCACGTCGTCGACGGCGGCGAACTCGAAAAAGTTGGTAGCGACAGTCAGCACGCCCTTGCTGCCTTCATCTGACAGTGGGATGGAACCGCGTGCCTCGCTGGAGAGATACCCCCAGTCACGCACCGGTACCGCACGGGTGCCGTCGGGATTGAACCAATGGTCGAACTTCTCCAGGTAATGACCGACGGTGCCTCCCTTCCAGCAGCCGATGAGCCCGAGGTCGGGCCAGTAATCACCGGGCAGCAGCAGGCCGTCGCGTCGCGACCGCATCTGTTCAAGCTGCCTGGCACGTTTGGCGTTGGGCCGCAAACGTTTACCCAGGCTCTGCCGCATGCCCGCTTCGATGTCCTGGGCGCTGGAAAGCGTTCCATCGCGGATATCGCGGATCAGTTCCTCGCTGTAGGTGTTGGCCTTGTCCATCAGCTGCAGGATGGAAGACGGATTGGCGGTGGCTAAGAAGTGTACGGCGTGCTCCAGGGAAACCCGCATAATGGTGTAGTACTTCGCCTGATAGTCCTCGATTTCGAACACTTCGTAGGGAATGGAATAGGCGCGCCGCACGATGCCCGGCATGTTCTTGTAGATATGCCCGGAGGTGGAGCCAAAGGGCAGTCCCGAGGTGGTATGGCCCTCGACGGCCGGCGACACCATGGATACCACCTTGTAATCCAGGATACCCGGATGTGCCTTCTGGGCATGATACAGCCAGGTGCGCATCTGGTCTTTGTGCGCACGGCCCTGGTCGGTGGGGGTGACCGGGATGAACTTGGGATTGCCGGTGGTGCCACTGGTCTGGGCGAACATCACCGGGTCTTCGGCCGTGAAGACATTTTTTTCGCCCGCCACCACGCGCTGCATGTCCCGCTCGACGTCGGCATAGGTGATCAGCGGTACCTGCTTCTGATAGTCGGCGATACTCTTGATGGAGGAAAAGCCGTAGCGGCGCCCGTACTCTGTAGCGGCATTCTTTCGCACCGTGTCAAGCAGCAGTTCGTTCTGGGTGCGCAACGGGTCTTTGGTCGCCTCATCGAAGCGCCGTGCCGACCGTTTTCCGACAAATGCAATCAGTTTTCCGGCGAGTGACATCGCAATCTCCCTGGCAGATTTCTGCGCCACAACCTCTGTAATTAAATAAAGTCTTTTGCTGCGTGTGCCATTCAAGGCGACTCGCTGTGGCGTGTCAGCCAATCCGTCATGTCGTCGACCAGACGTTGCGGCGCATCCAGCTGAATGGAGTGGGTCTGATCTTCATACATTAGCACATCGAGGCCGGGGCCCGGACCTCGCTTTAACAGCTTCAACACGCCATCGTTGTCGATAATCCTGTCCCCGCCGGCCAGAAACAACTGAATCGGATGCCGGTTACCCCCAATGTTACGGTCGATGTACTTGCCCAGCCTGTGGGTCTGCCAGAAAAATCGCACCGTGGCGGAGGTCAGGCGCAGCGGGTCCTGGCGAATGTAGTCCAGATACACGGGCGTAGTGGTGAACATCTGGGGCTGTATGGGCGTCGGCACCCGGGCGGTCGGGTTAATGGGGGAAAGCAACAGGATCTTCAGCTTGTTCAGGAAGCTGACATCCACTTCCGAACGCAGGCCGGGTGTGATCAGCACCAGACCGTCGATATCCTCCGGATACGCGAGTCCGTAGCTCATCGCAAGCTTGCCGCCCCAGGACAGACCGACCAGGAATACCTCATCGTAGCGGCCGTGCAGCGGCGCAATGAAAGCACGGATGTCCGCCAGCAGCGTAGTGTAGTCGTCCACATGACCGGACAGCAAACCGCGGTTTTCGCGATTCAGACCGCTGCCACGCCGGTCCAGGCAATAAACGTCGAAGCCCCGCTTGCGCAATGCATCGGCGGCAAGCGCAAACCAGCCGGCATGACTCTCAATGCCATGCAGATAGACCAGTGCCGTATCCGCACCGGTCTGCGTATAACTCACATAGGCCAGGGATGCGCCGTCGCTGCCGCGATACTCACCCAGCTCGCCGGGCATGCCGCCGGGCGCCGGGTGCTGCGCGACCTCGACATGCTGCTCGAGGGAGACTACAGGCGCGCCGGCAGAGCCGGCCAGCAGCACGACCAGCAAAGTTACTCCCATCAGCCTGGATCTGCGCAGGTGCATCACGACTGTGATAATGGCTGTGGCCGAGTTCCAGGCTCACAGGCGCCGCTGGTCTCGATACCAAACGGCCTGCGTGCGGGATCTGCTGCCACAGACCAGCGCTGCCTCCCCAGGGACTCTACCCAGCTTTCCAGCTTGTCACCGATTTCAAGATAGGCCGAGTCTGCGATGCTCTCCTCCGTGTCCTCGATAAAGGTCTTACGTGCGCCTTCGACACTGAAACCGCCGCGCACAAACAGCTCCGCTTTCTCCAGCAGGCTCGGCTCCCGGATCGCGGTGCCACCCGGCGTCCCGGTAAGAATGATGCTGCCGGCCGGAATGACCCCGTTTGCATCGTGCACGAAGCGCGGATACCCGTTCGCATCGCGCATGCAGATGATGCTCCCTCGTTTGAAGGTTTCACTGAGGGCTCTGACAATGGCCCAGGGACCACGCAGCATGGCATCGGTCTTGGCCAGCTGCCGCTCCTCCCCAAAGGCTAGTTCTCCGACGGGCAGCTGCTCACCCGGGGGCTTCGCCTCCTGCACCGTCAGCCCGATTTCCAGGCTGTGCTCCCCTTCGTCGAGGGTGCGCGGCTTGAGGTGCCTGCCGTGTATCATCCATGGCCCGATGGGCAGATAAGTCGGGTGCGACTTGCCGCGGGTGTAACCAGTTTCCTGGTCAAGGATAATGGGTTCGCGGTCTGATACGTCATTGGCGGCGAAGAACGCCACCCTGTTTATGAAGGCCTCATAGCTCGGCGGAGGATTGTGCAGGTCGATGTCCTCCAGTAGCACCAGACCCAGCTCTGCCTCGTAGTCCAGCAGCAACACCGGCCGCGCTGGTAACTCACCGATCTGCACACCCGCGCGCACCGGCGCGTAGGCTCCGGTCGGTTCCACTGGTTTCGGGAACACCAGCAGTTCCTCGTCCCGCATGTCCCGACCCACCTCGTCGAGGTGTTCGGCGTAGTTGAGGCCGATGCCGATCACGAAGCGTTGCAGAGATCCCAGTTCGGCGGTGGTGATGGCAACCGGTGGCAGCACTATATCCGCCAGCCGCTCCTGCGCGAGCACCTCAGTCAACGCCGCATCCGCAAGCTGTTGGTGCACACGCGATGCAACGGCATCGGCGGCCTCGAATGCCCATCGCATCAACTGGGCCTGCGGGTAGGGAGAATCCCCCTGTTTGCAGAGTTGAGGGTAATGATCACTTAAGACGCGCACCTCTGTCGGAATGCCTTTGTCATCGGCGAGCACCAGCCCGTAACAGGCCTGACCCTTATGCGCCGGCAGCGAAGAGACGTAACGAATAACGCGGGGCGCCTTGGGAACCGCGTTCGGTTCCAGTTGCGCGGTGGCAGGGGGTGATGCCAGCATCCTGCCGCACAGGAGTAAGCTAGCAACCACAAAGACCAGACTGGTTCGCATGTGCCTCACCCACTCATAGCATCGGGCACAGAACCCGTTGCCTGTTATAGCGCCCGCTCGGCGCTGAGCGCGACCTCGTGACCGGACGTACCCAGGCGTCTGGTATTAGCTGCCCACCAGCTTCTGGCCGCCTGCTGATTCCACGGCGCCGCCAGTTCAATGGCATCCAGCCGGGCAATAATGTCTTCTGCGCTCGCGGGTCCTTCGTCGGGCTCCGTTGCCAGGCAGTCGGCCACCAGCTGGTCGAGTTCGGGCGGGATCGCCTGGTCGGTTCGCTCGCTGACACGCGGTGCAGATGTGTTGGCAACACGATAGGCGATTTCCATCGCCGTGTCGCCCTCGAAGGGCTGTTTTCCGGTCAGCAGGTTGAAGGCAATCACACCCACCGAGAACAAATCGGCGCGCGCATCCTC
>JAAUYK010004454.1_pt1 | contig 10453 bp, 7 predicted proteins | sample 7278021 | NCBI WGS metagenome assembly JAAUYK01 (sample SAMN14350223, study PRJNA611818) | marine sediment metagenome | isolation source: surface marine sediment (1.8m) | place: French Polynesia: Moorea | collected 2018-08
CCGGTGACCGGCGCCTTCGAGCTGACCGAGCTGATGCTGGCGGCGCTGATCTTCGCCGGCCTGCCGCTGGCCACCGAGCGCGACGAGCACGTCGATGTCGACCTCTTGGACTCCTTCCTGCCGCCCAACGTGCTGCGCAGCAATGTCTTCTTCGCAAACCTGATCAGCGCCGGCGTACTGGCGGTGCTTGCCGTACAGCTCTGGGGCCGGTCCGGTCAGCTGGTTGCCGAAGGCACGGTCACCAACTCCCTGGCCCTGCCTTTGGCTCCGGTCGGCTACCTCATGGCGGTGGCGACGGCGGTCAGCGCGCTGCTACTCCTGGCCAAGGCGGTGACCATGCTTTGGCCGCTGCTGCGCCGGGGCCGCAAGGCCTGACCGGGAGCGGACATGGTCGAATCGCTCCTCGGTTTCGCCGCCCTGTTGCTGCTGATCCTTCTCAGGATGCCGATCGCCTTCGCGATGGCGCTGGTCGGCTTCCTCGGCTTCGGATTGCTGCGCGGCTGGGACGCGGCCTTCGCCATGGTCGGGCAGACCGCCTTCGATTCCGGTCTGTCCTATTCGCTGTCCGTGGTGCCGCTCTTCATCTTGATGGGCAACCTGGTGACCCAGGCCGGGCTGTCGCGAGAGCTCTACGAGGCCACTTACGCACTTCTCGGGCGCTTCCGCGGCGGCCTCGCCATGGCCTCAGTGGCGGCCTGCGGTGGCTTCAGCGCGGTCTGCGGCTCCTCCTTGGCGACCGCGGCGACCATGAGCAAGGTCGCCATGCCCTCGATGCGCCGCTATGGCTATGCCGACAGCCTGGCCGCGGGCTCGATCGCCGCCGGCGGCACGCTGGGCATTCTGATTCCGCCAAGCGTGCTGATGGTCATCTACGGCATCATGACCGAGACCGACATCGCCAAGCTCTTCATCGCCGGCATCGTGCCCGGGGTGCTGGGAGTCGGCTTCTATGCCGCTGCCATCGCGGTGGTGACGCGCCTCAAGCCGGCCCTCGGCCCGCGCGGCGAAAGTTTCGGCCTGGGCGCCACCCTGCGCGCCCTCAAGGGCGCCTGGGGTGTCACCCTGCTCTTCGTGGTCATCATGGGCGGCATCTACGGCGGCGTCTTCACGCCGACTGAGGCGGCCGGGATCGGCGCCGCGCTGGCTTTCGGCTTCGCGCTGCTCAAGGGCGGCCTCAGCCCGACGGTCCTGTTTCCGTTGCTGCTGGAATCGGCGCGGACCACGGCCATGATCTTCATGGTCCTGATCGGGGCGCTGATCTTCACCAATTTCGTCAACTTCGCCGGCCTGCCCGACGTCCTGGCCGGCTTCGTCTTCGAGCTCTCGCTCAACCCCTACCTGGTGATTGCGGTGATCATCGCGATCTACCTGGTCCTGGGCTGCGTCCTGGAAAGCCTGTCGATGATCCTGCTGACCGTTCCGATCTTCTACCCGTTGATGCTGGAGCTCGATTTCGGGGGCGGGATGGATCCGGAGGCGGTGTTGATCTGGTTCGCCATCATCGTGCTGGTGGTGACCGAGATCAGCCTGATCACGCCGCCGGTCGGCCTGAACGTCTTTGTGCTGCGCGGGGTGCTGCGCGACGTCGAGCTGGGCACGATCTTCCGCGGCGTCACGCCCTTCTGGATCGCCGACATCCTGCGCGTCGCCCTGATCATTGCCTTGCCGACCCTGTCGCTCTTCCTGCCGTCCTTGATGTGAGGCGCAGGCCCGTTGCCGCCGTGCCGGCCGGCTGCGATGATCCGACGGCATCCCAAAGTGATGCCAGAAAGAAAAGGCACATTGCGCCGGGGGAAAGATGAAGCTCTACGGCTACTTCCGAAGTTCAACCTCGTTCCGGACGCGGATCGCCCTGAACCTCAAGGGACTGGACTACGACCAGGCCGCCCTGCACCTGCGGAAAGGCGAGCAACGTGGTGCCGACTACCTGGCGCTCAACCCCCAGGGGCTGGTGCCTTCGCTGGAGGTTGAGGGGCCTGAGGCGAGGGCGCTGATCACCCAGTCGCTGGCGATCGTCGAATACCTCGACGAGATTCATCCGGAACCGCCTCTGCTGCCCGCCGATCCGCTGGACCGCGCGCGGGTCCGTGCGATCGCCTATGCCATCGCCTGCGACATTCATCCGCTGAACAATTTGCGGGTCCTAACCTACCTGACGAAGACCCTGGGCCAACCGCAGGAAGCGCAGGGCGATTGGTTCCGCCACTGGGTCGCGGTCGAGTTCGCGGCGCTAGAGCAGCGCCTCGCGACGGAGCCCGAAACCGGTCGCTACTGCCACGGCGACGCCGTCACCCTGGCGGACGTCTGCCTGGTGCCGCAGGTCGTCAACGGCCGCCGCTTCGACTGCGACATGGCGCCCTATCCGACGATCCGGCGCATCTTCGAGGCTTGCATGGAGATCCCGGCCTTCGTCGCGGCCGCGCCGCAGAATCAGCCGGATGCCGAGTAGCCGCACCCTGTTTTGATCCGAATCAAGGTCCCTCTGTGCGCAACCGGGCGAACATGGCTCTGGTTGCAGCCTTACCGGAAGGACGCTTGCGATGACGGATACGCACCAGACCCGGCAGATCGTCGAAAAGGCCCTGGCCAATGCGCAGAAGGCGGGCCTCGGCGCGACCGCACAGACCGAGCACGCCGTGCGGGCGCTGCTTCAGCTTCGCCCCGAGATGACCGAGGCGGACGCGGTCAAGGCCGTGCTCAGGGTCGAGCGGCCCTACGAGGCTTAGATATCGACACGCGGACGGTCAGCCCTCTTCGCGCTCCGCGTCGGGTTCACCGCAATGGGCCAGGATCCAGGCGCGGGCCGCCTTCCTGAGCTCCAAGGCCGCATCGAAGCCCTGGCCTGGCGGCTCGATCGCCGGACCGATCTCCAGCTCGACCCGGCCGCGCCGCGGGAACCAGTCGCTATCGCGCAGGATCGACCGGGTGCCGCGGATAGTGGCGGGGACGACGGGTAGCCCTGCCTCTGCCGCGACGACGAAGGCACCGAGCCGGAAGGGCAGGAGACCCGCCCCGCGCCCGAAGGTGCCTTCTGGATAAAGGACCAGGAGACGGCGCGCCTTGGCGAGCGCCAGGATCTCCTGCGTGTCGGCGACGCCGGCTTCGGGCGCGTGGCGTTCGACGAAGAGCACGCCCAGACCGCGCAGCAGGCTGCCGGCGAAGAACTGGGGTTCTAACTCCCGCTTGGCAACGAAGACCGGTTCGCCGGGCAGGACCGTGGCCATCACCAGGGGATCCAGGTAGCTCGCGTGATTGCAGACCAGAACGGCGCCCTTGGCGGGGAGGTTGCGCAAGCCGTCGACTTTGGGCGGCACGCCGGCCAGGCGCAGCACGGGTCGGCCCAGGGTCCGCACGATCCGCCAACGCGAGCTGAGGCGGGGAGTGACGCGGATCAGCATCCAGATCAGCAGCAGCCCTGGCCCCATGACCAGCCACCAGTAGCCGGCATAGCCCAGTGCCCCGGCCAGCTGGAACCAGTGCCGCAGGCGCCCGCCCAGTCCCAGAGCGGCGAGCCGCACCACCTGTAGCCAGAGCGCCCGCGAGGCTTTTCCGATGCCGCCGGTCTCGTAAAGCTGCTTCGCGGCGGCACGGCGCAACTTTCCGCTGGAGGTCTTCGGCACGCTGCGCGGCGGCGCCAGGACGACCTCCTCCGGGGGCATGCCAAGCAGCTCGGTGGCGGTCTCGGTGATGCGCTGTTGGAGCGCTTGGCGCGCCGCCGGCTCGCTTTCCCGGGTCTCTGCCAGGACGACAATGATCTCGGTCCCAGAGGTCTCGTCCCCGCTCCCGAAGACGGCGACGCAGCCCTTGCGCACGCCGGCCAGCTCGCCGACCGCTTCCTCCAGCTCCTGCGGATACACATTGCGGCCGGAGCGGATGATGATGTCCTTGATCCGCCCCGTGACATAGATCTCGCCGGCGATCGCATAGCCCCGATCGCCGGTCTCCACCCAGTCGCCGTCGAAGAGCCCTTGGGTCGCCGCCTCGTTGTTGAAGTATCCGCGGGTCGACGAGGGCCCGCGGAACTGGATTCGTCCCTCCCGCCGGTCCGGCGCCTCCCGCCCGGTCTGGTCGACGACGCGGATCTCGTGGCCGGGCAAAGCATGACCGCAGGCGACGAAGGCGATGGCCTTGGGGTCGTCCTCGGCTGCCGGGCGCGCCTCGCCCCGGGTGCTGAAAGCCTCACGGTCGACGTGATCGCTCAAAGGACCGCGCTCCAGTGGCGGAAAGGAGAGACCGACCGCGTTCTCGGCCATGCCGTAGACCGGCATCATGGCTTCCCGCCGAAAGCCATAGCGCTGGAACCGCTCGGCGAAGCGATCGAGGGTCCTGGCGCTGACCGCCTCGGCGCCGTTGGCCATCACCCGTAGGGAGCTGAGGTCCAGCCCCTCCAGGGCCTCCTCTTCGATCCGGCTGACGCAGAACTCGAAGGCGAAGTTGGGCGCGGCGGTCATGGTCGCGCGGTAGCGGTGAATCGCCCAGAGCCAGGCGGCCGGTCGGACCAGGAAGGTGGTCGGCGACATCACGTAGAGCGGGCAGGCATGGTAGAGATTGCCGAGCCAGGCGCCGATCAGGCCCATGTCGTGGTAGAGCGGCAGCCAGCTGACGAAGACGTCCGAGGACTTGGCCTCCAGGGCTTCGCCCATGGCCCGAATATTGGCCAAGAGATTGGTGTGGCTCAGGGTCACGCCCTTGGGATCGCCGGTGCTGCCCGAGGTGTACTGGATGAAGGCGATCGCCTCGCCGTCTTTCCAGACCGGCAGTTCGTCCTCGCTCTCGAGCGACAGCTCGGCCGTGGTCGCGACCGCGTCCAGGGTCTCGAGCTGCAGCTCCAGCAGGGTCGCCGCGGGTTTGGTTTCCTTGGAAGCGACCAGGATGCGGGCTCCGGCACTGCGCAGGATGCCCGCCTGGCGGCGCATGTGCTCCTCCAGCTGAGTCAGCCGCAGGGGCGGATAGATCGTGACCGGCACGGCGCCGGCCTGAAGGATGCCGAAAAAGCTGACGAAGAAGTCAGCCCCGGTCGGGAGCATCAGGGCGATCCGGTCGCCGGCCTCGATCCCCCGGGCCCGGAGGCCATGGGCAACGGCCTTGGAGCGCTCCGCCAGGTCTCGGTAGGTGAGCGTGGTCTCGACCTCCCGCTCGTCCTTCAGCAAGGTCACCTGGGGCCGATCGGGATGGCGTTCGAGGTGCCAGGCGAGAACTTCCGGCAGGGTCCGGGCCTTAGTAGGGGTTTCCACGACGACCGGTAGGTCGGGGGCCATGGGGACCGGAGACTGGCCTTCGAGGGCGGGCAGCCGCTCGCTCGCAGTCTCGAGCGCGGCCAGCAGGTCGCCGACGGTCTCCGCCTCGGCCAGCAGCGTCTCCGGCAGGCGAACCTGGAAGGCCCCCTCGACCCGAAGGAGCAGTTCGGAACGGCCGAGGCTGTCGATCCCGAGGTCGCGGTCGAGCCGGCTATCGAGGTCGAGCGACAATCCGGTCTGCTTGCGCGGGTGCAGGTCCAGGACCAGGCTCCGGACGACCGCCAACAGCCGTTCGGGCTTTTGGTCGGCTCGCTCCGGCACGTCATCCTGCCGTGCAGGGTCAACTGTCTCCGCCATCACAGCATCCTGCCGAGGTTACGAATCAGGCTCTCAGTTTGCGACAATCCTACCCGCTTCCCTAGGGTGTTTGCCGGATTTTCTGAAGACTCGCCTTGGCTGAGGCCATCGTCTCGTCGGGCCCCAAGGTCGAAGCTGCTCGCCGGCAAGTCACCTACGACTGAGGCCGAAGACGATTTCTTCCGCCGGCCGCTTGCTCTAGTGTCCGCGCCATGGATTTCGACATCTCCGGATTTCTCTACGGCGCTTCGGTCTGGGTTCTACCGGTCCTCCTCGCGATCACGCTGCACGAGGCCGCTCACGGCTTCGCGGCCTGGCGCCTGGGCGACGACACGGCGAAGCAGCAGGGACGGGTCAGCTTCAACCCGCTGCGCCACGTCGATCCCTTCGGCACGATACTGCTGCCGGCCATGCTCCTTGTCCTCAGGGCGCCCTTTCTCTTCGGCTGGGCGAAGCCGGTTCCGGTCGCTTTTCATCGCTTGCGGCGGCCGCGCCGCGACATGGTCCTGGTGGCAGCGGCCGGTCCTGCGGCCAACCTGTTCCTGGCGACCGCCTCGGCACTGCTGTTCTACGTTCTGCCGCTTCTTCCGTCCACTTTCGCAGAGTGGCTCGGCCAGAATCTCTTCAACTCGATCCTGATCAACCTGGTGCTGGCGGTCTTCAACATGCTGCCACTCCCACCGCTCGACGGTGGCCGGGTGGCGGTCGGCCTTTTGCCCGATGTCCTGGCCCGGCCGCTCGCACGGCTGGAGCGCTTCGGGCTCCTGATCATAATCGGGGTGATTTTCCTCTTGCCCATGCTCGGGCGGGAGTTGGGGCTCGACCTGAACGTGCTACACTGGATCGTCGGCGTGCCGATAGAGTTCTTGCTCCCGTTCTTTATGGATCTGGCCGGGGTCGGCGGTTAGGCCCGCAGCCCAATCCAGGCAAGACCGAAAGCGGCTAGTACCAGGACCGGTCGACGCGTCGGATCTCGGCCAGCTGGCAACCGGGCAGCTCGGTCTGCAGGTAGCCCCTGGCGTCCTCGAAGTCTGCGGCGCGTAGGGTGTGGCGCCGGGCCTGGGGCTGGCCCCGGCAGCTCAGGTTCACCTGGTAGCGGGCGCCGGCGAAGTAGTTGCCGACCTCGGAGAAGGGCCAGCGATAGAGATGCTGGGCGTTGCTGTGGACTTCGCTCAAGGCCAGCCCGGCAACCAGCAACAGCGCCGCCGTCGGCAGCGCCAAAATGGCGGCCTTTCGGTACCTGGGGCTGCGGGTCTGTCTGAAGGTGAGCTTGCTCAAGGCGCCGGCCCTCTGTCTGCCGCGATCGGGAAGCCTCGGGCCTGGAGGCCCTGACCGCAGGATAGGGGCTCTGCGTTAGCGGCCGGTTAACCGACGCTTGGTCTGGCCGTCTACTCGGCGCGGTTGGCGGCCTCGCCGTTGCGCCGGACCATCCGGCCCTGGTAGTCGTAGACGAAGGTGGCGCGTTCCAGGAATCCGAAGGGGATCTTGAGGCCGATTTCCCTGGCCTTGCGGAAATTGATCGCGATGTCGGGGGGCGAGACGATGCCGACCCCCACTTCCCCGACCCGGATCCGTCCTTCCAGAACGTCGATACCGTAGATCGCAGCCAGATGGGCATTGCTCTGGAAGCCGATGCCGATGGAAAGAACCGCGCTGTCGTCGCCGGCCCGCACGACATCGGGAACCACGCTGAGAACCGGCACCCGATCCGAGCTGGCGTTGATCGACTCGATCTCGCGGAAGACGGCGGTGCTGCCGGTCACCCAAAACAGGCTGCGGTCCAGGGTCGGATCGTTCTTGCGCATGGTCGTGACCGCGCGGTCGACCAGACTGGTCAGCTCCTTGGCGGCGACGTTCGGATTTTTGACGTCCAGATACAGGACCCGGATGCCCCGCTTGGCCGCGTAGCGCAGCATCGGCTTGGCCTGGGTTTCGACCGCGCTGAGGTTCTTGCTGTCGACCAGGATGCCGAGGTTCTTGAGGTTCGGCTTCAGCTCCATCAGGTAGGCCATCTGCGCTTCGACCGGCATGTTCAGTGACGTGAACGCGAAGTTCGTGCCGCTGCCGACCTCGTAGCCTCTTGCCTGGCCCAGCAAAACCGGATCCTTGGAGCAGACCGAGACGACAGGAATCCGGCCGTCGCGGTAGTGCTTCCAAAGCCAGGCCGTCGACTCCGATCCCATCGAGAAGATCAGTTCGGCGTCCCAGGCTTCCGCTTCCGCCAGGGCGCGCCGGCCGCGGTGGCCGTCTCTGCGGAAGTTGATGGCTCGGATCTCGGCCGCGAAATTCTTCTCGGAAAAGAGATCGAGAATCTTGTTCATCGCCGCGTCGTAGGCCGAGGATGGGCGCGGGAACAGCACGACGACCCGGCGCGGATCGCGGACGCCGCGATCTCTGCGGCTGCGGATCCGAATTTGGTCGGGCTGACCCTGGACCTCTTCGAGCAACCAGCTGTTCTGGTTCTCGGCGCTGGGCCGGAACCAATCGTAGTAGGCCGGCTCGGTCGAGGCGGCAGCGGTGCCGGCCAGGACGCCGCAGGACAGGATCAGTGAAAGGCCAAGGCGGTGCAGTCCGCGTCTGAATGTCCAGCGAAACCCCAACGGCACTATGCCGTCTCCCGCTCTGGCCCGTGGAGCTCGATGGTCGGCGTCCTGATCAGGAAGATCAGGCCGAAGAGAGTGATCGCACCGGCGACCCAGAGCATCAGCTTCGCCTCCTGGCCGCCGAGCAGGAACAGCTGGGAGATGACGATCGGCCCGGCGATATGGCCGACCCGTTCCAGGAAGCGATAGGTTGCGGTCAAGGTCCCGGCGCCGAGCCTGTGGGCCAGGGCGGATTCTGCGACGTGGGTGACGACCGGCGCGTTGATGAAGCCATGCGCGATGCCGACGACGGCGACGCCGAGGATCAGGAGCGTGGTCGGCAAGGCGGAGTTGGCCGCCGACCCGGGCGGTTGCCAGTCCAGGAAGGCGATCAGGGTCAATCCGGCACCGCAGATCGTCGCGCCCCAGAACAGGATCTCGTGGGTCCGTCCGATGCGGTCGACAAGCCGCGATACATAGCTGCTGGAGAGCACGACCGCAGCAGCGTAGATCATGATGATCTGGCCGATGTCCTCCTCGCGGTAGCCTTGCTTGGCCAGCAGCAGCGGCAGGGCGAAGATGATCACACCGGTCAAAACGGCCTTTGCCGGGATACCGATCAAGACCATGGTCCGCAGGAAGTCCCAATTGCGAAGGGCCAGTGATAGGTGATGCGTCAGCTCCCTGAGGGCACTGCCGCCATGCGGCCGGGACGGTGCCGCCGCCCGGGCGGGGACCACGATGAGAGCGTAGAGCGCCAGGGCCAGGGCGATGCCGCCGCTCAGCGCGAACATGCCTTCCGGGCCGGTATAGGAGACCAGAAGCGAGCCGATCGCCATGCCCGATATCATGCCGCCCTGGAAGCCGAGGACGATGATCGCCGCGCCCTGGGTCTTCCGTCCGGGTGCCGCGGTCGCAAGGATGTAGGACTGGACGCCGATGAACAGCATGCCCTGGCCGATCCCGGACAGGCCGCGGGCCAAGGTTGCCAGGACCAGGTCGACCTGCAGGAAGGTGAGCATGAAGAGGCCCAGGCCGGCCAGCAGGAGGCCGACGTACATCAGGGGCCGGGCGCCGAAACGCTGGGCGTAATGGCCGCTGGGGACCAGGGCCAGCGCAAAGCAGAGATAGAAGATCATGAAGGGGATCGAGGCAAAGCCCGCCGAGAGGCCGACTCGGTCGGTGATCTCGTGCATGAACTGCGGCAAAAAGGCGTAGTTCAGGTGCTCCAGGAATACCGCCACGAAGAACACCGGCTTGACCAAGTCGAGCAGCAGGTCGTCCTCCTTGCCGCTGGCGCGGGCGTCGCCCGACAGGGGCGCGCCCGGCCGGCGCATGCTGCCGGCGATTTGCAGGAACAAGCCCGCCAGGAATGCCGAGGCAACGAAGAGAGCGGCGAAGTTCTTGACGCTTCGAAAGATCCGGCTGAACACGATGTCGCTTGGCAGGGCGACGGCGACCCGGATGTTGCGCGGATCGTCGGGCGGCGTCAGGTCGACGACATATTCATAGGTGCTGGTCTGGCTCACCCAGCTCTTGCCGATCAGGCTCTCGTCGGTGTGGATCGCGACCCGGCCGTCGATGGTGAGGCCGGCGGCGCTGATGTCCGGGTTGAGCAGCTGGTATTCTCCCAGAACCCGGTCTAGGCCGTCGATCTCGCGGATGTTGAGGTTGAAGGCCACGATGTCGCTGAGGCGGTGCCCCAGGGTGTCGGCCAGTGCTTTGGTCTTGGCCTGCACGCCCTCGGAGTAAAGCGACACGAGCGAGCCGATGACGAAGACCGCCATGGTCAGGAAGGTCATCGCGAAGGCGATCTGCAGCCAGGGCAGGCGGCGAGACCGGATGCCCGGCCCGGCCAGGGAGACGAAGACCGTGAAAACGACCGAGAGGCTGAGGCCCACCCAGACGAGGGGCTCGAAGCTTTCTCGCACCCGCTCGGCGATTACCGATTGGGGCAGAGATATCGCGAGGTGGCCGACCACCTCGAACTTGTTCCGGAACGGCAGAACGACCTGATAGTAGTCCCGGTTACGGCGGATCTCGAAGCGCGCATCGTCTTCCAGGCTGCTGCGCCAGACCTCGGTGAACAGCGGCAGGCCCGTATCCCGGCTACTGAAAACGGTTTGGCCTGCCCGGTCGAAGGCGGCGATCTCGGCAATCGATCCATCGGAGCGGAGGATCGGCTCCACGGTGGTGTTGAAGCCGGCGTACTGCTTCATCGGCAGGCCGGCGCGCAGGAAGGTCTCCATGGTGCCGCGGATCACGCTGCCTTGGGCC
>JAAUYK010103924.1_pt1 | contig 10452 bp, 2 predicted proteins | sample 7278021 | NCBI WGS metagenome assembly JAAUYK01 (sample SAMN14350223, study PRJNA611818) | marine sediment metagenome | isolation source: surface marine sediment (1.8m) | place: French Polynesia: Moorea | collected 2018-08
AATTTGATAACTTATTGATAACCCCAGTCCAGTTCCTTGACCAACTGGTTTAGTAGTGAAAAAGGGATCGAATATTTTTTGGCGCACTTTTTCGCTCATTCCCGATCCGTTATCGACAATAGAGATCCGCACAGTGTTTTCGTTGTATGCTTCAGTAGTTATCTTAATTTCAGGAGCATCGGGACTATCTGTGGTTGTTAAAACATCGATCGCATTAGTAATAATCTGCAAAAAGACTTGATTAAGTTGACTTGGGTAGCAGTGAACTAGAGGCAGTTTTCCGTAGTTTTTAACAATAGCAATCTCTCGACGATTTCCTTTTCCTTTAAAGCGATGTTGCAGGAGCATCAAGGTATTATCCAATCCTTCGTGAATATTTACCTGCTTACTTTCTGATTGGTCAAGGCGAGAGAAGTTGCGCAAACCCAGAATAATCTGGTGAATGCGATCGCTACCATTTTTCATCGAATCCAGCATCTTTGGCAAGTCATCAGACAAGAATTCTAGGTCAATCTCTGCCAATTTGTCTTCAATTACTCGACTTGCTTGGGGAAACTCTTGTTGGAAAAGGTTAATCACATTGAATAAGTCGTTAATAGCACTGCGAGTATGGGTTATATTCCCTGTAATAAAGGTAATAGGATTGTTAATTTCGTGAGCAATTCCCGCCACCATTTGCCCCAAAGAAGACATTTTTTCAGTCTGAATTAATTGAGCTTGAGTATGCTGCAATTGTTGGAGAGTTTGTTGTAATTGTTGGTTATTTTCTTGAAGTTCTTGGGTTCTGATTTCAACTTGAGTTTCCAGGTTACGACTGTAGTCTTCTAAACGACGATACAGCATAGCATTTTGGATGGAAATGGCTGCTTTGGCACTCAGAAGATTTAGAAATTCCATGCGGTCTGGAGTAAAAGCTCCTGTACTGAGATGATTTTCCAGGTAGAGAATACCGATTAGTTTTCCTTGGTTAAGCATTGGGGTACAGGAGAGACTTTTCGGCGTCTGTTTAATAAAATATGGATCGCTAGCGTCGATCTTGTCTTTGTCGAGATGATTAATCAATACCCTTTGTCGAGTTCGTTTGACCTTATTAATAATGCTCTTTGGTAGGTTCTTGGTTTGGTCTAGGGGGATATTCAATAGATGACAACTATCGCGATCGCACGATGCAGCAACTTCCCAAGTCCCAGAGTTGTTTAAAATTAGAGCGCCTCCGTCAGCTCCAGCATTTTCAAGAATTATCTGCATCAATTTAGAGAGCAAGGCATCAAGTTCGATTTCCTCGGAAAGAGCTTGGGAGGCTTTGATGGCAGATGTGAGGTCTAGCAAGGAAGTTTTCGTGCTAACTGTAACAAGATTTGCCTGGGAGATGCTGCGAGTAGTGGTAAGATGAGAACTACTGGGTTCCACTTGTTGCAGGATGGGGGTAAGAAGTTGAGGGTAGATTTGTTCGAGTTGCTCGGTTTTAGCTTGGCTTCCCCAACGACTATATGCATAATAAGCTTCTTGCATATAACCAGCAGCAATTTTCTCTTTGCTCCAGTCAAGATAGAATTTTGCTGCCAGTTCGTTGGCGAGAGCTTCTTCCTGGAGATATTCATTTTTTTTAGCTCCAGCAATGGCGCGGTCATAAAAATCCCCTGCTTCATACTTTTTGCCTACAACCCGATACTTTTCAGCTTCTACCAACTGCCATTTATGCAAATAATTCATGGGCGCATATTCTGACCACAGGTGTAAATTATTCTGATTTTCTTGTACTTGTTGCAGTTGACTCGTAATGTCTAAGGCAGACTCTGGAACACTAGCTAAGGCAATCAAAGAATCATAAAAATAAAAGCCAGCTTCACAAACCGTTGCAAATCCTCCAGCTACATACTTTTTGGTTTCAATAGCATCAGCTTTTGCTAAAGCGATCTCTCCTAAGAGGAATCTTAAAATTCCCCGATGAAGATAATAATAGAAAATTTGAGTCGCGTCATGGGATTTTAACATTTCAGTCATCCAAGGTCTTCCATCGTCACTATCCTCAAGTTCCAGATTAATATTGTCTGGGTTCCCTAAGAGTAATAGTGTCGCTTCCCAAAAAATCAAACAATATTTTTCCATAATCGACAGCTTGAATTTAACTGTTACCTCAAGATATGCTCGGATTTGAACTACTAATTCTTTCAAGGGTTGACCACACCAGAAAGAATTGAGACAAAATCCATAGCTATGATGACCGAGATATTCAACTTTGCCTGTTTCGAGAGCAGCTTGATAACCTGCTTGAATAATTGGCACTGTTTCCCGGAGATGATTTTGGTGATGATACAAAAATAATCCAACGGGGACAAAGGTGACAGCAGGAATATTTTTATCCTTGGCGCTAGAAGCTAAACGATAAGCTAATTGACCAAATTGATTGCTCGTAGGAATATCTTTCTTAAAGTGCAGCATAAACATTCCATAATCCGCATATCCAGTTGATGAAAAGATACCATTACCATACTGAATTGATAACTTAGTTTGTAGACTACCCAACAAAGGAAACAGAGGAGAACCTCCTAGGTAACAAGCGGGAATCATTCTGGCAGCTATTTTCAGAATCGCCACTTTTTCAGGATTTACCATAACTGGTAGGTGGAATAAATCCTCTATGGAGCGATCGCCTATCAAAGTTTGAATTTCTTCTATTTCTTGTTGCAATTCAACAGGAGTAACAGGATTGGGAAATTTTACTCCCAATTCCTCTAAAATTGACTGACCACAAGCGATAGCATCTCCCAAATTATTTTGAGTGGTCAAAGCTTGCATTTTAATCATATAACTTTCTACTTGATCCAAGAAAGTTTCCCCATTGTCAATAACTGCTTTTATCCATCGATCCATCGCTTCAATATCGCCAGAAATGGCAGATGCTTCTGCTGCCAGTTCATGCAATTTTAATGTTGTTGCATACTCTCGTTGCCAAGCTTCATTACCGAGTAAATTGACTCCAATGGTTGCATACTCCCTAGCTGCGTTATAAGCTGTTCCACCTCTAGCTTTACGACAAGCAACAAGATTGAGTTCTGCCAGTTCATCCCGTGCAATTTGTTCGGTAATTAAAGTCACTCCATAGTTAAGTTGATTAACAATTTCAAAAATGCGCTCTTCTCTTGCTTCTGGAGATATTCTTTCCAGTAGCAGTTGTCCGATATGATAGTGGTTCGCCTGCTTTTGATTATTAGGAATTAGAGAATAGGCAGCTTGTTGGACACGATCGTGCAAAAAGCGATACCCCACATTTTCAATAGATTCTGAATCTACCTCTGTTTCATCATTGCTGATATAGAATTTATATACTTTACCGTGTAGTAGAATTAACCCTTCCTCTAAAGCTTTCCACAAAGCATTAGCAGTATTTGATTTTAATTGCTCTGCCACAATTGCTAATGTCTCCAAGTCAAACTGGTTGCCAATACAAGCTGCCAATTTGAGTACCTGTTGGGTTTCCTTGGGTAACTTCAGCAACTTTTGCGACATAAACTCCACCACATCATCAGTGAGAGAAAGGTCATTAATTTGAATAATATCACATTCCCAATAGCCTTGATTTTGATTAAAAGTAATGTATCCATCCTCATGTAATCCTTTGAGAAATTGAGTTGTAAAAAAAGGATTCCCTTGAGTTTTGCGATTAATCAATTCCATCAGTGGTTGCGATCGCTCAGTCGTACAATGTAAAGTATCAGCTACTAATTGATTCATGTCTGGGAAAGCGAGAGGCTCCAGGGTAATAGTATTAACAATTTTGCCTAATTGTTTCAACTCCTCCACCGCCACAATAAATGGGTGTACTGGTGAAACTTCATTATCTCGATAAGCTCCCAACAATAGCAGATAACTTTTATCCTCCATCAACAGCTTAATCAACTGGATAGAAGCTGCATCTGCCCACTGTAGATCGTCCAAGAAAATTACCAGGGGATGTGTTTGATCGGTGAATACTTCAATAAATTTTTGGAATAATAAATTAAAACGATTCTGTACTGCAATTCCCGATAGTTCCGGTGCAGCAGGTTGTTTACCAATTACCTGCTCTAGTTCTGGTATGACCTCAATTAATACTTGTCCGTTTTCTCCAACTGCTGTCAAAATCTTTGCTTTCCATGCAGTAAGTTTGGCATCAGATTCAGACAACAGTTGTTCCATTAAATCTCGTAGTGCTTGCACAAATGCCGAAAAGGGAACATTGCGATTAAATTGGTCAAATTTACCTTTGATAAAGTAACCATGTTGACGAGTAATAGGTTTGTGAACTTCATTGACTACAGCAGTTTTACCAATACCGGAAAAGCCTGCTGCCAACATCATTTCTGCTCTTTCTTCTCCCCCCTTACCAAGGGGGGTTAGGGGGGGATTACTAACTCGCTCAAAAGCAGCTAACAACTGCTCAACTTCCCTTTCCCGTCCGTAGAGTTTTTCTGGAATGAGGAAGCGATCGCTCAAATCTCGTTTTCCTAATTCAAAGTTAGCAATTTCCCCTGTAGTTTCCCATTTTTCCAGACATTTTTGTAAATCGTGCTTCAAACCCAATGCACTTTGATAACGCTCTTCAGCATTTTTCGCCATCAACTTCATTACAATATCGATTACCATCTGGGGTATTTGTGGAACACAAACCGCCTTTCTTACTGCCCTCTTCCCAGTTAAGTGTTCCCTGTTCCCTATTCCCTCTCTTGGTGCGCATTCCCAAGCCAGTCCGTTGGGCGGGTATCCCGACTTGAAGGAACTGGCGTTTGCGTCTGTCGCCGACGCGGGGTCGCACCGCTGTTCTTTGTTCCCTAAGATTGGCATTTTAGCAATATGACAATGTACTAACTCCATTGCATCATCGGTGGTAAAGGGCAACTCACCTGTGAGTAGTTCAAAAAATGTCACACCTAAAGAATAAAAGTCCGTGCGATAATCAATACCCCTGTTCATCCGTCCCGTTTGTTCGGGGGAGATGTAGGCAAGAGTTCCTTCGAGGACATTGGGGTTAGTAAGTTCCTGTTGTTCTTTGGGCAGCAAACTGGCAATGCTAAAATCAATCAATTGAATTTGTTTAGTTTCTGCATGAATCAGAATGTTAGCGGGTTTAATGTCTTTGTGGATGATACGCTCTTGGTTTAGATAATGGAGAGATTCAGCTAGTTGAATGGCAATCCTCAAAAATTCGCTGAGGTTTTGCTCTAATTCGGGTTCGTTAATTTTCACCCCCCCATGCCAATAATTTGAGAGGGCGATCGCTCTATCATCGGGCATCACTAAGGCATAACCATTACCGTAACGTTCCAGGGCAAGAGGTTGGACAATACTGGGGTGTTGCAGATGGCGAGTTAGTACATATTGGTTGTGAAATTGTACCAATTCATTAAATTTGGGATTAAGATTGCGCAAAACTTTGATAATGACAGGTTGGTTATTTCTATTGAGCGTCCCTCGATAAACTTCGGTTCTTGTCCCTTGGTAAAGGATGTCGGTGATGTGGTAGCCAGTCAGAGTTATCATAATGGGTGTTTATTATATAATAAGTATTATACTAAATTTGTCTTTAGTTGCCTATAATATAAATTTGATAGATAATCTTTGCTACAAATTAACTCAGGCGTTGGTGAACCGAGCTATGAAATCTAAACTGTTATAAGAAACCGGGTTTGTTGGAGACAAATTTCACTATTTATCAGCATCTAATACAAACCCGGTTTCTAGAATGCCAGAAAAATCATAGCCAAAATCACCAACACCCAAATTAACTCAAAACACACCTAGGATCATTTCTACATATAAGCCTGAAGTTCATCTCGCAAAACAGTCTCAACCCTTTCATATTCTGCCTTTGCCTGAGATAAAATCACATTTGCTCCTTCTGTAGTCCCCCCACGTCCAATAGATTCTAATTCCTTGCAAAGCTGAGACAGTTTTGTAGCCCCTACAGCAGCACTACTAGACTTCATGCTGTGAGCAGATTGTTGTAGTAATTCTGCCTGCTCTTGTTCAATTGCTTGAGTAGTTTCATCTAAAAGTATGGGTGCATCTTCCAGATAGCAATCAATTATTTCTACAACCATTTCGGGAGCGTCTCCTGCCATTTCCTTCAACTCTTGCAATACTGCTGTATCGATCGCTATTTCTAATTCCGCTACATCTGCTTTTTCTTGTTTTACTATTTCTCCTTGTCGGAGGCCACATTTACTTAAAGCTGTATTCAATGCTTCTCGACGAACTGGTTTAGTAATATAGTCATCCATACCAGCACTTAGACATCTTTCACGATCGCCTTGCATAGCATTAGCGGTCATGGCAACAATACAGGGGCGTTTATCTTTTTCCCATTCAGCACAGATTTGGCGTGTAGCAGTTAAACCATCCATTTCTGGCATTTGTACATCCATCAGCACCACATCATAAGACTGACGACGTAAAGCTGCTAATACCTCTAAACCATTTGCTGCGATATCGGCTCGATATCCTAAATTTTTCAGAATATTAATTGCCACTTTTTGGTTAACGACATTATCCTCAGCTAAGAGAATTTTCAAAGGTAATGTTTCTGCTAATTTGACATCTGATTCAGTTTTGATTTTTGTGGTACTATCAACTATATTTCCTTTAAATATTCCTACTAACACTTTCTCAATTTGAGATTGTTTAATTGGCTTATTTAGATAAGTAGTAGCATTTATATTACTATTCCTGATATTTGATAATTCTTGAGCTAAAGAACTCAGAAAAACTATAGGTAACTCCTGACAACTGCAAAGTTTACGAATTTCCCTAGCTAGAGTTATACCATCCATTCCAGGCATTTGTAAATCTAAAATAGCAACATCAAATTTTTCCCCTGACTGTAGTACATTTATCGCTTCTCGCCCACTACTTACAGCTTCGGAAGTCATCCCCAAGGATTCTGATTGAAGTGTCAGCACTTGCCTATTCGTAGCATTGTCATCAACGATTAACAAATGTTTATTTTGTAATAATTTCTGAGTTCCATTTTCCTGCTCAAGACATGAACTATTAGGAACAGCAGGAGATACTATCGTAAAGAAAAAAGTGGAACCAACATCTTGTTCAGTCTCTACCCACATTGTTCCTCCCATAATTTCAGTTAACCGCTTGCTAATAGCTAATCCTAATCCCGTGCCACCGTAGTGACGAGTTGTAGAAGCATCAACTTGACTAAAAGGCTTAAATAGACGATTCCTGAGATCGCGTGGAATACCAATACCAGTGTCTTTGACCGCGAATTGTATTGTGTAGAAAATAGGATAGGGAGTATTTGGTTTAGTGCATTCTATTTGATTGGGAATAGGGCAATGCCGATTTTCAGAAGAGTTTAAGTCTGGGTTTTGAGGTGAAGCGGTAACTGATACAACTACTTCCCCAGTCTCTGTAAATTTAACCCCATTACTGAGAAGATTAACTAATATTTGACGCAAGCGAGTTATATCTCCAAGTATAATTTCAGGAGTTTGTGGATCTATTAGATAAGCTAGCTCTAACTTTTTGTCGGCTGCTCTTGGCGCTAACAGATCTAGACATTCTTCTATACAAGTTCGGAGATTAAAAGGTTGTTCCTCTAAGTCTAATTTGCCAGACTCAATTTTGGAGAAATCAAGAATATCATTAATTAAGATCAACAAAGCATCCCCACTGTTGCGGATAACTTCCACAAAATCTTGCTGTTGTGGGTTGAGTGATGTATCTAACAGTAAACCTGTCATCCCAATGACTGCATTCATGGGGGTACGAATTTCGTGGCTCATTGTTGCGAGGAATTCACTCTTAGCTCGGTTGGCAATTTCTGCTTCTTCTTTGGCAATTCTCAATTCATCTTCTGCTTGTTTCTTTCCTGTAATATCTGTTATTGTGCCAACAAGGCGGTAGGGTTGCTCTTCCTTGTCACGAATACATTTACCTTTAGCAAATATCCATATATAATGTCCATCCTTATGTTTGATTCGATGGGTATTCTCATAAAGTTCTGTTTTTCCTTCTAAATGTGCTTTTACATCTTGAATAAATGCGTCTAAATCATCTGGATGTACATTATCTGACCAAGTAGACAAGATATTGGGAAGTGGGTTATCTTCGTAGCCAAGAATTCTCATCCATATAGGTGAGTAATAAACTTCATTTGTTTGTAAATGCCAATCCCAAATGCCATCGTTTGTACCTGATACAGCAAGTTCATAGCGTTCTTCGCGATCGCTTAAAATGGATTCTATCCGACGACGCTGGAGAATTTCTGCACTTAAAGCTTCATTTTTTTTGTTTAGTTCCTCAGTTCTTTCTATAACTCGTTTTTCTAAACTTGCATTTGCGTCCTTAATTTCTATAAATTTTTCCTGTAGTGCTACTACCATTAACTGAAAGTTGCCAGTAAGAACATTAATCTCTGCAATTCTACTATTTGGCAAATCTGTAGGAGCTGATTCCGACAACAGTTTTTGAGGTAAATCTGTGGTTACTTTGGTCAATTTTAACATCGGTGCTACTAATCTTTTACTAACCCAGACTGATATGATTAGTCCTAAGACTGCAACTATTTGCATTGTGGTTAAATTTCTGATGTAGCTTGTATCTAAATACTCAATATAGGGTGCAGTTGCTTGCTTGATATATAAACACCAGGGAATATCTGAAGTAACCTTGACCTTGACTCCATAGAATGATTGTTGCCACCGTTTTATTTCTGCCATTCCTGGTGTTTTTGGTTGCCACTTAAAAATATCTCCATCGTAGTAGATATTTCCTGTTTCGAGTAAGTCGAATTTTTCTCGAATAGTCACTACTGAATGACTATCAGCAATTATATAGTTTGCACCATCCACAAGTATTGCTTCTATTCCTTCTATTCCTTCTTGGGTATTTAGTTTAAGAAATTTACTAATTTGACTTAAGTCTAGGGAACCATAAGCAATTCCCTCAAACTGATTATTTATGACTATTGGTATTGCGATATCAATATGGGGTGTAATCGAAGCTCTATCTCTATGAACATCTGTAATTTCTGGTTCTAGTTTTTTTGCTATCTCCTTCAGATTATACCGATTGGATATGTTTAAGTTAAACATTGATTCTCCAGCTTCATTAAATTCTGGTTGAGCAGCAATTATGTTACCACTCGCATCAGTCACATAAATTTTCAGAAAAGAGGGAAACGTTTTTTTGATTACTGATATACTTTGTTGTAAAGTTGCTCTTTCCTTATCCGGTGCTTGAGTTCCTATTTTTGCTAATTCTGCTATAGCGTTGAGATGTTGTTCATACCAATATTTTAAGTTATTTGCTATAGGTGCTTTTGCCGCCATTAGTTCTTTTTGAATATCGTTTTCAATAGTATCCAGTATATGTTGACCATTAAATATGGTGAGTGTTAAAGCTGGAAATAAAATAAATGCCATTAACAAATTAAAGATAGTTTGTTGAAATGAAGAGGATTTTTTTTCTCTGGGAAAACCAGCTAATTTATGTATTGGGAAATAAGTGATAATTAAGTTAGCAATTAAGGCGTTAAAGAAGCCATTAACTGATTGCTTCAACATGATTAACAGAGTTTGTGTCGTACTTACATCCAACACAAATCCATAAAATAATAACACTAAAGGCATCCCCAGAAAAATCCAGTATATTCCATCTAGCAAGACCATATTTTTATAACGCTGCCGATTTAACATTACTCCGACAAACGTTGCTTCTAGAGTAAAAATAATAATTGCATAGGGATGATTCCATAAAAAGTATGTATGGGTACTGGCAATCAAGGCTCCTAAAGTGCCCCATTTAGTTCCATAGAGATAAATTACTATTAGGCTTGCTATACTACCGAAGAGAAAATCTACCCCAAAAAACAAATGTATTTTGAAGACGTTACCTAAGTAACCTAGTATAATTAATAAGATAAGTCCTAATATAAATTGGGGATTAGTAATTTTTAGTAATTTGTTGTTTTTCTGGAAAAAGTTCATGTTTTTCACCTCTTGTTTTTAAGATATAATATTTAATGCGGTAGTATCTGTATAAATTAAGTATAGAAATCGGGTTTGTATAATATTCCCTAGTATACTGAAATCTGTATCCCATAAACCAGGTTTCCGATCATACTCCACGCGTAAGCAGATTTCATATAACAAATTATCTAATTAATTTTTATGAATTTTAATCAATAAAAATCATCAATCATGTAAAAGCTTGAATATAGGAATCATATTTCAGTTATCAGATTTTAGTGGGAATTAGGAATCAGAATATAAAAGGATTTTGATGGCTATTAATTGTTCTTAAATATCTATCAAAATCATTCCTGATTGCTATATAAGCATTATATTATATTTAATTTGTTGAATTAGTAATAAAATTATAGTAGTTTTCACAAAGATGGTACACACTCCTAAGAACAAAAACTTTTGTAAGGACGTTCCATGGAACATCCCTACC
>JAAUYK010136659.1_pt1 | contig 10451 bp, 6 predicted proteins | sample 7278021 | NCBI WGS metagenome assembly JAAUYK01 (sample SAMN14350223, study PRJNA611818) | marine sediment metagenome | isolation source: surface marine sediment (1.8m) | place: French Polynesia: Moorea | collected 2018-08
CGTTCTGCTGCGACGAGCCCGGCGGGATGGTGTGCAACTGGGGGTCGTTGAAGTCCAGGCGGGTCGGGCGAGGCGCGAAACCTGAAATAAAGGGCGGAAAATGAGGATTGGATTAGCAGCGAAAGGGCGCCAAATGCTGCTTCGCGTTACAAGGACGCCGCGCCGGGCAACTGGCCAAGGATTCCCGTCTCGTAACAGGCACTGGCCAGCCAGCCTGATCCACATGCACAGTCTAAACGTGGCAATATTTTTGCACCTAGGGCCACCGCCGCGCCGCCGCGATGCAGGACTACGTAAAATGTCCGGCTACCTGCTGCTGCTGCATAATCCTCGACCACTAGAAGCGGCGCGGCCATGACTGAGGGGCCAAGAGGTGGTGGAGGGATGAGGAAGGCCGCATTATATTATGAACTTGGACGCCATTTCCGACTTGCATAATAGGACGTGTCACCTGGCTGAATGAATGAATGATCGACCGACCGGCCGACCAACAGCTTCGACCGAACCGATCGAACAAGGGCGCGCACTATCTGCAGCGCACAACTGCCGACAGTTCGTTCGTTCCATCGAGTGTCAAAGACAGCCGGCGCGGATTCAAATCCATCCACCCCCATTCACAGTTGCGGCCGTGGTCTGACAGTCGATTGGCGCATGAAATGCACGACGTGGGACAGCCAGCAGCGCGGATGAGAGTCGACGACACGGAATGAGACAAAAAAGGAAACTGCTTTGCCTTGGCGGCGAGCGAGCGAGCGAGCGAGCAGCGGGTCTTGACACGATCAGTCAGTCAGTCGGTCGAACATGTCGATCGCGTCAGAGATGTGTGAGGAGGAGCCGAGGAGGCGGATTGCATAAAGTGGCATGTAAACGTCATGACGAAGTGCAAGTGCCATGGCACTGCCATCGTAAATTCAGACTGCGTCCGTCTACCAATAAAATATGTCCGCCAATGTTTTGATCTTACCGTAGACCAGGACCTTAGTCCTCTTGCTAATCTTCGTGAGAGCTATTTTCGCGGGTACATCAATGTCATGGTACGAGATGTACAACTTCTTCCTAGGCGACAGCTTCCCGCCGCCGGCGTTGGCAGAGACTCCGCCGTCGCTGCCCGCGTCTCCGGCTACGCCGCGGTCGCCGTCGCCGAGGCTGTTTCGGCTGCTGCTACTGCTGCTGGTCCCGCGGCCGCTACTGCTGCTGTCCGCGCTACTGCCGGTGCTGGCGGACGACGAGGCCGACACGGGCTTCTTCTTCGGCTTCGGCCTCTGCAGCCTGCTGGATTTGCCTCGAGCGGCGTCGCTGCTGCCGCCGCTGTTGCTGCTGCCGCGGCCGCTATCGGCACCGCTCTTGGTGCTGGCGGCGCCGGTGCCGCCGCCGCCGCCGCCGCTCCGCAGGCTGCCAGTCGCGCCCTTGTATCCCATTTCACGTCGTTTTGCGCATGCGAGACATGACGTTATCTCTGGCGCAATCGGGAAACACGTACGCTGCCTCGGTCCGACGGTCGGTGCGATTGAATCTTCTGGCACCGATCGACCGACGGATGGATGCCGTCTCTAGCTGGGCCGCCTATGCCATAGCTCGTCCTCTACTATGTAGCTATCCAAGGTCCTTCCGCAATCCAGGCTGGATCTTCCGCCGATCACAAGTAGCGCTCGTTTCTAATCATGGGCTCCCGATCGTCCGTGCAAAAAGTTTGAATGCACACTGCGGCCGGAGACTTCTTTATGTCGTCTTCTTCGTACGACGCACTTTCATTGGCTGACCAGATGTTAGGTTCGGAAGGCGCGAAGGCGTCTCGAATCGGCCACCAACCAATTTTGCCTTTTAACTGGCGCCGCGATCCACAAAAATCGCCTCCAACGATTTCTGCCCACGTCTGAATGACGGATGAGCGAGCGAGCGAGCAAGCCAGCCAGCCAGCGTCCGAACTGCTCGTCAAAAATGAATGCGAGGGAGTGAGCGCGCCAGTGGCCGCCGGAGCGAAAGTAGCGAACAGAGAGAAAAGATTCTCCTCCTTCTCTGCCTCCTCCGCCAACACTTGTTCCTCTGCCTCCGTTTCGCGAAAGATCCGTGACCACGACGCACGTCAGACACACACGTGGTGTGCGTTCTTCATTAATACACGCACGCACTCACGCAGGTACAGAGAGAACGCGAGAGACACCGAGCTGGTCCGAGCACGACGCCCAATCGAAGACGCGTGGGCGACAGAAAGAATTTCCTTCTTAACGATGGACCAACGCACACTTTTTGCTTTTGCCACTGCGCCGTCCGTCCGTCCGCTCGCTGATGAGATCATTGGGAGAACACTATCCACGGGCGAACGCGGGCGTTCCAACGAACGAAAGAACGGGCCGGCCAATGTCCAATTTCCGCCCACGTGCGCGTACTCATCTGGCTAGAAATTGCGGCCTAATGTAAGGCATTAATCACACTGTCCAATTCGAGGGGTCCGAGACGCCGGACACGTCCGTTCACGTGTTCGCCATGACGACAACTGAGGCGACTGCCAGTAGGCAGATTTGCCGCCGAATTAAGGCCGCAACATTTTCCGAACGGTCGCAAGCAAGCAAGTCGGCGTCGTAGCTCCGTCGTCCAGTCGGCGCGCGGGAGGCGGGCGAGCGGACCGAAATCGGCTGCGGCGGCGCAATGGAGTAGCTGACGGAGGGGCGGCGCGTGCACGCGAATCATGGACGAGCTAGGTGGGCGACGCGACGGGCTCCCGCAGACGGGTCTCAAATGCAGCAACCGGCCAAGAAATTTATCTTGTTTCGTCTCCCGTAAAAAATCGAGAAACTGGTCACCAATGAAAGTCGAAAGAGACGGATGCGGCGCATTGCGACGTTGAAAGTTGACCTCTAACGTGAGAAAGCTTTCCCTCCCCGGTCCGGTCTGCCCGGGAATAAACCAATGTGGTACGAACCTCTGTAAATGAGATCAAATGCACCATGCTACTACATACGTGTAGTCAAGGCGACACCGATACAGCTACTGCAGTCGGATGGGTCTTGTCAATTCATGGTCACGCGGCTAACACACCATGACGATCTTAAGGCCTGCTATGCCATGCATTGGCTGCTGTGGGGCGGGGCCGAAGCCGTCTTTGAACCCGGCCGCGCCATTCAAATAAGGAAAATGCCATGCAGCCACCATTAGAGCACTGCCTCTATCCTTCCAAGCTGTGGTGGTGGAGGTCAATATCTGACAGTCAGACGGCTTCACATGGATTTACCAGTTTTAAGCTGGCTGCTACCATTGTGCTGCTAGTAAGTTGTAGTAGTTTGGCGTGTGCGCCTCGTCATCATCCAAATTTGCGCCCGAGGCTGTCCACGGGCTTTGGGCCGAACCAAGACTGCACAACCTCCTCGCTTTTGTGCCTGACTTTTTTCGAGTCTAGTACCTCTACTATGAATAAATTACAATACTAATTATTCCTGATGAGTGAAAAGATAACTATCATTAAAAGGTTAACCGTAGCTAACTTCGTTTCCGTGCGACCATTCATAATACTGGCAAAACTATGAGGAGTTAAACCGATCAATCCTTCTAGCCCAGAAGCTCTATTATATAGTTCGCTTTCGCCGCCGGGACCGTTGCCCGAGGCCTGTGGCAAAAAAGACCTATAGATAGAAACTCGTTTAAACTATAACGAGGTCGCCATCCTTGCGGTCGGTCGGTCGGTCGGTCAGTGGCCCGCCGGCCAGTCAAGCAGGCAGGCTTCAGGTGCACAACCCAAACATAAAAAATCCTCACGTACCTTTGCGCAGGTCAAGGAAGCGAGATCGAAATGTTCGAAAGTGGGTGCCCCGGCCGAAATTCAACTAGCGCTCTTGCCCTTATTTCCAACGACTAGCAGCAGTTGTTGCGTCCTTGGGAGTCGGAGCGGAGCGAAAGAAAAGAAAAGGAAATCGGACTGTTCCGGCATTGGACGACGCCTAGCTGCTAAATGGGGTGCGACTGCGGCACGTGTAGTTTCCGCCGTCCAGTCGGCCCGTTTGCGAGTGGTCGGCAGTAGAGCGGCGGAGGTACCCCTACAGGTGTCCTTATCTACGCACTTATCGGGAGGGAATTTTGTTGGATGGCGATCGGGGTTTAAGGGCTTATATCGCGATGTTCAGTCGGCAGTTATATTGACAGCGCTTCGACTTATTAATTAAATCAGATGGCAAAAAGGATTGGTGGGAGCGCGCTCTATAAGACAGAAGACGATGTATGAATAATGAATACGTCGTCTAGCTGGATCCTTAGTCCTATAACCACCATTTCTTCAAGCAGGAAACCAACCAACTAGCGTCCTCATCCGGAAAATGTAATTCAATCCGACCGAGCGGAGTCCCTCCACGTACCATTCCGCCGCCCGTTGGTTCTGACCGTCCGTCTGCGTCCGTCGCGCGACTAATGGGTAGCAAACGCAGAGTGACGTGACGGCGGCGGCGGCGCGGCGACCACATGTCAAAGCAACATGGACGTAAAACCGCGAAGGACATTCTCGAGCTGCTTGTCGCAGAGAGCGAGTGAGCGAGCGAGCAGCTCTGAGCCGACCGATCGCTCTCGCTGCATGGCTTGCTAGCTCAGTCACTCAGTGATGACTGGCGTCCCATCGGCCGCCTGCCTGACGGATAAGGGTCCATTAAGGACTGAATTGGAGCCGAAACATATGGGGCGTCCAAGGAACAGACGAACTGAATTCGTTCCAGTCGCGCATAAACAGAAGAGTCGACTGGCCGGTCAATGGTGTCGCCTCGAGGTGGGCTCGCCTCGATCGATGGGCAAACAGGATATTTAGACATTTCCAGCAGCGATCGACCCAAAAGCCGCCTAATGGCCAGTCGGGTCGGTCGGTCGACCGGATGTCTCCTACTAATCAGAGATCGCCCATGGCGCTATCCAATCGTCAATACAGGCGGTTGGCCGGATACATGGTTGTTCGTCGTTCGATTGCACGAATTGGCGACATGGCGAAAGAACGAGGAAATCCTGGCAGCAAGGAAGGCGGAGGACAATAAAGAGCGCGTTCCGTCGTCCGTCCATCGGTCGGCCGGCGGGCGGCCCTTCCGTGGGGGGCCATTCTTCTTGGCGGCAACGGCAGTTTTTCGGCCAATTGATTGTCTCGGGAACGGCGGTGGACTGGAGGTTGGACGAACGACAGGTGCTTGATATGGCATCATCCATTTGGAGCAGTTAACGACTCAGTGGAAGAGAGGAAGGAAGGGCGATCGAGGGAGGGCGGCGCAGGGCAGGTAGACAACAGACACAGGGACAAAAAATGAGTCCCTTGTCTCTGCCTGCGGCCCGCTGAACACTCAATGGCAACGGGGCAAGCAAGCGCGCGGGCTCGTAACGTTTTTGATTGGAGGCCCAAGGCTCCATCCATTCCCGCCGTCATCGGGTAAAAACTGCCTTGGGGCCGGCAAACTCGTCGCTGCATGCCTCCATGGCCCCCGCCACCTGCTCAATGACCTACCCATCAATGAAGTGATTGTGGTTGTAGTCGGCCGCGATTACCAGCCATGCAAGGGGCAAATTCCCGCTTACATTGTCCGGAAGCAGGAAAGGGAATTAGGGCGAGCAAGGAAGCCCGCTCACGCCAGCAAAAGCAACGGGCTCATTCACAACACGCGATCTATCGGCGGCCGGGGAGCTAGGCAAGAACTCGATCCCTTCGGGCACGAATCTCGCCGGCCGCTAGCTCACAATGCGGGGGGTGTAAAAACGGCCATAAATGCATCCAACGAACCGGCGCCCGCATCACTCGATCCTCAGTCAGGCCACCGTCGCGTCGGCCTGGCTGGGAAGGAAATTAAGAGCCTGGGCCGAAGTGAGCCCGAGGCGCGGACATCATTCAAGTAGCGGGTCGGGTCATGCGATCGGACGGATATGTGAGGGACGAACGATCCACCGGCCCGCAGTTGGAGCATGAGCGCAAGCGCACGTGGGCTTGATACTGGGTACGTACGTGGCCCGCGGTCTAATTACTTGGCCGCCGCGTTCGTATCAATGCCACTACCACGTTATATGGAGTCATCGCTGGCAATAACATCAGTCGGACTAGCTACGTACCTCTAGGTGCCAATGAACATGCTCGCTTGCTCGCCACCGCGGGAGCCTGATTGGAGCTGGCTGGCCGGGCATGAAACGATCGAGGGGCAACAGAAATTTCAGATACGTTGGCAAGCATGCCACTAATGCACGATAGCGTCCAGCCCACACAAACGGACTTACTATCTTTATATCGGCAGTCTTGACTGCATGGGTGGGAGCGAGCCAGGCCCAGAATCGAGTTCGGCGGCTCGCTACTGTAGAACCAAAACCGAACGAGCAAACGAGCGAACGCAACTCGATCGGGTCGGGTGTCCTAGAACTAGCCCCAAAAAAGGAGAGCGAGTAGGAAATTTCCTTCGTCGGCTGACCGCCGTCGGTCGGTTGGGCGCGTGATGGGTGGACGGAAGAACGAACTGTCGGACAGATACCAGATGGATGGATGGATTGGGACAACTTTTGACGACGAGGACAGAATGCAGGGGAGCTGGATGGCCTTAGCAATTCGTTCGTAGTTCCGAGAAGGCACCGAACAAAAAGGTCATATCCGCTTCAGCGGCAAGCTTTAGGCGAACAGTAACTCATAGGCGAGAGTCATTTTAACTCGTTATAGGGAGATTCTACGATGCAGATAAGGCCGACTTTGCTTCATATACGGCGACGCTACAGTTGACTAACGACAGACTATCTCGGCCTCAAGGTGACAAAATTTAATGGCCAAAACGACGTTTCCGGAATGTCAACGGCGCTTAACTAGTCCGTCAAGGTCGCCGGCAGTGCCACCAAACACCACAATAATCTAAGAATGCTCACTCACCTGATGCGCTCGTGTTGTCCTGCCTCGAGGTCGACGACGAGGATGCGACCGCTCCCGCCGAAGCCGAGTTGGAGTCGTTTCCCTGGGACACTGACTTTTGGAAGTTGAGGTTTCTCTTGAGCAGCCGCCCCCACGTGGCGACGTTGATGTTCATCTGGTCTGGGCGGGGCATCTTGCCCTGCTGCCGGAATATCTTCCGCTGTCGGCGGAGCTTTGGCTTTCGGGTGATCATCGGGTTGAGGAACTTGATCTCGGCGAAGAGGAGGCCCTGCGGCTCCAGCTGCAGCGCCATGCCGTGGCGGACGTCGTCGATGAACTCCTCCAAGCGGAGGAACTTGACCGCGCACAGGGAGCGCCAGTCGCGCCAGTAGATGTCGATCTCCAGCTCGCGGGACTTCTCCAGATTTATGCTGAACCTGGAGTGCGTAAAGAGATATACGGCGTGAGAGGTTGCGTGAATCTCGCGTCTTTTCTACCGCCAGGATTGCATAAAGCAAGGTAATTTGGAGGGGGAAATCACCTTTGGTCCCAGGCTTGCTGAGAGCAAGGTTTCCAACTGGTCTGTCCCATGGTAACGTTGTCCAGCTTAAGTACAGCCATGATCTCGTCTGCAAAAGAGATTGGAAATATATTAGCTGAAATTAGGGAACAATATTTTTCTTGTGCCTTACTTTTCAAGTCTTTCGACTTGCTGCTCGTCTCATCTTTGATATTGTAGCTCTTTGACGAGCTCCTCGTGACTCCCTTCATGAACGACTTGAGGTCGCTCGGAGACGAGAACATTCCCTGCTGTTGGTCGCCCTTGCGAGACCGGCCGGGGACATCATCGAGCAAGTCTTGGCAGCCCATCAGTCGGACCTGAGAAGGAGAGGATCGAGTTGAAGAAAAGTTGGCAGACTAGACACGGGCCCACATCGCGAGTCGGCCAAGGACGCATGACCTTCCTCTATTCAGAAACACTTTACTGGAATCGCAGTCTACGAACCTCCAATTTTCCAGTGATGGCCGCTGCTCGCGAGAACGACACGGAGCTCCGGTGTTGGCCGGGTCCCGAGGCGGCGGCGTTGCTGTTGAGCGCCGACGTGGGCCCGCTGCTCATCATAGACGCCGAGCCAAAGTTGTCGCCGAGGTTGGTGAAGGTCATGTTGCCGGGCGACGTCACCGACGTCTGCGTCGACTCGATCTCCATCTTGACCTCGGCGGCGATGTTGGACTCGGGCGGCAGCTGCTGGCGGTGGATGTCCAGTGAGTGGCGAATCAGGTCCAGCTTCTGTGACGACTCGTAGATGTTTTGCTGAGCCTAGAATGAATTAATATGAGCATTAGTTTCGACCTGAGAAATCGCTAGAAGTCATGACGTGCAATTGCCAGCAGATTATCCTCCATTGTCAACGCCGATTGGTAGTCGAGACACTCTTGCATTGATTGCATGGGGTCGTTAACTTTACGGGCTTTATTACGCGTTTTTTTCTTTCGGCGTTACGTTACGCAAACCCGAATGCCTCGATCGGAGCCGGTGAGGGTGGAGATTGCTTCACTCAAGGGTGGCACAATTAAGCGACCAAAAGGGTGGCGAGGAGCGAGAGACTGACATATCTGAGTAGCGAAGGTGAAGGACTCCAAGCATTGGCAAAATCCCGCGCCATCCATTCCTCTCTGCATTGCCCAGAAACCAAAGTCTAACAGCAAACGAAAAGGGGAGCGTCTGGAATGGCATAGAGAACTTTCGTTCGTTAGTTCTCTTCACTCAAATTGTATCTGAAGGAGGTACTTGTAGCACTTAACCATTTATAAAAGGATTCTTATTGAACTTGGAATCATCGACGCAACCGCACGTAGCAGTTCAGCAGTGCTAGAAGTAATTCAATTTCTCTAATCTTTATTTACCTCGTTGAGCGCCTTTTTGTCCGGCGCCTTCGCCCTCTGCAGCAGCTTGATAGCATTCCTCGCCCCCTCCAGGCATGCGCTCTCGATCTTCAGGTGGTGGCGCAGCTCGTCGATCCGCCGCTCGAGCGTGTCCTCGAGCGTTTTCGCGTTGGCGCCGCCGGACCCGCCGGCGTGGTTCTCCCCCTCGGCGGCCTCGTTAGACTCGTGGTTCTGGAAGGAAAGGAAGGGAGAAAAAGATGAACGACGCTAGAATTTGGAAACAATACGGAAGCAATTAGCACTTGCTCATGGGCAGACATTATTGCCCCGCCGCGGAAGCAAATGGCCATGGTATATTCGACTGATGGGAGTGACTAAACTGCCGTGGGAAGCAATGGCTCCGTAGTCAGAGGAATGGCAGCCTATTAGGCGACTGTACAGTCTGTACTGTACGCACACGTCTGAGGCGTTGCCTGCCGCGATGCAGCCAGCTGTGTCTGAATTTGACTGGCAAACGCCGCAAAAATGAATAATGGCCAAGACGCGGGCGGGAGGTGAGAAGAGGGCTACGTACGTACTAGTAAGGAAGATGGTACTACAGCGGCCTTTTTGCGTGTTCGCTCACTCACCTGTTTGATTTTCATGAGCCTCATCCTGAGGTACTCAATCTTCGCCTTCGAGTCTATCGCCATCTGCTGCGCCTCCATGTGCAGCTTCTTGTCCTTGTGCTGTCCGGTCGAGTACTTGGCGATCATGTTCTCTGTGCCCTGCTTCACCTTGCTCTCGATGTCGAGCTGCCGCTCGAGGTGCAGCACCTGCTGCTCGTACGGGCTCAGGGAGTCCGGCTCCACGGAGTCGTCGACGCCGCCCACGCTGGACGAGAGCCCGCTGCCGCCGCCGCCGATGCCGCCGCCCACTCCGCCCGCGACGCCGCCGCCGCCGCCGGAGGAGTCCAACATCGAGGGGAAGACGGCCGGCGAGAGGGTGGAGTCTGCAAGGAGGGGAAAATAAACATGATCGATCGATGGTTCGGTAGGCAGATACGTGAACAACTCCTACATTCATGGACGTTCGAAGGCTGTTTCGAGTGTAATTATCGTATGCGTGCGAGATACACATGGACCTGGCAAGAGGTGCTAGTTGTCTCTGTAGGCAACGCTCACGCGCATAACTGGCGTCGAGCTCACTCAAACTCTTCTCCTAGCGTATACCTTTCTCCCAGCTCCTCCTCCTTAATTCTCCTTCTCCAAATTCTCAAGCGCGTCCACTAACGACGACGACGTCGGCGCTGAGTGCCTACGTAAAGTGCTTTTATCGACCTCTCTTGAGCCGCACATATTGCAACGCTGGAAGGGAGGACGAAGCTACGGAGGGCAATGCGGTGTGCAAATTCCACGAGCGTAGCGTAGGCAAGGCACACGCTAAAAGGTCTTGTCAATTCTATGAGGCGAAGAACGCCGGTTTCCCGCTTGTCCCATCCCGGCGAAAAAAGCTGAAACATCGATGTGCAGCCGGCTGCCGGGCGGGACAATAGCAATAATGGACAGTTGAACACTTTCTCCCTCCTCTCTTGATCTCTGTCTCTGACGGTGAAAACGTAGCATCGCACGTACGCCGAGCGAGCGCCGCCAGAACCCGTGAAAGTGAGTGACGGCCAATAAAAGTAGGAAAAGGGAGAAAGGGAGAGGAAACGCGCACGTAGTAAGTCGATTTAATGACATCATTGTTGATC
>JAAUYK010028225.1_pt1 | contig 10448 bp, 6 predicted proteins | sample 7278021 | NCBI WGS metagenome assembly JAAUYK01 (sample SAMN14350223, study PRJNA611818) | marine sediment metagenome | isolation source: surface marine sediment (1.8m) | place: French Polynesia: Moorea | collected 2018-08
AGAAAATATGAAATGGACGTTTCATGAACAGTCGTCTGTCTAAATCACCTTCCGCTCATCCTCCTGGGCGAAATGTACCTTCCCGGCCCCCGCTCCTCGTCCCACGGCTCCCTGTTGAGGCTGCTCTGCGAGAGCATCCTGTCCACCGTGTCTCTCAGCGAGGGCCTCCTGCTGCGCCGGCGGGGTCTGCCCGCGCTGTCCAGGCTGAACTGCGAGGCCGCGAGGCTGTCCCGGGAGCGGGACATGGACCTCGACCTCGGCTGAGGATGCCTCAGGGACAGGTTGTCTCGAGACCGAGACCGAGACCGCTGACTGGCGAACATGCCCAGGCTGTCTCTCGACCTTGACAGGGAGCGCGACGACCGCGACCTCGAGAACGGGTTACGAGACGGTGGCGGGGCCGGCTCGTTGTACGGGTGATGCCGGTTGAGGCTGTTCTGCGAGCCCGCCATCTCCATCATCCGGTCGACCGTCTGCTTGAGGGACGGCTTCCTGGTCCGCTCGGGACTGCTGCGGCTCGGCCGGAGGTATCCCTCTCTGTCGTGGGGTGTGGCGGTCGGTCTGGGCGACGGAGGTGTTGCTGGCGGGGCTTGCCACTGTTGAGAAGAAGAAGAATGTGTTTTACAGATTGACATATCATATTTAAGCACACAGTCAGTCTGCGTACTTGAACTCTCTCGTCAATTTTTCTCGGCTTCGACGGCGGACTGGGCATGTAGTGATTCGTTTGTGCTGCGGCGGGCGGTGCCGTGGCTGTGGTGACGTATCGCGTGTAGGTCTGTTGCTGCATCGGCTGCTGCGTCGTTGTCCCCGCCGTCGCCTTCCTGCTCAGGTGCCTCCTCGACCTTGGCGGCGTCGGCACGTGCGGATCAAGGCTCATCTCCTTCCTCAGCGTCCTCGGAACCTCCTTGGTCGTCGTCGAGCCGAACGTGACGACTGTGCTGGAGTGCGGCGGAACCGGGGGGAGCGGCTTGATGTCGTAATTCTCGCTCAGCGCCACCGGCATCTGCCCCTTGAAGAAGCGGATCAGCTTCGACGCGATGATCATGGAGAAAATCTGGGCAAAATATCTTCGTTTTAATTCAATTTCATGCATTATGAGTTTGTCGCTTACGATGACCCCCATGGCGATTATCATGGCGGCAGACACGCCGCCGGCCCACGCGCGGATCCAAACCAAGAAATCCTCGCTGCAGCCGCCCTCATAGTAGAGACCTGGAAGAAGAAAAGTTCATTGAGACATGTCCCACCCGTCGTGAGTTGGGCAGTTTCCAATCGCATTGGCCAAGAACATGCATGACATTGGGTACCGTACCGAACAGACAGAGGCTGACGCACAAATGTACGCGGCGGGGGGGGGCGTCCTTGGGAGCAGCAATAGATTGAGTAATAGAGTACGAGTCTATTTGCCTGGCCCGGCCCCTCTTGGGAACTTTTTCGGACAGTACTGTACACACCCAGGTGCACTCGATCGTTCATGCCGCGGCGCGAAAGAGGATACTCGTATATAGTGCCTTATGACATTTCGCTAGCCGATAAGACGAGAACTTTACCGAACTTGTTTGATGTGCCCCCCTTTTGGTCTAATTAATACAGAAAATTTGTAATATGTTTACCTCCCGCGTTGCGCCAGTTACGGCACTCTTCCGGCGGAGAGATGTTGAACAGGTAGGGATAGTCGTCGTAGCCGTCGGCGCCGCAGCACCGCACCTGCGAACGCAATCGGACAGACATATGTATTATTAGCGGGTGGAGTTATCAATTTGATTCAATACCGTTTGCACAAAGTCATCATTATACGGGGAGTGAATCGAGCAATATACACGTACAGCAAATCAACTAATCTTCCGTGTACTAGATAGTTACGTACGATTCTGTACATGCTGGCGAGGAAGCGCTCGTGGTAGTGGGCGTTGTTGTAGTTCGTCGGGTCCATCAGGTCGATGATCATCTGGTGGACCCACTGCTGTCTGGTGCCGAACGCGTCGCTCAGCATCGCGATGCAGCCGACCAGGAAGAGCACGAGGCAGGCGCCGTGGAAGACGCAGAACTGAGAGGAAACAACACAATTAGTTTGATTCGGATACGATGTGCCATTCTGCATAATTTGACGTACTGAAATATTGGCCTCGTATATCAATTTTGCGGCACGGCTTCGCCTCCTACATCCATCAAGCCGAGAATCTCAATAATTACGTGCCGGCGCAGCATTGGGAGTACGCATTTAGCAAAACTCGTTTACGCCGCTGGGCAACAGCAATTTTGCAGCATCACAAAGATAACATCTGAACAAGGTGTGGACTACATACCTGGCCAATTAAATTTAGCTCCTAGCTGCAAATAATTAAAATCGTATCGTTTGGCTAGACGAATTAAGCAATAATTGTCAAAATAGCGGCGGCGATCTCTCGGTGCCATCGGAGCGTGAAAATCCCGGCTGATTATGAACGCGATTGTGTGATTGGCGCTTGTAAACCCCGACGACGTGGTTTCTGCGTTTCGCCTCTAGCTGCACGTACCCACCGCACCTATTTCCGACGAACGTGTGACCATATACACGTACATATTACGAACAGCGCTAAGTCGGAAGTGAAACAGTTCCCGGAACGCCGACGCCAATGTCTATGAGATGCTATAAACATATCGAGTTTGCGTTGGAAGTCATCCGTGCGTATCGATTCTTGGCCGGCGAATTTATGTACTCGCCGCGCCGTATACTGCGTACATAATTAGAAGGAGTTGTTTCCTTCTTTGGAATTGCCCGGGTACGCGTATTTTAAATGGCTGACGGTCGGTCGGCCGGCCGATCGGAAGAAGAACGGAACCAGTTCTGTGGGAAAAATGCGCGCGCGAGACGTCCGCGCCGATCGCCTCTTTAATTCCTCACTCTGCAACAATTACTGTATCTTGCAGCGCGGAGTACATACATACCATACGTACAGATTACGTTCGTTCGCTCCCACACGTGACGCACACTTGACTCGATTCGCGGTAACAACGGTATTGTCTTGTCGATATAATGCCCACCACGTCACACCACTAGCTGTTATATGGCAGATGAATAAATATACACTAGATTGAGCGGTACGTGTCTGTCTTCTTTGGCCTCACACAAATAGCTCGTCGACGCGAGCCGTTATGACTAGTCCTCTAGGAACGATCTCGTCGGACGCGGCGACAACGGCGTCACCACTGCCCGAATCGTGGTGATGGCCGCCGGACCCGCCGTGGTCATGGTCATGGTCGTGGGGATGGTGGTGATGCTTTGCGCTGTAGGGGATCTCGTCCGACTCGTCACTATCGAGATCCGCTGGCGAGAGCGTTGTAGTCGCTTCGGGCGTTTCCGTCGTCGTCGTTTCATCGTTGGAGGAGGAGGTAGTGGTGGCGGTTGTCGTCGTGCTATGCTGCTGCTTTCGACGCCGCTTCTTTTTTCTCCTTACTTTTTTCGTCCCCGACTTCTTTTCGCCCTCGTTCTCCGTGGAGTCTTTAGTTTCGCTACTGCTCTGGCTGAGAACTCTCCTTGCAGCATCCGCGATTGTTGCCAAGTGCTTTTGGTTTGCCTCCGAAGATGCTTCGTCTCCCTCTGAGCTCTTCTCTTGCTCCTCCTTGAGCAGCTTCCTGGCCGCCTTCTCGATGTTGGCCAAGTGCCGCTGGATCATGGCCGCCGTAGGCAGCGGCGTCGTCTCCTCCGTCGACGGTGGCAATGGAGTCGTCGTGTGGACCTCCACTATTTGGTACGCGTCCTCCGTGGTCGGAGCTGTCGGGCCCGTCCTCGGACTGGCGAGATTGTTTCTGCCCTCGAGGGAGCTCGACTCCGTAGTGACATCGAGGCCGTTCTCCGGCAGGACGATGGTGATCCCGTTCTCCTTTCGGACTGTGGTCCGCGTGGTCGTCGCTACGATTTCCGGCGCCACCGTGGCAGTTGTGCTCTCTGCAACCAGCGGTTGAGGCGTGGGCAAGTCTTTCTCTCCGTCCGTCTGTTCTTCTTCTTCTAGGTCCAAGTCGATGACGAACTCGACGTCGTCGTCCGTCAGGAGATCGAGGGCGGCGTCAATGAGATCCGTCTTGGGCGGACTTTCCGAGTCATATTCGGCGGCCTCGTAGCTCTCGGCCGACAGGGGATTCGCCGTAGTAGACTCATCGTAATCTAGGAGGTCGTCGGGCGTCAGAGGGAAATATGTCGACTGCTCAGTGGTGGTCGTTGTCGTAGTAGTCGTCGTTGTTGTTGTCGTCGTAGTTGTAGTAGTGGTTTCGGGCCGGTCCTTATTCTTTGACTTGACCTTCTTCCTCCTGCCCGCGACGATCTTTCCGATCTCGGACGACGACAGCTTCGTCCTCCCGATCTTGTGCCGCTGCCTCTTCTTCTCCCTCGCCTTCGCGATGATCTCCCTCAGCCGGTCGTTGGACATCCTCGCGAGCACGTTGCGCAGGGTCGTCGTCTGCTCCTCCGACTCGGACTCAGACTCCGTGCTCGTCGTCGGGAAGTAGATCCTCGGCGGCGCAGTGGTGGTGGCGTCGTCCGCCTCATAGGAGTAGTAGTAGTACTCAGTGGTGGTGGCATCGGTGGTCGTTGTGTCCAGCACGGTCGTCGTCGACGGCGTAGTGTCCTCGTAGTAGGCGTAGTCGTACTCCTCCTCGTCGTCGTCGTCGCCTACTCTGATCGTCGTTGTGACCCGGCGGTCCTCTTCGTCGCTGATAGTCGTTGTGGCCGAGGTCGGCGATAGCTCTTGGTATTCGGGCTCCACAACGACGGCTTCGGGCTCCTTCTGCAGGTGAGATGGGATCTGCACGACGGCCACGCCGTCAAACGTCTCGATGCTGTCTTCCGTCTGCTGCGACAAGCATATGATCGATCATCACGCAATGCTGTCTTGAATTTGAAATGTCCAGTTATGGCTGTCTGCCTGTCTGTCTGTGCATTGCTGTCAAATTAATCGGCGTTCGAGATCTCATTACAGTACCGCCATTTGATCGCCTAGCTAGCTGCGAACGGAATACGTCCGAAGATAAGTTTGCATTATCTACTAGTACAGTTACTTGAAAGGCAGACAGCGGAACGAATCGTTTGCGTTTACGGACTTATGACAGACGTGGACGCCGGCATAACGCACGTACGGGCGACAGAGCAAATTAAATCACGTCCCGTAATTAAGCCAATTAACATTGCGTCATGATCGCGTGCCGTGCCTTTTTGCGCTGTTGCTTCTTCTTCTTCTTCTTTGCCTTTGTCCTCTTGGACTCGAACTCGTGCACCCTGGCCGCGATCGCCTCGGCCTCCCTGACCGCCTCCGGCTTGGGACGCTTCACCACGAGCTTTCTCTTCCTGCCCGAAGTTTCGCCTGAGGACCGACTCGGCGCCGGGGTCGTGCTTCCAATACGACGCTGCGGGTTCCTAGTCCTCAACCCGTCCTCTGTGGTTGTCGGTGGCTGGGTCGGGTCCGGGTCCTCGTACTCGCGCCCGACAAACTTCTGGTTCTTGTAGGCCGCGTGAATGCGCTGCTCGACTTTGAGATCCTTCGGGTGCAGGTTGGTCCGAACCACGTGCGGGGCGATCTTCACCTCGCCGTGCTTGACTCTTAGTCGGACGTTATTCCCCCTCTTGCCTTCTTCCTTCGATCCGGAGGTCACCGCGTCGATCTTCCTCAACTCCTTGTGGTGCTTTCGGGCCTTGATCGCCTTCGTCCTCTCGTCTTCCTCTTCCTCCTCTTCTTTACTCTTCTCTCTTGTGGAGACCGGCAGGAGATTGTCAATGGTGCCGATGTCGAAGTTGCTGTCCCTGTGGTTCAGCTCGGCCTTCAACTTGTCAAGGACCTGTCACGCAAAGATGAGTGAGCACGTGATGCGTTCGAGGAAGTGTGACGTGGCAGCAGCAGCAGCAGATTCATACATCATGTACAGTTATTCGTAATATGCGTGCATGCCGGCGTCGCGTCCGTCCGTGTTCGTTTATGGACATACAGAGGCTGGCTCGCAAAAAGTGTTCGTACCTAATTTGCATCGTCACGCTCGTAGGCGGAAACGTGCGCCATTCAGCGTGGCTATGATTAAATTGCCTGAGCCTCTTTTTCCGATGCTAGGAGTATATCGCCGAACAGGACGTCGCGCCGCCGCCGCGTGGCCAGCGGTGCATGCACGCAAATTATTAATGTCTGCCGCTGATAGAGAGACAAACTTGAACATGTATTTTTTAGGGTGCTGGTTTGGACGGTGCAAGGCAATAAATTAGTTTGCTGCTGCTGCTGTTGAGTCGACCTCGTCTTTGTTCGGATGCTCGATGTTCTCGGAGAGGACGTCGATCAGCTCGGTGAGCAGCTCCTGGTTGCGGTCGCCCACCTGCACTGCCGGCACGAACTTCCGCTCCTTGCTGCCGTGATTGCCGCGCGGCGGGATCGTCCTCGGCCTCAGCGGCTTCGACAGCTTCCCCGGCGCTCCCGTGCTCTTCACTATCGGCGCCGGCCTGGCCGTCGTGGTCGTCGTAGTTGTGGTTGTGGTGCTCCTGAACCTCTGCCTCGGTGCGATCCTCTCGCCAAAGTCAGAGTCCTCCACAGGTCTGATGGTTCCCGCCTGGACCCTCCTGATGGTGCCCGTCGGCCGCCGCCTGATCACTGTCACAGAGGACGGCCTCGAGGTCGTCGTCTCCGGCAAGGTCACGGCCGCGGCCGTCGTCGAAGGCGGCGTCTCCGCGGTGCTCCCATCCTCGATTATCTCGTCTTCCTCGTCGTCCTCGTAGTAGTACTCCTCTGACGAGTCATCGGAGAGGGTGACGACGTCGCCGGCATGCACCTCGTTGGATTCGATGTCGTGAGATTCGACGACGTTTGGCTTGGTTGAGAATTGGAGAGGCTTGAAATCGCTGCCTCCGTTGAACCTGGTGCTGAAGCTCAACCTTAGGGGCTCCTTTCGATCCGGAAAGAGGCGGATGGGCTCCTCGTCATCATCTTCGTCAGATTCCTCAGCAGCTTGGTTCTCGTCATCCACCTCTAAGTTTTCCAGCCGGTTTGACTCGAAGGAGTCAATGACTGATTCTTCCTCACTGGACGGAGCTGGGGCCGGTGTGGTAGTTGAGCGGAACCTTTGCCTCTCCCTCTGGCGTTGGCGCTGCCGCTGTCGTTGACGCGGACGTTGTCTTGGCCGCTGTCGTATAGGCTGGGGCCTTCGCCCTCGAATAGCTAACCTTCCCGACTCCGCTGAACCGGATGAGCTCTCCGACGAGGCGGCGGTCGAAGAAGACGTCGACCCCTCGGCTTCGTCGCTGACCTCGACCGGCTCCCCGTTCACGTGGTAGTGGTCGATGTCGCCGTTGGTCATCTTGTAGGCGAAGCTCGTCCTCAGGTCTCCCTCGCCGAAATGCTGGTAGACGTAGGAGCTGAGGCTGGAGTCGCCGCCAGGGTAGGCGGGCGCGTGAGGCTGGTGCGGCGGCGGGTGGTACGGAGGTGGAGTGGAGTGGGGCACGATGACCGGGGCGACGGTGCTGACCGGCCGGTAGTGGTGGCCGGTCCCGTGCTTGACGTGCAGCGGCCGGGCGTGGTGGACGTCGCCCTGGGGGCCGACGTGGTGCACGTGGACGGGGTGGGCGACGATCACGCGGTGGGGGTAGTGGCGGGGCTCTTCGCTCTCCGAGGAGACGCTGTTGCTGCTCGTGTCCTCCGAGGCGCTGTCGTAGTCGGAGTCCTCTTCGCTGTCGCTGTCCTCGTACTCGTAGCTTTCGTCGCTGCCCGATCCGGAAGAGCTGTAATCCTCGTAGCTCTCCTCTTCGCTACTGCTGCTGTCCTCGTACTCGTCGTCGTAGTACTCATAGTCCGCCTGGTGGAGGTGGTAGGTCGGCCTCGCGTGCAACTGGTGCACCGGCAACGCCGTCGTGCTTGCGCCGTACGAGTACGGAGCCGGAGTGGGGCTGTGGTGGTGGAAGAAGGGAGCCGCCGTGGTCGCCACGTGTCCGACCGGAATCGGCCTCGGTGTCGGAGAGTGGTGGTACGGGCCGGCGGTGGAAAAGTGCGCCAGGCCCACGGGGGGCGTGGGCGACGGCCGGTGACTCACGTAGGGCGGCGCCACCGTCGTCGCCACGGCCGCGGTCCCGTAGGGCAGCGCGGGCAGCTCGTGGCTGAGCGTGTTCTTCGGCCGCAGGTTGGACCGGAGGCTGACCGGAAGGGGGCTCGTGGGCGCGTACAAGGGGCGCAACGTGCCGTCGGGCAGGGCGTTCACCGGGTGGCCGACGGCGTGGGCGAAGAAGGGCGCGGCGGTGGAAATGGAGTGGCCGTGGCTGTGGAAGGCGCTGTGGGAGACGGGCCGGGGCGTGCTGCTGCCGACGAACGGCACCGGCGTGGGACGGGGCCCGCGGATGTAAGGCAATGGGGTGCCGCGGTGCGGGTATGGGTGCGGAGGTATCTTGTACCCGATGTGCTCCACCTCCTGGAATTTCTTGTACACCGGGCCATAAGTCTCGTCCGAGTAGTCCTCGTACTCCTCCTCGCTCTCCTCTTCCTCCTCCTCTGAGGAGGATTTTCTCAGAGTATAGCGGTAGGACTTTCCGTCACCCTTGGAGGAAGAATCGTCGTCGTCCTCTTCCGTCGATGAACTTGACGATCGCTCTTGTTTCGAGGAGGACTCGACAGATTCGACCTCATCGCTATACAAGTCCTCGTAGGACTCGGACTCGTCGCGAAGCCGTTGAAACTTGCTGCCACCGTCTGACGAGGAGTTGCTGCCGTCGTCGCCTCCCAAAATCTCGAAGGCCAGCTCCGCAGAGTCGAACTTTGCGTCGGACTCGTCGAAGACGACGACGTCGTGGGCCGTCCTGGACGTCTGGAGGTCCTCCGCCGACTTGGTGTAGTCTCCGTCGAGCGGCCTCCCCGCGCTCATCACCTCGTCCAGGAAGAGGTTCTTGCTGAAGCTGCCCGCTGTCTCCTTGCTGTCCTGCACTCTGCCCGTCCTTCGCTGACTCGCCGGCTTGGCGTTGCTCGGGGCGATGAAGGTGCCTAAGTGGGGCTGGAAGATGGGAACCTCCTGCAATGAGTCCAGCGACAGTTTCGGCTTCTGCTGCGGCTTCGGGGGCGGCGGCGCCGCTGCCTTCTGCGGCCTCTGGGGACGCCTTCGGTTGGCGCGTCTATGCTGTTGTTGCGGCCTCCGACGTTGGGGCCGCCTCCGTCCGCCCCGGTGAGACCTCGGGCGATCCATCCTCGACCGGGGCTGACGGTCAACGTGGTCCGGAACGACGAGTCTCTTCCTCCGAGCCGTCGGGGCGAACATGGAGGTGAGGGCGGCGATCGCAGACCGCGGCCCCAGACGCTCGCCGAACTTCCTCTTATTCCTCTGAATGTTGCTGAGGCGTCCGAACCTGGGTGCGATGGCAGCTGGCAGCTTTGCCACCGTTGGCACGTTCTCCGAGGGGGCCGCCTGGAGGTCGCCGTCGGTGTCGATGGCGTCCTCCAGGGACTTGACGGAGACGGAGCAGAAAGAGAGAAGGAGGAGCAGGTGGAGGAGGAACGTCAGCGGCTGTGGATTTGAAATGAATGCGAAAATTGGACTCGGAATTCAGCATCAAATAGGCCATGCACTTGAAACAAAATGCCACCACATACTATGGTACTCCATAAAATTCAATTACGTTTCGGTTTTGAACACCGTATTCGCCTGCGTTGACAGACTATACTATACAGCATCAGGTGTCGTTTTCCCATTACTCGGAGAAATGAAATGGCAGCAGCTAGCTAGCCGTCGAATCCGCAAAGTTCTTCAACAAATTCCCATCCAATGCCAAGGCCTAGCTAGGAAACGTTTCTGACCTCAGCGTTAGTGTCTTTTGCGACATGCAACAACTTCACAACCAACATCGGCTCGCCCCTGGCAGCCGCCTTCTTATGCAGTCGGAAATGTATTAAGATTTCTGACGCCGCCGGGAGCAATTTTTTGACGAGTGTTGCGTGTGTACGGGCATGGAAAATCCTTTCTCCCGCGGACAGCCTCCAACATCCGACAGGACAAAAGCTAATTATGCTCTAAGGCGACGGATAAATAGGAAAGAAACCACTGCATGCGGCCGGACAGGGAAGGGGAAATAGACGCTAGCCGCCGCTGCATCTAGCCGCCAAAGTGCACTCACTCACTCAATGATCGCTTTGCCCGCCTCAACCTTCCAAATTGTCGGTGGTGGTGGTTTCGGGAGAAAAAAAGTGAAATGCTCGGACATCATAATTCGTTCCTCTAAGGAAGCTACCGAGCGTGGCTCATATTATTGCCAGCAATTATTTACAACTTTTCTCCAGTTTCCAGCCTACAAAGTTATTATTGGCAGCCTGAGGGCCTCCTGACTCATTGTTAGAGAGGCCAGCAGAGGTGAGGCTCCGGGCAATTGGGGAGGGAATTCACGTGCTTTCGGTATTGGGTTTCCCCCACCCCCACCAACCAGAACTACCACCACCCTCCAACCCCCCCCCCCCCAACCCAATCCA
>JAAUYK010057239.1_pt1 | contig 10448 bp, 8 predicted proteins | sample 7278021 | NCBI WGS metagenome assembly JAAUYK01 (sample SAMN14350223, study PRJNA611818) | marine sediment metagenome | isolation source: surface marine sediment (1.8m) | place: French Polynesia: Moorea | collected 2018-08
CCCTTCGAAGAGTTCCATTCATGTTATGTCCTTCCTCCGTTTCGGGCGCTTTTCCCTCGACCGCGTCGCTGGAATTCTAACAACCGCAGTGGGCGTCGCAGTGCAGCTAGTGTCGGGGATGGATAGTGGCGCGCGAACTGTTATTTCAGCGATTAGTTTCTAACTGCGATCGGAGCGGACAAGAGGTACAAATTGGTCACGTGGGCGTCGAGCTGCCTGCCACAAAAATCGCCTAATCTGGGAGCTTTACGTAGGAGTGAGGAAGCGATTTGTCATATTTGCCGAACCGACCGACCGACCGAGCTGACAGCCAGTCAGTTCCTTGACGGCTACCGCACCGCCGCGCACTTTGGGCTGTCTGTTTGCGCCTGAAATCGATCCCTCTGTATCCGCGGCCGGCTATAAATCCCGCGTTTCCGCGTCCATACTTCGTACTACCACAGGGACACAGTACGTACATCCATCTGGATGCGAGGGCTGAAATGGGCCGGCCTGGCTAGGAAGTTCGCGTCGAAATGATTTACAGATATTGCGAATCTGGCTCGCGTGCGGAAATTGAAGAGAGCGGCCTTCTGCAACTTCGTCGAAGCAGCGCTTTTGCAATTTTGATTCTCATATTATAGTAGTATATTCTTTTCATACTCATGAACATCGAACAGCTAGCCATTTTCTCGCTCAATTATTTCACAATTACACAGTACGCACACACTCATGACCGCCGCGCCGTGACTCCTAGTGCTGCTGGTATGGCATCCACGTGGACCTGTGGTATACGTATAGCTTCGGCAGCGGCGTCGGGTCTACCATCGGCCTGGAGTGCGTCCTCCACAGCCGCTCGCTCATCGTCTCGCCGCCCATGCGGCCCGCGTCGGCGTAGTTCCCCCACGCGTAGATCTTGTGCCCGAGGTCGTGCTCGACGCTCGGGTCGCCCGCACCCTTCCGCGTCCACTTGTCCGAGATCAGGTCGTTGAAGTCGCGCTTCAGCCTCGCCATCGTCTGAGCGTTGTAAAAGTTGCGCTCCGCCGGCGGGATAGAGTCGAAGAACGTCTGAAATATTAAGGTTTTAGCTATATGTGAGCACTGTCGAAAGCAATTAATTATCAACTATGTTATAATAAGCTAGACGATGTACGTATGTAAAACTGCTGAACAACAGGGCCTATATGGTTTAAAAATCCCACCAAATCAGAAATAACACTTACGCATAACTTGCTAGGGCAGGTCTTTACGTACTATACGCGGTTAAAGAAAGAGTTTAGCCGTGGTCCCATACCTGGAACATTGGCTCCCTCTCGTAGATAGACTTGATGTACTTCTTGTAGTAGTCGGAGGCGACGATGCGCGGCACCGGCGGCGGCTTCCCGACGGACATGTAGCACGATGGCCTCGGCACGGCCGGCTCGTATCTCGGCGGCGGGGGCGGCGGAGGAACCGACCTCTGTCGGATCCGCTTCGACACCTTGCACAGCGCCTCAGTGTAGCTGGGCACGGCCGGCGTGCGGCTGCGACTCGGGGGACGGGACAGCGGGTCCATGCCGCCGTACGGGGTGCCGGCCCTGAAGAAGAATTAATCCGACATGTTGGCGATGGTTCAAAATACGTAATAGTTCAAAACATATCCGTAACCTTCATTAAGCTGCAGCGACTTCAGAAGTTATATTTCCTGTTACAAATTTGTACGTGCAACGTTAAACGCATGTAACACATTGCCTATACTACAACATGAGTTTTCTTTCGTACCTGGACGAAGGCCGCGAGGAAGGGAAGTTTGACGCCCTGGCGAACGGCGACTCGACGGCCGCGGCGGACGAGCTCGTCGAGTAGTCGTACTTGGAGGCCGAGGGCGCCCGCGACCTCGATCCCGCTCGCGACGCGGATCCCGTCCTGCTCGGCGCCCGGCTGCCAGACATCGTGGTCGCTGGAAGTGCCTCGTACGCGAAGCCACCGCCGCTTCCGCTTCCGATGTAGCACTCCGAGCTCACGGAGCCGGCCCGACTCAAGGGGTAGAACTGTAGCAATATACGTAAAGGAGGCTGTCAGTACAATCAATGAGATGCCGACGTCTCTCTCTTTCTTTCCTGCAGTTGATCCTCCTCCCGCTGTCTCAGATAGGTCGGCCTTCCGTATCGCGTCGGACTGCAGGAGCGGCTACAGCCGCAGCAGGACGAAGACATTGTCCCGAGGAAAGTTGGCGTGGAAAATCAGGCGTGGAGCTAGAGGAACGTACGTACGCGCTCTCGCTCGCGGTCTCGCTCGAGAACGAGGCGCGCGCAAAACACTCTCCTCGGCGGTGGGCGGGGCAGGCAAGACTCGATCCGTCCGTCCGTAGGTGCTGTCGTCGACGCGCTCGCGTTACGAGCGAGAATATGAATCCAGCCTCACTCTCCGCCTCCTCCTCTTCGGAGGCGTATCCGATCGAGACTGTAGTTTTCCCCCGTTAGTGTAAAAGTGTCCGCGCGCGGCCGGCCGGCCGAACGAGCTATTCTTCAGGTCGCTTAACGATGCAAGTTCGAACGGTCGGTCGGTCGGTCGGCCTGGCCGGAAGGAAGGAAGGAAGGAAGGAAGGGAAATTCTCTGGCAAGGTCAAGGCTTACGTGAGCAACAATGAGAGCTAGCGGCGGGAGAAAGAAAGAAAGAAAGAGAGGGGGGAGGAGAGCCAGCTACGAGTAGATGCTAGCTAGACGTGCGCATGCAGACATACAACGAGCTCACTCGTCGTCTCACACCTATCCGTCTCCTCAAGAGACATATCTGGACAAGGATTTGGATTTTGACGTAATAGTATTTTAATCATTTATCGATTCTATAGGAAAGACATGAGTGTTATACCTAATGTACGTACATTGTGCTACGAAAAGCTTTTGAAGTGAATTGATAACCTAATTATAAATATACATGTAAGTAATATCTATAGTGCTTTACATACTTTTTGGCGCCTGAACATGTACCTACTACTAGTATAGTTTGTGCTTCTTCGTTAATTACTTTTCTGGCGGCCTCAAATTAGTTTGCATGACCTCAGTCAAGCGAATACGACAGCTAGTCACCCAGACGGGAGCGGATCGAGTTACCCAATATCCAAAGATTAATCAAAGACCTATAGCTCGAGCTCATTTGTATAGGACATAAAAACATGTATAATTCAATCTAAATACGCATAGCCACCCTTTGTGGAAATATATCTTTCTTTCGTGGGCACCAGCGCGCGGTCAGTGCAAAGCTTACAAAAGAAGATACGTGCGCGCGATAGGAGCGAAGGCAAAAGGAAATAAACGCTGGCTTTCGTCTAAACTCTAGTCTACGTGAAGGCAATGCTCGATCTCTTGAAATTAGCCGACTGAAGGCGCTCACATACTGAGAGATGAGGAAGAGAGCGCCGTTGTCAAGATCGAGTTGTGCCCGCGCTCGCTCGAGGAAAAAAGCGACGGGCGAAACGGAATGCGAAACATCTGATTCCGTTCACCGCAAGTTTCGGAAACGGCGCGCCTTAATTGTTAAGAGATACTTGCTTATCATCATCACAAACCTTTTATTACTGATCGCAGGCGTGAATAATTAATATTACGCGCACACTTTACGAGAATTTCATGGCAGAAATTAAGGATCGAGGCGGAGACGATAAAAACTAGTAGTAGACGCAATTCCTTCGTATATATACGGCACGCAGGTATCGTATAAATTACGCACATTCAATTTACGCATTAATTATGGTAACTCGGCGCCTATCAATCGATCGGAATAACCACCGGTGACTCGATATGTGTTGTGTGTGGCTGTAGCTGGATCGATCGAGTACGTTTCTTTTGCCGGAATTAACTCTGCTTATGACGGAAAATACACCAAAGGAAGGTTCCTTTAAATTAGACACGTTGTATAAAATTGAGCAGAGCCTGTTTAAGTATGTCCTCCTTCTTTCTTCCCACCCAACGGAAATTTCAATCAGTGGAGCATGTCTTCAATCTGGCAATATTAATTACGCACACACGACTTCAGCACATGAACGCACAAACGATCGAGCAGCTAGCAATGATTTGAGTTTTTCGCGTCCAACATAGTATGTAGTAGTGGTTGTGGTATAACTGCCGTCACATGAATACCTAAATGTCAGGAAGTATGGATTTCTTTCTTTCTTCTGCTGCAAGTCAGACTCTCTCTCAGTTATCACTCGAGTTCTTGTTGCTGTTCTCGGCGGGTTTCGAGGCTGTGGCATTTGTGGTAGCTGTACTGGAGGCGTTCACGCTGCCCGCTCCTCCCCCGCTGCTGCTGTTGTCGTCGTCCGACGTCCGCTTCCAGATGCAGACCATGTTGTTGGAGGTGACCGCGACGATGTGGGTGTTGTCGTGCGACGCGGCCACCTTGTCGATGATGATGTTGTGCCGGTCCATCGGGATCTTGCGAGAGTTCTCCAGGTGGTCGTCCTGCAGCTCGGGCCACGCCAGCCGAACCGTCGGCTCCACGTTGCCGGTGATCGGCTGGCCGCCATCTCGACCGAACTGGGGCAGGTTGTACAGCCAGAGGGAGCCTTTGTCGTCGCCGCATGCAATCAGGCCCTTGCCTATGGAAATTAAATATAATGTTTTAGGTTTAAAGTTTAGTTAACTGTTGCATTTATATCGCGCAAGCTACATATTGACCCCAGATACGCGGAACAGAGTTGTTCGGAAGCAGGTTTTACACTGAGACAGGTACTGTGAGATGCGACAGGTGCTAACTGCGTGCACCTGTGAGGTTAGGCAATAATGCCCCAAAAGTTATCCTTAACCTAGTTACCTAGTGTAAAATTGACTTAATTCTAATTACTCTCGAGCTCTAGATTAGCGTGGGTCGGCTGTCCTACCTTTGTGGCATCCCAGATTCATGTAGAAGTTGTCCGTGTCGGACCACTTGAGGTTCGCCAACATGACGACGTCCTGCTCGTCGATGTCGTTCTCCTCCTTCTCCTCGCCGGAGTCCTTCGCCTTCTCCTTCTCCTTCGCCTCCTTCTCGATCGCCTTCACGGTCGCCCTGAGATCCCAGACGTAGATGAGCCCGTGCAGCGCGCACTTGCTCACCACCGTCCACTTGGAGGCGATCGCCAGCGAGTCGACGATCGGGTTCTCGCCCTCGTCGCGACGGTTCTCCGGCATGATGAAGTCGGCCATCCGGGGGCTGTAGACCTTCTCCTTGTTGTCCCGCATTGCCAGCACCTTGTCGTCGTCGATGTTGTAGCCGACGAGGCCGGCGGCGGTTCCGGCGAGCAGCCACCTGTTGTCGCCGGTCCAAGCGATGTTGTAGACGTCGCCGTAGTCGGGGAACATCTTCATCAGCCGGACCGGGTTGACGCCATCGTAGTTGGGCAGCTGGGGAAGACCGATGTCCCATAGGGTGATGACACCATCGCTGGTCCCGCCTGTTAGGACAAAGAGTTAGTTAGAACCATAGACCAGAGGCTAACAGTTAATTACTTCCACTTACAAAATAGCCATGTGGGCTTCTCCGAGTGGAACACTAGCGAGTTGACCGCGATGGTCTTCTTGTCCACCGGCCTCCACTCGTGGAAGCACACCTTGTGCTGCGGGTGGAACATTCGGATCTCGCCGCGGATGCCGCCGCTCAAGAGCACGTTCGTCTTCTGGTCCGAGAGCTCGAGCGTCGTCCACGCCAGGGTGTAGAAGTTCTCCCTGAATAACATTACGTTATATCGTACGTACATTCACTCCATTAAAGTTCGGACAACTCACTTCAATTCCTTGTGCCTATACTTCATGAGGACAGTGCCCGTGTTGACATCGATGATGCAGATGGAGTTTCCGCCGCAGGTGGCCACCTTCGACGTGGTCTTCTCCGGGTTGTCGGGGTCGGGCTCGAAGACCACCTCCCAGATCTGCGTCTGGATGTCAGCCGGGTCATTGTTCTTCGAGTGGCTGCGGATGAAGTGCATGGGGTCGTAGTTGAGCACCTCGCCGGTGCCGGCCCCGGAACCCGATGACTCGCCGCCGCCCTCGGACTCCGTCTTGGCCTTCTTGTTGGCGGGAGCGTCCTTCTTCTTTACCGCCGCGGCGTCGCCGCCGTCTTTCCGCTTGTCAGGCATTGTGGTAATTCACTATTGTCTATGTACGTATTATGTACGGGATCCTTCCTGGGAGACAGTGATGCTCCTTCTCGTACGCTCCACTCGATCCTGAAAAAGAGATGGGACATTTTGTACTAACAATTTCTAAAAATATAGACGTTTATAAGAGATAATCCACAGCTCCGCTTTTCTTTCTTTCCTCTCAAAGATTCACTATAGTATTCTACATTATGCGGCCACATCAAAAGACACTATTGGTTGGGATGCTCTTAGTCATCATCCTCTTCTTCCTCCTCGTCGTCGTCGTCCGCCGCGCTCGTGTTCTCCTCCGAGACGCTGGCGTTCTCCCCGGTGACGCGGCACCTGTGCAGGATGGCGTCCTCGTAGGCCTTCTTCACCGCCTTCCGCTCCGCCGGCTTCTTGCTCTGCACCAGCTTCGCCTTGTCCAGCTCGGAGTCGACCCCAAGCGGCTCCAGCTTGTCCCTCTGGAGCCACTGCCAGGTGCGCTTCGCGTCGAAGAACAGGATCAAGTAGTGGGGGCTGACGTGGGTGTTGGCCATGTCGAGCACGTCCTGCGGCGGCACGGGGATCGGCACGCCGTTGTGCAGGTAGCCTGTCCGCGGCATCTTCGGGTTGATGATGAGGGCGGGGTACCAGGGGTAGCCGCGGCACTTGGCCCACACCAGGTCCAGGGGCTCCAGTGGAATGTTCAGGGCCGAGCCGGAGGCCGTGTTCATCTCGGAGTCGTCGCTGTCCGAGTCGCCGGCGGTGTCGTTGTCCTCCGACGTGCCGATCGCGTCCGTCGCGGACTCGGAGAGGAAGTCGTCGTCGGTCTCTCCCATGTCGCCGGCGCCGCGCCGGTACTGCTGGAAGCTGCTCGGGTCAGAGGCGCGAGGGCGCCACGCTTCTGATGAGGCCGACCCGCCGGCGGCAGGGGAGTTGAACAATGACTTGGGCGACGACGTGGACTTGCCCTTGCCGTCGTCGTCGTCGTTGCCGACGGAGGGACCGCTGTTCTTGGGCTTCCGTCCTCGCTTCTTTTTCACCTTCTTCTTGTCGGCAGCGTCCGCGCTCGGCGGCTGCGGTGGCGACTCGGAGCGCAACACGGTCTGCTCCTCGGGTGCCGGGCTCTGCAGCTCCGTCTCCTGCATTTCCAAGTCGACGCCGGCGTCAGCGGACTCTGGCGCGGCGTCGCGACTTCTCCTCTTGTCCGCCGCCGTCGACGCGTCCGACGCCGCCCTCGAGGTCACCTTGGCCGGACTCTTGCCAGCTGCGGCGGTGTCGTCGCCAGTCTCGCCGCCCTCGGGCTCCTTGGCCGCCGCCTGCTTCTTTCTCGTGAACAGCACCGCGTTTCTCCGGTTCACACCTGCCGGCGATTTGGCCGGCGACGACGACGCGACGGCGGACTTGAGGGGTGTCTTGGGGCCTCCGTCCTCTCCCTTGGCCCGCTTATTGCCGCTGCTGTTTTCTGCGGCTTCGCCAGACTCTGTGCTCGGCGCCCGCTGCCTCTTCCTCCCCCGCTTTCCTGGTGTTGGCGTAGCGCCTTCTTTCCCCGGTCTGAGCCGTCGGCCTGCAGGCGAGGCCACGTCCTCCTCCTCCTCGTCGATGTGCACCGGAGACACCTCTCGGTTTTTCTTCCGGCCCTTCTTCCCTGGCTGCTGCTGTTCGTCGCCGCCGCCTCCGCCTCCATCCGCGGCCGCGGCCAGGTGCTTCTTGGGCCCGTTCGAGGTGCCGGCCTTGTCCATGCTCAGCTTCCGCCTCACCTTGGTGATCTCCTGGCGGATCAGCCTCAGTCGCTTCACCTTGGCGACGGGGTGGTGCAGCAGCGACGCCTTGTCCTGCATGTCGAGCAGCTTCCTGAGGTGGGACTCGGACGCGCCGGCCTCCTCGCGCTCCTCGCTGTTCATGAAGGCGTCGATCTCGCGCATCAGCTGGTCGTCAGACACGTCCTCCACCTGCTTGACCCGCTCGGCCGTGTGCAGCATCGTCGACGGGTCGAAGCCGATCAGGTCGATCTGGCGCCTCGCCTGCCGCATGATGCTGCCGCCAACGTCGCGCATCTTGACCCCGGCGCGGAAGAAGATGGTGTCGCGCTCGTTGTACGACATGCAGTTGTCCACCATCAGGTTGAAGTCGGACTCGAAGGAGGCGAACGTGTCGTAGCGGAACGCGTCCAGCTTCTGGCTCATCGTGGCGAAGTCCATCGGCGCCTTGATGTGCTCCAGGTAGTCGGGCACGTCGTCCAGACTGACCGGCTCGGCGAAGATCTCCTGAGCGTCCACAGCACGAAGGCTGTCCAGGACGTTACGCAGGAAGACGGCGAACGGGCAGCACCTGACCGACGCGATCTCGGCGTCCGTCGCCACGATCTCCCGCTTTCGCTGCTCCCGCTTCCGGATCAGCTCGCAGAGCAGCCTCACCCGCTCCAGGTCCTGCCTCAGTCGCCTCAGGGTCTTTCGCTGGTCCACCATCACCCTGAAGTCCTCCTTTGCCTTGCGCGCCATCGCCTTCTCCGCGTCCCGCTTCTTCTTGCTGTGGTGCGCGTTCTTCTGTGGCGTCTCCGGCGCGCGGTCGGGCCGCATGGCCTTCGCGAACTGCAGCCGCCGGATGAGCGGCACGCCGTTCCGGGTCTGTCGCTTCAGCGTCCAGTAGGCCATCAGGCGCTGGAAGAACTGGTTGCGCTTCTGCACGTTCACCAGGCTCGCGATCTCCTGCACCTTCTCCCACGGACACTGAGGGGAGAAGTTCATGAGGCCGCGGAACAGCACCGGAACGGGGCTCGCGTCCGGAACTTTGTTCTTGCTCGAAGCTGCACCAGAGGCCCCGGAGCTCTTGCTCGACTTCTGCTTCGGCGTCGAGATGCCGAGCGAGGCGACGTCGTCTAGCTTCGGCTTGCAGTCCGAGTCTTGCGGCGTGTGCACGTCGCAGAACGCCGTCTTGCGCACGGTGACTGAGAGGCCGCCGGACGCCGAAGACTCGCGCACCGTGTCCATCTTCATGTGAAGGCCGGCGAGGAGTCCGCAGGTCACGTGGAAGGCGGTGTAGCAGTTGGTCTTGTGGCACTGGATGCAGGCGCCGACGCCGCGCTGCTTGCACACGCGGCAGCTCAGCTTCCAGCGCGCCGGAGGGATGTTGTCTATGCTGTCGATCGGCTCCAGGAAGACCGTGTTGGCGAAGCGCACCTCGGGAATCCAGAGCCCGCAGACGACGTGCGCCCATCGGCCGTCGTCGGTTCGCTTGAAGGCGCCGCCCTTGTTCGGGCACAGGCAGCACTCGACGCTCCGAGACGGCGACTGCAGGCACCGCCGGCACAGCCACTGTCCCTCCGGTATGTAGGGCACGCCGTAGCACTCCTGGTGCACGGCCAGGTTGCACAGATCGCAGAAGAGGATCACGTTCGTGTTGGAGCACTCGCCGTCCATGCACACGCAGCAGATGGCGTCGTCGTCGACGGGCGCGCTGCTGTAGTCCTTGCCGCCGCCGCCGTTCGTCTGCACGTGGAAGTAGGACTCCTTCTCCAGCCGGTCCATCAGCAGCTCAAACTGGGCCTCCTCCACCTTGGCGAGTCCGTCGCGTGACCGACGCTCGTTCATGAGGTCGAGCCAGGCGACGTCCTCCTCGTCCATGTCGTACTCCACCTCCTCGTCGAGCTCCTCCTGGGACTTCTCGATGAAGCGGTAGTAGGCCTTGGTCAGAGGCGGAGCGTCCTCCACGTCGTAGTCGTCGATCACGCAGAAGTGCGCCTCGGGGAGCTTGAGCGGCTTCTGTCGCTCCGCCTCCTCCCTCGCGGCCTCCGCGTCCGACGACGGCTTCGACGACGGTTTCGAGGACGGCGTGGCGCCCTTCATCGACTTCTTCTTCTTGCCGAACCGCCCCGGACCGGACTTGGGCGTCGCGGGGGTAGTCGGAGTGGCCGCAGACGGGGTCACTGCCTCCTCCCCTTCCGCCCCCTCCTTCGGCCCTCTGTCCTTCGGTAGCGTGGCCTCCCAGCCCTCCTTTGCGACGCACTCGAGCGCGTCGTACAGGGACAGCGCGTGCGACCTTCCCTCCGCCTCGAACTCGAGCCTCTTCTGCGCCTCGTTGTACACCAGGCTCTCCTTCACCGGAGACCGGAAGAACGGGGCCGGACTGGACGGGAGGGCCGGTCCGCCGGCGTCCCCGTTGCACCCGTCCCCGCCCGCCTCGTCCGCCGCGTGTCCCTGCGTGATGTGCCCGTGGATGCCGGAGAAGGTCTTGTAGACGCGGCCGCAGTTCGAGTAGGGGCACTTGTACGGCGGCTTGCACGCACGCATGTCCTCGATGAAGTTGTTCAGGTCGAAGTCGAGCGGCATCTTGGCGGCGATGCAATTATCTATGCTACAATTGGATTAGCAACGTTTTGGCCTTGAAGGCTCTC
>JAAUYK010104524.1_pt1 | contig 10448 bp, 8 predicted proteins | sample 7278021 | NCBI WGS metagenome assembly JAAUYK01 (sample SAMN14350223, study PRJNA611818) | marine sediment metagenome | isolation source: surface marine sediment (1.8m) | place: French Polynesia: Moorea | collected 2018-08
CTTCCCCAAGGATCTCTCCTGCGTCTGGGATGTCAAAAAACCCGTCCGCAAACACTACCGGTTCAAGCCGTCCTGAGCGGTTGCCGGCAGTTCCAGGACCGCGTTGTCGGCGACGATGAAAACGCGATCATCCGGTCGCGGGCGGATCACGTGGTTACCGGTAAAGCCGCCGAAGGCCGGCAGGAGCGCGCCTTGCGGGCCGAAGCAAAAGCAAGGCAGGGTTGCCTTGAGACCGCCCCGGCCGGTCATGGCCACGGCCGGATGCAGATGGCCGGCCAGACCATAGCGTGCATGCGACCGTAGCGGCTGGTGTGAAAATATAAAGGGGCCTTCGTCCATCGTCGTTGCGATGCGATCGACCCGGAACGCGGCGGGTGGCATGCCGCTGCGTCGGTCATGGTTGCCGCTGACCAGCAATATCTCGATATCCCGGTAGCGCCGCCGCCAGGGCTTGATTTGGCGGTCGTAGGCCGCGGTGTCTTCGAGGGGACCGTGGGTCAGATCCCCCAGGAAAAGAAGTCTTCGGGGCTGCAGAACATCCATCAGCCGCGACAGACGCGCAAGATCATCCGCGGTGGTGCCTCGGGGCACGGGAATCCCGCGCTCCCGGAAGATCTGGGCTTTACCGAAATGCGGGTCGGCCACGACCAGCATCTTTCTCTCCTGCCAGAACAGGGCCCTTTCGGGTAGCAGCCGCAGGCGCTGATCACGGCAGGCATGTTCAAACGTTTTATCCATCAGCGGACTTCTCCAATTTCAGCTGCATGCGGCGCACGCGTTCGGCCAGCTTTTCGGAGCTTACCCGGCTGCGCAGCCGGTTGACCATGATCGGGAAGGCCAGCGGCGTCGGCTGCGGTATTGCGACCAGGCGAATTTGGGACCGCGCCATGCGCTCCAGGCTTTGGTGGAGCCGCCGGTATTCAAGCTGGCGCTCGAGAACCTCGCGGGTGGACTGGGTCACAAGCAGGTTGTCCGGCGCGTAGCGCTGAAACACCTTGTAGAGTAGGCCGCTGGAGGCCTGGATCTGGCTGCTGTGTTTGGGGCGGCCGGGGTAGCCCGGAAAGACCAGCCCCGCGACCCGGGCAATCTCGCGAAACTGGCGCTGGCCCATTTCGGCGGCATTCATACTGGCCAGGATGTCGGCGTTCAAGTTCGCCGTGCTCAAGAGTCGCCCGTTTTCGAGGGCCGTCAGCGGGATTTTCTGATCCGAAAGCAGTTCCAGACCGTAATCGTTGACCGCAATCGAAAGGGTCAGCGGCCGCGTCCGCGAAAGCCGGTAGGCCAGCAAGGCACCCAGCCCCTCATGGACCAGGTGGCCCTCGAAGGGAAACACAAACAGGTGGTGCCCCTCCGGGGAGACCAGTTTTTCGATCAGCAGATCGTTGCGGCCGGGAACCCGCGACCAGCGGGCCTGCTGCGCCAGAATCGATTGTACGGCCTGCATTTCGGGGGCATCGAGGATGCCCCGGGATGCCAGGTCCAACTGGGATCGCACGGCGGCGGCCAGTTCGGTGGACAGCGGCATGCGCCCGCCCAGCCACTGCGGGACGGGGCCCTGGGGGGCGGGGCGCTTGCGTACATAAAGCACCATGTCGCGCAGGCGGACAAATTCGAGCTGCCTGCCGGCGAAAACAAACCCATCACCGCGCTTGAGCCGGGCGATGAATCGTTCTTCCACCGAACCCAGCCGCCGGCCGTTGAGGTACTTGATTACGATGGCGGCATCGGCGGTGATTGTGCCGATATTCATGCGGTGACGGCGGGCGATATTTTGGCCGGCCACCGTGCAGCGACCGTTGTGCCGAACAATTTTCCGAAATTCGGGATAGGCGGACAAGGCCTCGCCGCCGGTGGACACGAAATCCAGAACCCAGTCGTATTCCGCCCGCGTCAGGTATTGAAAAGCGTGGGTGGTGCGCAATTCCCGATACAGGCGCTCCGGACGGAACCCATCGCCCAGGGCCAGCGTCACCAGGAATTGGGCCAGAACGTCCAGGGGGCCTACGACCGGATCGCGCGGCTCCATAGCATCTTTGTCAATGGCACGGCGGGCGGCCGCCACCTCGATGAGTTCCAGGGCATTGGTCGGCACGCAGATGACGCGACTGGGCTGCCCCGGGCGGTGGCCGCTTCGACCGGCCCGCTGCATGAGCCGGGCGATCCCCTTGGGACTGCCGATCTGGATCACCTGGTCCACCGGGGTGAAATCCACGCCCAGATCGAGGCTGGATGTGCAGACCACACCTATCAGACGTCCATTGCGCAGGTCCTGCTCCACGCGCTCGCGCGCACGGCGATCCAGGGAGCCATGGTGCAGTGCCAGGTGTCCGGCCCAGTCGGGCCGCGCCTCCAGAATCGCCTGAAACCAGATTTCGGTCTGCGAACGGGTGTTGGTAAAGATCAGCGTGCTCTCGGCGGCCGCGATCCCGTCGAGCACCTGGGGCAGCAGTTGGAGACCGAGATGTCCGGCCCACGGGAACCGTTCCACCTTTGTGGGTCGGATCGACGTCACGCCAATGGATTTGGATGTGCGGCTTCGGATCAGGACACCCTCATCAGCGGCGTTGCCCAGCAGAGCTTTCATGGCGACGTCGGTGTTGCCCAGGGTGGCCGAAAGCCCCCAGATGCGCAAACGCTGCTGCCAAGTTTTGAGCCGTGCCAGAGCGAGCTCCACCTGGACACCACGTTTGGTGCCCAGCAGTTCGTGCCATTCGTCCGCCACCACGAGCGCCAGACCGCCGAAGCGTTCCCGGGCACCCGGATAGGAGAGCAGCAGGTGGAGGCTTTCGGGGGTGGTGACCAGCACGCTGGGAAGTTGCTTCTTCTGGCGGGTTTTAATAGCGGCGGATGTATCGCCGGTGCGAATGGCCACCGACCAGGGCAAACCAAAGTCGGCAACCACCCGGTTAAGCGCGGCCTGAATGTCGCTGGCCAGGGCCCGCAGGGGGGTTACCCACAGGATATGCAGCGGCGGCGGGTCACCTTCCCGCGAAAGCGCATCGTGCGTCGCCAGCCAGGCCAGCAGGGGGCCGAACGCGGCGGCATAGGTTTTTCCGACTCCTGTGGGTGCGTGAATGAGACCGCTTGAGCCGGCGCCATAAGCCTCCCAAGCCTCGCGCTGGAAAGCGAACGGCTCCCATCCACGGGAGCTAAACCATTGCCGGACAGCGCCCAGCGCCTCTGCCTGGGTATCCGTCGTCCGGTTTGCGATTCTCGTCATGGCTGTCACTGCTTTCCCGGATACCTTTATCTGTCGCCGGCACATCGCGGGTGGCCGTGCGCCCGCGAGGCTAAGGCGCGTTAAGCAATGCCTTGAGGGTTTCAAGCGTGTCGGCTTCCTCGATCGGCTTGTCACGCCGCCAACGTTGAATGCGCGGAAAACGCACCGCCACGCCGGACTTGTGCCGGTTCGAGGCGCGGATCCCTTCGAAGGCGATTTCGAAGACCAGCGCCGGGCGCACCGAGCGCACCGGTCCGAAGCGCTCCAGGGTGTTGCGCTGGATGAAACGGTCCACCTCCCGGATTTCGGCATCGCTCAGGCCCGAGTAGGCCTTGGCAAAGGGCACCAGATTGTCGCCGTGACGAACAGCGAAGGTGTAATCGGTATAAAGCCCGGCGCGCCGGCCGTGGCCGCGCTGGGCATAGATCAGCACCGCGTCCACGGTCAGCGGATCGATCTTCCATTTCCACCATTCACCGCGCCGCCGGCCGACCCCGTAGACCGAATTGCACTGCTTGAGCATGAACCCCTCCACCCCGCGGCGGCGGGACTCCCCGTGCCGTCTGCGGAACGCATCCCAGGTTGGGGCTTCCACCTCTGGTGAGAGGATCAGGTGGCCGTCGTCAAGGCCGGTCAGGGTTTGCATCAGGCGATCGCGCCGCTGCGCTAGAGGCTCACCGCGAATGTCCCGGCCGTCGCACTCGAGCAAATCGTAGGCCAGGAAGGCCACCGGGACCGCCTGCAACAGCTTACGGCCTACAGTCTTGCGGCCGATGCGGCGCTGAAGTTCACCAAAGGGCAGGGGCCGATCCTCTTTCCAGGGTAGGATTTCTCCGTCGAGGACCGTACCCTCGGGCAGGCGCATGGCGGCTTCCGACAGTTCCGGATATTTCGCGGTCACCAGTTCTTCGCCCCGGGACCAGAGGAAGACCTGGCCGCCGCGTCGGATCATTTGCCCGCGGATACCGTCCCATTTCCATTCCACCTGCCAATCCTCTGGCGGGCCCAGCTCCTGCGGTGCGCTGTCCAGGGCATAGGCCAGATAAAAGGGATAGGGGCGGCTGATGTCGGCATCACGGGTGTCGGCAGAAAGCAGGCGCTGAAAGGTTTTTGCCGTGGCCGGCCACTCGCCCATCAGCCGGTGGGTGATCACCGCGGCATCGACCCCGCTGAAGCGCGCTAGGGCCCGCACCACCAGACGCCGCGAGACACCCACCCGGAAACCGCCGGTGATCAGTTTGTTCCAGACGAAACGCTGGGCGTCATCCATCCGGTCCCAGGCCTCCAAGATCTTTGCGTGTCGATCTTCGACGGTCATCTCGCGCAACGGTAAAAGGTCCTGGGTGACCCAGGCATGCAGCGGGCGGTCGCTGATCGCAGCCGGTGGCGGCAGCAGGAGTGTAATGGTCTCGGCCAGATCGCCAACCACGTCGTAGCTGGCTTCGAAGAGCCAATCGGCCACCGCCGCCCGCTCACCGGCCCAGGCCATCAGTTGACGGGTGGGCACCACCTGGCGCGGTTTGCGGCCGATCAGGAAACGCACGGCCCAGATAGCATCGGCGGCCGGCGTGCCTGCGAAGTAGTCCGCCATGGCCGCAATCTTGCGGTTGGTGCTGGTGGTTTCATCCAGGCGGCGATAGAGTTCGGCAAAGGCCTGCATGGGTTCTATTTCCCCTCCGCCTGGGGAGCGTTCGCGTCCGCGCTCGAAACGATCAAAGCCTGCCGGCCCCGCTCGTTGAGCCAGCGGACCATTTCGGCGGCATAACCATGGGTGATGCCGATGGCCTCCGCACCGCTGGCCTCGATGGTGCCCACCAGCGCATCCCAGTCGCCGTGATCGGATAGAACGAAGCCCCGATCCACCGACCGGCGCCGGCGATTGCCGCGAATCCGCATCCACCCCGAGGCAAAGGCCCGCGAGCGGTGCGGAAAGCGACGCATCCATAAGGGGTTGTCGGCCGAAGGCGGGGCGATCACCAGGGCCTTCCGGCGCAGTTCCGGATCTTCCTGATCGTCGATATAACGGCTTTCGGCTAGCCGGATCCCCTCCCGCCGGTAAATCCGATTGATCCGCTCGACGGCCCCGTGGGTCAAAATGGGGCCGATGGACGCGTCCAGGCCGGCCAGAAGGCGTTGGGCCTTGCCCAGCGCATAGGCAAACAGAATGCTGGTGCGGCCTTGGTCGCGGTTTTCACGCCACCAGGCGTTGATCGCGGCCATCACCGCCTCCACGGACGGCCACTTGAAGATCGGCAAGCCAAAGGTGGATTCGCTGATGAAGGTGTGACATCGCTGCGGCTCGAGCGGGGTGCAGGTTGGGTCGGGCGCTGTCTTGTAGTCACCGGAAATCACGCTGATGTGCCCCCGGTGCACGATCTTGACCTGGGCCGATCCCCGGATGTGTCCGGCCGGGTGCAGGGACAGCGCCACCCCGTTGCGGTGCACGACTTCGCCGTAGGAAAGGGTCTCGATCCTGGCATTCGCACCGAGGCGGGCTTGCAGGATCGCACGGCCCTCGCGCGCGCAAAGATACGCCCGGCTGCCCGACCGCGCGTGGTCGGCGTGGGCATGGGTGATCACGGCGCGCGCCACCGGTCTCCGGGGGTCGATGTAAAAATCACCCGGAGGGCAGTAAAGTCCATAAGGGGTGGGTTGCAGTGCGGCATTCATTGTCTTGCGTGCTCCCGCCGACTCGGCTGCGGCCTAACGAAAGATAGTAATCACCCTAAGGCGAAAACAAACGTCAACGGCTGCATTTACCGCCCTTGGCCTCAAGCGGCGGCCGGCGCGGGGCCCGCCCTTTACATGCCGGCGGCCGGCGTTAGTATTGTTGGGAATGATGTTATGCCCGCCAGAGATGATCGTTGTCGGAGATCCATATGCTTTATCCCCTCAAAGTTTTTTTGGCCCTTACCCTGGGACTCGCCGTGCCGCACGACCCTGCGCAAAGTGCCGATCTAACCCCCTACCGCTGGCAGCAGCGCCTGCTGCTGGCCTTTGCGGCGCATCCCTCTGATTCGGATTTCAGGGTTTTCGCCGACCGTTTGTCGGCTCGGCGTGATGCGGTGCAGGATCGTGACATCGTGGTGGGAAGGATTTTCGCCCAGGGCCCGTCACAATTGGGCGCGCGGCCGCTGTCGTCCGAAGAGGCCCAATCCTTGCGGCACCGCTTCGCGATACGGTCCCAAAAATTTACCGTGGTCCTGATCGGCAAGGACGGCGGCGTCAAAATGGTGCGCGAAGGCCGGGTGGAGCTCGAGGCGATCTTCGCCCGGATCGACGCGATGCCCATGCGGCGGCAAGAGATGCGGGCCAGGCCAAGCTCGCCTTAGCAGGTATTGGGAAAATGCGTTAGTTACGCCGCCGGCCCGTCACATCACGATGAAGGTCTGCAGAACGGGGGGGCATCTTATTTTTCATCAACCCACAGGAGAAACCCATGGAACTCAAAGGCCGCAAGATCATGATCTTCGTTGAAAAGTCATACAACGACCGCGAATTCTGGTACCCTTACTACCGCCTCCAGGAAGCCGGGGCCCAGGTTCTGATCGTGGCGCCGGAGTCCGGCGTGACCTATACCGGGGCCGCAGGCATCCCGGTGGAATCCGAGGCCGCCGCCGAAGATCTCAATCCGACCGAATTCGACGGTCTGGTGATTCCCGGCGGCTATGCACCCGATCACATGCGCCGTCATCCCGCGATGGTTAAACTGGTCCGGGAGATGGCTGCGGCGGGCAAAGTGGTGGCCGCCATCTGCCACGCCGGTTGGATGCTGGTCTCGGCCGATGTTCTCCGGGGTAAAACCGCCACGGCCTTTTTTGCCATCAAGGACGATATGGTCAATGCCGGGGTAAAGTGGGTCGATCAGGCGGTGGCCGTGGACGGCAACCTGATCACCAGCCGCCAGCCCGGCGATCTTCCGGCGTTCTTGAAAGCCATCATCCAGGCCTTCGAATCCTGAACCGATCGGCCGTCATGGTTTTACGATCAACACCGGGCGGGCGCCTTGCATGCGTGCTTAGGATCCCTCCCGGCGCCGCAGCTCGATGCGCCGGACTTTTCCGGTGGTGGTCATGGGCAGGGCCTCGATAAACTCGATTTCGCGCGGATACTCGAAGGCCGCTAGGCGGGATTTAACGGCGGCCTGGATGTCGGCTTTCAATTGCTGGGTGGGTGCGTGCCCCGCAGCCAGGACGATAAAGGCCTTGACGATGTTCCCCCGCAGCGCGTCCGGTTTGCCGATCACGGCGGCCTGGAGAACGGCCGGGTGTTTGAGGAGGCAATTTTCGATCTCGCCCGGGCCGATGCGGTAGCCGGCACTGGAGATGACATCGTCCCTGCGGCCGACAAACCACAGATAACCGTCCGCGTCGCGGTAGCCCACGTCACCGGTGCAAAACCACTCTCCGATAATCTTGTCGCGCATCGCCTCGGGCTTCTGCCAGTATCCCAGAAACATGACCGGATCGCCTACCCGGGCGGCCAGTTCACCGGTTTCGCCATCCGGCAGGATGCGGCCTTGCGGGTCGATCACATCCACCGTGTGCCCGGGATAGGGCTTTCCCATGGCGCCCGGGCGCACTTCCATGATCGCCGCACAGTTGCCCACCAGGTAGTTGAACTCGGTCTGGCCCCACATTTCGTTGATGGTGAGCCCCAAGGCCTCGCGCCCCCAGTGGATCAATTCCGCCCCCACCTGTTCGCCCGCGGACATCACCGAGCGCAGCTTGACGCCGTATTTTTCCTGGATACCATGCAACGGGCGCATCATCTTCAAAGCCGTGGGCGGAATGAAGGCATTGCGCACCCTATAACGGCCCATGAGATCGCATGCTTTTTCGGGATCGAATTTACCGCCTTCGTAGGCCAGCACCGGTTTGGCATAGTACCAGGCCGGCAGCAGGGCGTCCCACAACCCGCCGGTCCAGGCCCAGTCGGCCGGCGTCCAGAAAAGATCACCCGATTGGGGGAAGAAGTCGTGAGACAATTCGAATCCGGTCAGATTGCCCAGGATCGCACGGTGGGCCACCAGGGCGCCCTTGGGTGGGCCGGTGGTGCCGGAGGTGTAGATTAGAAGCGCGGGATCGTCCGCCCGGGTGCGGATGCCCGGAGGCCGGTCTGAGCCCCTTTCAAGCACCTGCCAGAATTCCATTTGCGGATCGCCGCAGCGCACCCCAATAACCTGTTTGAGTTCGGGAAGTTCGGGCTGCAGTTCCTGGATGGCGTCCAACTGCGCGGCATCGGTGATGACGACGGCGGCACCGCTGTCCTCAAGCCGGTAGGACAATGCATCGGGACCGAAAAGAATCGACAGGGGCAGAGCGATGGCGCCGATCTTATAGCAGGCCAGATGGGCCAGGGCGGTCTCCACGCGCTGCGAGAGAATGATGGCCACGCGATCCTGCGATTTCACGCCCAGGCCCGTCAACGCATTGGCCAGGCGGTTGGACAGCGCTTTGATCTGACCAAAGGTGTACACGGCCTTGTCCCTGGACTGGTTTTCACAGAAAAGGGCCGGCCGGTCGTTGTGATCAGTGTGTCGATCGCAGACCTCCTCGGCGATATTGAGCACTTCCGGGATTTGCCATTGGAAAGTTTGCCGCAGTCGCTCGAAATCGGTGACGCTGTCGTCGATGAGGCGCATAATGGGTTCCCCTGTGAGAGGTTAAGTTTAAACACGGTGTTTTCTTGAAAACGCCCAGGAAGGCCTTTAAATATCAGGCGGCGGGTCTAATCCTCAGGGTTCTCAATAACGATATCAACGGCACCGGCCGGGCAAATCGTATAGCAATCGCCGCATACATCACACTTGGCGGGGTCGATAACATACGCCTCGTCTTTTTGGTAAATGGCTTTGAATGAGCAGTTTTCCTGGCATTCTCCACAGGCCGTGCAGTCTTCGTTGATGCGCATGCCCCTTTCCGGAATTGGCTGGCCGCCAAAGCTGAAGCCGGTGCGCAGCAGTTTATGCGGGCGCTGCTCCATTTCGAAGTCGAAATCATACACCTCCCCCCAGGCACGATACAGGCAAAAGGTGGTCATGGCGGGGTATTTTTGAATGTCCTTGACACCGAGCATAAACATTTCTTCGGTGGTGGCTTTTTTCTGGAGGGTTTCGAAGGGGATTTCCCTGATCTCCCCGGTGGCGCGGATGGTGTAGCCCGGGGCGAAATAGGGCATGCCCTCGTTGTCGTGGCTCACGGAGGTTTGGGGAAACATGCCGCAGATGGAAACCCTCCCGTTCTGTTTGAGCTGGGCATAAAAGGGCTTGGTGATCATGGTGCGGAAATACAAGCCTTCATGGTCGTAGGCAAACAGGTGCGCAATACGCGTCTGGGGGTAGCCGTGGTCAATGGTCGCAAAGGTAAGGCAGCCGATTTGATCGAACTTGGCATAAATTTCTGCAATCTTCATAACGCCGTGCTCCTTTGAGTTCACAATGGGATATACTCTACGCGCATCAAACCCGGGGAGGGAAAAGACCATGCGGTTTCCGTCCCGGTTTTAGGCCCGCCACCCGATCAGTACAATTAGCCCTCTCCGGCCGGATGCGGGTTAGCGCTTAGGAGTTTGTCAACCGTCTCCAGCAGCAGGGGTTGCGCAAGGATATTGGCCTCGACGCTGGAATGCGACCATTTATCACGATACAGAAAGATGCCCTTGTCGTCGAAAAATCGACATATTTCACCCGGACAAAATAAGTCAAAAAGATCTAACACCGCGAAGTTGGAAAATTTTTGCTGTAATTCCAGCAGGGTTTCATGAAAAAGGCGACGACGCCTCAGGCTTTCCTCCCTTGTATAGTACTTGCATGGTGGATCGTTTTGAAAATGCCACCACTGAGGCATGGCCGTGTCAGGGGTACAGCCGGATTCGCGCATAAAGGGATTTCCGCTTTGATAAATGACCCCAATACCGCGTTGGGCCATTTCCTGTATAATGCGCTCAAGTCCTTTGCGGAGAACCCTTATTTTTTGTTTCGATCGCTGGGTGTGTTTCGGCGGTGAAAACCCCGCGCCGTCATTTACCATCAATAGCACATCACCAGGTTGTAGCTGGTCGATCAGAGAAGGTATCACCGAAGTCCAGTAATAGTTATTGGCTTTATCAAAGATGCCTTGATTCTTGATTTCGGGTACCTCTGACGCTCCCCACGAAGATGTAACGGTGACCGAACCGCGTTTCGCATGAACCAGAATGAGGTACATATCGATTTCCGCGGCACTGA
>JAAUYK010158619.1_pt1 | contig 10447 bp, 5 predicted proteins | sample 7278021 | NCBI WGS metagenome assembly JAAUYK01 (sample SAMN14350223, study PRJNA611818) | marine sediment metagenome | isolation source: surface marine sediment (1.8m) | place: French Polynesia: Moorea | collected 2018-08
AAGCTCGGCGTCGCGCTGAACAAGATGGTCCAGGAGGATCCGTCGTTCCAGGTTGCAACCGACGAGGACTCGGGCGAGACGCTCATCAAGGGCATGGGCGAGCTGCACCTCGACATCAAGGTCGACATCCTGCGCCGCACGCACAGCGTGGAGGTCGAGGTCGGCGAGCCGCAGGTGGCTTACCGCGAGACGATCACGCAGCTGATCGAAGACTCGTACACCCACAAAAAGCAGTCGGGTGGTTCCGGTCAGTACGGCAAGATCGACTACCGCATCGAGCCGGCTGAGACCAACGAAGGCTACGTGTTCGAGTCGCTCGTCACGGGCGGCAACGTGCCGCGCGAGTACTGGGGCGCCATCGAGAAAGCGTTCATGGTCAGCATGGACGAAGGCACTCTGGCTGGCTTCCCGCTGCTGGACGTCAAGTTCACACTGCTTGACGGTGGTTTCCACGCGGTCGACTCGTCCGCGCTGGCGTTCGAAATCGCGACCAAGGCGGCCTACCGCCAGTCGGTGCCGAAGGCCGGACCGCAGCTACTGGAGCCGATCATGAAGGTCGACGTGTTCTCACCCGAGGACAATGTCGGTGACGTCATCGGCGACCTCAATCGCCGCCGTGGCATGATCAAGGCCCAGGAAGTGGGTGTTACGGGCGTCCGTGTTAAAGCAGACGCGCCGCTGGCCGAGATGTTCGGTTACATCGGTCACCTGCGTACGCTGACCTCGGGTCGCGGCCAGTTCTCGATGGAGTTCTCGCACTACGCGCCCTGCCCGGCCAACGTTGCCGAGGAAGTTATTGAGGCAGCGAAAGAGCGCAAAGCGAATAAATAAAGCCGCGTAGCGACCGAAGAGCAAAGGCCAGCGCCGTCAGGCGCTGGCCTTTTTCTTTTGCTGCCCTATCGCATCGACGCTGAAAAGCACGACGGCTGCCCAGATGCACGCGAAGCAGACGATACGCGGCAACGTCAGCTCCTCGCCGTAGTAGACTCCGGTTGCGAACTGCATCGATGGCGCCAGGAACTGCATGAACCCGACCGTGGAAAGGTCGAGCCTGCGCGCTGCGACAGCGAACATCACGAGGGGCACGACCGTAATGGGTCCCGCCGCGAGCAGCAGCGCCAGCAGGCCCGGGCTCGCCGAACTGAATGCCGCGTCACCGCTGGCCGTCAAGGACCCGAGCCAGATAATTGCGACCGGCATCAGGATCAGCGTCTCAACAAACAAGCCCGGAGTCGCGCCGATGACGACACGTTTGCGAATCACCCCGTAAAACGCGAAGGACAGGCCCAGCGCCAGCGCTATCCAGGGAAACTCACCGCCGCTGAAAGTCAGCACCAGAACGCCGATCGTCGCAAGCACAACTGCCCCGGTCTGTAACCTGCCAAGTCGTTCGCCAAAAAGAACGACGCCGGCGAGCACGAATATCAGCGGATTGATGTAATAGCCGAGGCTCGCCTGGAAAATGCGGTCAGTCTGCACAGCCACTATGTAGATGAACCAGTTGACGGCAATCAGGAAGGCGGACGCCGCGAGCCAGGCCAACATCTGGCGGTGCGTCAGCGCCCGCAGTACCTCGGGCCACTGTTTGCGCATCAGGATTATCAATGCGCCGAACGGAACGGCCCAGATTATTCGGTGCAGCAGCACTTCGATGGCTGGCACCATCTCCACCGCCTTGAAATAGACAGGCAGCACACCCCACGCCGTGTAAGCGATGAGGCCCGCAATGACGCCATCGCGCGTGCTGTGTTCTGACCGAGGTGGCGAGGTCAAACCCGTTCGGATTCCGAGCCAGGCGAGCGTCCCATCAGGTAGTTTCTGCTTCGCCGTCCCCAGGCAAAGGAATCCAGCTGCAGCATGTACAACGACGGAATCAGGAACAGCGTAATCACCGTTGCGAAAAGAATGCCGAAACTCAGCGAAATCGCCATCGGAATAACGTACTGCGCCTGGACGCTCCGCTCGAGCATGATCGGCATCAGGCCGGCTGCTGTTGTAAATGAGGTCAGGATAATGGCGCGGAATCGTTTTGTGCCGGAATCGATGACCGCCTGTTTCACAGGCACTCCGGCCTGCCGCGCCTTGTTGATGAAGTCCACCATGATCAGGCTGTCATTGACGACGACGCCTGCCAGGGCAATCAGACCGAATAGCGAGAACATGCTAATAGCCTCGCCCATGACGATATGGCCTATGACAGCGCCAATGAGACCGAACGGTATTACCGACATGATAATGAGCGGCTGTGCGTAGGAGTGAAGCGGGATCGCGATCAGCGCGTAAATCAGGAACAGCGCCGCGACCGAAGCAACGGTCAGGTTGCGTACCAGGTCCAGCTCTTCCTGGCTGGCTCCCTCGAGCCCATAGCTAACCCCGGAATGGCGCGACAGCAGACCGGGGATAAACTCCTCACCAATCTCTTCAATGACCTCGGCTGGTTCGACGAGGTCCGGATCGATATCCGCGGAGACTGTCACCGTCCGCGACCGGTTTTGGCGAGTGATTCGCGAGTAGCTCAGACCGAAAGAAACTTCCGCCACCGCAGCAAAAGGCACTTCGGCACCATCGGGGGTGCGAATTCGCATGTTCTCGAGGTCGGCCAGCGATCGCCTGTCCTCCTGCGGGTAGCGCACCATTACGCGCAGTTCATCCTTGCCACGCTGTATGCGTTGCGCCTCCTCACCATAAAACGCCTGGCGGACCTGCCTGCCCAACGAGGCCTGAGTCAGACCGAGCGCCTCGGCCTCAGGTTTGATTCTCAGCTTGAGTTCAGGGCTGCCGCTGCGTGACGAGTTGCGGATATCGAAGACCCCTTCGTAGGTTGCCAGGTGATCCTCAAGGTCAAGGGCGGCTGCCTCCAGTGCCTCGTAGTTGTCGCCGCTAAGACGGAAGCTCAGGGGCGCGCCACCACCAAATCCCTCCGCAGCTGTGAAGTCCAGCTCCCTGACACCGGGGATCTCCCCGACACGTTCCCGCCACATGTCGGTGATATCGTCGCCGTTGTAACGACGATCCTCGACCATGGGCATTTCGACAAATGCCTGTGCACCTGTGTCGCCGGACGTGAAGATCACAATATGGTTGATTAACGGTTCAACGTCGGGGTTCGCCTCGATGTACTCAGCATTGAGATCGAGTATGGCCGATTCCACGATATCGATCGCCGCATCTCGCACCTCCGGTGACGTGCCCGCCTCCATCTCGAGGTCCATCTGGATGAAATCTCCGGGAACTTCCGGGATCAGGACTGTGCGAACGATACCGCTTTGCATTACGCCGCTGGTCAGGATCAGTACGCCGATAAACAGCGCCACGGTGACGCCGCGGTTGTCGAGCGCGCGCTCCAGCCACGGGCGGTACACGTTATAGATCAGCCGATGCAGCCCGTGCTGTACGCGTCGCTGGATCTTCTGGAAGAACCGCGGGACACGCTCCAGCAATCCAATTCGACGTTGCGGATGAAAGAGATCCTCTTCATCGATCGGCTTGATGTTCGCATGGACAAGGTGGGCCGGGAGGATCAGCTTGGACTCGATCAGGGAAAAAACCAGGCACAGGATTACGACGACGGACATCGCCTCGAAGAACGGGCCAAAAATGCCACCGACGAACAGCATCGGCGCGAATGCCGCCATGGTTGTCAGCACGCCGAAAGTTGCCGGAACTGCGACTTTTCGCGCTCCCTTTACGACGTTGTCGATCGTATGCCCGTCGGCTCGAATCTGAGTATAGATACTCTCGCCGATGATGATCGCATCATCGACGACAATGCCAAGCACGACAATGAACCCGAACAAACTGATCATATTAATCGTGACCGGCCACGGTCCATAAGGCATCAGCCACAGGGCGCCGAGAAAGCAGATCGGAATTCCGATGATGACCCATCCGGCAACTTTCATCCGCAGGAACAGCGAAAGCACAAGAAACACGAGAACGGCGCCCATCGCCATGTTCTCGATCATCAGCTCCAGCCGTCCCTTGAGGTAATGCGAGCGATCGATCCAGAGGTCCATCTCGACCCCGGCTGGCAGTTCCCCGGCTTTCTTCTCGGCATACGCCTTCACGGCGGCGGCCGTCTGTAATTCGTTCTGTTGCCCCTGCGCGGCCACGTTTAGCGTTGCATCCCGACCGCCGTCGAATCGGCCGAACCCGGCGTCCTCGACAAAGCCGTCCTCGATCGTGGCGATATCGCCAAGGGTCAGGCGCGTACCGTCCGGGTATGTCCTGAGCACGAGTTCGGCATAGTCAACACCGGTATACACCTGCCCTTCGGTGCGCAGGCGTATGTCGCCGCCGCTCGTTCGTATCGAGCCGCCGGGCAGGTCCACTGAAGAGTCGCGGATCGCCTGCGATATCTCCGACATTGTGAGACCGTACTGCCGAAGAACGTGTTCCGACACTTCGATGCTGATTTCGTAGGGAGTGTCGCCGAAGTAAACGACCTGGCTGACCTCGGGCAGCGCCAGCAATTCGTCGCGGACTTCATGAGCCAGCGATTTGCGCGTGTAATCGTCCAGGTTGCCATGCAGGGTGACGAAGATGACCGGAATCTGCGGCTCGATCTTGAAAATGACCGGCTTTTCGGTCAGCGCCGGAAACGTGGAGATGGCATCGACGCGGGTCTTGACCTCTTGCAGGACTTCATTGATGTCGAAGTCCCTCGACACCTCCGCCGTAACGCGGCCGATGCCCTCGGAGGCAGTCGAGTTAATCTCGGTGATGCCCTGAATGTCCTGGATCGCCTCCTCGATCTTGATGACGACGCCTTCTTCCACCTCCTGCGGGGCCGCGCCCAGGTACGGCACTTGCACCCGGACAAGATTTAGCTCGAAGTCAGGCGTAGTCTGCTTGCGAATCGTTAATGCGGATACAATGCCGGCGACGATGATCAGGCCCATCAGAAGATTGGCCGCAACGTGATTGCTTGCAAACCACGCGATCAGCCCTCTCTCGCTCGTTTCGGTTCGGCGCCTCATTGCGTCGCCTCGTCAACCTCCATCGCCAGCTGGTCGCTGGCATCCTCTTCCTGTCCATCCTCATCAGGCCGGTCGGTCGAACGCACAGTCATGCCATTGATCGGGGCTTCCAGAGTCGTCACAGAAATTCGTTCGCCCACCGCGGCGCCGCTGCTCACGTAGGCGAAGTCGGCATCCGTCCGCAGAATCTCGACGCGTCGCAGTTCGATCGTGTTCTCGTCGGTGAGGAATACCACTTCGTCCGAGCCTCGAAGCGCGGACCGCGGGACTCTTATCGTGTCGACCGGGCTCTGCCCCTCGATCTCCGCCGCGACAAATGTACCCATGGGCAATGGCGCGCCCTCGCCGTGCAAGCGGTATGGGTCGTCGATCCGGGCAACGGCATAGGTCACGCGGCTGCGTTCATCAACGACGCCTTCGGATCGGACGATTCGAGCGTCCCACCTGGCCGGCTGGCCGCGCTGTATCGCCGACAAAGTCACTGCCTGCCCGCCTTCGGCATAGGATTCTGCCAGCGCCCTCGCACCTGGCAGTGTCACGAAGGCGAGATCCTGATCAGTCAGCGGCAGGCGAACTTCGGCAACGTCAGTGGCGAAAGTCACCCCAAGAGTCGTTCCCGGATTGACGAACTGACCCAGATCGGCATTCTTGCTCCGAACTATCCCGGCATACGGCAACCGAATATACGTGCGCTCGAGATTGCGATTTGCGCGCACCAGCTCGGCCTTGGCGGACGCCAGCGCAGCGGCTGCCGATGCGTGCTCAGCCTCGGCGCGATAACCCTGGCTGAGCAGCTTCTCGGCCCCGTCGAACTCGATCTGGCGCTGGCGGACCAGTGCTTTGGCCTGGTCAACCGCCACCGTGTAGTTCGTCGGATCAATGCGCATCAGGACTTCGCCCTCACCGAATACTCCACCGGCCACGAATTTGGGCGAAATCTCGACGATAGCCCCGGAAACCTCTGAACTCAGCACCGTCTCGGTCCTTGGGCGCACCGTGCCCTGGCTGCGTACCGTGAACGCTGCGGGCGCCAGTTCGAGCTCAAGAACATCGACCAGCGGCGGGAGCTTCACTTCGTCTTTTTTGGGTGGCTCGGGCTTAAGGGTCGACAGGAATCCGGCTCCGAACATCGGCACGATGATCAGGGCGGCAATCACTGCCCGGCGGCGAAATGCGGGTTTCATGTGGCTATTTTCGTATTCTTCGGCGAAGCCGCCGTATTCTCACGGTTTTCGAGCGGAATTTCACCTAGTTGTTCCGCTGCGCCCAGCTCCGTATTTCCTGGCCGGACGTGCATTTTTTGTGACCTAACTCCATGAAATTGGGGTCTTTAGGCCCCAAACTGCCGTCTGAGCCGCGTGTTATGTGTAGTTGGCATATGTACGAAACCCAATTTGGTCTTACAAAACGACCCTTCCGGGCCCTGGCAGCCGGCAGCGATGTGTTCGTTGGTCCGCAGACAGCGGGAGCCATGGCCGGCCTGAAGAAGGCCCTGGCCACACCGGATGCGATCGTCAGCGTGCACGGCCCTGTCGGCGTCGGCAAGACCACTATCGTGCGCCGCGCGCTCGAGGCCATCGGCGCAAAACAGGTCATCGTCTCGGTTGGACGCATGCAGTTGGGTCATGACGAAGTGCTCGAGCTGCTGCTCGAGGAGCTGGGGGTCGAGATGCCGTCGGGAACTGTGCAGCGGTTTTCGACATTCCGTCGCTTGCTGCTCAAGCACGCCGAGGAAGGCACACGGGTATTCATCGTCGTCGAGGACGCCAGGCGCATTGGCGCTGACGCACTGTCGGAACTCGAAGCGCTGACCGCCTCTGACGCCGGGGTCTCCGAGGGCGCCAACATCGTCCTGATGGGCGACGCCGGAATCGACACCTTGCTGAAGTCTCCGCAGCTTGCCCGCGTGCGGCAGCGACTGCGGCTGCGGCAGGAAATCAAACCGCTGGGTGCCAGCGAACTGCTCGGTTACTTCAAGCACTGCTTCCGCCTGGCCGGCAACGAATTCGACGCGGTCTTCGAGGACGGTTCCGCCGAGGTCCTGCATCGTCTGAGCGACGGCATTCCCCGGGTTGCCAATAACCTGGTCGAGTCGTCACTGATTTCCGCCGTGGAGAACAAACTGGATCGCGTCAACGTGGCGCAGATCAAACTGGTTGCCAACGAGGAATACGGCCTGAGCATTAATGGCGGGCCGGCCCCTGAGGCACCGTCGCAGGTCGCCGAACCTGTCGTGCCTGAGCCAAAGGCCGAGCCGGCGCCGCAACCCGACGTTGCGCTCGAGCCGCAACCGGAGCCCACACCAGAGCCTGTGCCCGAGCCGAAGTCCGAGCCAGTCATCGATATTCCGGCGCCTCCGGCACAGGATGCGGACGACGACATTCCGGAGCTCATCCAGGACACGCTTCCCGACCTCGAGGTGCTCGCACCGAGCCTCGCGGAAGCCGCGGCACCCGAACCCGCGCCGCAACCCGACCCCGCACCGGGTCTCGAAGCGGCACAGGTCGAGGCTCCCAAGGAAGCCGTACCGGAATGGGAGCGAGACCCAACGGTGGCACAGCTGCGCCCTGACCTCGATGCGCTCGAACACGCCATGGCAGTCGCGCAAGGGCTGGAGGCCGAGAAGGAGGCTGCAACCGCCGCAGCGTCCGAGAATGACGAGCCCGTCCCCGAAATTACGCTCGATCGCGAGATCCAGGCAAAGGTCGACAAGGCAACTGAAATTCTGAAAGAAGAGGAAGCGCGACGCATCGAGAGGGAGGCGAAGGAGAGAGAGGAATCGGGCATCGACGATCGCCCGACGTCCGAGATCCTGGCCGAAGCACGCGCGAAAAAAGTGGAACAGGCCGTAAAGCCGGACAATTCAGTCGAGGCGCAGTTTGAAGGTGCGAGCTTCATGCCGCCACCGCAAGACGCGGCTCCGCCGGCAGAGGCTTCGGTCGAGGAGTTGCAGGCGTCGACCGATACCATGACGGACCTGCCGATTCTGAAGGACATTACCTCACCACCCTTCGAGCAGGCGGAAGCAACCAAACCGGAACCGCCGCAGGAGATACCGGAGCTCAAAGTTGAACCCGAGCCCGAGCCCGTGACCGCGCCCGAGCCGCCGGTCCAGGCCACGCCCGAACCCGATCCTGCGCCGGCACCCGAATTGCAAGCTGAGCCAAAACCTGCGCCGGCCCCCGAATTGCCAGTCGAGCCCGAACCCGCTCCGGTCCCCGAATTGCAGGTTGAGCCCGAGCCCGCACCGGCCCCCGAATTGCAGATCGAGCCCGAGCCTGCCCCGGCGCCCGAGCCGCCGGTCAAGCCGGAATCCGCTCCGCTGCCCGAATTGCAGCTCGAGGAACTGGAGCTCGAGGACTTGCAGCTCGACGACGACTCCGCGCCCGAGCCGGTTCTTGAGGCGGAACCAGCGCCGGAACCCGAGCCGGAGCCCGAGCCAGAGCCGGTGTCGGAGCCCGAGCCGGAGCCAGAACCCGAGCCCGACCCAGTACAGTTGGAGGAGGCCCGCAAGGCCGACGCAGAACTTGAGCAGATTGCCGCTAACCTCGCGCGAGCAAAGACCATCGACGACTGCGACGACAAGATGGCTGAGACGTTGTTCGGCGAGGAATTCAGCATGATGGCTGCCCAGGTGGCCGCGAATGCGCCCCCTGAACTCAGCGCCAACGATGATGAAAGTGATGAAATCGGCGACGTTGAGGACGTTTCCCTGGCGCCAGAGATTGAAGACGTTGCCGTAGCTCCGGCCGTTGAGGACATCGCCGTAGCCGCTGCTGTGCCGGAAGCTCCGGACTTCAACGGTGCCGACACGATCAGTGTCGAACTCGAGACAAAGCCCAACGGCATGACGGCCCACATGGATACATCGGCATCGCAACGTCTCGCCACGTTGAGGGCGCTGAACGAGGGGCTGCCGGACGCCGGGGCAGAGCGGGCAGCCACCCCTCCTCCACCTGAGCCATCGAGCCCTGAAGAGCCGCCGCAGTCCATTGAGGACCAGATCAATACCTCGATGACGCAGACGCTAAAAGCGCTGAACGTACGCCAGCCGATAGATGACCTTCACGACGACGACGACGAAGACGATTCCAAGAAGGGCTTCTTTAGCCGTTTTAAGCGCTCCTGATCGCTAGATTGTCGCCAGAGCAGCCGCTACGGCTGCTGTAACAGCCTGTGTGAAATACGAATAGCCACCGCTTTCGGCGGGGGCTAGCCTGACTATTGCAGGGGTAACACAGACAAACGCGGCAGGAAGATGAACGATCTCAGCAATTTCTTGTTGCCAAATGAGCCAACGTGCGTTGTCGCCTGCTCATCGGCGCGAGCACGATTCTGGCGCTCGACCTCACGATTCGGAGCATGGAAGTCGCTTGCTGAAATGCAGGACGAGTCGGCGTCTCAACCTGAAGCCGAATATGCCAGCGACAGGCCGGGGCGAACTTTCGATATCGTGGGCAAAGGGCGGCATGCCAAGTCGCCCGCTGAATCGGGACAGGATCACCAGACCCTCGTTTTCGCGCGGCAGGTCGCTGATTACCTCAACACGGCGATCGCCGAGGGCCGGGTCAACAAGCTCGTCATTTTTGCGGCCCCTGATTTTCTCGGATACCTGCGATCCGAGTTGTCGGATACCGCGTTGAAGTCGATCGCGCTCGCTGAGTCCAGGAATGTCAGCGACCTCGATGAAAAGGAGATCAAGAGCTACTTCGAGTAGACCGTCCGTCGGAGAACGTTATGAGCAATACCATACTTGCCGTCATCGAATTCGAACGCTTCCCGCTGGAGGTTGCTACGCGCGCGGCGCGGTTGGCGCAGCTGTATGACTGCGACCTCGACATCGTGCTAAGTGACCCGACGATCGGCTTCCTGCGCAGGAGCTTTATGATCTCTGTGGACTCGCAGCAAATCTCGGAAACCGTGCAGCAGGCCCAGGCGGAAGGACTGCAGCGCATCGTGGAGGCGCTGGCCGAGTTTAACGTCAAGATTACGACAACCGTGATCCAGGACAGACCTGCAAGCGATGCGATCGTCGCCAGAGCCCTTGAACTGGAGCCCCTGTTCGTCGTCAAGGGAACGGCCTATCACAGCCCTGCGGAACGAGCCGTGTTCACGTTTAACGACTGGCAGCTGATTCGCAAGCTCGAGTTTCCGCTCTGGCTCGTCAAGGTGCACGAGTGGAAGGACAAGCCCGTCGTGGTAGCCGCTGTCGACCCGATTCATCCGGACGACGAAGAAGGCCGACTGGCCCAGGCGATCGTCGATATGGCCAAAGCCGTCTGCGGCAAGATGGACGGCCAGTTACAGCTGATTACGGCCTACGACATGCTCGAAGAGGTCAACACGTGGGCGAAGCTGGAATTCAAGCCGCTCAAAGTGCCCATGGAAGAGCTGCAGCAGAAAATGCACGACGAGCACCGCCGCAAACTCGATTCAATGGCGGCCGCGAGTTCAATCGACCCCGAGGC
>JAAUYK010178863.1_pt1 | contig 10445 bp, 8 predicted proteins | sample 7278021 | NCBI WGS metagenome assembly JAAUYK01 (sample SAMN14350223, study PRJNA611818) | marine sediment metagenome | isolation source: surface marine sediment (1.8m) | place: French Polynesia: Moorea | collected 2018-08
ACTCGGCAAAGTCTGCTTTTTAGAGGCTTGCGATGCTTTGGTGGTAGCTCTGGCCTGAGATGGACTCTGTATTCTGGTCGAAGCTTTTTGGGGCGCCGAAGATTTCTTTTCCAGCGCCGTTAATGATTTTTGGAACTTATCCAGTTCCCGGGCAAAGAAATCCATACGGCGGGTAACCGATGTTTCCAGTTGGTCAAACTTGTCCAGTGACAGACCAAACGCCTGATTTCTTTTTGAAATGCGATCTACCCGACCATTTAAATCTTCAATTGACGCCAAGCGCTTTTCAAGCGCCGCAAGTTTGGATTCCAGCATCTCAAATTGCTTGGCTGAATCCGTTTCACCGGAACCCGAGAAAAACAGGGCTAGACCAACAATACTGACAAACAGCGCCGCACCCAACAAAATATATGGCATTTCGGCCCGTTTAAACAATGAGCGCTTGGCATTTTTGCCACGGGATGAAAGATCGACACGAAGATCAGGGTCATTCAAATTATTTTCTTCTTGGACTTCCATGACCTTGCTGGATTCATATGCATCTTTCCATTCCATTTTGGTAGCCTCTCAATTTGATCGAATCGTTAATGTTTGCGTTTGATAAGAAGTATTTTTTAAAATTAAGAATTTTCATTTTGCGGTTTAAATGCGTGCCAACAATTAGGTCTTAATCATATTTGAATTTCAATTCAAGCATTTTCAAAGACATCTATTTTAAAATGCAGTTTTGCTTTGTTCGCCTGATAATCTTCAAGCATATTTAATAAAATCAAAAAAAGTACCTTGCTTAGTTCTCGACCGCTGTTGGTTGGGCGACGGTTAATACACTGTTTACAAATCCATCAAAAAGTTGCCAAACCTTTTGTCGGATGGCATCTGCCTCCATAAATACTTCATGACGGGCGTTGGGGATCTTCTTACAGCGGCATGCCGGTAAACGCTGACATAGCCGCAGCATGGCCGTGTTGGAAACGACCCGATCGTCACCGGCTTGAATCATCAATATAGGTGTAGGAATAGCCTCCGCATAACCGAGTTGCGCCAATCGATCAATGGATCGGAAGGACGCCGCCAACCAGCCGAAGGTCACCCCACCCAATGCCAATTCACGATTAGACCGTATGGCGATGCTATCAATCTGAAAACGCACAGGATCAGACGTATATTTGTTTTTGGCAAATACGCGTCGATCGGACCGGTAGTCACGGGACAAAGTAGCATAACTACTAACAAAGCCGAATTTTGCGGCCAGACGTGACAGGCGGCGTGCAAACCACTCCATCGGTGGCGTCAACCGAATATTCACCATCGGTGTGGTCAGAATGGCGGCATGAAACATGTCTGGATGGCGATGCAAATATCGCAGTGCAATGTGTCCGCCCATGGAATGACCGATGATTAATTTCGGCAGCACTTCTCGTGGCATCACAACTTTTTGGACAAATTGATGCAAATCGTTGAGATAACTGGCGTAATCATCGACGAAGCCTTTGTGGCGATTGCGCAGCATTCGCCCGGAGAGGCCCTGGCCGCGCCAATCCATGCTGACGACATCAAAGCCCCGGGTATTCAAATCATTAATGGTTTCAAAGTATTTTTCTAAAAATTCCTTGCGGCCACCCAGCAGAACAACCATGGCTCTGGCAGAGGCCTTGCGGGTTGGCCAGATGCCGTAACGAATTGAAAGCCCATCATGGGCCGCAAAGTAACTAATTTTTGTAGCTGTCATGGCAGTATAATGCTCGATCGCAGGTGAGACCGCAGCGCATTTAGATCATGTTCGTGCAGCCGTCTTCGTCTTTAAGCTGGGACCGCTTGACGGTTATGTTGATGCCATTCATCCACATATTTTTTTACGGTTCGTCGATCCAAACGCAATCGTCGGGCAACGGCTTCGTAGGTGCGATACTTGGCATACAGGGACGCGCAATAGCCTGTAATGAGCTGCTGGGCATCGATGCTGCCGTTTCGTAATCCATCTGCCAAGTGTTCGACCAAATCTGTTGCAGATTCAGCGACATCGCCGCTGTAGTGCTGATTCAGCAATATGCGCCGGACGCACTGTTCCAACTCACGCACATTGCCCGGCCACGGATAGTCGATGCCCAGTTCTTTATAAATAACAGCTTTGATCTTCAGAACCATCTTCGGTACAGCTTTGCCAAGCATTCGCGTAATGAATAAGTTCAATAAATCTTCTAATTCGCGTGGATCCTCCGCAATACGCTGCCGCAATGGTGGCACCGTAATCATATCCGAACAAAGTCGGTAGTAAAAATCGTCGCGCATTTGCCCGCTACGGCGCAAATCTTCAATGGAACGATTGGTAGCCGCAATGACGCGACCGTTAAAGCGATGTTTGGCGTGACTGCCAACCGGGCTGAATATCCGGTCTTGTAAGACTTGTAATAATTTGATTTGGACCGGTAATGCGACTTCTCCAATTTCATCCAGAAAAATGGCGCCATTGGGATGACAGCGGTCAAAAACACCCTCATAATCATCAATCGCCCCGGTAAACGCCCCTTTCGTGTGGCCGAATAATTCCGATTCAATCAAATTCTCAGAAAACTGGGATAGATTGAGCGATACAAACGCGCGGGTAAAACTCTCTTCAAAGCATCCCTGCTTGGCATTATAGGGGATAAATCCGGATCGACCGATGGCCATGGCAGCGGTGCCTTTACCGGTGCCGGTCTCACCGAGCAACAGTGTCGAAAAATCTTCCAAGCGGTTCCACAGAAAACGGTTATACATGTCGATATCATGGGTAAACACATTGTTCCACAGTTGGCGGCGCAACTCGCGCATGCAGGGACTGCACCCAATCAGGCTGCGATCAATAAAAAAATAGGCCCGCCGCATCTGAAACACAATCTCAAAATACCGGTGAATTTTGGCAGGTGTAAATCCCCTGCGGCTCAAGAAAGCAAACGCATCTTTAGCAAATGGGACGGGCAGTGACGTATCACCCTTTTCGATTTGTTGCTGAATAAACCGATCAAATCGATCTAAAAATTGGTGGAAAAAATCGAATAAAAAAGCGGTTTCAAGAATGGTTTGATCTGGGTTGTTGTAAAGCGTGATGTCGGCCCGCCCTTGGTCTTCAAATTGGGCGATACGGCGGGAAACCTCCGTAATCGCGGCCTGGATGCGTTGGGAGGTCGGCACGCCTGCATATTCACCGCCGATTTTCAAATCAAGCGCCGCCCGCGTATTACTGAATGGATTGGCAAAAACGGCCTGGTTTACCATCGCAAAGAAATTCCGTTCAGCGCGACTCAAACGACTTTTTTTAGCAGCCAATGATCTCTCCAATTTAAATATTGGCGTTGTGCAAACTATACTGAATCAATCCAATGATAATTCAATCGCTATCTATTGTGCATATAATGTACAGTTAATATACATTTTTTGTATATACATCTATATAGATTATTGTCAAGACCAATCCTTGAAAATCATTTTTTACATATAATTCAGTATATTATAAATAATAAAAACTTATTGGCATGTTTATTGGTTTATTCATGACCGAATCCCTTGGATTCGATTCGATCTAAGCATCAAAATGGTTTTTGATCAAATCTACCGTAAAACGAAAGGAGTCGATCATGAAACGGAAACGCAAATCTGTGAGATTCATCCAAAACCCATTACAAGCCATTGCTATTGCAGCGCTGCTTCTGGGGTTGGCCCTACTTTCCGGCACGGCTCAAGCCGCCGGTCTGTTGATTGCCGATGGTGGATTCGGTGGTGTTCTCGAAATTAAAGAGCATGCTGTACACGTCACGATCAATAACGGTATCGCTGTGACGCGCATTACACAGATTTTTAAGAATACCGAAAATCGGCAGGTTGAGGCGCTCTACACCTTTCCGGTTCCCAAGGGGGCATCCGTATCCAATTTCAGCATGTGGATTAACGGCAAGGAAATGATCGGTGAAGTTCTTGAAAAAAAACGGGCGCGAGAAATCTACAATAGCTATAAGCGTACCCGCCGAGACCCCGGTTTGTTAGAACAAGTGGATTACAAACGGTTTGAGATGCGTATTTTTCCCATTAACGCGGATGCCGAACAAAAGGTTCAGCTGGTTTACTATCAGGAACTGGATATCGATCATGATCGGGCTACGTATGTGTACCCCTTGGCCACCGTAACGCGTCAGGATGTCGACACGCGGGCCACCGGCAAATTCGCCATCAACATGGATATTAGGTCAGCGGTACCGATCACAGAAATGGAAAGTCCCAGCCATCCGGATGGTTTTGTCATCGCCGATCACTCCGGTAATTATAAACAAGCCAGCCTGGAGAATGCGGGTGGCAGCCTGGCAGACGATGTAGTGGTCACCTATGGCCTGTCGCGACCACAAACCGGCATTGACCTGATTACTACCCGTGAGCCGGGCGAAGATGGCTATTTTTATTTAACGCTGACCGCCGGTAAGGAACTGGCTACTTTAGAAAACGGCATGGATTATGTGTTTGTGTTGGATATTTCCGGCAGCATGGCTCACGACGGCAAACTGGCTCTGTCACGTAACTCCGTGGAAGCTTTTGTGGATGCCTTGGGTCCTGAAGACCGTTTTGAGATCATGACCTTTAATGTAAACCCCAATCCACTTTTCGGAGCGCTGCGGCCGGCAAATTCCGCAATTAAAACCCAAGCCCAATCCTTCATGCAGAGTCAACGAGCACGCGGCGGTACGGTATTAGCGCCGGCAATGCAAACCGCTTACAAATATGGCGAAACCGACCGTACCCTGAATGTTGTCATTTTAAGCGACGGAATGACCGAGCAAAAGGAACGACAAACCTTGATGGAACTCATTCAGTCGCGACCGCGCTTTGCCCGCGTATTTTGTATCGGTATTGGCAATGAGGTGAATCGACCCCTGCTCGAGCAGATGGCTACGGATTCCGGCGGTCTGGCAGCTTTCATTTCCCATGGTGACAACTTTAAGCGGCAGGCCCAGGCGTTTCGGCGCAAATTAACACGTCCGGTGGCAACCAATCTCAAAATTGATATCGACGGTGTCCGCGTATTTGATGTGGAACCGGCGGTGCTTCCCAACCTTTATCACGGATCACCGGTTCGCGTGTATGGACGTTATTCCGGCAGCGGTGACGCCAAGTTAACCTTAAACGCTGATATCCAGGGGCAAGCGTACCAACAATCAGCCGCCCTGCGGTTTCCACGCAAAGATCCTGGTAATCCCGAAATAGAACGCATGTGGGCTTGGAAACGAGTGGATCGGCTGCTCAAACAGGCCGATCGCAGTGGGGACCGCACACAGGTTTTGGATCGGGTTATTGCTCTGGGTGAAAAATATTCCATCGTAACGGAATATACGTCATTTCTGGTGTTAGAAAACGACGCCGAATACCAGCGATGGAAAATTGAACGGCGCAATGCCCAACGGATAGACCGTGATCGTCAGGCCCAGGCCGATCGCCAGCGTCAATTGGACATCATTCGAAACAAAGCTGTGTCCGATTTAGGCCCACAGGCTGCGGTGCCACTGCCATCGCGACGAGCGGTTAACAAACCCCCGACCATTAATAAGGTACCGGCCACGCAAACCTCACAACCCACCGTTCGTACCCATCCTCAGAGCCGGCCGCAGAGCTCGGATTTTGATCTGGGAAGTGGACCCGTGGGACCTCTTTTTGTCGGGTGGGCTTATTGGCTAGCACGGCGTAAAAAGAACCGGCAGAATAACCCAAAAACCAATTAGACTATACTGCAACATTGGTGTGCCGATGCGAATGTTGCTTCGGCACACCAATTTACCCATAGAATTGATGAAAGGCCTATGCCCATGGCTGACGAGACAATATCCAATCAGACCATTAATTTGCCAAGGATATATTTAAACTTGAAAAGCAGGTTGAAACATATTTTTCCGTATCGAGAGACATGGGTGCTTTTAGCCTTGGTGGTGGTGTTAAACCTACACCTAGCAAATTTGAATGTTTTTAATCTTCCGATATTGCTCCCGGAAGCTGTTCGGTCTGGTCAATGGTGGCGCTTGGCCACCTACCCTTTTGTTCATTTGTCATGGTACCATTTATTACTGGATGCCGGTGCTTTCTTTTTGCTGTATGCGAACCTGGAAGAGAGACGACTGGGTCGCAGGGCTAGCTACCTGGTTATTTGCAACTTGACCAGTTTGACCTCCGCCTGGATGCTGGCACCAATGATTGCCAGCAGCGGTCTTTGTGGATTGTCCGGAATTGCCCACGGCCTGATGGCCATATCCGGGTTGGAAATGATGTGTTCCCGCCAAATGAAATGGTTCGGTGGTATCTCTTTTGTAGTGATTCTACTAAAAGCTATTTATGAAGCGTTTTCCGGCAAGGTTATGTTTGCATTTATGCACATGGGACTGTGTGGTGAACCGATAGCTGTTTGTCATATGGGGGGTGTCTTGGGCGGGGTGATTGGGTTTGTGATGTTTAATATGGTCGATCGCCGAATTCACATAATGAGAGCAATTTAACGTAAGATTGATACCGCCTAATAAAAGCCGCCAGTTAGATTACTATAGATAACATTTAGATCATAATCATTAGCATCCACGCAGGTAAATGAAAAATTGGAACTGTTATGATGCCAACTGGTAATCAGTGTGCCGTGTGAAATCCTTCTGAAGGATGGTAGCTATGTCAACTGGTCTTCACCCAGCCATCGCAGATTGGTTTTGATGAGATCGGGAATCTCCAGTTCATAAGGACAACGCGCCATGCACTCCCGGCACCCGCTGCAATTTTGAGCCTTGGTAACGGCTTCTTTAACCCATTCGCGTTTCAAAAAAGATGGTCCAAATCGCTTGGCCATATAGCGGAGGCCTAAAATGGTTTGAATCGGAATGTCTTCGCTGCATGGTTGACAGTAATCGCAACGCCGACAAAACAGTTTATCATACTGTCGGCAAATCGCCTTGATTTTCCGTTGCTCGGCGGAACTAAGATCATAACAACCTTGATAGACAGTCCAGTTGGCATCAAACAGATCGATGCTTTCAATTCCGGGAATCGTAACTACACCGGTTTGAGCCAGCACAAATTTCAGCGCCAACTCAGGATTGTCCAACACACCACCGGAAAACGGTTTCATGCCAATAATACCGACGTTGTTTGCCAACGCTTTGGGGATAACTTTTTCACGTGCCGCCGGTTCCAAAAAACTAAAGCACAACATAATGGTTTCAAATAAATCATCATCTAAAACCTTCAAAAGTAAATCCAAGCTGTGACTGCTGAGGCCGATATGCTGGATAAGGCCCTCTTCCCTGGCCTGGATTAGTCCCTTTAGAGCACCATTTGGGCCGACGATCTGTTGATAATCATTTTCATCTTTAACAAAATGACATTGATAAAGCTCGATTTTTTCGCGTTGCAGGTTATCTAAACTGATTTCAATATCTTTGCGAATTCCATCGGCGGTTCGGTTGTGAGATTTGGAGGCAATGGCAACCTTTGCCCCACTTGCTTGTAATGCCTTGCCGATCCGTTCCTCACTGGTGGTATATCCCCGAGCGGTATCGATAAAATCGACACCTTGTTCAATGGCATGTCTAACGGTGGCAATCGCCTCTTTTTCACCAACCCGCTGAATGGGTATACCGCCAAAGCCCATCCGGTGAATCTTTATGGAAGTTTTACCTAAAAATATTCTTGGCATGACATTCATATTCACAGTCGGCCTCCCGATGTTGTTGCGATTCAAACAAATAAATTTATTTCTCTTAACCAAGCCCGCGGTTTGCCCGACAATTGGTCGAGGCAGATATCATAAAAAGGCGCTAAGGTTCTGTCAATTTGATATCGGACGCATCAACGGGTTGCGAGGCCCGAGGGTATCTATTAATTTTTGTGGGAGAATTAAATTGCAAAATCCAGAAGAATAGGTTAGCCCATATGCGCCTATCCATTGGTTTTAAAAGAAAAGGAAATAGACCGATGACCAAACATTCACACGAATTTGTTGAAACCTATGACGGTTTCGTGGGATTTGGCTTCGACCGCGAAACGAACGAAAAAACCCTCATTTATTATCTTCAAAAATTCTCGGATGATACTCTTTTAGAAACCATAACTGCGCGGATGTCCGATGACGATTTAAGCGCGGCCTTTAGCCTCATTAACCGGCTCATGAAGGCCTACCTTTCTGATACCGAATACCATGCACTTTTTTTAAAAGACGATCATCCACATTAGCTGTGCCAGCATAAAGGGGACAAAATGTTAACACCGGTTCAATTAAAACGCTACGCCCAAGTTCTATGGTGGGGGCTTCAAACTGCCCGCAAGCAAAAATTCAAATCCGGCGATGTTGTGGCCATTCGATTTCATCTACCGGCGCTACCCCTGGCGGAAGAACTTCACAAATTTTTACTGGAAAAGCGATTGCAACCGGTTTTACGCCTACTACCCACCGCCATAATGGAGAAACAGTTTTACGATATCGCCAATCACAAGCAGTTGATCTTTACAGCTCCCGGCGAACCCGAACTCGCGCACAATTTAAACGGCAGCATTTTTCTATATGCGCCTGAATCCCTAACCCATTTAAGCGATATCGCTCCCGGAAAAATTGGTAAATCCACTGCCGCTCAAAAATTTCTACGTGACATATTAAACGCACGGGAAGAAACGGGCGATTTTGGCTGGACACTATGCATGTTTCCAACCCCGGAATTAGCCCGGCAGGCCCAGGCCTCGCTTACTGCCTATGCCCGCCAGGTCGTCAATGCCTGTTTTTTAAATCGGCGGGAGCCGGTAAAGCAATGGCAACAGGTTTTTACCCGGGCGCGCAGCCTCAAAAAGTGGCTAAACGCCATGAAGGTAAAATACTATCATATCGAGTCCGCCAACATTGATCTGGAAATCACCCCTGGTGCTCAGCGCCAATGGATCGGAATTTCCGGACGCAATATACCAAGTTTTGAGCTGTTTTTTTCACCGGATTGGCGCGGAACCAATGGCAGGTATTATGCCGATCAACCCTCCTTCCGCAACGGCAATTATGTCAGAGGGCTTCACCTGGAATTTAAACGCGGCAAGGTGGTACATTTAAACGCCAAGCAGGGCCAAGCATTTGTACAGAGTCAAATCAAACTGGACAAGGGTGCCGATAAGGTAGGCGAATTCTCTTTGACCGACAAGCGCTTTTCCCGAATTAATATGTTTATGGCCAATACCTTGTATGATGAAAATTATGGCGGCCGATGGGGAAACTGCCATCTGGCGCTGGGCTCATCCTATTCCAATTCTTATCGAGGCAACCCTGCCGATCTAACCAAAGAGCAGAAGCAAAAGCTCGGTTTCAACGACTCGGCATTGCATTGGGACCTGGTTAATACCGAGAAAAAACGAGTTTCGGCGCAGCTTATCTCCGGCAAGCGCATTACGATCTATGAGAACGGAAAATTCAGCATTTAATGACAGCGGAACCGGTGGGCGCACATGCATGCGGTCGACAGCTGTTTAACCACATCGGCCAGCGCTTTAATGGCAAACGATTTGGGAGGCAGCGTATCAACATCACTTTTTGTTGATAACCAGCGTGACGCCGTGATTCCGGTGACGGGGGTGTGTTTAATAGTGAAAGGTCTCACCTAATCAACAACCTCATTGCCGCCCAGACCCGGCATGCAAATGGGTGTTAGGATTTACCGAACTCGTCGGGATCCAATTTCTCCAAATATTCGGCCCATTTTTGACCTTCTTCACTTTGGTCCACCGCTTCAGCTTTACTGTCACTCAATTTGGATTTTTCGATAACTTTGTCATCCACGTAAATGGGCGCTTTAAACCTCAGTGCGATGGCAATGGCATCACTGGGCCTGGAATCCATATGAAATTGCTGTTCGCCGGAAAGAAAATGGATCCGTGCAAAAAACGTATTGTTCTTTAAATCACATACTTCAATTTTGGTTACTTCCACATTAACGAGTTCCATAAAATTCTTGATAAGATCATGGGTCATGGGGCGCTCAAAGGTTACATTTTGAAGCGCCGATGCAATCGAGGTCGCCTCCAGCAGACCGATCCATATGGGTATCGCCTGATCATTTTCTTCAGATTTTAAGATGATAATCGGAGTATTGGACGCCGGATCCATGGTCATACCCGCGATGTTCACTTTATGCAGCATAGCTTTGTTCTCCTTTCAACTCAGTCGGTGCCGATTCAGGTAAAACCATTTGTCCCCATAATGAATGGGCGAGCGCGTTCTCAATTTTTACCGGCAAAATAGTGCCGGGGTGAATACGGTTCTGAATTTGTTTTTCTGAAGGGCTAATAAAATTGACGATTTTATTTGTCGAGATTCTACCCGTCCATTGGGTTTTATTGTCACCAGGTCGCTTACTAAATCCTTCCACCAATACTTCCTGAACAGAACCTATTAAGGCTTGGTTCTTTTTCAGTGTATA
>JAAUYK010173891.1_pt1 | contig 10442 bp, 9 predicted proteins | sample 7278021 | NCBI WGS metagenome assembly JAAUYK01 (sample SAMN14350223, study PRJNA611818) | marine sediment metagenome | isolation source: surface marine sediment (1.8m) | place: French Polynesia: Moorea | collected 2018-08
AGGAGCGGGAGGCGCCGTGGGGTGGGGCCCCACAAGGCCTTCCGCGACGCCGCCCCGGCGCAAATGCGCCCCGTCCCGAAGGGATCCGGCGAAATCGGCCCGCTGCCGCGTTGCTCGTCCTCGAATATGCTCGGCATGTCCTTCCTCCTCGCGCCTAACAGCGGTCGATTTCACTCGGACCAGGAGCGCGCCCTGGATGTCAACAGGCCCTAGCAGGCCGATGAAAAAGCCTGGTGCCCTTGATCGCGGTCATCCTTCGACACGCTCAGGATGAGGGTCAGTGCTGGAACCATTTCGCCCTCACCCTGAGCTTGTCGAAGGGTGATGGTCGGCTAGGCACTTCTTGAGCACCGCGCTAGACGGTCAGGCCCTTGGTCATCACCACGGAAAGGCGCTTGGCGAAGCTGCTGGGATCGGGCAGCGGCTCGCCCTCGAGGATGCGGGCCTGGTCTAGCAGCAGGTGCGCGGCCTCTTCGACATCCTCGCCGGCGCCCGAGCCCCCGACCCTTTCAGCCAGGCTGAGGATCAGCGGATGCTTCGGGTTCACCTCGAGGATCCGCTTCGAGGCGCTGTCGAGCTGCTTGTGCTGCTTCAGCATGCGCTCCAGGTGCATGTCCAGGTCCGACTCGTCGGCGACCAGACAGACCGCGCTCTCGGTCAGGCGTTCCGAGCTGCGGACGTCCTTGACCTCGTCCTTGAGGGTCAGGCGGACGAAGGCGATCAGCGCCTCGAGGCCCTTGGCGTCCTCCTCGCCCTCCGCATCGTCGCCTTTCTTCTCGGCGGTCTCCTCCGATGTGCCGATCTTGCCGAGGTCGGCGCCCCCGCGGGTGACCGACTTGAAGGGCTTTTCCGCGTATTGGCCGACTGCGGGGAGCCAGAACTCGTCGACCGGATCGGTCAGCAGGAGAACTTCGACCCCCTTGGCGGCGAAGCCCTCGAGCTGCGGGCTGCGGGCGAGCTGTTCGCGATCGTCGCCCGTGATGTAGTAGATCGCGTCCTGGCCTTCCTTCATGCGGCCGAGGTAGTCGGCCAGGCTGACCAGGCCGTCGGCGCCGGTCGACTGGAAGCGGGCCAGCTCGAACAGGGCCTCGCGCTGGTCGGAGTCCTCGTAGAGCCCCTCCTTCAGGACGGCGCCGAAGGTGTCCCAGAAGCCGGCGTAGTCTTCCGGCGCCTTCTCGGCCTTCTTCTTCAGCTCGCCCAGGACCCGCTTGACCACGCCGGCGCGGATCTTGGTCAGGACCGGGTTGTTCTGCAGCATCTCGCGGCTGACGTTGAGTGGGAGGTCCTCGGAATCGATCACGCCGCGCAGGAAACGCAGGTAGGGCGGCAGCAGGTCCTCGCACTCGTCGGTGATGAAGACCCGCCGGACGTAGAGCTTCACCCGGTGCCGGCGCGAGGGGTCGAAGAGGTCGAAGGGCTTGGTCGAGGGGATGAAGATCAGGCCGCTGTACTCGATGACGCCTTCGGCCTTGAAATGGAGCCGCAGCCAGGGATCGTCGAAGCCGTGGGAGACGTGGTGATAGAACTCCTTGTACTGCTCGTCCGTGACCTCCGACTTGGCCCGGGTCCAGATGGCCGCCGCGCTGTTCAGGCGCGCCGGCTCGGCCCCGTCCTCCGCCTCGGCTTCGCGGAACAGGACCGGAATCGCGATGTGGTCGGAATAGGTCTTGACGATCCGCTCGAGCCGGGCGCGGTCCAGGAACTCCGCCTCGCCGTCGCGCAGCTTGAGGGTGATCCGCGTGCCCCGCGCCGGGGCGTCCGCTTCGTCTCCTGCCTTATCCCCGGGGGCCTCGGCGACTGTGAAGGCGCCCTTGCCGTCCGAGACCCAGCGCCAGGCCTGGCTGTCGCCGGCCTTGCGGCTGACCACCTCGACCTCGTCGGCGACCATGAAGGCGGAATAGAACCCGACGCCGAACTGACCGATCAAGCTGACGTCGCCCTTCTTGTCCTCGAGCTCCTGAACGAAGGCGGCGGTGCCGGAGCGGGCGATGGTGCCGAGGTTGGCGACCAGCTCGTCGCGGTCCATGCCGATGCCGTTGTCCGAGATGGTCAGGGTCCCGCCGGCCTTGTCGGGCGTCAGGGTGATCGCGAAGTCGGGGTCGCCCTCGACGAGCGCCGGTTCGGTGATCGCCGCGTAGCGCAGGCGGTCGCAGGCGTCCGACGCGTTCGATATCAACTCGCGCAGAAATATTTCCTTGTTGGAATAAAGCGAGTTCGCGACGATATCGAGGAGTCGGCTGACCTCGGCTTGGAAGCTGAGTTTCTCTTCAGTCATGGCCTTTGATTGCGCGAATACTTTGTCTGACATGTGCCCCCCTGTCCCCGAGACCTCGCGTCCCGCGGTAACGGAGGACGGGGCACATATGTGCCGGGCCCCGGTATCCTGCAACCCCCGCCCCACCGGGGGTTTCGCCCGCGGCGGCGCGGTGCGGCCATGACCGAGCGGCCGCCGACCGCCGGCAGCGCGAGCCGGGCCATGGTCGAGGCGATCGCCGCCGAGGCTGCCGAGACCGCCGAGTGGACCGGTTTCGACGCCTTCAGCCCGTCAGTCATGGCCGCCATGGCCGAGGTGCCGCGCCATCTCTTTGTCGATCCCGCACAGCGGCCGTTCGCTTATGAGAACCGCCCGCTCCCGATCGGTCACGGCCAGACCATCTCCCAGCCTTACATCGTCGCGCTGATCTGCGAGCTGGCGGCGATCGGGCCGGGCGACAAGGTCCTGGAGGTCGGCACCGGCTGCGGCTACCAGGCCGCCGTGATCGCCGAGCTCGGCGCCGAGGTGGTCACGGTCGAGCGGATCGACGCGCTCGCCGAGGGCGCCGCCGGCCGGCTGGACCGCCTGGGGTACGACAGGATAACTGTGCACTGCGGCGACGGCAGCCTGGGCTGGCCAGCGGACGCGCCCTACGATGCCGTCGTGGTCACCGCCGCCGCGTTCGACGACGTGCCGCCCGCCCTGGTCGCGCAGCTCGCCGTCGGCGGCCGACTGGTGATCCCGGTGGAGCGGCCAGGCGGCTGGAACCGACTGTTCGCGGGGCGACGCGAGCAGGAGCTGCTGCTGCTCGTCAAGAAGGCCGAGGACGAGGTCTCGCGGCGCTCGGTGCTGCCGGTCGCCTTCGTTCCGCTGATCTCCGGCTGAAGCTATCGGGTATCGGCGCGGCGCTTGCAAAATCAGCTTCGGATCTCGATTCTTTCTCTATGAGCCACGCGCGCGACGGCCGGATCACCGCGGTCCTTGGGCCGACCAACACGGGCAAGACCCACCTGGCGATCGAGCGCATGCTCGCCTACCGCAGCGGCATGATCGGTTTTCCGCTGCGCCTCCTGGCGCGCGAGAACTACGACCGCGCGGTCAAGCTGAAGGGCCGTGCCCAGGTCGCCCTGATCACCGGCGAGGAGAAGATCGCGCCGCCGCGCGCCCGTTACTTCTTCTGCACCGTCGAATCCATGCCGCTGGAGCGGCCGGTCGAGTTCCTCGCCATCGACGAGATCCAGCTGGCCGGCGACCGCGAGCGCGGCCACGTGTTCACCGACCGGCTGCTCCATGCGCGCGGCGTCGAGGAGACCATGCTGCTGGGTGCGGACACGGTCCGGGTCCTGCTGCAGACGTTGATCCCGGACCTGGAGATCATCACCAGGCCGCGCTTCTCCGAGCTCAGCTACGCGGGGCCGCGCAAGCTGACCCGGCTGCCGCCGCGCTCCGCCGTGGTCGCGTTCTCGGCCTCCGAGGTTTACGCCCTGGCCGAGCTGATCCGCCGCCAGCGCGGCGGCACCGCCGTCGTGCTGGGCGCACTCAGCCCGCGGACCCGCAACGCGCAGGTCGGCCTCTTCGAGTCCGGCGAGGTCGACCACCTGGTGGCGACCGACGCCATCGGCATGGGCCTCAACCTGCACCTCGACCACGTCGCCTTCAGTCGGCTTCGGAAGTATGACGGGCGGGCGCCGCGCGACCTGACACCCGCCGAGGTCGGCCAGATCGCCGGCCGGGCCGGCCGGCACATGAACGACGGGACCTTCGGCACCACCAGCGAACTCGGCGCCATGGCCCCGGAGCTGGTCGAGGCGGTCGAGAGCCACAGCTTCGACTCGCTGACCCAGCTCTACTGGCGCTCCCGCGACCTGGACTACAGCTCGCCGCCGGCCCTGCTCAAGAGCCTCGACCGGGCACCGCCGATGCGCATCCTAGCCCGCGCGCCCTGGGCCGAGGACCAGCAGGCCCTGGCGGTGCTGAGCCGCGACCCGGAGATCCTGGACCGGGCCGGCAACCCGGAAGCGGTCGCCCGGCTGTGGGACGTCTGCCGGATTCCCGATTTCCGCAAGACCCTGACCGACCAGCACGTCGCGCTGCTGCGCCGGGTCTACCGCCACCTCCTGGACGGCGAGGGCATTCTGCCGGAGGACTGGGTCGCCAGCCAGATCCGCCACCTCGACCAGACCGGGGGCGACATCGACGCGCTGGTCGCGCGCATCGCCCACATCAGGACCTGGACCTACATCGCCCACCGCGGCGACTGGTTCGACGACGCCGCCCACTGGCAGGAGCGCACCCGCGCGATCGAGGACCGCCTGTCCGACGCCCTGCACGAGAGCCTGGCCCAGCGCTTCGTCGACCGGCGCACGGCGGCCCTGGTGCGGCGGCTCAAGGGCGGCGAGCCTCTGGTCGGCGCGATCCGCAAGTCGGGCGAGGTCCTGGTCGAGGGCGAGTTCATCGGGCGTCTCCAGGGCTTTCGCCTGGCGCTCGACGACGAGGCCGAGGGCGCCGACGCCAAGGCCCTGCGCACTGCGGCGCGGCGCGCCCTGGCGAGCCACATCCCGCTTCAGCTGCGCCGCTTGGAAGACGACGCCCCGGAGGCCTTCACCCTGGGCCCGGGCGGGGAGATCTCCTGGCGCGGCGCGCCGGTAGCGCGCCTGGCCAAGGGTGGCGGCCCGCTCTCGCCGCGCGCCGAGCCGCTGCCGAGCGAATGGCTCGACGGGGCCCAGCGGGAGCGCATCGCCAAGCGGCTCGGCCTCTGGCTCGACGGCTACCTGCGCCGCCGACTCGCCGTGCTCTACCGCGCCGTCGAGGTCGACACCGGACCGGCGGTCCGCGGCATCCTGTTCCAGGTGGCCGAGGCGCTCGGCGCCCTGCCGCGCCGCGACCTCGCCGAGGCGCTCCGCAGCCTCGGCCGCGCGGACCGCCAGGCGCTGGCCAAGCTCGGCCTCAGGCTCGGCCACGCGGCGGTGTACTTCCCGACGCTCTTCAGCGCGCGCACGCTGGCGCTGAGGGCGCTCTTGTGGTCGGTCCATCACGGCCGTCCGCTGCCGGACCCGAAGCTGGCCGCCCTGCTGCCGGCCGACCTGGCCGAGGCGGCCGACGAGAGCACGCTTCAGGCGCTCGGCTTCCTCCGCTTCAAGCGGGGCAAGACAGCGGTCGCCCTGCGTATCGACGCCGTCGAGCGCCTGGCCGGCGAGGCCCGGAAGCTTTCGCGCCAGGGAAGTTTCACCGCGACCACGGCGTTGCTGCGTCTCGTCGGCAGTTCCGAGCCGGCACTCGCCTGTGCCCTCCATGCGCTGGGCTATCGCGCCGAGCAGGGCGAGGCGGGGCCGAGCTTCGCGCCGCGCCGGACCGGCAAGGACTCGAAGAAGCCGCGCCGTGCGCGCCGGCGCGCCAAGGCCCGGCCCGCCCGCGGTTCCGAGGACTCGCCCTTCGCCAAGCTGCGCGACCTCAAGGTGACGCCGTGAGCGAGGCCGGGCTGCGCGTCGACAAGTGGCTCTGGTACGCCCGCTTCTTCAAGAGCCGGAGCCTGGCCGCCAAGGTCTGCGGCGGCGGCCAGCTGCGGCTCGGCGGCGCCCCGGTGACCAAGGCCCACGCCCAGATCCGGGTCGGGGATGTGCTGACCTTTCCCCAGGGCCGCCACATCCGCGTGGTAAAGGTTCTGGCGCTGGCCACGCGCCGCGGGCCCGCGCCCGAGGCCCAGGCGCTCTACGAGGACCTCAAGCCGCCGAGCGCGGCGAACCGCCTGCCGCCCGATACCGCGCCGCGCCGCGCCTCGGGAAGCGGCCGCCCGACCAAGAAGGACCGCCGGGCGCTGGACCGCCTGACCGAGACCTGAGGCCGCCCGTCAAGCCTGGCGCCGGCGGAAGACCACGGAGAGGTTGTTGGCCGGCATGTCGATCGTCTCGTCCAGGGCGAGCCCGGCATCGCGCGCAGCCGCGGCGATATCCTCGAGCGCGCGGACGCCCCATTCGGCGTTGCGGCTGCGCAGGCTGCGGTCGAAGTGGGCGTTGCTCTCGGCCGTGTGGCCGCCGTTGCGCTGGAAAGGCCCGTAGAGGTAGAGCGGCCCCTCGGGCGGCAGGATCGCCGCCGCGCCCTCGAGCAGGCCCAGCGTCGCGGACCAGGGCGCGATGTGCACCAGATTGATGCAGACCACGGCGTCGGCCTCGGCGATCGGCCAGGGCAGGCGGGTCGTGTCCAGGTCGAGAGGGGGCCGCAGCGACGCGAGCTCCGCGCCGCGGCTGTGGCTCAGGATGCTCTCGCGCATCTCGGGATCGGGATCGCTCGGCTGCCAGACCAGGGGCCGGAGGTTCTGCGCGAACCAGCGCGCGTGCTCGCCGGTGCCGCTGGCGACCTCGAGCGCCAGGCCCCGCGCCGGCAGGACGCGCATCAGCACGTCCAGGATGGGGACCCGGTTGCGTTGCGTGGCGGGGGCGAAAAGCCGCAGGTCGTCCACCGCCGTCTCCGATCGCTGCTCGTCCGTCATGGTCTCGACGTGGTGTCGCCGGCGCGGCGGCACAAGTCGGGAATCCCCAATCCGGCAAGGGTTGAACGGCCCACTTCCGGCATGATAGGCAAGGCCATGATCAAGGCAATCAAGGCCCTCCTGAGCAATCCCGGGACCCCGCTCCACCACGGGCCCGGCGAGGAACACGACAGCGAGCTCCAGGTCGCGGCGGCGGCGCTTCTGGTCGAAGCCGCTTCGATGGACGACCGCTTCGACGAGGAGGAGCGGGCGCACATCGAAGACCTGCTCAAAGAGCGCTTCGGCCTCAGCCAGGCGGAGACCGAGACCCTGCTGGAGACGGCGCATAGCCGTATCGCGGAGTCGTCCCAGCTGTTCGGCTTCACCCGGGTGGTCAACCAGGGCTTTTCCGCCGACGAGCGCGTCGAGCTGATCGAGATGCTCTGGCAGGTGGTCTATGCCGACGGCGAACTGGACGATTACGAGGCCAACTTGATGCGGCGGCTGGCCGGGCTGGTGCACGTGTCGGACCGCGACAGCGGCGAGGCCCGCAAGCGCGCTTTGTCGCGGCTGGGCCGGTCCGGCTGACCGGACGGCGCGTAGAGAACGAGACCGGCGGCGATGACGCGCCGGCGCAAGGCTGTGAGGAGCTCTAGAGCATGACCTATGTCGTTACCGAGGCCTGCATCAAGTGCAAGTACATGGACTGCGTGGAGGTTTGCCCCGTCGATTGCTTCTACGAGGGCGAGAACATGCTGGTGATCCACCCCGACGAGTGCATCGACTGCGGCGTCTGCGAGCCGGAATGTCCGCCGGAGGCGATCGTCCCGGACACCGACCCCCAGGCCGAGAAGTGGCTGGAGCTGAACCGCGACTACAGCGACTCGTGGCCCAACATCACCCGCAAGGGCGAAGCGCCGGCCGACAGCGACAACTTCCGCGAAGTCTCGGACAAGTTCGACAAGTTCTTCAGTTCCAATCCGGGCAAGGGTGACCAGGGCTGAACCGAGCCCCGTCTCGCGACACGAGCAACGGCGGCGCCTCGCCATACTGCGCGCGGCGCGGCGCCGGCTCTGCCCGCGGGGTTTGAGTTCTGCGGTAAAATATTGTATATATACAGAGCAATAGCGAAGGGTCTTTAAGTACGGCTTTTCATGAGGGTCTGTGAGCTTTGGGGTTAGGAAAAGCCGTCGACCAGAGAACGCTATGACGGGAACAAGGAGGAGCGCCGCTTCGGCGGGTCGCGCTCCTCTTTAACTTTGTTTGGACAGGCGGTAGGCGCCCCGAGCGCCCTGGCTTCTCCGCCGCGAGGTCGGGTCTGGCATAGGATTAACTGCGATCAAGAGAACGGACACATGGCAAAAGCGAAAAACGTCGACTACAGCGCAGGTGATTTCGTGGTTTACCCGACTCACGGGGTCGGCAAGGTCCTGGGGGTCGAGACCCAGGAAATTTCCGGTGTGACCCTCGAGCTGATCATCATCAAGTTCGACAAGGACCGCATGACGCTGCGGGTTCCGGTCGACAAGGCCGAGAATTCGGGCCTGCGCAAGCTGTCGACGCGCAAGGTCATGGACACCGCGCTGACCACCCTGAAGGGACGCAGCCGGGCCAAGCGCACCATGTGGAGCCGTCGCGCCCAGGAGTATGAGGCCAAGATCAACTCCGGCGACCCGGTGTCGATCGCCGAGGTCGTGCGCGACCTGCACCGCGGCGACGACCAGCCGGACCAGTCCTACAGCGAGCGGCAGATGTATCAGGCCGCGCTCGACCGCCTGGCGCGCGAGCTGGCGGCGCTGGAGAAGATCGACGAGCTGGCGGCGGCCCAGAAGCTGGAGGATCTGCTCAAGGCGGCGTGACCGCGGCGGGCTGTCCAGCCCGCCTTCAAGGGGAAAATCGGGGCCATCCAAGACCTTGCAGAGTCTGTGATGGCCTTTTTCCTTGCCTTTGCGGGCTATTCTAGTCCAGGAAGATGGCCATAAGCAGCTAGGCTTAACCCCGGGAGCGGGAAAACAGAAAAGCCTTCGCTCCTCCCATGGGTCTGATCATTGACCAGAACGACCCCGACGGCCCCTTGCTCGCAGCCCCTGCCATTGTGACGACCGACCGGCGCAAGTTCGCCAGACTGCTTGCCGCGCAGCGGGTCTGGGCGATTTCGGCCATACACGGCGAGGCCGAGCGGCTGGACCGGCTGCACCAGTTGCTGGTCCCGCGCCTCGAGCCGGGCGACCGGCTGGTCTATCTCGGCAACATGATCGGCCGCGGCCCGGCGGTTGCCGAGACCATCGCGCAGTTGCTGCGCTTTCGCACCGCCGTGCTCTCGGGTCGGCACAGCTTCTGCTGCGACATCGCCTATCTCCGCGGCGGGCAGGAGGAGATGTGGCAGAAGCTGCTGCAGATCCAGTTCGCGACCGATCCGCGCGCCACCCTGGAGTGGATGATCGAGCAGGGCATCGGGCCGACCCTGGCGACCTACGGCAGCTCGATTGAGGACGCCCGCGAGCACGCCTCCGGCGGCGCAGTCGGCCTGACCCGATGGACCGCCAAGCTGCGCCAGGCGATGTACGACCGGCCCGGCCATCAGCAGTTCTACACCGCGCTGCGCCGGGCGGCCTATACCGACGACGGCAAGCTGCTGTTCGTGCATACCGGCCTCGATCCCGACCGCCCGCTCGAGGCCCAGCTCGACAGCTTCTGGTGGAGCAGCGGCGCGTTCCGGCGCATCACGCGGCCCTACGGCAGCTACCGGCTGATTGTGCGCGGCTTCGACCCGGAGCATCCGGGGCTGACGGTGACGCCGCTGACCGTCACGGTCGACGGCGGCTGCGGCTTCGGCGGCCCCCTGCTGGCGGCCTGCGTGACCCCTGGCGGCGCCGTTGACGAGACGCTCGAGGCGTGAGTCGAGAGCCCGAGCCAAGGCTCGGTTAGCAAAGCTTTCATAGTACATTTATATTAACTACGGGCTGCAGCCGTCTCTCTTGCGCGGGACGGCGCCGCCAGGCGCCGTCCGGCCACCAGTCTCGTTCCGGACCGCAAGACCATGATCCAACAGCCAGAAGATCCCGCCGCCGCCGCGGCGATGCCGTCCACGGCGATGCCGCCGGCGGCCGAGTTCGCGGGCCGGGGCATCGGAACCCGCCTGCTGATGGCCTTCGCCGTCGTCGCCTCGCTGACCGTCATGGCCAGCGCCGTGGCATGGTTCTCCTTCACCGACTTCGAGGCCGGCCTCTCGCGCACCACCGGCAAGAGCATGCCCCAGGTCCGGCTCGCGCTGCGCCTCGCGGCCGAGGGCTCCGCCCTCTCCGCCTCGGCGCCGACCCTGGTCGCCGCTGCCGACGAGGCCACCCGGTCCCAGCAGCTGGCCGCGCTCGACCGGGGCGCCGGGCGCATGAAGGCGACGCTCGCCGAGCTCACCCGGATCAGCGCGAACCGGCAGGACCTGGCCGCGCTCGAGGCTCTGATCGACCGGCTCCTGGAGCGGGTAGCCGCACTGGACGCAGCGGTCGGCGCCCGCCTCGAGGCCGCCGGGCGGCGCGCCGCCGCGGCCTCGACCGCCAACCAGCTGCACAGCGAGGTCCTGGCCGAGCTGGTGCCCATGCTCAACGACGCCGACTACGAGCTGGTGATTGGCAGCGAGGACGCCCAGACCGGCGACACCGCGGCGATCGAGGCGTTGATGGGCGCCGGCCTGGCCCGTCTCCGGCGGCTGATGGAGATCCAGTC
>JAAUYK010192726.1_pt1 | contig 10442 bp, 10 predicted proteins | sample 7278021 | NCBI WGS metagenome assembly JAAUYK01 (sample SAMN14350223, study PRJNA611818) | marine sediment metagenome | isolation source: surface marine sediment (1.8m) | place: French Polynesia: Moorea | collected 2018-08
AATCAGAGATACGACAGTTAACTAACTCCTTGAACCTGCGTCCTTACTACCACCTGCCTATCGGCGAAGAGGTAGAATGCGGGCTGATTTTTCGTTCAATCATTGTGGTAAGCTGACACGCATTTAAATTGTGATTTTCAACGTCTGAAGCCCTTTGCTGGCATAGTTCACTCGATCAATTTAAATGCCAAACAGCTTAACATCGAAAAGCAGTTGTAATTAGGAATTGTTCATGGTTGATGACCTTCTCTGTTATGTTGGGCGAGACTTTCCCGAAACGGTATTCTAGTGAACCTGAGCCACTTTGGCTCGGTTCATTTTTGAATTGGCGAACCACTCATCTGAAATTAGCTGCGTAAGAGTTAAAAATTATAAAGAGGATGAAGTATCGGGAGCCACATCAATGCCTCTTCTTCCCGCGAGATTTTCGGATTCAGCCATTAAGTCTCTCAGGGACTCGATTTCAATGCCCATTTGACTGCCAGCCTGCTTTAAGGCTTCCTGGAAGCGGCTGGCATCCTCGCCGTAGCCGCACAGAGAAGCTGCCGTTTCAATTCCTTGCTTGGCGTTTGCTCTAGCACAGTCAATTAACTCAGCACCAGTGAGCGGTTGCTTTCCTGACAATAGCTCCTCCTTAGACTCTCCCCAGTAAGCACTGATTGTCCAGACTTCCTCGCTATTCTTTCTTTCTATTGACCAGCGATAAATCACTGATTGGGGGTCTACCCCAATCTCAATCAGCTTGGCTCCCATATAATATTCCATCTGGCTTTTGGTCCTTTCGGATAGCGCCGGAGGCTGGTTCCTTTTCACAGTGCGGCTTAGGTGAGCTTGCGTATGCTTGACCATAATTTTTTTTAAATATTTTAAGATTCACGAATGATCCGAAGAAGACTTGGCTACTGCCCCGTTTAAAAGACGAAAGCTTTCAACTTCCCTTTTCTGTAAAGCGTTTTTTTAAGCTTTGAATAGAAAGCTGAATAGCGAGGAGAACTAAACCGACTGCGACCAAACCAAAGACAAAAGTCCCTAAAGCTGTGATGCCCACCACTAAAGTCCGAACTGCAACAGCGATCTTAAGCACAACAGGATTGGTAGAGTAAATGGGCTTGGCAGCAAAGGTTTGGGCGATCGAGGAGGTGAGAAAATAAAGGGCGATCGCCATCGGTGCAGAAATCGTTGCACCCACCAGGCAACGCCAAGGAGTCACCTTTTTGCTCTCGGCTTCAACCGAAGAAGCTTCCGATTTTTGCGTAGAACTAGAATTACTCATATCCAAAAGCCCTAATGCTTGGCAGACGAAGCCACCTGAATTCCCGTACTTGCCAACCGTGCCAGCCAAAATTCCAAATCTGGGTCAGCAATTGCCCCTCTCACCTGTCCCTTAATTTCTTCTGCTTGCCCTTGGGACTCACAGAGAGTAAAAATCGTCGGTCCTGAACCAGATAAGAGAGTTCCCAACCCTCCCGCGCCCTCGAAAGCTTCGCGCAATTTCGCCACCTGGGGAAATTCAGGCAAGACAACCTTCTCTAAATCATTGTGCAACAGTTTGCCGATTAATGCTCCATCTTTGTGGACAATGGCACTCACCAGGGGACCAGAATGTACCTGCACAGTCCGGGATTGGACATTCTCCCCATCGGAAATATAAGAATTGCTAAACTGCTGCTTGTAGGTTTGGTAAGCCCAAGCGGTAGAAACACTCAAGCTGCGGTACTTAGCCAAGACAACCCAAAGATTCTCAAGATCGTCAATCGAATCTAATTGCTCGCCTCTACCTGTGGCGATCGCCGTCCCTCCAGAAATACAAAAGGGAACATCCGAGCCTAATTTAGCTGCCAGGGTTTGTAATTCCGGCTGAGTTAATCCCAACTGCCACATCTGATTAATGCCCACCAAAACCGCAGCCGCATCGGCAGACCCCCCAGCTAATCCGGCTGCTACGGGAATCCTTTTGTCGATGTTAATTTCAACCCCGCCAAGGTTGGCAAAAGTATCGGCGAATTCCTCCCCCATCAGTTGTGCTGCTCGATAGGCAAGGTTACTCTGGTCTAGGGGGACTTGGGGATGGTGGCAATGGACGCGGATCTTTTGAGTTCCATTGGGATACAGCTCAATTCGATCCGCCAAGTCAATGCTTTGGAGAATCATCACCAGTTCGTGATAGCCATCGGGGCGATCGCCGATGATTTCCAGATACAGATTGATTTTGGCTGGGGCAATCAGGGAATAGGAATGCATTGGGGGATTTTAGATTGGCAGGTGGTTACTTAAGCTCACCCAATCTTGAACGCTGAGTTCTTCGGCGCGGGCTTGGGGATTAATCTTTAATTTTTCCAGCAAATGTGTCAGGCGATCGCTTTCAATAATGTTTTTTAAATTATTTCGTAACATTTTGCGTCGATTGGCAAAGCCCAGTTTGACTAAGATGTCTAAATTTCGAGGGTTAATCGCTGGTGTGGCTATTGGTTGGGGGCGCAGCCGCACTACGGCTGAATCTACCTTCGGAGGTGGAGAGAAGGCAATGGAGGGAACGTCACAGATGAACTCACAGGCGGCTAAGTACTGCACTCGGACAGAAAGGGCTGCGAAGGCTTTTGTCCCTGGTTTAGCACACAGGCGATCGGCGACTTCTTTTTGCACCAGTAGGACAATTAACTCATAGGCTGTCTGGGCTGGTTTAGCAATTGTTCCGAGTAGCTTTTCTAGAATTGGACCAGTAATGTTATAGGGAATGTTGGCAACCACTTTATTCCGATCCCAGAAAGCAGGGAAAGCAGCGAGATGGTCATCTAAGTCCAGGGAAAGGATATCACCTTGTAGCAGTAAGAAGTTTTCTCGCTTTCCCAGGCTTTTAACCAGTCCCTTGCACAAGTCGCGGTCAATTTCTACTCCAACTACTGATTGCACTTCTGGCAAGAGACGGCGAGTGAGGATACCAGTACCAGGACCAATTTCCAGGATGCGATCGCTCTTTTTTAGCTCTGCTGCTTCAATAATTTTGTTGAGTGCCTTTTCACTGCGCAGCCAGTGCTGGGCAAAGCGCTTACGAGGTCGAGAAGCCATTCCAATTTTGGATTTAGACTGCGTCCCTGAATGACGCAGCGGGATTTTGGATTTTTATGTCTATCAGCTCAACATTATAGCGAGACTGTTATCAGCCGCCATCTGGAGTTTTGTTGATTCAATTATTCCCCTTCACTATTGTTTTAAACGCAGAATTTCTGAAAACTTCAATCCTTGAAGCTGTATTAACTGTTCTTGAACTTCCTCGAACAACTCCAGTAGTTCACCAAAAGTCCGGTTGAAAATTTCTCGTCCAACTGGTTTTCCTCTCTCGCCACCCAAAACCAACTGATTATCTAATAATCTAGTAATCAAAAGGGTACTGCCCAGATTGGGGTGAACTAGATCGCAAAACAATTCATACAAATGGATAATCGACCGATTTTCTCGTCCCCACTTCTCTAGACAAGTCAGAATATTAACTTGAGCTGGTTTAACCACTGGGTCTGGTTTTAATCCTTTGATTTCCTGAAAATAATCGGCCAAAAAACTATCCCAATCAAATCGGCGTCCAACTAAATGCTTATCTAGCCACTGAATTAGTTCTTCAATTTCGGATTCGGTTACTTTTCCATCAGCGACAACTTCTTGAGCCAGGGGGAGCATTTTACTGGTGACATAGTAGCGGAGAACGGCAGTATGTTCAAGGATGGCTCGTCCAATTAATCCATAGAGCAAGTAATTTTCTTCATTCAGAACTTGAATTAAACATTGAGAAAAAACTGAATATTTTTTGAGATAAACTATTGACAAGGTATCCAAGTAATGATCTAGCAACTCCTGTAAATTTTCTGGAGGTTGCCAAATAACTTCCTCTGGGCTCCTAGCTGAATAGCTCTGGGAGAGCTCTTCAAACTGCTCTAGTAAAGGAGTAATTTGGTTCCCAACTTGCTGACGGAACGTCTGGGAAAATTTGGGAGAAGAGCTTTGTTGTTTCAATGGGCTAAATTCTTTTGTCACTTTTAAATATAGCATCTAATAATAGATTCCGTTAGTTCCGTGAGTTGACGGCTAAGACATTACGTTCCTCCTTACTTGATGGCAAACGGTTCTCCTGAATTCTTTGACCATAGCACTCATACCAATAGGCGTGATGGAACAATCTTTAATTAAACGCTCCCGAAATTCACTCAATACCTTGGCTGTCAGGAATTCGCTCCCCCAGCTTGTATTGCATTTGTGCACAAACTGATTGCTTTTGCTAACAAAGTCACATTGTCCGCTACTTTTCAAGTAATAAGTATTAAATAATATTACTTATTACTTAAAGTTAGACTATTTGTAGCGTTCTTTTTTCTATTTGATATTAGGTGTTAGGGGTTAGGTAGCTGATTGACTGACAAATCTTTTGAGCAGTTTCTATACTCGCCCAGAAATTGATTTCTGGGCTAATAGCTCAAGTCGGTTCAAACCGACTGAAACCCTTGTCAGTAGTCCGTTAAAACGGACTTTGGCTGTTAGTCTTGGATTTAAATCCAAGGCGAGATGGCAACGAAGCAGAGTTCTTGAGGAGTTTTGTCAGTCAACCAGGGTTAGGTAGACTGGTAGACCGACCCTGAAAAGTCAAATAAGTTGACGAATGTTGTAGGAGGAGCTATCCTCTTGAGCGCTTTTCATCATTTCATCGACGTTGTAGTAGGAGCGATCGTTATAGGTTGAAACTAGTGGTCGCTTCTGCTCTAATACTCTACTGGTAAGACCGCCGCGGATATCGAATATCTCGGCAAGAATAGCTTCGGGGTCATCACCAGCCTTGAGGGTGAATAACTGAACTACACAGGGACCATTGGCAACATTGGTCGCACAGATTATGGGATAACCATTTTTTTGTCCGTGGGTAATGAATTCTAGATTGCCACTCTCGTAGGCGATTTGAAATTGCTTCGATACTGCTTGACAGCGAGACATTGGAGTCCAACTAGAACCCCAATTGCTAGTAACCCAACGAATCATCGGGCTACTTCCCCCTGGGATGCGGAATCTGGTCTCTGGGATACCATTCCTACTACTACAGAAGAAAGTATCTGAGGGATTGGATTGAGCAGGGCTGGGCTGACTCAGAGCAGTCGCCGTACCAACGGCGATGGTCATCGCTGCTAAAATTTGGGTTAATAACTGAGGCTTTCTGATCATCTTTAGCCTTCCTTAGTCAAGTGAAATGGACTTTGTAAATTAGTAAGCCGGGTGAGTTGGCAAAAGGAAACTATGACCGACAAGGAGATAGAGGCTGGAAAAGCGATCGACTTTAGTTGCTCCTGACTTGACTGTTTTGGGGAGCTGATCACATTTCCTTTGCGCCTCCATTGCCTCCCGATCTTTTTAGATTATTAGAAGACTTTAAGTGATGTCAGTCCCAAAACTATTGGAAAGAAAGCTTCTAATAGAAGCTGAACATCCCCCTCGAAGTGGAAGAAAGTGGAAATTGCCTTAATTGAGAAGCAGTTTACAGTAAATTGCGACTAAAATAAATACAATTAACACCTGCTTCCTGCTTCAAATCCAAAAATCTCCTATTAAGTTTAAAAGTGGTGTATTAGCAATGAGACGCAAGCCTAGTTATTATCTTCATAATAATGGTTTTCGGATGCCCATGGGATTTCCCTCAGAAGGCTTTGAGTCTGGACTGCGCTATCAAGCACAAAAGGATGATATATTCTTAGTCACTTATCCTAAATGCGGTACTACTTGGACACAATATATTATTTGGTTACTTTATCATCAAGGTCAGCCTTTATTACCGCACCAAAGTCTTAATGAAGTGTTTCCCCATTTAGAAGAAGTGGGAAAAGAGATTGTTGATAAGTTGCCGAAACCTCGATTAATTAAAACCCATTTACCTTATGCTTTAACTCCTTATCATCCTGACGGTAAATATATTTACGTTGCCCGCAACCCCTTTGACTGCGCCGTTTCCTTTTATCATCATACTAGAGGATTTGTCAAACATTACGATTTTGCTGAAGGAACGTTTGAGGATTTTTTTGAATGTTTTATCAAGGGAGAGGTAGATTTTGGAGATTATTTCGATCATCTATTATCTTGGTATGAGCAAATAAATCAGAAGAACTGTTTGTTTTTGACCTATGAAGCGATGAATGCAGATATTAAAACGAGTATTTGGAGAATTGCTGAATTTTTAGGAGGAAAGTTTTTAGAAAACGCCCACGATTCAGCAATTTTACAGCAAGTAATTGAGCAAAGTCACTTTTCTAAAATGCAGGAAAATCAGGAGAGATGGTCAAGTAAAATACCTGAAAATATGCCTCCTTTTATTCGCAAAGGACGAGTGGGAGACTGGAAAAATTACTTTTCCGCTGAACAAGAAAAACGCCTTAGGGAGAAGTTTCAGCAGCGAACGCAAGGAATAGATTTACAGAAATTATGGACTTAACAGCAGAATATGGTCTACTTAGAAATAAGCATAAGCGCCAAGAAGCCCCAAGAATACAATCAGTTTACTCAATAAATGTCTGACTTAATTCTCTTCTGGCATCGCCGGGATTTACGCATTGCTGATAATCTAGGACTTGCTGCTGCTCGCCAACAGAGTGCCAAGGTCGCGGGCATATTTTGCCTAGACCCTGATATTTTAGATGGAGACGACATCGCTCCGGCAAGAGTGACCTATATGATTGGTTGCTTGCAGGAACTACAGCAGCACTATCTCCAAGCTGGCAGCCAGCTATTGATCCTCAAAGGCAAACCCAGCCAAGCGATTCCTACCCTAGCAGCAGCACTCAACGCTAAAGCTGTTTTCTGGAATTGGGATGTGGAACCCTACTCAAAAAAAAGGGACCTACAGGTCACAGAAGCTCTCAAAGAAAAAAGTATTGCGATAGAGAATTACTGGGATCAGTTATTGCACTTCCCCGGAGAGATTCTCACTCAATCTGACAAGCCCTATACCGTTTACACTCCTTTCTGGAAAAACTGGAGCAAACAGCCCAAGGCTTCTGATCTACAAAAGATAGAAAATGTCAAGGGGTTAACGGAAAAAGAAATAGCGATCGCCAAGGAAGCAGGTGCGATCGCTTTGCCCACAGCTAAAGAACTGGGTTATGTGTGGCAGAACCCCTTACTGCTTGCACCAGGAGAAAAAGCAGCACAGGAAAGACTGGAAGAATTTTGTCGCGCTGCTATTAACGACTACCAACAACAGCGCAACTTTCCGGCTATTGACGGCACCTCCCAACTCAGTGCAGCACTCAAATTTGGTGCCATTGGCATCCGCACGGTTTGGCAAGCCGCTGTTGAAGCTTACAAAAACAGTCGCAGCGATCAAGCCTTCAACAGTATTCAAACTTGGCAGAAAGAACTAGCCTGGCGAGAATTTTATCAGCACTGCATGTATTTCTTCCCAGAATTAGTCGATGGACCCTATCGGGATAAATTTAAGCACTTTCCTTGGGAAAACAATCAAGAGCATTTCCAAAGGTGGTGTGAGGGAAAAACTGGCTATCCCATCGTTGATGCTGCGATGAGGCAGTTAAACGAAACCGGATGGATGCACAACCGCTGTCGCATGATCGTTGCCAGCTTCTTGACTAAAGACTTGATCGTTAACTGGCAGTGGGGAGAAAAATACTTCATGCAAAAATTATATGACGGCGACCTTTGTGCTAATAACGGAGGTTGGCAGTGGAGTGCATCTAGTGGCATGGATCCCAAACCACTGCGCATTTTCAATCCAGCCAGTCAAGCGCAAAAATTCGACCCAGAAGGGGAATATATCCGCCAATGGCTGCCAGAACTGAGTTCTCTCGATACCGAATACTTAGTTACTGGCAAAATTCCCGATTGGGAACGCGATCGCTGTGGCTATCCTCAACCGATTGTCGAGCACAAAAAACAGCAGCAGGAATTTAAACGGCGCTATCAGCAGCAGAAAAGCTGAAAATTAACCGATTAAGTGGAACATCCTCCTGAAAAAGAGTTCGGGAAACCGTACTGACAAAGTAGTTGCCATTGCCTGCTCTATTTCGATAAATTAGCACTCGGAAGGTGAGAGTGCTAATTTCCATCAGGCACCCTTCTTTTAAGCAAGTCTGTTTTCTAGCACTATCTGATTGTAGTAATCCGGAGGATATCCTATGGCAGCTATTACCATCAATGTCTCGACTGTTAAACCCCTAGGCGATCGCGTCTTTGTCAAAGTCAGCCCCTCAGAAGAAAAAACCTCTGGCGGCATTCTTTTGCCCGACACTGCTAAGGAAAAGCCCCAAATCGGAGAAGTTGCTGCTGTTGGTCCTGGCAAACGCAACGACGACGGAAGTCGTTCACCCCTAGAAATCAAAGTCGGCGATCAAGTTCTCTACTCCAAGTACGCTGGCACCGACATCAAACTCGGCGGCGAAGATTACGTCCTGCTATCTGAAAAAGATATTCTAGCAGCCGTTTCCTAATTTCTGTTTGTTGTTTGTTGTTTGTCTTTAGACCAATAACAAATAACTGATAACAAATAACTAATAACCACTCGCTAAATCCACCGTTTACTGAACAAGAGAGACATCTATGGCTAAATCCATCGTTTACAACGACGAAGCTCGCCGCGCTCTAGAAAAAGGGATAGACCTTTTGACTGAATCAGTCGCCATTACCCTTGGTCCCAAGGGACGCAACGTGGTGCTAGAGAAAAAATTTGGCGCACCCCAGATCATCAATGACGGTGTCACCATTGCTAAAGAAATCGAACTCGAAGACCACATCGAGAACACCGGCGTCTCCCTGATTCGTCAAGCTGCTTCGAAAACCAATGATGTCGCTGGTGACGGCACCACCACTGCCACCGTATTAGCTCACGCTATCGTCAAAGAAGGCTTGCGCAATGTCGCTGCTGGCGCTAATCCGATCGCCATCAAGCGCGGCGTTGACAAAGCCACGGAATTCTTAGTGAAAAAAATTGCCGAACACGCCAAGCAAATCGAAGATTCCAAAGCGATCGCCCAGGTGGGAACAATTTCTGCTGGCAACGACGAAGAGGTCGGCAAGATGATTGCTGAAGCGATGGACAAAGTGGGCAAAGAGGGAGTGATCTCCCTTGAAGAAGGCAAGTCCATGACCACCGAATTAGAAATCACCGAAGGAATGCGCTTCGACAAGGGTTACATTTCCCCCTACTTCGTGACCGATGCGGAGCGGATGGAAGCAGTATTGGACGAGCCTTCTATCCTAATTACCGATAAGAAAATTACCCTAGTCCAAGATCTGGTGCCAGTGTTAGAGCAAGTGGCACGCCAAGGCAAACCCCTAGTGATTATCGCTGAGGATATCGAAAAAGAAGCTTTGGCTACTCTAGTTGTCAACCGCCTGCGGGGCGTGATCAATGTTGCTGCGATCAAAGCTCCCGGTTTTGGCGATCGCCGCAAGCAAATGCTCGAAGACATCGCTGTGTTAACCGGCGGTCAAGTAATCAGCGAAGACGCGGGTCTCAAACTAGAAAGTGCCAAAATTGAGATGCTGGGCAAAGCTCGCCGCATCAGCATTACCAAAGACAATACCACCATCGTAGCTGAGGGTAACGAAAAGGCAGTCAAGGCTCGCTGTGAGCAAATTCGGCGTCAGATTGAGGAAACTGATTCCTCCTACGACAAGGAAAAACTGCAAGAGCGTTTGGCTAAGTTGGCTGGCGGCGTTGCAGTCGTTAAGGTGGGTGCAGCAACGGAAACAGAAATGAAAGACCGCAAGCTGCGCTTGGAGGATGCTATTAACGCGACCAAAGCAGCGGTTGAAGAAGGCATCGTCCCTGGTGGCGGGACGACCCTAGCTCACCTAGCTCCCCAACTAGAGCAATGGGCAACTGCCAACCTCTCCGGTGAAGAGTTGACAGGTGCGATGATTGTTGTCCGCGCTCTGCCTTCACCGCTGAAGCGGATTGCTGAAAATGCCGGTCAAAATGGTGCTGTGATTGCCGAGCGAGTGAAGGAAAAAGAGTTCGATGTCGGCTACGATGCGGCAGCTAATGATTTCGCTGATATGTTTACAGCGGGTATTGTTGACCCGGCGAAGGTGACTCGTTCTGCTTTGCAAAATGCGGCTTCTATCGCTGGCATGGTACTGACTACTGAGTGCATTGTGGTTGACAAGCCGGAGAAGGAGAAGGCCCCTGCTGCTCCTGGCGGTGGCGACTTTGATTACTAATTCGTCCACTTAATCGCTCAAAACAGCCGCTTCTTAGGAGAAGCGGCTGTTTATTTTTTCAGGATTTTCTTCTCCTAATCCAAGGCATATAGATCTTTTTCTCGACCGAGGGCAAAGCGAAGAGAACGAGCAAGGTCTTTATTTGACTGGGTGAGAAAAATCAGCAATGCCAATACAGCCAGACCAGCAGATAGGGCAAACATTTCCCGGTAGCTCAACACTACCGCTAAAGTTCCTAA
>JAAUYK010090073.1_pt1 | contig 10441 bp, 10 predicted proteins | sample 7278021 | NCBI WGS metagenome assembly JAAUYK01 (sample SAMN14350223, study PRJNA611818) | marine sediment metagenome | isolation source: surface marine sediment (1.8m) | place: French Polynesia: Moorea | collected 2018-08
CTTGGTACGAATTCAACTCCAATGGGAAGACGGATTTTTACGTAATGCGTTAGCGTATCTAATGGTGGTGCCTGCTCGACGAGCCCTTCTCATTCCTGGCTCTCGAGCCGGCCCGCCTACTGTGACCGCCGCCGCCGCCGCCGCCGCCGCCGCCACTATGTGCGTGCTGGCCTCCGCCCCCGCCGCTGGTGTTGTGCGTCTTGGAGAACTCGATCAGCTCCTGGGTAACCTTGGCCCTCGAGGACTCGCTGCCCACCGAGCTGAGGACGGCGGTGGAGGAGAGGACCTTCTTGGGCGGCAGCGGCGATGGCTGGTGCATGCCGGAGTCCCTCTTGTACTCCTTGGAAGTCGTGAGCCGGTCCAGGGTCTCCTTGAGGGCGCCCTTCGACCGAATCAGCTTCTCCATGAGCGCGTCGCGGTCCTGCCGAAGCTGACGGTTCTCCAGCACCACCGCGTCCAGACTAGACGGCTTCACCGTGGACCCTGCATGCAAAACGCTTTTTAGGCTTCATTACGGATTAACTCGAGAACTGCTCGCCGTACCAATCATCACTCGTTGCATACTGGGATTGTTATTGGTCCTCTCCAGACTAGAAAAGGGATCTGAGCTGACATCGACGCCCAAGTCCGGCGAGGAGATGTCCGAGGCGGCCGTCGCCACAGTCGTAGGAACCACGAGTGAGACGGGAATCGACCCAGAAGTCGGCAGCGTCTCAGCGTGATATTCACCGGGGTCCTTAACGAAATAAAATTAATTAACCATGAATTTAACAGCCTTTGAAACTGCCTAAAATCTTACAATAGATGACTGCGGTCTCCTCGCGTCGTTATCCACCTGCTGTTGGTGATGGCCTTGATGCCGGTTGTGGCGCTTTCCACCTCGTCGGTAATTCCTGTGTCCGCGATGATGTTGCTGTTGCTGGTGGTGATAGTGGTCGTGTTGGTAGTGCTGCTGGTGTACTGGGTATGCCCCGTGATGAGCCGACTCCGCCGCCGACACGGATCCGGCGTCGGCGAAACCCGACGACTCCGATCCCCTGTTGAACTTGGAGTTATGCCACACCCGGCTGCTGCCACCGCTGCCACCGCCGTTTCTGTTGTAGTTTATCTGTTCTAGGACCCTCTGGGCGGAGGTGAGCTCATTGCGCAGCGCCGACTGGTCCTTCTTAAGGTCCTCGACCAGCTCCTCGGCGCGCACCTTGTCGCCCGCCAGCTTCAGGTTCTCGTTGCTCAGCTCGGCCACCAGCTTGTAGTTGTCGTTCATCTTGATCTGCGTCTCCTGCAGGTCCCTCGACCGCCTGGCCAGCTCGTCCTTCGTCTTGTCCAGCTCCGTCTCCAGCCGGTCCATCTGCTCCGTCCGGGCGGTCAGGTGCACCACCGTCTGCTCCAGCTGCTGCACCACGTGGTTCTGGCTGGCCAGGTCGTCGTTGGTCTTGCTGAACCGGGAGCGGAGGTTGTAGCAGATGCGGCGGAGGCGCCGGATGGAGCCACTGGACGCCAGGATCAGCTGGGAGCAGCGGTTCAAGCAGTGCTCGATGTCCTGAAAGCGAAACAACTTACAAATCATACGTACGAGGCTAGTTGCTCTCTGTTTTCTACCTTGCAGACCACATTGGCGCACACTGTGCATACGGCCATGTCGATGTTCTCCACCTGGCTGGTCTCCGCCTCGGTCTCCTGTTCCTCCTCGTCGCTTCCGTTGCCGGAGTCGAAGGAGTCGGAGACGTCGAGCTGGTAGCTGAGCTCGTCCATGGCGCGCAGGAGATCGCCGATGCCGGGGACGAGACACTCCAACGCACCAGGAGTCGCCGGGCTACATGTTGGGACAGCTGAAACGTAAAAACAACTCGCTATACTTTAATTTGATCGCAATATATATCGATATAAAAGTCAGGCAGCAGACAGGCAGGGGGTTAGTCGAACAAAGAGGAAAGTGTTAGGCACGGAAAAGGTAGAGGTCAATCGCTTTAGAAGGAGGATTTCGGTCACTCGATCGGTCTGCATGAACCTTGATTGTCTTCTGTCTGCTCGTCTTCCTCTCTCAGAGGATGGCTCTGGCCGCTGCGGCTGGCCTGGCTGAAGTCTGATTGCAGCTTCTCGATCTCCTTGCGGTGCGACTGCAGCTCCTGGATTATCTTGGAGTAGTCGTCAAAGGCGAGGCTGTCCAGGTAGGCCTCCTCGTTGTCCTCGTCCTCAGAGAAGTTGTGTCCGGTGTATTCCAGCGCATAGAACGACTTGTCTGCACGCAATCAAATATCGTAGTATACTACATTTGTGATCAGATCAGTGGGCCCGAACCGACAGACTTGCGGGTGCATAGTTGTTTTCCGACACCAACGGTTAAAGTATCGTAAAATATGGTACGTACGAATGATGCATAGGAGCGTGCATACAGCGAGTATAGTAGTCGCGGTACGCGAATATTAACATATGTTAACTAGTACTTACGTTTCTTTTCGGCTTCCGTCTCCGAAGAGTCCTGAACCTTCTTCTGCGCCGCCAGGAGGTGGGCCGTCGATAGCCCCATTCGACGCCTGGCTGCGTTCACGTCCGGCTCAGACCAAGAATCGTCGCCGTCGCTGTGGAGGGCCGTGTTACGCGTGATCGCCGAGACGGCGCCGGTTGCAACGGACGCCATCGCGCCAGCGGCCTCCCTCATCTCGTTCGCAGTGACCAGCGTCGTCGTGGACGACGTTGCCCTGCGGCGAGACTGCGGCGTCGAGAGGCCCTTGAATTTCCTTTGCCTCATCCGTCGGTCCAGGGAGCTGTGGCCGTGGTCGTTGGACAGTTCCCCTTTGATCTTGAGCATCTCGACCTTGTACTCCTCTAGCAAGGAGGCCTGCTCCCGAATCAGGCCGTCCTTCTCTGCCAGCTTGTCCTCCATGAGGTCGAGAAGCGCCGTTTTGCGCTCTAACTCAATGCTGACTTGATCTTCGTCGTAGAGGTTGGCCGGCTTTGTCTTGACGGCGCTCTCGTAGCTCTTGTTGAGCTCGCCGAAGTCCAAGAGGCTTGGATCGGGGAGGCTGCCCATGGAGCCGACAGAGAGTCTGTTCCTCTGCCTGTCCTGTTCCGCATCGGCGATATCTCCCTCTTTATGGAGGACCTCGAGCACCAGCGGGGTCGGCGCCCTCGACACGGACTTGGAGGTGGCCCTGCTCTGCTCGACAACCTTCTTGGTGGACATGACGAGCGCACTGCACACGAGGTTCTTCTTTGCGAGCGGCTCAAGTGACTCGACGACAGACTCGAGTTGAGATCGGAGCAGGTCCGCGTCCTCGGAGGTGTTGGCCAGTCGCTGCTGCAGGTTCGCGATACGCAGCAAGAGGTGTCTCGGGGCGAGGCCCTCAGGCGCCCCGGACAGCTCGGAGTTCTCCTCCTTGCAGACGGAGCAGGCGATCGCCCTGTTGCCGTCCACCTTGGCCAGCTTGTCGTTCAACGTGCCAATCTTGCGGAGGAGCAGCTTTCGCTCCTGCACGGAAGTCTTGAGGTAGTCCCTCAGTTTCTTGATGTCCCTCTTCAGCCTGTCGACCTCAGCGTAGGTGGGCATGGTGTGGCCGCTGGGCGGGATGTGGAGGTGCTGAGTGACCACCTGCAGCCGCTCGCCAGACGATGTGACCTTCCCCGGAACTGTGAGGAGTTGGTGTGTATGGATGGAAAAGTTGGAGGGGTCGGTGGAGTCCGGGCACCGAGGGGTCTTTTGTGTGAGAACGGATGTGTAAGTCCCAAATTGTTAAAACAAAATTAAATCACTTAATTTATTTACCATGGCGAAGGCGGTCTCGTTTTGCAGCTTGGCCAAGGCCGCGTCTTTCTCGAAGAGGACGGCGTGCAGGTCGGACAGCTGGGTGTTGAGTATGGATACTTGGTCGCTCAGGTCCTAGACGAGTTAATGACACGGCAATAGAGAAGCTATTAGGATTGAATTTAGGCATGCGATAGGGGGAAGGGGAAAATACGGCCTTGTTTTGAGACCGCATTCCGCTCCTCTCACGAATTACGACCTGGGGCAGGTGCGGCCCTTACCCCTCACTTAACCTCCATATTTTCCCAATCTCTATAACGTTCCATTCGCCTCAAAATCAGGGTTTGGGCATTATAAAATGGAAATATTACGTACCTTATTTTCTGCCATCTGCTCGTTGACTTTTTCTCTGTGCTCGGCCACCTCTTCCTCAACGTTCTGGAGTCTCTGCGTGGCCGCGTCCCGCTCCCTCGACAGCAGCTCCAGCTCCTCCTTATGCGACGCCGAGGACGTCGAGATCTCGCTCTGCATGGGAGAAAGCAGCAGATGAGTGAGTCAGATAAGGATGAAGTGCAGACTTAAGTCAATCCGCCTCGCCTTCTCTTTCTTTCTCATTCCGCATAGCATTCATTGTCTTGCTTCGGCTTTCGGTCAAGCGAACGTTCATTAGCTCTCCCCTCTCTACGTACTATTTTTCCCCCCACGAACAATGCACCGCACACTTACCCTCGCCTGTGACAGCTCATCCTTCAGCGACGTGATTTGGATGTCTCTGTTGACCAACTCACTCTCCAGGGCAATCATGTCTTTCAGACGCTGTTGCACCTCCTTTTGAGCCTGGAACGTCAGACAGACAAGACGCACGTTGAAATCGATCAGACCATTATGCACTGACTACTACACGAGCACAGTAGTACATATCAGTCTCGCCGTCAGTCAGCCATTGGAAAGGAAAGAGTGACAAGTGCAAATCACGTGTTTAGAAAGCCGTCTTACCTCTTCCAGACACTCCTCGGACAGCCTCAGGGCCTGGTTGAGTTCTTCCACTTCGGCCTCGGCAGCGCGCTCCTCAACGACAGCCAGCTGAGTAGGTCTCATCGGCGTCGACGTCTGCTGCTGCTGCTGCAAGAGGGTTTCGCTGCCGCCGCTCAGCGGCAGGAACAGCGGGTTGCCCGGCTTCATCCCCGACCCAAGATTGAACGGGACCGGCCTGGCCATCTCGGCCTCGACCTCGCGCAGCAGACGCTCGTCCTCGTCCTTGGAGGAGTCGGCGCCGCTAGAGCTCGGCGAGAACGGGTCGTCGCAGACAATCTGGGGAGGCGGCTGAGACGGTCTTCGTAGAGGTTCATCCTCGTCGTCGAATAATTTAATCTGAGATTCGGTGAGGTCTTCCTCCATCTGCTGCAACCGGGACTCCAGTCGCGTCCGCTCCTCTTCGCGTTCGACCGTCAGTCGGGATATTTTGTTCTCCAGCTGTTCCAGAGCGAGGCCGGCCTCTTTCAGCAAGTCTGTCTTCTCTTGGACGTCGTACTTCAAGCTCTCAACTTGAATCTATACGCATATGAGAGAAAAACGTTAATTGAATGCCAAAACATAGGTCAAGGACAACCTTACTTTTAGGTCCATATTGCTCTGCTGAACATCATTAGAAGCACCGACGCCGGTCGGCGTGCTCACTGCGCTGCCTCTGTGCGACGCCCCCAGCCTCTCCTCGAGAAAGTAGATCCTCAACTTCAGGTTGAAGTTCTCCTTCTTTAAGTCGCGGAGGTTCTCGTCGTACTCGCGCATCGTCTTCCCGACGGAGGCGCTTCCGCCGCCACCCACGTTGACCCCGACGCCCTTGGGCGTCGCGCCCTCGCCCACGCTTCTCGACCCCAGCGAGAGCGACCTGCCTGTCGGGAAGGAGGAGACGCTGCCGGCGCCCCCGGAAGCACCGGAGTAGTAGTTGCTGACTCCGGACACGGGGGTGCGCGGCTGGGACATGGTGCCGCCCCGGGTCAGGGACACTGGCATGCGTAGGATGTTGCCTCATGAGGCTCTCATTTACAGGTGACTTGAAAAACTTACTAGGTATGAATCCATCTGTGGACGGCGGGAAGAGGTTCAGCGTCTCCGTGCTGTAACTGCGGTAGAAAGAGCCCAGTGTCATTTTCACTCGCGTCTGGTTTCACAGCTCAATTAGTGTCTCTCTCGATTAGGCGGCATGCAGGTGCACATTTTCTATCTCCGCCCCTCTCTCACTTTGCCATCACTGTCTCGCGCCGCCTCCGCTTTTCTTGAACGCACACTGGCCGCCAATTGCATCGCTCAACACGCCTCTTACGTACGGACATGACACCGCCGACCGACCTACTGGTCGACTGGCTAATCCTGAGACGCAAGCTCCATCATCCCACGTACGAGTTTTGCTACCAGCGGCGCGCATCGATCGCGCTCACTCAGTCAGTCGCAGGGTACACGCCCCATCGCCGCCGCCGTCACTGCAATCGGGTTCTCTCGCCATCGACGATGGCTAGCCACCGTTTTCGCTCCATCTCACCCGACGAGAGTGGATGGAGAGAGCGTGGGCGGGAAGGAGAAGAAGGAGAGACTCGTACGCACGCTCGCTCGGAGACGACGTGTAGCCGGGGTCGTAAACGGAGATGTGCTTGCTGTCCGTCCGTCCCAAGTCTAGCTCACGTGGGCGCGGACGGAGCAGATGGTCGTTGCTGGATTTGCCCCGCCGCGCCGCTTCGCTTCCCTCCCCTAGCCTCGCTTATTGGGGCATCGGGTCACGGGTATTTGCTTGCGTGTTGGAAATTAATATGCACGCGCGCCAACGCACACTTGTTTCAGGGGAGATGAAAGAGTCGCATCGTATAGCTCTAGAGGAGAAACTGAATCTGGTTCGTGGTCCGTCCACATTGCTTCACGCTCCACTGCGGACAGCGAGCGGGCTGTCGAGATTTGATTGAGAGATAGCTTCGGAAACGCGACGACCCCGAGCGAGCGAGCGGGGTGAGGAGGAAGGGAGGGAGGGCCCCTCAATTTGAGTGAAAACAGCTTGCAGCACTACATGTGCAACAAGTTGCCCCGGCGGGCGTTGTTTGCAGTTTCACGGGAGGGCAGAACGTCACAGCCAGGCTCTAAAATGCACCTCGCCGAAGCTGTTGGCGGCGACGGCGGCCTCTCTCCTTTTACAACTGGTACACTAGATATATGTTCGTCTTGCCTCCCACGCCCGCGGTGAGAGTGCGGTCCGGGACGGCGACGGCGCGGCGGCGGCGACGGCGGCGACAGCAAAGACAGAAGAGTGTGCGTAGCAGAAAATCAGCTCCTGTTTCTTTCGGCTTGTTTGGCACACATGACGAGCACTATTCGATCGCGGCTCGAGCGAGTGAGTGCTCAATCCATTCTGCGCCTCACTTCGTTTGCTATCGGCTCCCATGATGCGGTCGGTATGTCTAGCGAGCTGCGGTTGCAGTGGCCGCGTACGTATACCGATTGTTTTCCCCTAGCTCCGCGTTTGGATACCTTGCCTTTTATGACAAGTATGGATTGCGGGTACGCACTACGGATTGAGGGTTAGGTCAATTTGAACATCCGCCCTATGGCTATAGCTGCGTTATCGGTCGCCGCCGATCTGTCCAGCTGCAGTGATGCTGCACTTCGATGCCCAGGTTGTACGTGCAGTACGTTCAGAACTCGACTGGCCAAGTGATGTGTGTACAAATATGAATAATACATATATATTCCAGCGGTGGTGTATAGCAAAAAATGTTAAGTCATCGGTTGCCAGCGGCCGGGCGAGACGGAACAGACATGAGGAATAAAAGATATATTGTGCTACACGTGGGATGAGCTAGGCGAGGAACAACAAGGCTAATTATGCTTGCTTACTTCCTACGATGCCGGTGCCAGCAGCCATACGTAGTACATATTTTGTGTAGTCCCCTTGTCGTCCCTCCCTCCCCCTACTTATGGCACGTCTGCGGCATGCATAAGGTCCTCGTTGTCCAATGGTAATTACAGGAGGGAGGCCTCCTATTATTCATGGACAATTAGCTATCCATGCATGCAGGAGAGCGGAGGCGGACTTGTGAGTGCGCCTAGTCGGCGCGGGCCGGCCGAAAGGCTTACGACGACCGACGACATGAAGACTCGGCGGGGATTTGGGCCGTCGCCAAGCAAGTCGGTCGCTGCTCCGCCTTCGCACCCACTGCACTGGCTCGATCCCCGATCCCCGTACTTCTTGCACGCATAGACGACCCTAGTACGACAAGTATGATCTATCGCAGGTTCGTTCATCGAGAAAAGAAGGGAGGCTAGGAGCTGCATAGAGATTAGGCCCCAGCCCTCACGCCTACGTTCTCCTCTCTTGCGGCTGAAATCGGCTCGGCATCGAAAATAAGGCGAAAAGCTTTTAGCCAGCCAGCTCCCGTGGATCCCGTTGCATTTTTCCGTTGGAGCTGCCGCTTTTGTACGTAGGAATTAAGGCGGATGAGCGGGGGCGGGATTGCGATTGTGGCGCGTGCCCTTTACCTACAGAGGTGGCCGGACAGCTGGAAGCATTTGTGCGGCGGCGACTAGTAAACACCTCGGTACGTACATAGTAGGTGGAGAATTAGCGGAGGAAGAGCTCGCCAAAGCCAGACATGTATCACCTGGCGCTGTTATGTTCATCTGACCACCAATTGTGTAGGATGACCGATTTCTGCTTATATAACCTGAAAATGTTTCGCTACAAAAGTGAGAGAACGATGAACTTGTGTTTGTTTTCAATTAATTGGGATGGGATGACGAGGATGGAAAGGGCGGCGCTAGCTATAGGGAGGCAAAACGAAAAATTGGAGCAAAAAGCTGGGGCTGCCAACTTCGTTTGACTGTGCGCGACTCTTCCCAACTCGAGTTCTTGTCAGGCAAGATTTCTCCGCTTTTCGGCGGCGGCGGCGGCTGCTCAATGCGGCGCTCGAGTTGTTGCTTGCTTTATGTCAGATCAGATTTCCAGGAGGAGCAGACGAGGACGACGTCCAATATCGCGTATCAGGTCGCCGATGTAAAGTGCAAATCTGTGCTCGGGTAGAGATCCCGCTGCGAGATGTGTGAAATGTCTTTCGCCTAAAAATATATGTATTCTGCGACATTTCCGGCTTCGTTAGAAGTCAAGAGCCGGCGGCGCCACTCAAGTTATAGTTGCAAAAGCGAGCGAGGAGAAGTGTTATCTGCCCAGATTTACGGCACTGTGCAGCATGTACTACTTCTCGGGAAATTTAGAGGCTTTGAAGCACGCTCCCAGCCGGTGCATTTTAAAGCGGCGTTTTTTACTCGATCTCGGCCTCTCTCAGATTACATACGTCGCGTCGCAGTGCTCGTGTTACGGACAATCTCAATTATCTTTGCGTGTTTGCTCAGTAGGCTACTCGCTGCTCCTAGCTGCCTTGTCCTGTCTAACAGTTAGGCGACGACGTCAGACACGAGACTGGAAACTTCTAACAGCTAGGTCGCTTTAATTGCCGTACGTTCGGCGACCTTCGCTGGCTTCTGGGGTTAATATCTGTGCAAACAGATAATGCATACCTGAATGGAGTGATGTCTGAGGGCGAGTGAATCTGCTTGCGCGGGCTGCCCTTGGCCGGCGTCGTCGGCTGCCCGAACAACCCCTTGCGCTGCGTCGCCGGGCTGTACATCGCGTCGTCCGACAGGTCCAAGGCGGCCAAGCACTACCTCATAGTTCCTTCCTTCGCACTTCGGTTGTATACTGCTTATGGTGCAGCTCTTTGTCGCCTCGCTCGTTCTCTTGCTCCGGTTTCGCTGATAAACTTCAATAGGAAAATTGCTCGCTTCCCCCTCTCCTCCCGCTCAGTTCTGATGACGCATAGGCAAATGCTGGAGGGAGCTGGGCGAGCGAACGAGCGACCTAGGCAATACTGACGATTGCCATATCTGCTGTCTTTGTGGCGGCGGCGGCGTGCATGCAGCTCTCGTGGGTCTGCTAAGATGGAAACTTGCCAGAAGCGCGCCAGCCGGAGAGAAGCGAGCAGTGAAGCGTGCGTCGCGTCGCGCGCTGGCCGCCTTCCTACGGTCCGCACGCACGCACGTTCCCCAATGCTGGCTGAAGTTTCCCCCGTCCGCATCTGCTACGCCAGCCAGCCAGCCAGCCCACCCGTCGCATTCATCTGCTCTTCCTTAGTCGGCCAGCAGCAGATGCCACCGCACCGCTCAGCTGCTCCGTCCCTCCCTCCCTTTTCCCCATCTGCCCAAAAGCCGCGGGAACGGGCGAAGCGCCCAAGGGACTGCGGAGAAAAAGGGCGAGCGCGCGGTCGGTAGGTCGGTATGAGATGGCGGCGGGACGGCACTTCATGGGCAAAGAACAAGGAGCGATCGTGCGAGCGAGCGAACGAAGAAAGAAAGCCACGATGGCGATCTCGCACTACGTATACGTAGCCCTCCACATCTTGGAGAAACATTTGAGCAGCTAGCGGAAATTAACGCTCGGAACTTCGCTTCGTAGGTGACTGCGTGAGGAAGAGCTAGATCGAGTATGTGTTGGCATGAGATGAGATGAGAGGGGGAAGGAGAGCTGCATGAGGGTGAACGAGGTGGAGAGAGAAGACTGAATTTTACATGCATGAAGGGGTGCAAGCGGTTTACGTAATGACTAGATATACGTACTATTAATGCGGGAATGAATTAATTTCGTTCCCTCAATGAACCAGAGGA
>JAAUYK010040254.1_pt1 | contig 10437 bp, 9 predicted proteins | sample 7278021 | NCBI WGS metagenome assembly JAAUYK01 (sample SAMN14350223, study PRJNA611818) | marine sediment metagenome | isolation source: surface marine sediment (1.8m) | place: French Polynesia: Moorea | collected 2018-08
CAGGGCAACCACGTTGAGGATCTTGATCATCGGGTTGACGGCCGGGCCGGCGGTATCCTTGTAGGGGTCGCCGACGGTGTCGCCGGTAACGGCGGCCTTATGGGCATCGCTGCCCTTGCCGCCCAGGTGACCGTCTTCGATGTATTTCTTGGCGTTATCCCAGGCCGCGCCACCGGTCGTCATGGAAAGGGCCACGAAGACACCCGTAACGATGGAGCCGATGAGCAGACCGCCCAGGGCGATTTTACCCAGGAAGAAGCCCACCAGCAGAGGAGCGACCACCGGCAGCAGGGCCGGCACCAGCATCTCTTTCAGGGCGAACTTGGTGACGATGTCCACGCAGGCGCCGTAATCCGGTTTGGCGGTGCCTTCCATGATGCCCGGGATTTCGCGGAACTGACGGCGAACTTCGTCCACCACGGCGCCGCCGGCGTTACCCACCGCCTTCATGGCGATGGAAGCGAACAGGTACGGCAGGAGCCCACCGATGAACAGGCCGATGATGACGCTGACGTCGGAGAGGTCGAAATTCATGGCTTCCTTACCGCCGCCTTTGATTTGAAATTCCATGACGTAGGCAGAGAACAGCACCAACGCGGCCAGACCGGCGGAGCCGATGGCGTAACCCTTGGTGACGGCCTTGGTCGTGTTGCCGACCGCATCCAGAGGATCGGTCACGGCACGGACGCTTTCGTCCATTTCGGCCATTTCGGCGATCCCGCCGGCATTGTCGGTGATGGGACCGTAAGCATCGATGGCGATGACCATACCGGTCATGGAGAGCATCGAGATGGCCGCCATGGCGATGCCGTAGAGCCCGCCGAAGTTGTAGGCCAGCAGGATGGCCAGACAGATGGCCAGAACCGGCGCCGCGGTAGCCTGCATGGAAACCGCCAGCCCGGAGATGATGTTGGTGCCGTGGCCGGTGGTGGAGGCTTCGGCAATGGCTTTAACCGGAGCATAAATACCGGTGTAGTACTCCGTGATGATGACGATCACGACCGTCAGCACCAGGCCGATCAGCGTGCAGTAGAAAATATTCATAGCCGGAATATCGGGGATGGTCCCCATCAGCTTGATCGTGGCGAAGTAGAAAGCGATCGCCGCCAGGATGGCGGAGCCGAACATGCCTTTGTAGAGCGCGCCCATGATGTAGCCGCCGGAGCCCAGGCGGACAAAGAAAACGGCGATCATGGAAGCGATGATGGAGATGGCGCCCAGCAGCAGCGGAAACTCGGTGGCCATCGGAATCTTGGGGAACAGCAGGTGGCCGATCAGCATGGCGGCCACGGCCGTTACGGCGTAGGTCTCGAACAGGTCGGCGGCCATACCGGCGCAGTCGCCCACGTTGTCGCCCACGTTGTCGGCGATGGTGGCCGGGTTGCGCGGATCGTCTTCGGGGATCCCGGCTTCGACCTTGCCCACCAGGTCGGCGCCCACGTCGGCGCCCTTGGTGAAGATCCCGCCGCCCAGTCGCGCGAAGATCGAAACCAGGCTGCCGCCGAAGCCGAGGGCCACGAGGGCGATGACGTCATGGGTAAAGGTGTAATAGCCGGCCACCGAGGTCAGGGCCAGCCCGGCCACGATCATACCGGTCACGGAGCCGCCCTTGAAGGCCATGGACAGGCCGGCGGCCATGCCTTTTTTGGCGGCTTCGGCGGTGCGGACGTTGGCCAGCACGGATACCCGCATGCCGATGTAGCCGGCCAGATAGGAGGCCACGGCGCCGATCAGGAAACCGATGGCGGTCATGGCGCCCATGGTGGCAAAAATCACGCCGAAAATGATGATCCCGGCAATCCCCATGGTTTTCAACTGGCGGTTGAGATAGGCGATCGCGCCTTCCTGGATGGCGCCTGCGATCTCCTGCATTCTTTCATCACCGGCCGGTGCGCCTTTTACGATCCCGGCCAGAATGATGGAAAACAAAATACCGGCTGCTCCTACGAGCGTGCATGTCAGCGGTAGATTACTCAAGACTGCGTCCATTCTTTCCTCCATCCGTAGTTTCGATTGAATTCATGGTTTTCGATTGAATCTGTTCATGCCGAACTTCGCCCCATGGCGGAGGATGGTCACTGCAGCTTCCGCTGCGCGTTCCAGGATTTCGTCCAGTTGTTCTTGCTCGTCCTCCCTGAACGGCGCTAGAACATGGCCGACGACATCCCCCCCGTGTGCGGGCCGCCCGATACCAATGCGCAACCGGGAAAAATCCCCGTTGCCCAGGGCGTCCACCAGTGACTTCACTCCGTTGTGGCCTCCATGCCCTCCTTTCTCTTTTATTTTTATGCGTCCAAAAGCAAGATCGATATCGTCGTGAACGACCAAAAGATTCCTGCTGGAGATACCGTAATATGCAATTAAGCGCAAGACCGGAGGACCGCTGCGATTCATAAAAGCCTGCGGTTGGACGAGCGCTACCGTCCTGTCGGCCATGGTGCCGATGCCGTATTGGCAGGTGAACCGTTTCTCATCAAGACGGATCCGGCCCATCTCACCAAGCCGATCCACAACCATGAACCCCACGTTGTGGCGCGTGTTCCGATAATCCACTCCCGGATTGCCCAAACCCGCAATCAGGCAGTCCGGCGTTTGTCGTGGTCCGCCAATCCAATGGCGCAAAGCGGTTAGTAAACCCACAATCCATATACGGCTTCAGCGGGACAAGCAACGGAGCTCGCCGGCAACCATGGCAATATCATTCGGGCGCGGCTTCGGCCTCTTCCGTTTCTTCCAGTTCGACCTCTTCGCCTTCCTCAACGGCCTCTTCTTCAACCTTGCGCCCGCTTAGAATCGTCAGAACGGTAAAGTTGACCTCATGGGGAATTTCCACCTCCCCCGCCAGGGGAACGTCTTCCACATGGATGGATTCCCCCATGTCGAGTCCGGTAATATCGATTTCGATCGTTTCGGGAATATCGTTGGGCAGACAGAGAACCTCGAGTTCCCGCCGAATAATCTGCAGCATGCCACCCATTTCGACCCCGTGCGATTTACCGCGCGTGGTGACCGGTACCCGCACCCGGATTTTGCGGTCCATGGCCACTTCATAAAAATCGGCATGGATATATTGGCCGCTGACCGGATGACGCTGAAGTTCCTTCAGAAGCGCTTTGCGCTCACCGCCGCTATCAATGGCCAGGTTCACGAAAATCTGGCCCGATGGGGATGACTTCAACAACAGCTCCAGATCATGGGTGTTGACGGCGATGGGTGTCGGGGCATTGTCGGGTCCGTAAAGGATTGCCGGAATCTGGCCCTGGCGGCGCAGCGCGCGTGCAGGGCCGTTCCCTTTCGTGGTACGTGTATTGGCGTTGATATTCAGAAAATCCAAGAATTCATCCTCCCTGAGAGTATGATATGGCGGTGCGCCCGGTTCCTCCCGGCGCCCGCCCCGTGATCGCTTAACAACCGGATCGCAAGAACCGGTATAATGGCCAAAAGGTTAAACAAACAATGAGGTCACCGAATCACCCCGATGACTGCGAATAATCGCCTCTCCCACGAGGGGGGCGATGCTCAGTACTTTGATCTTGCTGCAAGCGGCCGCTTCACCACCGAGAGGAATGGTATCGGTGACCACCAGACTGCTGAGGGTCGAGGCGTTGACGCGATCGACCGCCGGACCGGATAAAACCGGATGGGAACAACAGGCGTGGACCTCGCGGGCCCCCCGCTCCGTGACCGCCGCGGCCGCCTCCGTCAATGTTCCGGCGGTATCGGCCATATCGTCGAGGATAATGGCGATCTTGTCCTGAACGTTGCCGATGACGGCCATGGCCTTGGCCACATTGGGTTTATCGCGTCGCTTGTCGATAATGGCCAGATCCGCATTCAGCCGCTTGGCAAAGGCACGCGCCCGCACAACCCCGCCGGTGTCGGGAGACACGACCACCAGATTGTCCTGAAAGCGCTCCCGGATGTAGTCCAGGATAACCGGAGCGGCAAACAGGTTGTCCACCGGGACGTCGAAAAACCCCTGGATCTGACCGGCGTGCAGATCCATCGTGATGACGCGGTTGGTGCCCGCAGCGGTTATCATGTCGGCCACGACCTTGGCGCTGATCGGTACCCGCGGGGCGACCTTCTTATCCTGGCGGGCATACCCATAATAAGGGATGACGGCCGTGATCCGGCTGACCGAGGAGCGTTTGAAAGCGTCGATCATCAAAATCATCTCGACGAGATTGTCGTTGACCGGGCGGCAGGTGGACTGCACTAAAAAAACGTCCTTGCCCCGGACGTTTTCATCGATTTCGATTTGGACTTCGCCGTCGCTGAAAGTTTTAACAGCGGCGCTTCCCAGCGGCATGTCCAGATATTCACAAATCTTGTGGGTTAGTGCGGGGTTCGAGTTCCCTGTGAAAATGGCCAGATGATTCATGGGCGTATCCGTGCCTATATTCCCAAAAAGTGGCTGGGGCGGGAGGATTCGAACCTCCGAATGCAGGGACCAAAACCCTGTGTCTTGCCACTTGACGACGCCCCAATTTCTTAAAAAAACCGCAACACGACTGGTTTAGCAGGTCCGTTTCAAACCAGCAGCCGGCTTTGAAAAACCTGCCATTGGTCGTGAGTTGACAAGCCTTCCCGGGCTTGTTGAGCCGCCTGCGCATTTTCAAATAGGCCGACCACGGCAGAACCGCTACCTGACATGATCGTCCCTTCGGCGCCCTGCTCGGACAAGGCCGTTTTAATGGCCATGATATCCGGGAGCATTTGGATTGCCGGCGACTCGAGGTCATTGCACAGATGAACGCCAGCCTCAAAGGCCTTTTTTTTTAAAAGGAGATTCCTAAGTTTTTTTTCACATTTTGTCAATCTTAAATTAAGCGCCCCGTAGACCTTGGCCGTCGACAATCCGATCCCCGGAAAAACGATTAAAAGGGCGGCCGGCCTTAGGCCTCGATAGGGTTGTATCTTTTCCCCGATGCCCGCAACAATGGCCGGTTGGCCGTAAAGAAAGTAGGGAATATCAGCGCCCAAAGGCAATGCCAGAGAGGCCAGTTCCTCAGGTGTAAAGGGGTGGTCAAAACGCCGATTCAAGACCTTCAGCACCGTGGCCGCGTTGCTGCTGCCACCGCCCAGCCCGGCGCCCACCGGTATCCGCTTGGTGAGAACCATTCGGAGGCCGAAGGACTTAATTGCCGTTTTGCGCATCAGGGCGTTACGGAAACGCACCGCCGCCCGGCAGGCCAGATTCGCATCGTCCGCCGGCACGCCCGGGGCGCGGCAGCGGATCGATATGGCAGGGGATTGAAAATCAAACTGGATGTGATCATAGAGATCGACGCACGCCATCAGGGTGATCAGTTCGTGGTAGCCATCCGCGCGTTTACCGATAACGGCAAGGGCCAGGTTGACCTTGGCCGGTGACAGGCTCTCGTGGATCGGCGGCATCAATCAGGGGCTCGGGCAGGGTACGCGGGTAACGCGAAAAAACCTTTTCAGGCCTTTTCTTTGACGTAGAGCATGCGCAGATCATAGAGAATACTTTTCAGCATACTCTCCTCGTCGCGGTTCAGATTGTCCTTGGTTTTTTCCTGCAGCATCGCCAGCACATCGATGGTCTGTTTGGCCAGGGCCAAGTTTTTGGTTTTTTGGCCGGTTCCCGGCTCTTCGAGGATTCCCAATTGCACGAGGGCCGATGAATTCAAGGAGATCACAAAAGTCGAGAAATCGATTGCCGGCAAGGGGGTTGTTGCCTGGTCCGAAGCGTCCTCTCCGGTTTGTTCCGGGTTTGGATGGGGGGCGGTTTGGTCTTTGTTTTCTTCACTCATTTGGCAATCTCCCGCGGCATTGGATGGCGTTGGCGTAGGGTGGTCAGCCCACCTCGCGCGGCGCCGGCAGTCGCCCCGCCGTCACCGAGCTGTTGGTCACATGTTTTTCTTAGGCAATAATTATACTCTAGCCACGGCACTCCAAAAACTCAAGCGGCGTGACGCTTTTGACCATCGGCAATCGCCGGAGTTCTTCCAGGACATCGATAGGAATGGCCGTATCCGTGCTGAGAAAGACGATATTGCGATGGCCCTCCTCTTCCTGGCCGACCTGCATTCGGCCGATATTGATATCGTGATTCCCGAGTGTTGTGCCGATACTGCCGATGGCGCCCGGTTTGTCCACATTGTGAATCAACGCCATGTGGGCCATGGGGATCATTTCCAGACGGAAATTGTTGACCCGCACGATACGCGAATCCTGTTTACCGTAAATCGTACCGGCGACCCTGCTTTCCATTTCGGTCGTGACGACCCGCGCGGTAATCAGGTTGATGAATTCATCGGATTCGGAACTCGTGGTGGCGGTCACCTTGATCCCTCTTTCCTTGGCCAACACGGCGGCATTCACCGAATTGACATCGTCTTTCACGGTCGGTGTCAAAATGCCCTTGATGATGGCCGTGGTGACCGGTGCCAGGTCGAGTCCCTGAAAGTCACCGGTGTATTCGATGGCGACTTCCTTGATCGGCCCGGTAACCAACTGGGGCATCAGGCAACCGATTTGACTGCCCAACCTGAGGAAAGGGCGCAGACGGACAAGCAAGTCTCCGGTAACGGAGGGAACGTTCACGGCGTTGATCACCGCGCCGTCCTTCAGAAAGGCGATCATCTGTTTCACGACGGCCACGGCCACATTGGATTGGGCCTCGCGGGTCGAGGCCCCCAGGTGCGGCGTGCAGATCAGGTGATCCAGTCCGATCAGAGGCGAATCCCCGGGGGGTTCGGTCTCGAAAACATCCAACGCGGCGCCAGCGACCTTCCCCGCCGTCATGGCCTCGTGCAGGTCGTCCTCCTTGACGATGCCGCCGCGGGAACAGTTGATCAACATGACCCCGTCTTTCATTTGGGCAAAGGCCGCGCGATCGATCAGACCGATGGTATCCTTGAGCTTGGGCACATGAATCGTAATGAAATTCGCCCGCCGGTAAAGGGTTTCCAAATCCACACTTTCGAAGCCGGCGCTGGCGATGTGCGCCGGATTGACATGGGGGTCGTAAACCACGACATCCAAGCGCAGACCACGGGCGCGGTCCGCCACGATCGAACCGATCTTGCCGAAGCCGATCACCCCCAAAGTCTTGCCGAAAATTTCGCGCCCCTGGAGCCTTTTTTTATCCCAGCGCCCGGAACGCAGCGATGCGGTTCCCTGGGGCACATTGCGGGCCAGCGCCATGAGCATGGCAATCGCATGCTCGGCCGTCGTGATCACATTACCATCCGGGGTGTTCATGACCACGACACCATGGCGGGTGGCCGCCGGGATATCGACATTGTCCAATCCGATGCCCGCCCGGCCGACCACCTTTAGGCGGTTCGCCCGGACTAACAGATCTTCGGTCACCCGGGTGGCGCTTCGAATGATAAGACCGTCATAGTCACCGATGATTTCGGCCAGCACATCAGGCGCCAGCCCGGTTCGGACATCAACCGTCAGGCCTTCTTCGGCCTCGAGCATTTCGATGCCCACCTGACCCAGATTGTCGCTTACCAATACCTTCATCAACCGCCTCCGGATGGATCATCGGGTGTCGGCCGGCCCCCGGGGGCACCGCCCATCGCCGCATCGATCGAAATGCCCGCCATAGTAGAGAAAAATGATGCGGGTTTCAAGCCGTATTTATCGACGGCACCGATGCCCGTTGGCCGGTGAATCCTCCGATCATCTGCGCCCTATGACCTGTGGCGAACAGGTTGCGCATTGATGGTTGCAAAGCTTCAGCACAGAAGTTATGCTCCCGCACGAGGGCGGCCTGAAGCTCGAGCGGGGCAACCACGGTCGATGAGCGTATACCGGCAGGTCGGGAAGAACTTGCGGCCTGTGACCACCGACGCCTCCGCAGCCTAGCAGACGGTCACCCCCCCCACGGGATGGCTAACCCCAGGCCCTGCCATTGAACAGCAATCAGGAAGGGAGCTAAGCCATGGCGGCAGACAAAGCACAGACAACCCGAATAGGATGGATCGGTACCGGTGTGATGGGGCGCTGGATGTGCCAGCACCTGATGCAGAGTGGATATCCGGCCGTTGTCCACACACGCTCGCAGGCCAAAGCCCAGCCGCTGCTGGAAACCGGGGCCCACTGGGCAGCCTCCCCGCAGGATGTGGCACGCGCGTCCGATGTCGTTTTCACGATGGTGGGCTTCCCGCAGGACGTGCGTGAGGTTTATCTGGGCGGCCAGGGCCTTTTGAAGGGCGCGCGCTCCGGGCAGATTTTGGTCGACATGACCACGACCGAGCCCAGCCTGGCGGTCGAGATCCACAAAGAAGCGGCGGCATTAAACGTATCCGCCGTGGATGCGCCGGTGTCGGGCGGCGACATCGGTGCCCGTGAAGCCCGCCTGTCGATCATGGTGGGCGGTGAGAAAGCGACGGTTGACGAATTGATGCCGTTTTTCAAGATCATGGGGCGGCAGATTGTGCACCAGGGGCCGGCGGGCTCGGGTCAACACACCAAGATGTGCAACCAGATCGTGATTGCCGGCACCATGATCGGGGTGTGTGAATCGCTGCTCTACGGGCAACGGGCCGGCTTGGACCTTAACACCATGCTGGAAAGCATCGCCGGCGGGGCCGCCGGGTGCTGGTCGCTGGACAACCTGGCACCAAGGATCCTCAAACGCGACTTCGATCCCGGCTTCTTCGTGGCCCATTTCATCAAGGATATGGGCATTGCCCTGGAAGAGGCCAAACGCATGCAGCTTTGTCTTCCGGGACTCGCCCTGGTTCACCAGCTTTATCTGGCGGTGGCCGCTAACGGGGGCGCCCGGTTCGGCACCCAGGCCTTGATGCTGGCGCTCGAGAAGCTAAACGGCGAGAATCGCTGACGCGTGCCGGCAGCGGCTTGGCCCAAACACAAAGCGCGTGGATCCCACGCGCTTTAAGTGCTATCGGGCGAAATGACGGGGAACGGTCAGGTCAACCTTGCTTGGCGGCGGCTTCCTGCTCGGCAACCTTGGCTTTCAAACGGTCGATCAGTTGATCGGGGCTCTCCTTGCGTAAAATGTCGTTGAACTGGGTGCGGTAATTCTTGATCAGACTGACCCCCTCGACCTTGACGTCGTAGACCGACCAATCCCCGTCCTTCTTCTTCAGACTGTAGTCCACCGGGATTTTGTTCTGATCGCTGACGATAAAGGTCTTGACGATCGCCAGCGGTTTAGACTCGTGCAATATCTCGTCGGCGAATTCGACCTTTTGATCGGCAAAACCGGTTTGGATCCGGTCGACGTAGATATTGCCCAGCATCTTGGAAAAAACCGCAGAAAAGTCCTTTTGCTGTTGCGCGGAAAACGATTTCCAATTGCGGGCCAGGGCGCGACGGGAGACTTCATTGAAATCGAAAGTGCCGGAAACAATATCCCAGATTTTATCGCGCTGCTCGATTTTCAGGGCGGGGTCGTCGGTCTGATATTTGGTATCCTTCAAAACCACGACGGATTGATCAAGGGGCTCCTTGAGCGTATCCGTAGGGCTGCGTTCGGCCCCCATCGCCGCCCCCGTAACCACAAGCACCAGGAACCATGCTGCGAAGATCTTTTTCATTGGCTTCTCCCCCTATGTATTGAAGATGTCGATCGTCATCGCTCAAGCCCGCGGGGCGTCGACAGGCAGTAACCTAACCGCCGCATTCTCGCTGAAGGCTTAAAGCCCACCGAACACATATTTGCTGATCACTTCCTCCAAGTCAAGAGCAGATTCGGTTTCCGTAATAATGTCGCCATCTTGTAGAACAAGATCCGATCCGCCCGGCGAGATTTTGATATATTTGTCGCCAATCAGGCCGGCGGTTTTGACCGACGCAATGACATCGTCGGTCAGCTCGACCCGGGCTTGAATTTTCAACCGCACCTCGGCCGTCAGTCTTTCAGGCTCGAGGCGGATAGCCTCCACCTTGCCGATGGGCACCCCCGCCAGTTCCACCCGCGAGCCCACCTTGAGGCCCGAAACCGATTCGAAGCGCGCGTCCAGGAAATAGTGCTGGTCGCCAATGATTTCCATCTTGCCCAGTTTTAAAGTCAAATAGCCGACACATAAAATGCCGATAAAGACAAAAATGCCGACGGCGATTTCAATGGATGCTTTTTTCATAATGCCACAATAGCCCTCAACAAATGCTGAATTTATAGAAAATTTCCTTTTGCGCCAGGGCCTGCTCCAGGCACTGTTCGGAATTGTCGCTTTCCGCTGGTTCGGTGAACCCGGCGCTCACGGCCAGGCAAGCGTCCATGCTCGCTTTGATTTGCTGGGTTGGCTGGGCATTGAGCTCCCGGGCCAATTTGGCACACACCAAGCGGGCCTGATCCGCGCGGGTAAACGGCAGCAACAGTAAAACCGCATTGCTGCCGATGCACTCGCAGGTATCCGTAAGACGCAAATGCCGTTGGATGTTATCGGCAAACCGGGTGACGGTTTTTTGGGCGACCACGGGTCCGGA
>JAAUYK010107231.1_pt1 | contig 10437 bp, 8 predicted proteins | sample 7278021 | NCBI WGS metagenome assembly JAAUYK01 (sample SAMN14350223, study PRJNA611818) | marine sediment metagenome | isolation source: surface marine sediment (1.8m) | place: French Polynesia: Moorea | collected 2018-08
CCCTGTCATCACACATTGAGAACTTGAAGGAGGCGCCGGCGAAGTCCGCCGAAGAGGAGACTTCCGACCTCAAAGAGGTCAAGGATAAGTTCCGCGACTCGCAGCCCACGGGCAGTCTTATAAACCTGTGCCGGACGCTCGACCAGGCGAAGGCGCTCCTCGAGTTCATCGATGCCATCACGGACAAGAAGCTGGACCGCACAGTCTCGCTCACGGCGGCCAGAGGTAGAGGCAAGTCTGCTGCATTGGGATTGGCCGTGGCGGCCGCTGTCGGATTCGGCTACTCGAACATCTTCGTGAGCTCTCCCTCGCCGGAGAATTTGGGCACGCTTTTCGACTTCATCTTCAGGGGCTTCGACGCGATGGAGTACGAGGAGCACACGGACTACGACCTGGTCAAGTCGACGAACCCCGAGTTCAACAACGCGATCGTGCGGGTGAACGTCCACGAGCAGAGCGACAGGTCGGGCGGCCACCGGCAGACTATCCAGTACCTCCACCCAAGCGACGCGCAGAAGCTCGGCCAGGCGGAGCTGGTGGTGATTGACGAGGCAGCCGCCATTCCCCTGCCCATCGTGAAGCAGCTGCTCGGGCCCTACTTGGTATTCATGTCGTCCACCATCAACGGCTACGAGGGCACGGGACGCTCGCTCAGTCTCAAATTGCTGGAGCAACTGCGGAAGCAGTCTTCGGTGACGAGCGCCGTGGAGCAGAAGAGCGCCATCACCTGCCGGTCGCTCCGGGAAGTCGTGCTCGAGGAGAGCATCCGCTACAGGCCTGGCGATGCCGTCGAGTCCTGGCTGAACCGGCTTCTCTGCCTCGACGCCACCACTGTCAGACTCCTGAACACCGGCTGCCCGAAGCCCGACGACTGCGACCTGTACTACGTGAACCGGGACGCTCTATTCTCCTACCACAAGGGTTCGGAAGAGTTTCTGCAGCGGATCGTCTCGCTCTTCGTCTCCTCCCACTACAAGAACAGTCCGAACGACTTGCAGATGATGTCAGACGCTCCGGCACATCACATCTTCTGCCTGCTCGGCCCCACCGACAAGGATTCTAAGCGTCTGCCCGAGGTGCTCTGCGTCGTCCAGGTCTGTCTCGAGGGAGAGATCTCGCGAAAGAGCATTATGCACGGCTTGTCGAGAGGGAAGCGCGCCGACGGAGACCTGATTCCGTGGGCGATGGCGCAGCAATACAACGACGACAACTTCCCCTCGTTGTCGGGTGCGAGGGTGGTGCGCATCGCCACCCACCCCAACTACCAGCGCATGGGATACGGAAAGAAGACCATGCAACTCTTGCAGAGGTACTACGAGATGAAGGTTCCCAGCCTGGCGGAAAGAGACGTTGACATCGAGAAGGAGGTCGAAACTGTGAAGGATAGGGACGTGGGCCTCCTTGAAGAACATATTGGCCCCCGAGCGAACCTCCCTCCTCTGCTGTTCAAACTAGACGAGAGGAGGCCGGAGCGGCTCGACTACCTGGGTGTCTCCTACGGCCTCACGCAGGAGCTTCTCCGCTTCTGGAAGGGCTGCGGCTTCACGCCGACCTACCTCCGACAGACGACGAACGACGTCACCGGCGAGCACACGAACATCATGCTAAAATTGCTGGACCATGGCCAAGAGGAGGAGGAGCGGCCGCGTTGGCTCACCGAGTTCTGGAAGGACTTTCGGCGGAGGATCGTCCACCTGCTGGGCTACGAGTTTCGCAAGTTCCCCGCCCGCCTTGTGCTCAGTATCCTCTCTCAGCCAGAGCGGACGCAGCCGAGAGCGGCCGTCGTCGACAGGCTGACGGACGAGGAGATCGCGCGCGAGATCTCCCCGTTTGACTTGAAGCGGCTAGAGGCGTACACGCGCAACCTGGCCGACTACCACCTCATCATGGACCTTATGCCGAAGCTGGCCAAGATGTACTTCCTGAACCAGCTCGGAGTGGAGGTGAAGTTGCAGGCGATGCAGGAGGCCATCCTCATCGGTATCGGGCTTCAATGCAAGAGCGTCAAAGAGCTTTGCGCCGACCTCGACGTGCTGCAGAACCAGCTGCTCGGCCTCTTCACAGCCATGGTGACCAAGCTGATGAAGCACCTGAGAGGCGTCGCCGAGACGGCCATCACGAACAAGATCGCCATGGAGATGCCGAAGGCCAAGGAAAATGTGCCTACCGAGGCCCTGGTTCCGCTGGCCGACGAGCTACAGAGAGTCGGCGACGAGCTTAAGGATGAGCTAAAGGCGAAGCAAAAGAAAAAGAAGAAGGAGACCAAACAGGCAATCATGTCGGACAAATTCGGGAACCTCTCTCAGTACGCCATCAAGGGAGATGACAGCGCGTGGAATCAGGCGCTCGACGAGAAGGGCGGCACCAAGGCGCTGGTCAGCGTCAAGAGCGGCGAGGTGAAGAAGAGGAAGACGGAGGAGGAGGTGGACAATGGGGACGACGGTGCTGACACTCCGTTCAAAAAGAAGAAAAAGAAGAGCAAGGAGCATAAGCAGAAGAAGCATAAAGCTTAAATGCTTATAATGTTGGCCACTATTAGGCATTGTCGCATATAAACATTGTGCTTAATGCCATTGATCCAAGTATTCTCCGGCGTGGTCCAATTATTGCGGTTGCTGATTCGAGTCGACAGCTTGCTACGTAGATTATCGATCAATCATTTCAAGTATGACTCCTTTCTCTCGATAGGCGGCAGGAGAGCTGCCCCCGCTGCGGGGTATTCGACAGTGGCTACATAGAGATTGCAGGTGTTGTGTCCCCAACGAAAATATTGACTTTCGTTTATCAGCCATAAATTTACGACTGTCGTACCTGCCTCAAAAAGTGTTCCAGGTATGTCCAGCCGGTACGTCGCTTCCGCGTACACTGAATCGCATGTCTAGCGGACACTTTTTTGTCGCGTGCTTCCAGAGCTTGCAGCGGATTAAGTAAGAACAAAGGAGCTACGCGCAGATAATATGATATTGCCGTCGTCGTAAAAGTCCTGCCGCGCCGCAGTCCGACGGGGAAGAAAATACGGCAAGTAATGGAAATCAGAACTCGATTTGCGCGTACGTATTATATGGTGCAGGTAATGGACGAGAAGGTGGTAACCGCGTGTTCCACATACTATTTCTCGTTACGTCCGTCCGTCGGGAACGGAAATAGGGGCGTATAGTATACATGATGTCGTGGCGCGGCTGAAGTGAACGTGTTTAGTACGTTGCGAGTTGGGAGGGAGCAGGTGTGCGTGTAGTATATATCCGTCGATGCCTCTGATAATTTCGCGTGTGCGGCTAGCTGGACAGCCAACTGAACGACCGCCTTTCCATCAGTCCACACCTATCGAGAGGTCTCTTTTATGTGAAGTAAAATTTTGATACGTGTAGAATGTAACCATATTGCATATGCTGTATAGAATCAGTGTTGGAAGAATATATAATATTTATCTCCACCGACACTATGGTGTCATTATGTCTCCCTCTCTCCGCGCATATATATATGAATACTCCTATACAACGTACGTACACGTCGTCCGCGTCCGTTTCAACGATGATCGATCTGGCATCTAGGATCGTGACCAGGTCTACTTGCATTTTTACGCCTGGATCGCGGCGGCGGCCGGACGCCGGCGGGCGGGATGGCCAAACGCGTCGGCCAAGGCTAATTGCTTCTTCGCAGGCCCGTCCTATCTTCTCTTTTTTCCGGCCAGTGGCTGGCTGCGTGGTTTCGGCTTTCGGCCCCGCGCGGCTAAAGATCTGACTCATCCATTCGGTCTCTTCGGTCGCTACTTTTCGTTGCCAGCGTTTGGGCGCTTTCCGGCCGATTTTGTCGCCATCGTCGCCACCCCGCCCTTTCTTTCCCTCCCTCGGACCGACGGACGTGACCAGCGAGGCGAGCGAGCGAGCGAGCGACGGAGCGAGTAAGCGAGCGCGCTAGCTAGGCAAGAGCATAGCGTTGCTAGATGCATACTACAAATACAACGTGGCTTAAATCTGACATACTGTTGTCCTTAAACACTTTCTAAAATATGAGCCTTATGCGTGTAGGTAGATATGACTGAAATCACAATGCAAACATGTGCTTTATAACGCAGGGAGAAGCAACCTCTAGTTTAGCTATCTCCTCGCATGCAGAAACCCCCAGTCAGATACTGTCGCCCCTGCATCATTCGTTGGTTCGATCGGCAGGCAGATTGTGCGTCCCCTCCTCATAGAGTGACTCGCGCGATCCTCCGCTCTTACCTTTAAACGACGATTTACCTGCCAACAAGGACATAATGGTGAGTGAGTGGACAACCAATACGTTCTTTAAAATCTATAGATTCCTTTGGGGATAAAATTATTCCCTAACAGTTTTTGGGCGGCATTGAAAATTAGCGATTTCTCTTTGTCCGTCCGTTCGTTTTCTGTTCGATCGTCCGTTCGCGTTCGTTCGGCCTCCGCCTCCTCTGCCTTTCCGTCCGCCTTTCTCCGCCCGCCCCCGTCTGCCTCTGCCAGCCCTTTTAGCCCCGGGCAGAAAGGAACGATCGAGGCGACCGTTTAAACGCCGGTCGATAAACCTTGGAAGTAACATTTTGCGACTCCGTTTCCACTAGAAGCAATCATGGTAAGTGTACGGCACCTTGACTTGACGGTTTCTTTGGCGAATTAGCTTAATTCTACGGCAAATCCTGGGGCTGTCAGGGCCTAAAAAGCCTGTTCTCTGCTAATTAGGTCACCTTATTGTATTCTAACCTTTATCTTCTCGTTTTCTAGCGTGAGTGCATCTCCATCCATATCGGTCAGGCCGGCTGCCAGATTGGCAATGGCTGCTGGGAGCTCTACTGCCTGGAGCATGGCATCCAGCCCGACGGCCAGATGCCTTCGGACAAAACCATCGGCGGCGGAGACGACTCCTTCAACACCTTCTTCATGGAGACTGGAGCTGGCAAGCACGTCCCCAGAGCTGTCTTTGTTGACCTGGAGCCCTCTGTCATTGATGAGGTGCGCACCGGCACCTACAGGCAGCTCTTCCACCCCGAGCAGCTCATCACAGGCAAGGAGGATGCAGCCAACAACTACGCCAGGGGCCACTACACCATTGGCAAGGAGATTGTGGACCTAGTCCTTGACAGGATCAGGAAATTGGCCGACCAGTGCACTGGTCTCCAAGGTTTCCTGGTGTTCCACTCGTTTGGCGGTGGAACTGGATCTGGCTTCACTTCACTGCTCATGGAGCGCCTGTCTGTCGACTATGGAAAGAAGTCCAAGCTCGAGTTCTCTGTCTACCCTGCCCCCCAGGTGGCCACTGCTGTTGTGGAGCCCTACAACTCCATCCTGACCACCCACACAACTCTTGAGCACTCAGACTGTGCCTTCATGGTTGACAATGAGGCCATCTACGACATCTGCCGCAGGAACCTGGACATTGACAGGCCTACCTACACTAACTTGAACAGGCTCATCGGCCAGATTGTCTCCTCCATCACTGCCTCTCTCCGTTTTGATGGAGCTCTCAACGTGGATCTGACCGAGTTCCAGACAAATCTGGTCCCCTACCCCCGCATCCACTTCCCGCTGGTCACCTATGCTCCAGTCATCTCCGCCGAGAAGGCCTATCATGAGCAGCTGTCTGTCTCCGAGATCACCAATGCCTGCTTCGAGCCTGCCAACCAGATGGTCAAGTGCGACCCCAGGCACGGCAAGTACATGGCTTGCTGCATGCTCTACAGGGGTGATGTGGTCCCCAAGGATGTCAACGCTGCCATCGCAACCATCAAGACCAAGCGCTCAATCCAGTTTGTGGACTGGTGCCCAACTGGATTCAAGGTTGGCATCAACTACCAGCCGCCCACTGTTGTCCCCGGAGGAGATCTCGCCAAGGTTCCGCGTGCTGTCTGTATGCTGAGCAACACCACTGCCATCGCAGAGGCCTGGGCCAGGCTCGACCACAAGTTTGATCTGATGTACGCCAAGCGTGCGTTCGTCCACTGGTAAGACGAGAATTCGTATGTATGATTGTAAAGTCTCGTAGTGCTAACATATTGCTCCATTTTCAGGTACGTCGGCGAGGGCATGGAGGAGGGAGAGTTCTCCGAGGCCCGCGAGGATATGGCGGCCCTCGAAAAGGACTATGAAGAGGTCGGCATGGACTCCCTGGAGGGCGAGGGCGAAGAGGGAGAGGAGTACTAGACGGTCCAGAGACAGGCGGATTGCGCAAACGAACAGGAGGAGGAGAAGAAGCAAAGTGAACACTAATTCTAGTACAAGAAGAGAAATTGGTTGCCATGACGATTTTCTTAACCGGAAAGAGATCCGAGTTGCTTTAACCTTCGTTTGTAACTCCACCGCAGCTTCGCGCATTTGTAAAAGAGCATTTAACAGCTACCAAATCCGTTCGTTCTCTTTCTCGCCTAGTTCCTGTGTTCTCTGTACTACCATACTACCAGTATCTCGTACGCATATGTACCCATTGCAATTTCTCAAATTCTTGCGTCTGATAAATACATCTCTATTCGTCCTTCTTACACTTCTGCAACTACGTACTGCACCTAGCAACAACGCTCGATCTCGCTTATCTCTTGTTCGGCGCGTATATGCAATTAATAGAGATTACTGGGGCTTGTCTTTTACACGTGTGCGAGTTCGTTGAGTAGGGTTTCTCGGGCTGATTCGACTACGTCTGGCCTGGAGAGTTCATTGCGCTCAATTTACGGCGTCTGGGACAAATTACTCGCGGGGTCGAGACAGTTCATTGAGTTCACTTAGTTCTAGTGGTGACGCACACGAAGCGAAAATAAAATGTGGGCGACCGAATTACCGTTGCTGGTGGCCCCGTTCAGCCTCACCCAGGTCGTCTACTGGTACCTCCTGTATTATCCTAAGTCGGGAGGTTCTCTTGCGGCATTACTCGTCAAGTGTTTGCCCGTGACTACCCTCGCCCTTTACATATGGAACCACGAGAAAAGAGGACGGGTAAATAATTAAGAGCCCATTCCCATCTGAATCGTACGTAAGCCAATAACCGCAAACTATATTTCAGGTTGCCAACCTTATTTTGGTGGCCATGATCTTTTCTGTCTTTGGAGACGCCTTTCTCGTATACGATTCTTTGCTGCCAATGGGAGTAGCTTCCTTCGCTGTCAGTCAGGTCTGCTTCATATTAGCCTTTGGGTAAGATATAATTTTATCATTAAGCAGACGCGAATCACATCGTGTACCCATTCGAAAGGTTTGAAAAGCTCCGCCTGCCCATCGGCCTCGGCCTTTACACTGCTATGGCTTTCTACCTCTGGTACATTTCCTTCGGCTTTCCGCCCGGCGACGCCACCTCCTGGCTGGGAATTCCCGCCTACTCCGTGTTGCTCTTCACGACAGCGTGGCGGGCGCTCGCCAGGGCGAAGGGGAGCAAGGTCAAGACGCATCACTTGAGCGCCGTCGGGAGCATGCTGTTCGTCGTCAGTGACTGCCTCATCGTGTACAACATGTACGTCAGCGCCCTGGAGATGCAACAGATCCTAATCATGAGCACGTACTACGCAGCGCAGTTCCTAATCACGCTGAGCGCCGCCCAGACATTCGTCGATGACGCAAAGAAAGATTAATTGTGGGCGAATAAAAATGCACGTCTGCAATAGTGCCTGCGTCTCCAGACTGGTCATAATTACGTTCGTATCTGGCATGCATGGTACCCAATTAATTCTAGTGTTTTTTTAATGTCAAATACGACTAAATATGAAAACATGAAACTTTGTATTGCCGGGTAGAAACCTTTCAGTGCCCAAGCAACTAGCAACAGACCCAACACGTCTGCGTAATGCATGTAGTAGACAGCGCATCGCCCTGTCGCAAATAAAAGAGACGGCGAACTACGCACCCGATCCGTCTGGGGCGGTGCTAGTAACGAACGACAAAAAACGAGCGCGCGCACATATGAGGTCAAGGCGCTCGGTCCAATAATCTACATTATTTCCTTCCACTAAAAGTTGTCCATCTTGAGTCTCGATCAAGGCTAAGCAGATCGCCGGGGTGTACGTTCTATAGTTAGTCCTTGGAGCTTGTTCGATCCACTCAGACCTAGAAATTAATTTATACTTCAAGATTTTATCATATCATCGAAAGCTTAGCAATCGAAATGTGGTCTAAGGAACTGCCTTGGCTGGCTGCCCCTTTCGCCCTCTCGCAGTTGATCTACTGGCAGTTGCTCTACTACCCGAACACAGAGGCGTCGATTCCAACCCTAATTGTGAAGTGCTTGCCAGTCTCCACACTCGCCCTGTACATTTGGAGCCACGGGAAAAGAGGAGATGTACGTATAAGTAGGCTATAATGTATACTACCAGAGGCCGGTCCTTTGGTCGTTTAAAGCTCAATTAAACCTTAACTAGACCTCATCTACGTAGACTGCAAGCTGAGTGTTTTCTAGGTCGCCAACGGGATCCTGATAGGCATGATCTTCTCGGTGTTGGGCGACGCCTTCCTCGTGTACGATTCTCTCCTGACGGTCGGGGTCGCCGCCTTTGCCGTTGCCCATATCAACTTCACCAATGCTTTTGGGTAAATTTTATTATACTATACACATCTAAAATTATGCTTGTTGTGTGCCCTCTATGTGAACTTAAAGGGCACTTAAAGGTGAAGTAATCAGCTCAGACTGCCCTACGCCGCACAGTGTCTTCTGCATGCGCACAAGTAGTGCCCGACTGACTGTTTTCTCCTACGTCTTGTCGCCCGGCGTGGGCTTCGTGTACGCTCGGGTGCGAAGTGACAGAGTCCGTGTGTGGAGAGCAATTACTTGCATTTCCTTCGCGATCCTTTATATAGCCAACTGCATGGGCAAAAAATGGCGGACCATTGTGAAACACATACGTGATGCGTGTAACTGACTAGCAAACTGTTTGAGCAACGAAGGCTGCATAATGCGTGCATTGTGTGTTGACCTCTTCTTCTGGTCACACAGGATGGTCTCGCCGTGCACGGGTATGATTGGTGGGGCACGGCATGTGCTCTTCATGGGCACATAATGTCTACATACGTGTCACGCGCAAGATTGGTACTGGATTGGGTGCTTCATGGGCACATGATGGCTACATTTGGGGTCATGTATAAATGGCACAACAAGGTTACATCTTACTGATATTGGGGTAGGTCGATGTGCACAATATCACCACGCACAATGCTAATATTACAACAATTCTAGCTACAATAATTTTGTACTTATATACAGCTAGGTAGATGTGGCTTGGCGTCCTGAAAATGTACCTCAAATTAAATTGAATTACATTACGTTTAGGTTTAAGGACCTCAACCTGCCGACCGGCATCAGCCTCTATGCCGCCATGCTGACCTACTTGTGGTTCGTGTCCTCCGGCTTTCCCGATGCCCTCACCGCTGCCGGCCTCCCCATCTACTTTTTCCTGCTCTTCACGACTGCGTGGAGGGCGCTCGACAGGACGAACGAGAGCAAGAACAAACCGACCAGACACCTCACCGCAGTCGGATGCGTCCTATTTGTGATCAGTGACTCCATCATTGTCTACAACATGTTTGTCCAGCCGCTGGCATCGCAGCAGGTGCTCATCATGGCCACGTATTACGCAGCGCAGTTCTTGATCACGTTGAGCGCTGCACAAACCTTTGTGGATGACCGCAAAGAACGTCTAATTAAAAATGCTCAATAGGCATACGTACATCACACGCAGTAGATTAATTGGAAATACATATATGTCCATTTTTAATGTCTGTATAAAGAAACCTTTTAAACTGGGGTCACAATTTAGGCTCTGTCGTTCACGTTGCAATTTAACAGTATTCTAACTACCCATACATTTGACAGCCTGTACAAGACCTTGAATAACTTATCCGTACCATAATTTTTTTAATGAGCGTAGTAGGTGAGATCTCGTACAGATGTCGCTGTTTCAGATTTTTGGAGCAGCCTTGCTTGCTGTGCCTTTATCTCGTAGCGTGCACGTAGGGTGCACAAAGTTAACCTAACCTTATTTCTATATCTCCTTCAAATAAGGCATTGAAAAAAATTTCCTACAATATATATGTCTCTTTTGCCAGGTAGGAAGTTTGCATAGATATCTCTTTCGTACGTAATCGAGGACTTTGCATTATTCGACAATATATATATAAGCCATAGTTTACATACGATCGAGACTTCCTTACGTTTTCCTCCAACGATTACACATTGCTGCTGCTGCTGCTGCTGCTGCTGGCCTGGCAGCTCTGTAGTCTGTACCCGTTTGTCCGTAGCTGCTGTTGCGCGGTTCGCCCTCGCTCGCTCGCTCGCTCGCTCGCTCGTCTGCTAGCGAAATACGGGCTAGCTACGCTACGTATACGTAATGTAACGTATACCAGCAGCCCTAGCGAAGGAGGAATTGTGCAGCGTAAGCGTAGCCGTGTGATCGATTAAATTGCACGTAACGCTTTCTCCGTCCGTGACTCCGTGGCAGTCTGTCTCGCCGTCGTC
>JAAUYK010024726.1_pt1 | contig 10433 bp, 8 predicted proteins | sample 7278021 | NCBI WGS metagenome assembly JAAUYK01 (sample SAMN14350223, study PRJNA611818) | marine sediment metagenome | isolation source: surface marine sediment (1.8m) | place: French Polynesia: Moorea | collected 2018-08
CATGGGCGCAATTTACTCTTAATGATTGTAATTTTTTGATTTTTTGTCTTTTAATTGTCCTGCTTATGGGGCGGGATGAGAAATGAAATGCCCAATAGTTAGTGGATTACTAAAGAGGCAAGTATTATTTTTCACAGGTAATCGTCCCCTAAGACGCACGACCTGCCGGCAGGCGTCTGCTTTCCTTCCGCCATCGGTCTTTCCTGAAACGTTCGCGCACGGTATTCATTCGAACCCTTCAACCGATCCATTCCCATGTTGCGCCCTTTGGGTTGGGTATAATGGCTGGTCTGAAATTTATGCGTTGTTTGCGATACGGATATCGCTTGCGGTGATCAGAGCATAGGAGGCGTTGACCTGCCGGTTTTCCATTTGCGCCGATCGCTGGATTTGGGTCTTAATGACGGCCTGAATCGCTTCCAGATCGCGATTCTCCCGGCTCATGCGATTGAGTTGGACCTCGAGCTGAATCAATCTTGGGACCGCATAGGCCGATAGGATGACATCACCGTCCAACAGCGGCAGGTGGCGCTTGGTCCAGATCAGGTGCATCTGAAAAGGATTTTGAGTATTGTCCGGGGAATGGCCGGCCAGAATGAAATAGATATGGTGGATCGGATCGATTGGTAATTGGTCACAATGGCGCTGCATATAGGTTTCATATTCGGTCGCCAGAAATGGCAGTGCCGCCGCATAGACATCCTCGATGGTGTCAAATCGATCCTGCCCCATGAATGACTTGAGAGACGTTCCCATGGCGGAACCGGCTGATCCGCCACCGACCATCAAGACGGCATGGGCATTGAGTTGGAAAAGGCGCTCAATCTCCAGCGCTTGCAGATTTCCCTGGTGGTCAACCTCGACGCTATGGGCGTCCGCACCCAGCACAATCCCTCTTTGACTACGGCAGGCAATCATCTGTGACATTGCCCCCCCCCTTACAACCTGCAATTTCGCGGTGACCGTTAAAAAACCGATTATGGTTACAGGCATTTGAGCTGTCAAGCCGGCCCGAAAAAATGACGCGGAGAGGGTCGCGCCTAGCGTCGATGGAAAAAGGTGACGCTGAGCCTCAACCCCTTGACGAATTGGGATTTGGCACCAATAAATAACGTTGTGTGTTTTACATTCGGCAACTACTCAATTGTGGCCTTGATGTGAACATGGCCCGCTACTGTTTGAGGTATCAATGGACAATCAACGCATCTTTGACCTCGGCCAAAGAATAAAAACGATTTACCGCAACACTATCGGCCGCGACCCGGATGAGCTGATCCGCGTCTGGGATGATGGTGTATGGTATTATGTGCTGCGCAACGACGATACTCAGTCGGTTTTTCCTGTTCGTTTCCTGGCGGAAAACCGCGAGGAAGAAATAACCGAAGCACTGCGCAATTTCAAACCGATCGAATAAAGTCGCTCTCTTGAGAGCGCTTGGGATTCAAGCGTACCGGAAAACCGCGGGTTTATCCATTAACCTACAGGTTATTACCCGGTATATTTGCATTTGGCAGACGGCCTGCAGCGCGTATGGTAAACAGCGCCTGATTGCGCGGACAGTTAGAAACACGACGCACCAGTGGGCGTACGAGGCCTCAAGATGGAGACATCCATATACGGGGCTGCGACGATGCTTAGAGGGGGGGGCCGCGCCACCACAAAGGGACCTGCGGCCGATACGGGGTTTAATCGGAAACGCGCCTAACAATCGGCCGCTACAACGGGCAGACGCTTCTTCTCGCAACGCAAGTGGAAACGCCCACCAGCCATCGGTGGCATTTCAGCATTTGTAGGGATAAAAATGATGGTAGCAGTAAGATCCTAGGTCGCCATATAGAATCTCGGTTTCGGCCATGCATTGACCGATCATCTGCTGGGAAATATCGGCGTAGTCAGGCTTCTGCTCCTCCTGGGTTTTGCAGTCCATGCATATCGGTTCATGGGTGTAAGATGAGAGAATGCGAAGATCTTGGGGTGACAGTCCTTTCTGGCAGCCGGAACAACTGATGGCACACGTCAACTTTTCTTTCCAGTCGTCTTTCATGCTTCACTCCCTTTCAGCCGCGCGAGTTCTTCGCGCAGGTGCAGAAGCTCGCCCGTGGTCATCCGCAGGCGGTTGGCCAATATCTGCGCGAACCCCCTGAAAACCGTATAGCGAAAAGCGAATTTACTGTCGCCATAAAGCGCTTCGATGCGCGACATATCGGCACAGAGGCAGACGGTCTTCTCCACGGCAAAAACCGATGCGGATCGTGCTGAGCCGTCGACGACGCCCATTTCGCCGAACACGTCACCAGTGCGGCGTATTATCGCCAGTTCCTTATTATCTTTAACGATTCGGGCTTTGCCCGAAATCAGGTAAAATATCCAGTTGTCGTAGTGGCCCTCTTCGAGAATCTGCTCATCGGGTCCAAATTCCCGGATTTCACTCATCTCCAGAAGCGTCTGTAGATGCTCTATTTCCATCGTGCGCAGTACAGGAATCTTCTTCAGCTTGGCGATAATGGCTTCGCTGTCTTTTAAAAAGTCATCGTCAATCATGGCGCTGCTTCTCCTGGTTGCGGGCCTGGCGTTTTCCGCTGCTCTGCACGCCACCTTGCACGATACGGTCGCGGCGGCCATTCCGCGCTGGTTTGGCCAGAGACAGTCATGGCCGGGACGACGGGTTGGCCTGAAAGGGTGGAGTGCCCGCAAAAAAAATCGTGCCACAGCCACCCTGCGGCGAGGGCTGCAGCCGACACATCTCGTCACGCTGATGCGGCACCCGGCCCTGCCAGCCGGTGGCCTGGCAGGATCGGTATGCATGCAGAAAAATCAAAAATAACAGCATTTTATCGTATTTAGCCCATTAGTATATGTTCTCATCCGACAACTGTCAACCACGCCCCTGCACGCCTGCGGGTCAGATGGTTATTCTTGACACCTATCGGTGATTTCTATATGTTTTCCAACTGGTGAGGTTACGCTATTGAACCATGCGACGCAAAGAGGTGATAAATGGCTGAGCCCGTAGACATTCAACTCTATTTAGACCATGTCAGAGAAGTCGAAATTCTTTATCACCTCAAGGAAGAAGAACTTCAGCGATTTCTTACCGTGTCCGAAGCGGTTCTTTACAGCAAAAGTGAAAAAATCGTCTCCCAGGGTGACAGCGGCAATTTTCTCTACGCCATAGTGACCGGCAAAGCCGATGTGAGTTTCAGAGATCTCAACGATGACGAGATGTTTGTTTCATCCGTCGAACCGGGTGACATGTTCGGGGAAGCCGCCTTTTTTACTTCGGAAACCCGTACCGCCAGCGTAACCTGTGCCGATGAAACCATCGTGTTGCGGATTCACAAGAGTGACCTGCTGCGCTTCATCAAAGACTATCCCAAATCCGGCAATAAAGTACTGATGATGATCATTCTGAGCCTGCTGAAAAAGCTGAAGAAGGCCAACCAGGAGCTGGCCTACGAAAAGCAGTCGGAAATCGACTTCAACTACGCGGATACTTTGATCCAGGACTTCCTCAACGATATCTAAGCCGTTTTTCTTTCTACCGCCGCCAGGTCAGGTCAGGTGGTCCGTTGCGGCCCCCGCTCCCGGGCACGCCTCATCCAGCAAATCACGAATGATGGCCGATAGTTGCTCGAGTTTAAACGGTTTTTGAATAAAACCTTTGCAGCCTTCGTTCAAAATTTCGCGCGCCTGGCCATCTTCACTATAGCCCGTTGCCAGCAGAACTTTGACATCTGGATTGATCGCCTTTAAGCGCCGGTAGGTATCCGCCCCGCTCAAGCCGGGCATGATCATATCCAGAATGACGAGGTCAAACCGGTAGGGGCGTTCTTCATAAAGCTGGATACCCTCCTCACCACTTTCGGCCGTTACCACGACATATCCCAGACGTTTAAGATTATCCCTGCAAATCTGCAGGACGGCACCTTCATCGTCGATCATCAGAATCTGCTCGCTGCCGCGCACGAGGCTCTTGGGCTTGAGTGGATTGCGCGGGTGGACCTTGCCGTTTTTAGCCGGCAGCAGGATCGAAAAACGGCTGCCGTGGCCCTCACGGCTTTGGGCACTGATATGGCCACCGTGATTCTTTATGATCGCATATGCGGTTGCCAGGCCCAGACCTGTGCCGCGCCCCTTGGGTTTAGTTGTGAAAAAGGGATCAAATATCTTCTGCAGGGTTTGCCGGTCCATTCCGCAACCGTTGTCGGTCACGGTGATGGCCACATAGCGGCCGGGGAGCAGCTGTGACGAGCGCCGCAGGGCGTCGTCTTCGGAGAGTGTGACGTTTGCGGTGGTAATCTTCAGAACGCCACCCCGCGGCATGGCATGCCAGGCGTTAATGTAGAGATTGAGCAAAACCTGTTCGATCTGAACGGTGTCGGCTTTGATGGCCCAAACATTCTCGACCAGACGGGTTTTCATGGAAATCTCACGGTGCGTGCGGCCAAACATGCGGTTCTGCTTGCGGATGATCGTATTGATGTCCAGCCGTTTGATCTCGACCGCGCCGCCGTTGACGAAGCCCAGGAGCTGTCGCGTCAGACCGGCACCCGCCTGGACGTGCTGCTCAATTTGCTGGAGCCGGTCCAGATGCGGATGCTCGGCTTCCAAGTCCGTTTGCATCAAGGAAACGTTCCCTTGGATCCCCATCAACAGATTATTGAAATCGTGGGCAATGCCGCCTGACAAATTCCCGATGGCCTCCATTTTGCGGGCATGCAGCAACTGGGTTTCCAGCATTTTGCGATAGCTGATATCGCGCACGACCCCATAGGTGCCGACATAGGCGGGTCTGGCATTGGAGCGGGTATAGATACCCGTGGCATTCAATTCGACCGGGATCATGTCCGTACAGCTTTCCTGCACCGTTCGTTGCGGGCCTGTCTTGAACCGCATTTCGTAGCCCGCCGTGGAACGCAGGCCGGTGCGGCGCTCACGGATATGCCAGCGGACTTTTTCCCTGTCTTCATCAAACAGGATGGCCTGGTAAGGCTGGCCGATCAGATCGGCGATGCGATAGCCGAAGACGGTCTCGGCGGCTTGATTGACAAAGGTGAAACGGCCTCTTGAATCGAGGGTATAGATTAAATCCGGTGATTTCTGGACCAAAAAACGGTAGCGGTTCTCGGAAAGCCGCAGCCTTCGCTGGATGCGTCGATTTTCCCTTTTCAAGCGCTGACGGTCCAAAGCGTTGTGAACGGTTTTCTCCAGCTCCTCGGGATTGAATGGTTTTTTCAAATAGTCGTAGGCGCCGCGTCTAAGTGCTCGCACGGCTGTATCCACGGTGGCATCTCCGGTCATCATGATGATGGCGGCATCGGGCAAACGTTCCAATATGGCGTCCATCAATTGGAAACCATCGAGATCGGGAATGCCAATATCCAACAGGAAGAGGTCATAGGGCTTCTGGTTGAAACCTTCCAGGGCCGTGGTCCCGGAAGTCGTGAACTCAACTTCAAAGCCACGCTGTTTCAGAAGCGATCTCAGGCTGTGACACATGCGATACTCGTCATCCACGATATAGATCGCGGGGCGTTCCTCCATCTTGACCTCCCGAAATGCGGTGCTTGTCGGTATGCCCAATCGGCAACAGAATGACAACGGTTGTGCCTTTCCCATGTTGTGCCTGGAAAAAGACCGTTCCGCGGTGCTGCTCGATGATATCCTTGACGATGGTCAGCCCCAAACCGCCATTCGACAGCTTTTTCGTGCTGACCCCGGGTTTGAAAAGCTGTTTGGGGATTTTACTTGCCAGACCGGGGCCGGTATCGCTGACGGTTACGATGATCTGCCGGCGGCTGCGGTTCTCGGCCACGCGGCGACTGGCCGTTTGAACCCGCAGATTGCCCCCACGCGGCATGGCCTCAACAGCATTTTTAAACAGGTTCAGGAAGACCTGGATCAATGCATTGCAGTCGCCTCGCATTGAAGGCAGGTCCGACGCCAGATGGTATGTCACTTTGACGTTGGCCGGCTGGAATACGGAGGGGCCTAAAAGGCGATCCAGATCGGTGATGATCCGATTGAGATCAACCGGCTCGCGGGGTGGCGATGAGGGCGAGCTCCCCGTTTCCTGGCCCAGCCGCTCGATAAGACGTCCGACGCGATCAATTTCCTCCTGGATCAGGCCCAGTTCGGCCTTTTTGGAAGGGCCACGGTCCTCCTCTCCGCCGAGAGCACCCAGATAATTCTTAATAATACCAAGTGGATTATTGACTTCATGGATGACTTTGCGCACAGAATCCTTCAAGATCAAATGATCTTTGGGGGGGCTCGCAGGCGATGGCTCCGGAAGGCGGCTGTCCATAAAGACGCCTGCCTGGGCGGCAAACTCTTCAAGCCGTTCGATCTGGGCCGCCAGGCGGGGAATCTGCACCTCACGGATACCACCGACAATCAGTCCAAGGTAACGGCGATTTCGCTGCAGCGGCACACACAGCATCCCGTCGGAGCCAAGGGCGGCGATGAGTTGTTTGTCAACGATTGTGAGACTGCGTTCGGTGAAATAGCCAAACGAATCCAGGATACGGTTATTGATCAGGGCGAGAGATGGCAGGTTGCTGCCTTCTCGCAGGGGGATTTCCAGACCGGCCGCACTGGCACCGTTTAGGCCATTGTTGGCGACACTGATGCTCAACACCTGCCGCTGGGGATCGAACCTGAAAAAAAGGGCTTTATGTACATCGAACAGGATGTGGAGCCCAATCAGAAACATGCTTCGGGCGGCTTCTTGATCGCGGGCCTTCAACAGGCGGTTCAATAACCCGGGAACCAGTGACATTTCTTCGACTTCGCTGAGCATCGTGCGAACCGGATAAAATTTCTCAAGCCGGTTGAAGACATGGTGATGGGTGAAGTCGGCGGGCATCAATCCCAGAAATTGACAGGCGGATTTGAATTGATTTTCCGCCTGGGGGCGCATGGCGGCGAGCTGCGATGCATCCAGGCGGGGGGAGAGGATCGTCGCCAGGCCCTCTAAATCCTCTGGCGTCGGTTCAGAATGGGTCAATAAATTGGCCGCGTAGAGAATGCGCACAAGGGGCAGACTGTTGAGGATCTCCGACGGGCGTTGATGGTGGAAGCGCACCGCATCCGTGAAAAACGAGGGCAGGTTCAACGTGGCCAGAAAGAGGGCCCCGATATCGGAGTGGGTGGTACCCAGCAGACGCTGCTCCTTTTTCTGGATCTGTCCTGGGTCGGCGCCGTGGTCGAAATAGAACCCGTAGGTTTGCGGAAAATTGGACCACAGCAAGAGCTTGCCGATATCATGCAGCAATCCCACCAGGAACGCTTCTTCCGGATAAGGGTAATCCAAGCGCACCGCAATTTCGCGGGCGAGCGCGGCACAGCGATGCGCATGCTGCCAGAATTGGTTAAATCGGAGGTGGTGCCGTCCCTCCTCGGGGTGTGTCGCCTGCAACATGGCGGCGCACACGGCCATATGCCGAATTGTTTCCAAATCGATCCGAACCAGGATGGATTCAAAATTTTTGGGATCAACGGTGTTGCAGCTTTCAGCGGCCTGAAGGCGAAAAAGGCGGATACAGAAGGCCGGATCCATTTTTACCGCATGGGCTAATTGGCGCGGTGAAAATGAAGTATTTTTAGTAATTTCAATTATTTTTAATAGATAATGGGGAAGACTGGGAAGAGGTACGGACGTATTGACATGATTAAAGATGTGAGGTCGATCCGCCAATCGAAAACACTATACGACTATGGTTTTAGGATAAATAGAACTTGACTGCAGGCCGCCGGCGATAGTTTTGCTCCTTATTTGCATTCTTCCCTAATATATTAAGAGGGCGGCTGTCAAAAGAAATATCGAATAAGAATAGGGCTTCAGCAAGCCAATCGGTTTTCCGTCTTCAGGACTGGATTTTGACATCAAATACGGTCGAGACTGCGATACTGGATGGCTTCGGCGATGTGGTGGGCGGCGATCTGCGGCTGGTTGGACAGATCGGCGATGGTGCGCGCAATTTTGAGAATACGATTGTAGGCCCGGGCGCTGAGACCGAGTTTCTCAATGGCACTTTCGAGCAGGCGGACCGAATCATGATCGATGGCGCAATGGGCTTTGATCTGCCGGCTGTTCATCTGGGCATTGCTGTGTATGCGGGCCCGCCGGAAGCGTTCCTGCTGGATCTGGCGAGCGGCAGCGACCCGCGTGCGAATGTCCTCCGAGGTTTCCCCCTGGACGGCAGCGGTCAAATCACGAAACGGCACCGCCGGGACGTCGACATGGATATCGATACGATCCAATAAAGGGCCCGACACTTTCGAGCGATACCGCTGGATCTGAGGCAATGAGCAGCGACAGGCATGTTGCGGGTCACCCAGATAGCCGCAGGGGCAGGGGTTCATCGCCGCCACCAGCATAAATGCGGCCGGATAGGTGAGGGTCGAGGCGGCCCGCGCGATGGTGACGCTGCGATCCTCCAGGGGTTGACGCATCACTTCGAGCACATGCTTCTTGAATTCCGGCAGCTCGTCCAGAAACAAGACACCGTTATGGGCCAGACTGACTTCTCCGGGGCGGGGTATATGCCCGCCGCCAATCAACCCGGCATCGGAGATCGTATGATGCGGTGCGCGGAAGGGCCGGTTGACGATCAGGGCCTGCTTGTGACCCAGGAGCCCCACGACACTGTATATCTTGGTGGTTTCGATGGCCTCCTCAAAGCTCAGGGACGGCAGAACCGAGGGCAATCGCCGGGCCAGCATGGTTTTACCCGATCCCGGAGGGCCGATCATGAGGACGTTGTGGCCGCCGGCGGCGGCCACTTCGAGGGCGCGTTTGGCATGTTCTTGGCCCACCACGTCGAAAAAATTAGCCACGGCAGGGCCAGGGTCTTGGAATAGCGCCCCCCGATCGGTGCGAACCGCATCAAGTTGCGGGCCATCGGTAAAGTGTTCCACCACATGTGCCAGGGTCTCCGCCGGGTAGACCTTGATGCCATCTACAACCGCGGCTTCGTGGGCATTCTCGCGGGGCACGATGATGCTGTCATAGCCGGCTTGTCGGGCTGCCAGTGCCATGGGGAGCGATCCGGCGACAGGCTTGACCCGGCCATCCAGTGAAAGCTCGCCCAGAATCAAATGACGGTTCAGTCTGCTGCCGTCCAGTGCATGCGTTGCCGCCAGAAGGCCGACGGCAATGGGCAGATCGAATCCCGTGCCGTCCTTTTTGATATGGGCCGGCGCCAGATTTACGGTGATACGATCGTCCGGGAAGCGATATCCAGAGTTTTGAATAGCGGCTTTGACCCGTTCGCGGCTTTCCTTGACCGCGGTTTCGGGCAGACCGACAGTTGTAAAGGCGGGAAGTCCCGCGGCGATATCCACCTCGACTTCAACAATATAGGCATCAATGCCAATAACAGCGCTACATAAAATTCGGGCTAGCAAAGCAACTCCTGGGAACATTCGAATGATGAGAGCCGGCGCGATTCTCTCGGCCGACCCGCCAGCGACGGCCCTGGCATGCAGGATGTTTTCCTGTGGGCCGACAGGTCGGAAACCGCATTTGCGCAGGAGGGGGAATCCATGTTATGCCCTCCCGCCGGTGCGGCCTTCAAAACCAGGTTCTTCGCATTTTAATTGCTTGCGTACCTTTGGATGAAACCGCCGGTTATGCCAAAGGGGCCCCGCCCCGGCTTGAGGAAATCGTGCGCGGAAAGATGAAAGGCGCATCGATGGGCCGTGGTGAAAATTCCTGGGCAACTGTTTGCAAATGAGGACACCTGTGGTATGAAAGAAACACATTTTAACCGCTCACGTGAAGATTCGAGCAGATATAAAACCAACTGCAAATGGCAGGCGCCGCCTAGCGGACCGGAGGCAAATCGTTATCACTGCTTGCATTCGGGAGGCCTTTCTAACGAATTGGTTGGCACCAAGTGATCACTGGTGGCCGCAAATTCGACGAACTTGCAACCTTAAGGGGGCCAATGCTTAATCCATACAGACAACGAACAGTGGCGCATGCGATTACATGCAGCGGTATCGGCGTTCATTCCGGTGAAAAGGTGAATCTGACGATCCGACCGGCGCGTGAAAATCACGGCATCCGTTTTGTAAGAACCGACTTACCGAACGCCCCCGTTATTGCAGCCCTTTTCAATCAAGTTGTCGACACCAGCCTGGCGACGGTGCTTGGCGCCGGCGGTTGTATTATTTCCACCATCGAACACCTCATGGCCGCTTTTTCCGGTTTGGCCATCGATAACGTACGGGTGGAGTTGGATGCCTATGAAATGCCCATAATGGATGGGAGTGCCCGCCCGTTTTTTGAACGGCTTCAAAAAGCCGGCATTGAGGAGCAATCCGCCCGAAAACACTTTTTTGTTATCAAGGATCCGGTGGAACTGGACGATGGCGATCGATTTGTTGGGGCTTATCCTGCGCATACGCAGAAGTTCACCTGCACG
>JAAUYK010021503.1_pt1 | contig 10432 bp, 7 predicted proteins | sample 7278021 | NCBI WGS metagenome assembly JAAUYK01 (sample SAMN14350223, study PRJNA611818) | marine sediment metagenome | isolation source: surface marine sediment (1.8m) | place: French Polynesia: Moorea | collected 2018-08
GGAGACGTGACACTACTACTACTGGTGGGGACAGTACGGTCGGTCTTTGTACGTAGAGCGCAAATACCCCTATTCCCGGAGCGAGCGTCCTTTGCTGTAATTCTCCCACGAGCATGCACATTGCGGCCGGCTGAGATGTTCATTGAAAGCTCTTCAGATGCAAATGTACTGCTGCTACGTTTCCTCTATTAGGAACGATTGAAAAGATGCTTACGCGTAGCTTCTCCTCCCGGGGGAAAGCGTGCAATGCTCTCCGGAGCGAAAGTGCGTACGTGTGCTCATATTATTCACGGGCACTTGTCACCATGCAGCTTCTGTCTGACTGACTGCATGCTTGTTGGCCGGCGCCCCCAGCCAGCCAGCCAGCTCGATCTCGCCTGATCGCATTACGGATCGACGCTTCATCCTCACTCTCGCTCGCTTGGACGATCCCCAGCCTTATGATTCCTGCCGCCTAGCTCCGCGTAAAGCGACGGCGGGACGAGTGATGGATGTCCCTACTTAACGCACCAATGCAGACTACTACAGGCTAACTGAATGCACCATTCAAACTTTCTTCTAAGGTAACTACTAGTGCGTACTTTGAAGTCGACGCAGTCAGTAAATGAAAGTGAAGGCCTGACGTACGCGCGTACATGAGAACATGCTACGCGAGCGAGCGTCAGCAATTTGGCGTCAGATGGCAAGATTTCCCTAGCGGATAAAACTCCTATTCCGCCATGTGCTCGCGTTTGTATGCGGTTGAAGAGGTAGGCATGCCCGACTTCCTATAAATTAAGAGATGCGCAGAATAAGAGGAGGCGATCCATGAGCAGAATAAAATGTCACTTTGCACGTACTCAGTTGGCAAGGAAAGAGAGAGCAGCGCATAGATACGGATTACGTAGGTGAGTGCACGTGGAACAAGAAAAATCCATTCCGGCGGCGACCGGCCAGCCGTACTGCATCGAGCCAGCCTCCCTAGCTCTTTTCTTCCGTCTCGTCGTAAAAGTTCTGCCTCCACAGACTTTACCCAATCATTTCACCAAGGTCGCGCCTACCCGGGGCTAGACCTACGCCGTTCCTCTCTCTTTTGGCGGATTTTTTTGGCGGAATTAGGTAGACAAGAAGACTCTGCGACGGGTTTTTTGGCAGTAGCAACAGCGGCAAGTGTGTTTGGTACGTTGCATTGTTCCATCGGGACGCAATAGCTTCCCATTTTCTCGTTTAATCCTCGTCCGCCGTCCGTCTTCCTCTCTCCTTCTCTCGCTCGCTCTAGTAAATCGTCTGTCCCATTCGTTTGCTTCGGTCGGTCATGGCCGGCGCAGTCGCTGACCCGCAACGTACGGAAGGACGAAGGTCGCATTCGATCACGCTAGTGGAAATCGTCAACTGGTCCTTAACCTGCAGAACAGCTTGTATGCTCAGGCGTAGCTGGACAGTTCTCATTCAAATATACGTTCTCTGTCCCCCCTGAGCTGAAGTCCCTGGGGAACACCTGGTCAAGCTTAAAATCTCCTCAATAGCGCCACCGGCAGGATTGGATTGGACTGACCGACCGACTGTTGTGGGAAACGAATGTGAGATCGTTACCCGCTAGCCAAAACACACGCAGTTTCTTCAGGCAAAGGGGTCTAATGTGTAGTACGTTAGATTCTCATTGATCCCCCTCCTTATTAATCCACCGATAGTGAAAAAAAACTTTCCTCGTCCTCTCGTCATCGGCCTATCTATCCGCTCATCAAAGGCCAGCTGCGAATTGAGCCGGGCTCATCTAGCAGTCAATCTCCTTTGGCAGAAGTTGTGCAGTTCGCAGTCTAGCTGGAGCAGCTGAGCCGAGCGAAAAAGGAGAGAGAGGGGGGAAAGAGAAACCAATTGTTGGACAAATATCGGAATCTCCTGACGACGGCGGAGCTAGAGCTAGGAGGGGAAAATGTCAACTCGAAGTCCAATGAAGGACGACTACCGTATGTACGTAAAAGGCAATCACGCTATTAGCCAGGGCACTTAGTATACGAACGATTAGATAATTGTATTTTGAGACCATCGTGCGTCACGCGTCAACTGCCTTCAGGGGTGAATATCGTGAAATCGATAGGCGGATGCCGCCCTCCTGCATTTTCTTAAGCAGCTAGACGCTTGTATCGACGTCCGGACGTTGCGGCCTCAATCGGCAGCGACTAGATTTCAATCTCGAAGATGGATTAAATCCGATATTTCGGGCATTAATAATAATTATTAAGCAAAGTCGAGAGCTCAATGATTGAGATTTCCGACCATGCAGCGTTTTCAATACAGGCGCCTAAACCTCTATGAACCCAAGGCCGCTCGTCCATGTGTCCGTCCCGCATTTTGGCCAACTTCGACATCCTTCGTCGAGCAAGGCCCGGCCGGCCGGCCGGCCGGGGGCAGGAGCCACTCGTCCCTAACTTTTTTATTGCCGCCCAGCCGCCGTCAATTAAAGTAGCGAAGTCCGTCCGTCCGTCCGTCCGCCGGCGCCTGCATGCCAGACAGGCAAGGGTAGCTAGCCGGCCGGTGAAAGCAATGAAATATGGATGCGGGCTCAGCTAGAGTGAGACTTTTCACTTAAGAGTGGTGCCCACGTACCGGCCCAACTTTTGCAGTGGGTATACGAGCGGCCGGGCCGCGTGTTGATGGAAGTCATATTGCAGTTTATAACACTCGCTCGCGTGTCTAGCACGTACTACGTAGTACATGGCCTGGGCCAATGACTAATGCCAAAAGTTTGCTCCAGGAAAAGGAGTACGGACTGGCCGATTACGTTCAGTTGCGAGGTTTCTGCGCGCCATTAGCGCGACAAATGGAAGGAACAGCCGATGTAGGATGGGGAGGCCGGCCGGCCGGTTATTTGTCCGGGAGGACGGAATTGCCTACGAAGGAAATTGATTTACGGGCGGCCTCCAGACTGAGCCTGGCTCCCCAATCGGGTTCTGGCAAGTTTCGAGATGGGAATTAAAGGACGCAGGCATTCCGCCTAGCTTTCCGGTCCTCCTGTCTTAAATCCCGGCAGACAGACGAGAGTGAGAGTTTTAGAGAGTCTCGATCGAGCCCCAATTTGACAGCGAGCCGAAAGGCCGGGGCGAGATAAGAAGAAGGAAGAGGGGAAAAAAGGATAAGTCCTTTGTGGATGAAGCAGAATGAGGACTGAGCTGGCATCGATCCTCGGCCGGGCTGCTGACAGAATAAAGGGATAACTGAATTAGGCGTCGGCCGAGTTAATTACAGGCTCCCATCGAGTCTTAGGACCTGAAAACGTCTCGAGGACTAGATGTTGTCGGGCCTCGAAAACAATATCCTCGAAGTTGGAGAAAGCAATTAGGTAGGCGAAAATTTATTCCTAATACCCTCGTAAAAATATGTACGCATACAGCTCCAAAAATTGAATCGCGGACGCGTTTTGCTCTATCATTTAGAAAAGCAACCGTTTATGCATTCGCGCGCCAGCTAGTTGAATGGACTTTAAATCACCCTCTGCTTCTGTCGCCGTCGCCGCTGCTGCTGCCTCCGGCGCCCGAATTTATATCCCGAGAAAATAGGCAACTATTTGGTGCCATTTCCAAGCCGGCCGGCCGGCCGGCCGGCCTGCAATGCAGGAGGGAGGGGAGCGGAAGTAGGGATGCACAAACGCACTGCGATAACGTCGAGAAAAGAGGGAGCCGGCGGGCAAGGACGGAAGCGTTGCCCCAGAGACACTCACTCGATCCCAGCTGCCTTTTGGCGCCGCTGGCTCTGCTTTCGCTTTGCCTCGGGGCTAAACGCTGCCGACGACGACGACGTTGCCAACTTGCTGCTGCATGCCGGCTCCATCCCCTCTCCTCTCTCGGGCAATCAGCTAGGTCATGCCGAAAATCTGGCGCCGACGCCTCTTTGCTCCATCCTTGCTTACGTCCTCCTCCTCCTGTTGAGCCGAGATCGACGGAAGGCAGGCGGGAGAAAGGTGCATAAATTATTCAGTGTCTATTCACTCGCGCAACTTTCCCCGTACTGCTTCCTTGATTTAAGCGAAAAGCGAGCACGTAAAGATGCATGCCGAAAGCGCTGCTAAAAGAAAATGTTGATGAACGGGACGTACTCGCCGGGGTTTTGAGATTATTCAGGAGGACAAAGTTTTCGCTCGTCTGCCGGAGCTGTTCCCCGATCCTCCCTTCCTTCACTTACTGCCTTGCCGATGACGGCCGCCTGACTGCTGGCTCTCTTTCTCATTCTCCTTCTCGTTCGCACCGGGGCGGACGCGGGCGCGGGCGGCAGACAATGGAGGAACTTTGGCGGAAAAGTGAATGAGAGGATCGACGAGGGAATGAGATGAGCAAGAACGTTTAACGCCGCTTCAGATTAATTCAGCTGTTGACAGGTTGGAAAAAGACGTCGCACAGCATTGCTCTATCGGTTAATTTCTTCAGTATGGTTTTCAACCAGCATACGACATTTTCGCGGCTGAAATGGCTTTGTCCCGTCCACCCGACTATATTTCCAAACCTCGTAGCAACTCACGACTGAAGCTTCTATGAAAGCAACGAACGCTGCGCTGTGCGTACTCGTATGTAGGTGCATGCGTTTGACATTTTTGCAGCCCCATCTTCTCGTCCACGTCCGCTCGGTTCGACTGCGAGGTAGGCATCGTCATCGCCATCGCGCGTCCTCATGTCGGCACTTAGCTAGCGAGCAGCGACGCCAGTGAGCGAAATTCGCCCAATTCCCACGCGATGGATTGCAAGCACGGCTGACGACGGGGAAAAGGAAGGAACTAGCTGCTGCCATAAGAGGATCCATGTCGGTGGCGACGCGGCATCGAAGGCCGTTGGGAGACGGTGCCGACATCGCCCCGGCGGCGGTGTTGCTTTTCATCGCATCGCTCTTCTTCTGCGACGCCGCCGCCGCCGCCGCCTCTCGATGACAATGAACTGGATGGGAAGAAACGTAAGAAGTGGAGGAGGAGGCGACGGCGGCAAAGGCGGCGGGCGAGGGAAAAAAGAAGGCCTGTTTTGAGGCCGGTCGCGGGACGGTCGCTCTGCCCGGTCGGTCGGCCATGTCTCTAAGGCGGACTAAGGTCGAAACGGCGGAGAGAAATGACAGAGGGGTCGGCGCGGCCGCCGGTGGAGCGGACGGCGGCGACGGCTGCACTCCTGCGACGGAAGAGGTAAGTTAGGAAGAAAACACGCTCATAAATCTACTTCTATACGTAACGGGTTGCAAATGACGTTTCCGTTTACAGAGAGTTTATACATAGAGAAAACTTACCCACAGGGATGAGTTGCAAGTTCTTATCAGCCATCTGTAATTTATATTGCTATCTGTACACTAGCATGCGTTATAGAAGTATAAGTATACATATGTAACATTCTATTCGCATTTTCAGTGTTCGTCGCGTCTCATGCCGGAGAATGACGTGTCCGCGGCGTCGGCGACTGTCTGCGACGCCGCGCAGTGCAGCGGACAACATCGAGTCGGAGGCAACGTTGGTGGCGATGGAGACGGCGGCGGGAGAATCCTCGCCGAAATCGACCAGACTGGACGGAGTTCAAGGTAAGAAGAAAGTTCCCCGAAAATAACAGATGCTTGAATTCCGGCCATTCTTACTCCATTCAAATTTTAAGCCTCCGCGACATCCCTAGACTCAAATTGACGTCTGATGGGTGTCGAAAATACGAGCTGAAGAAAATGGAATTGGATCCGTCCTCCTGAAAATGCACCTGGCCTTTTCCAGCTGCTCGTTCCTGCGAGGCGAAAACGATAGAACGAGCGAAGGATGGAAAGGAGGGAGATGTCTTTGCGGCAGCCGGCTTTCTCTTTCACGGCGAGCTGTTGAACTTTCGACGGACGGACGAGATGCCTTTCGTCCGTGGAATCCAAGTTTTCTCCGGCAGTCTGTCCGTCGGCCGGCCCGTCTGTCGGAGTGTAGGCACAGTTGCGGAACGCGAGGTGGTGGCCAGCCAAGTTAGGCTTGCAACATTTATCGTCCGAAACCGTATTCTTCGTGGTCAGGCAACTTGTAGTACGTAGCTTCTAGCTGCGCAATCGTGTAAATAGGTCATCTATCTTCTCCCTCCCTCCCTCCCTGCCTTTTGTTCTTTTCGGTCCCGATATGGGCCGAACGAACACTCCGGGCCTCCTCCGACCTTCCCCTCGCTGTTTGTCGATATAGGCCGAGACTTGCTGACTGGCCGTAAGGCTTATGGGACGACAGAGAAGCTAGAGAGGCACAAGCAGCATGTACTAGTATAGCTCCGAGAAGAAGACATTCTCTTAATTATTAGATAGCTGGCGTTAACTCTCCGTCAAGGAGTCGGCACCTGCTCGCCTGCATATTATACGCGCCGCAACTCATTACGCCTAGCTCCACCTAGCTCGCTTCCATCTCGAGTCCTTCCGTTCAACTTTGGTGTCTTCCTTCCTCCTGGCCCTGCGCGCCTCAGGCCGTACTACAACCTAGCTGCCCAACTCGTTCGGCCTTAGCTGCAACAGGCATAGTCAGCTGGTATGGCGGCCTCCCTTCTTCAGTGCTCTCGTCCGTCCTTTCATATGCAGATCCCTCTTTCATCTAACAGGCCATCAGTGTGTCGGCGCCCGCGTCCGCGTCCGCGTCCGTCCCTTCGCCATCTGTGACCGACGGAGCAATGTCGCCGGCCGCCCGCCTCGATCCCCCAGCCTGCATGTTTCTTCCGTCTTATGAGCTTCGCCGCTATGACCGGCCGGCCGGCCAGCAGACCGAACGACGCTCGGTCGGTGTTTTATACCATACACCGGCTGCTGACTTCCTTTTCTCCTCCGCATACTACACGCGTGCATGGACAAAGAGGCCACGTTCGGCCGGTTTCGCTTCGATCGTTTCACTGGACCAATATTGATCCACTGGGCGCGCATCATGCTGCAGATAGCAGTCGCTGTATAAAATTGGTCGCTCGCTTAACCTCCAGAGAGAACTTTAACCTTCCATCAACCGCGGTCGAGCACTCTGCGTATGCTAGATAACCGTGAAGCCAATCATTTACTGCTGGCGAGGGGCCGCCACTATTAAGTGCGCGTACAATGCATCTCTCAAGGGAGGCCGAACGAACGAAGGAACGAAACGCGCCGAGGCGAGGCCGACCGGCCGGCCTAGCTGCAAGCAGGCCTTCAGGCGCACGCGCACGGAGCTATACCATTAAGCTTTAATGTTCATCCATCATGGAAAAACCTGATTGAGAGCTAGCGAGAGGGCGAGCGAGAGAAGAGGCAATTTGCATGCGAAAGCAGTTACAGCGAACGAACGAAACGAAGGGCAACTACGTACGAGTGCTGTGCAGTGCACGTAGAGCAGAGCCGACGGCCGCCGATTGACTATTTTTAGACGGCACATACGCGTACCTAGCATGTGGAAGAAGTCTCCCTGACTTAATGATCCAGCTGTCCGTCCGTCTGTCCGTCCGTCCGAAGTTATTCCGACTTGACTTCCGCAGTATGGGGCCCCGGCAGCTCTCTCGCGAACGATAGAAAAAGTCGCGTAATCTAATCTACTCCCCTAGCTGAGGCTACGAACATCGAATATATGCGAGTGCCTCGGCTTCTGTACGCGTCTCGTATACTATAGAAATAGGAGTTGCTTAAAAAGTTCCTTTAGTTCAATTGAATCTCTGTATTTTTCAGCTCGGCCAGTCTCAGCACCCTTGTGAAGCGGGCCAGCAACCGGGGCAACAATCCCCCAAGCGACGGCGGCGGCGTCGGGGGATTTGCCAACGGCAGCACCCGCCTGAAACCCGTTCAGGCCTGCTCGGCCGCCACGACCTCCTTCTTCAGCCTGGACCGGCGAAAGTCTTCGCCGCCGTCCACTTTGTCGCACCTCGGCGATTCCAGCAGGCGGGAAGCCGAGGAGGCGGAAAGAAGTCAGGAGGCGTGGAAAAAGGTACTCGTAATCGGAATGGCAAAACGCAGAATCAGCTCCCGGGCGAGCGAAAGTGACCGCAGTGCGCATGAGCTAGAAAGAAAAGCGTATGTACTTGAGCATTATTTAATAATACGCATACGATAGTACTCTATATAGCTTCCAATACGTCCGCGTGCACGAAATCTAAATCTACCGCTGCACGGAAGGAGGAGGATTAGGTGAACTAACGTAATATCCCTTTCACAGATTGACGTGGCTCCGCCCTCTGTCCCTCGGCGGCATCAGCCGGAAGGGAGCTGCGACGCCGGCGGACGACGCGGCCGCTCGACGCTGACGACAATGACAGAGCAGAGGCCGCCGCCGCCGTCGCAGTCGCCACCCAGATACTCGGCAAGGACGCATGACCGCTTGACCAGAAAAAACAAACATTGTACTATTCATGCTATCTATTGCTACGGTCAAAAGGTCAATGTCAGATGTTGCGCTCGAACGTACAGAGTTTGGTGCTTTCTCCCTCGAACGTGGAATCGCTGCCGTTCGCCGACGAGCCGGGCGACGAAGATGAACAACTCGATGAGGAAGCGGCGGAAAAGGAAAAGCTGAAGGTGACACTCTCAACAAAATGATTCATTAGAAAACTCCATTGCGCATTAATGCCTAGCTGTGAATGACATTTAGTGTATTTAAGCATGACGTAGAGTACGCGCAGTACGCCCGTCCGGTTCGCTGTTCATGCTCCGGATAATTGGTATCTTCGACCCACGAACGGACACGCGCCCGGACCATAGTAGAACGATACAAGTTATTGGTCCACTTTGTAAATTGATAAATCCTTCAGCTTTGCCTTTTATATATTGCAAATCATGCTGCAGCGTAGACTTCGGTGCCTGAATTGGCAACGCTGCAAATGGTATGGAGCCGCCGCCGCCGCCGCTGCGATATATTGGAACTGCACGGCGAATACAAATGCGCCTCGATCGAGCTGATGCGGGAGTGATGCCAGATATGTCCTGACACATACTAATTTGCTAGTGGACAGCACGATCCCGCTGCAGGCGTCGGAGAAAGTCTCTTTATTACGTGTACGCGTACGTCGTACTAGCAGCTTACGATAATCTGGATCTGGAACAAGCTCGTCCACCGCCGCCGCCAGCTCGAGCCCTATTTAGAGAGAGCGAGAGCGAGAGGAGGGGGAAGCGGCGGATAATCGGTGGAAGGCCGGCCGGTCGACCAAGCACGCATGAATGCTGCGCGTACGTCCAAAAGCTACGGAGATTAATCGAGCCAAATGAACGGAAGAACAGAGGGCAATTTTTGTTGCCATCGTAGCATTTAAAAATTTGATCTAGCGATAATTCATTATGATATCATTCATTACCTACGTAGATTAATGCAATCAGTAAAAAGGTAACATATTGTCTGTAACTATCGTGTGCACTGCTATCTAATCTGAGTCGACTCGACTCGAATTGATTAATGCTTTTCTAGTACATTGCCAAGTCAGCGCGTATAACGTATAACTTATCTGTACTGCAGCATCATCACCGCGCACCTCCCTCCGACTGCTCCGCCGTCATCGCCGCCGACTCCTCGGTGGTTCTCCGGAGAGCGCCGCCGGCCAACAGCCCGGCCACCAGCAGCAACGGGAACGCGACGCCGCCGCTGCTGCCGGCCGAGGAGGGCGGCGACGGCGACGGCGACTCCGACGACGAGGTCGGATGCTCCAACCGCCTGCTCGTGCCCCGGAACGCGGAGACGAGACTTGTCCGCATCTGCCACGATGGCAACGGGTCCAAGATGGCGGTAGCCGCTTCCTCCGCCGCCACCAACGGGGTCAACGGCGACACTACGGTGGCGACCACGCAGAACGACGAGCGCTCGCTCAGCCCGGTTTTCTCGGCGGAGAAAAGTAGAGAGGGAGAGGCCCGGTAAGTGAGCAGAGGAAATTTCAAGAAAAGCCAGCGGTGCGTACTCCTTGGCAGTGATCAATTCTTTGCAATACCGTATCCCAGCTCCTATACTGGCTTATCTGAAGCACGTGCTTGTTGCGGTGGCGCCGCCAATGGGAGGCAGGCTGGCAAGCAACCGCCTTGTAATGGGGACCTAACCAAATTAAGGCAAGGAATGCGCGAGTCGGTCTGACGCGACCGCGGAATGAGCATCCTTCGAAGACCAGCAGGTCTTGTGCTGTTGGAAGCCTAAGTACGTACTTACAATAGGTAAAGCAGCGCCTTTCTCGTTTAAATATTTTATCCGAATCAAGTCCAATAACCGCAGACAGACAATACATACAAATATTAACTGACCGCCTGGGGAAAAGTTCGCTTAAATATGATATTTTCCTATCTGCCGGCCAACAGTTGGTCTAGCTGCTAGGTAACTTCGCGCCGCGGGAAATCTGCTTGCGGCGGGGATCTTCAGATGAAGTTTTCTAGAGCACGGTTCCGGGAAGTAAAAGTCTAAGGAGAATAGTATTTCGTCGTCATCAATGAATAATATCCTAAAAAGTTGCAGCGTCATGTGCGAAGCGGAGTACACGAAACTTTACTCGGTGTGCACTGGGCGGAGATA
>JAAUYK010116945.1_pt1 | contig 10431 bp, 7 predicted proteins | sample 7278021 | NCBI WGS metagenome assembly JAAUYK01 (sample SAMN14350223, study PRJNA611818) | marine sediment metagenome | isolation source: surface marine sediment (1.8m) | place: French Polynesia: Moorea | collected 2018-08
AAGGGACGTTTAAGAGAGGAGCCGTGATGAGGTGAAAGTCTCACGTCCGGTTCTGAAGACGAGCAGACCCTATAAAGGGATAACCGGAAATGGGTTTGCTTAGTTTAACTATTAAAAGCAAATTTGGCTGAGAAAAATGCTGCTGTGAAATTGTGGCAAGAGGCGATCGCCTGGAAAAATCATATTGATATTTTGGTGAATAATGCTGGTATTTTTGTGAGTGCTAGTGTAGATGATCAAATAGATGTTTGGAATAATGCTTGGCAACAAACTTTGCAAGTAAATTTAGTCGCAGTTGCCGATCTATGTCGAGAAGCAATTCGTCATTTTCAGACTCGTAAAGGTGGAACTATTATTAACATTGCTAGTCGTGCTGCTTTTCGTGGAGATGACTCTGAACATATTCACTATGCTGCTAGCAAAGGTGGTGTTATTTCTCTAACTCGTACTATTGCTCGTGGTTTTGCCAAAGATAATATTTTAGCTTATGCGGTTGCGCCTGGGTTTGTCCGTACTGAGAGAGTAGAAAATTATTTGGAAGAAGTAGGGGAAGAATTTGCTACCCGCGATATTCCCTTGGGTAAGTTGGCAACACCAGAAGATGTTGCTAATGTAGTAGCTTTTTTAGCATCTGGTTTAGCACCTCATACCACAGGAGCAACTATTGATATTAATGGTGCTTCTTATGTGCGCTGAATTTTTTAGTATAGCTTTAAGCATTCAGCGAACGGCTATCATCTGAAAACAAAGGAATTATGTTTGATATTTCAATTTAAATAGTTGTCATTGCGACGATAGGAAGCAATCTCGCGTCACCCCTGAGATTGCTTCCTTCCACTCCGTTCCAGTCGCAATGACTTAGGTATAGTAATTATCCGGATTTTATATAATATCATGTCCGGTTGAATAGGTATAATTAAAGCTTGTAGTAGGGCTTTAGCCCGACCTATCTATATATCGGGCTAAAGCCCTACTACAAACAAAAACTTTTTTATCACTGATTATCCGGACATGATATAAGTAGCAAATCCAGATAATAATATTACTTTTAACTTTTGACTTCTAACTTCTGACTTCCACAAATTGTAGCTAAAAGCAACCATCCAATAGTATTAACTCGTAAATCAAACAAACTCACATCAAACATATTAAATATAGTACAGGCAGCAAAAGCCACTAAATAACTAAAAAAGATTAAACGGTCTTCTCTAGAATTAAGATCAGACCAATTAATCAAAAACAAAACTCCCTTCCCCAATATCCAACCCACCCAACCAAACAAAAACAAAGTAGCAGGAATTCCAGTTTCCGCCGTCAACATCAAAAACAAATTATGAGGATGACCGAGCCATGTTTGCATCTGTGCTTCATACAGAGGGGTGAAATTCCGCAAACCCCAACCGAACCAAGGCTTTTCCCTAGTCATATTCCCAGCAAACTGCCATTGGGTAGTTCGCAAAGTAGCTACAGGTCGGTCAAAATTCCGATCTGTGAGTCGCGCCCAAAAGTATTCCGGAACAATAACTCGTAACCATTCGCTCAAAGGTGCAGGAGCAAAAGCAGCTCCGAAGACAGTTGCTACTGCTGTCATTACTAATCCTACCAACCAATTCCAACCGAGATAAATAGCATAAGCTAGACCTGCAAATACAACTAATCCCCAAGCATTGCGTGAATTTGTTAAGATTAAAGCAACCCCATTACCAATCATTGTAACTGTGAGAAAAATAAATTTTTGATGAGAACTGCTCTGAAAAATCTCGCTCAGACCTAAACTTTTACCTAAATGTGCTTCTGGTCTTAAATTAGATTCTGTTGTAGTAGTTTGGAGTTGATGAAATTGCTTCCTTCCATTCGGTTGCAGTCGCAATGAGCGAATACTATTTTTCAAGGTAACTGAATATAAAGAGTTCCATTTTTCAATCCACAACCCCAACCCTAGAATAAATACAACAGTCAGATAAATAGCCAAAATATTAGCATACATAAATACTGAAGCCATTCGCCCTGGGGGGTTGCCCTGTGATGCAAGTATCCAACCAAAAATAATCTGTAAATTTAGCAGACCAGACCAACCGAAAAATAATTGTCCGAAACCTAAAATTATCACAGGTACCGAAGAAATTACTATTACCCAAGAAAGTTGTCGTAGTTGTGCAGGAGTTTTAATTAAAGCACTAAAACCAGCAAACACCGCAAAAAAGGGTAATAAATTAGCTAATCCTAAAAATGCTTCTTGGCGGTTCGAGGCAAAAAAGGTGGCGATCGCTAACCAGACACCCAGACAAGCTAAGGCTATATTGTAGGAACGGCTAATAATGCTGCGCCATTTTTTGACAAAAGTGCTAATAACTGCAAAAACTAGAGTTAAGATTCCTAGAGTTGGTAACAAAGGGAAAATTAATAACCCTAGCTTAGTTAATTTCCACTCTTTATGTAAATAATAGTCAGAATGATAATTCAATTTTTTTTGTGTTAGGTAGTGGAATATTTTATCTGAACTTTATAGTAGCTTGGGTTAAGCGCCAGTGCAACCCAACAGATATAGCAAATTAAATTAATACGGTGAAAGGGATTAAGTAATCAGTCGTAACGTACCATTTTAGATGTGTAGGTCTAATTTCTGTCTGTATTTGAGCCTGTTTTGTCGGTCTATTTTTTTAAGTCTCAGTAGGTGCGTTACGGCGCAATATACTCTGTTAGAGATCATATATTCCTAATAATAGCGCCTAACACACCCTACAAATTTTGTATTTATATTTGCTATAATTTTTTTAAATTTTTCATTATTATCTAATAACATAACATGAAATTAGCAACAGTTCAACAGTTATTTATCCATCCAGTTAAGGGGTTAACTCCTCAAACTTGTCAGAGTCTTTTCCTCAATGCGGGTCATGGTATTAAAGGCGATCGCGCATTTGCTTTGATGTTTCTTGACTCTGACAACCAAACCCAAGCAAAAGTGATACCTTGGATGAGGAAAAAGCATTTTGCTGTGCAGAATGACTGGCCTGGTTTGGCTGCTTTAGATTGTGATTTTGACCAGGAAACTGAGTTTTTGACTGTGCGACGGCAAGGGGTTGAGTTGGTCAGGGAGAATACAGGTTTATCCCAGGGTCGCGATCGCCTTAGTGCTTTTTTTACAGATTATTTGATTACCCTGGAACCTAACAAAGGAGCGCAACATCCTCAGAAAGCACCTTTGCAGTTAGTGGGAGATGGGAAAAACAGTCGTTACCCTGACAGGGAACCTGTACATATTTCTATTATTAGTCAGGCAACTATGGATGATTTGGGGGCAAAGACTGGTCAGGTATTAGATGTACGGAGATTTCGTCCTAATGTGGTTGTGGCAGGAATTGATGCTTGGTCAGAATTTGATTTGGTGGGGAAAAAGTTTTGTTTGGGTGAAGCTGAGATTACTGTTACTGCTAAGATTGGGCGGTGTATGAATATTGAAGTTGACCCAGAGACTGGCGATCGCGATGTTCCATTATTATCGGTGCTGAAAGAAAAATATGGTCACGCTCACACGGGGGTATTAGCAACTGTTGATAGTGATGGGGCAGTGACGGTTGGTGATATTTTGCAGGTTTTGAGTCCTTAAGTATCCCAAGTCAAAAGTTAAAAATAATCTCTGAGTGAGTTTTCGGTATAGACTCATTTACTTTTGTTTTGCCCTCTTTCTTACTGAACTGTATTATAATCTAAAAAAAACCGATAGGAAATTAAATTATGGAAAGTCAATTATCTGGAAGTTGGCAAGACTGGGTAGGAGTAGCAGGCTATGTTTTATTTGCAGGTTTTATTGTCTGGCGTGTACTGACAATGCCAGCAAAGTAGTCAAAAAATACCAGGTACGGGAGCAAGATGCTCCCACTGTCGCGCCTCCTATAAGCTTAAAAGATGCCGATGAATAGTTTGACAGAATAATAATAAAACTCAAATGAGTTGGGAGATTCTACCATCAGTATTAGTAAAAACTCCAAATAGGGTTCGATCGCTTAACCAAAACCCCAACTAGGCATGAATTGTACCGATACTACTGGATTTGATATGACCTAGATATAGGAGTGCTAAAGCGCAACTACAAACAAAAATTTTTAAGATCAAACTCTGTGACAATATTGCATAATTAAATTGACTTAAATTTAATCAGCTTTAATTACTCCAAGGAAAAAAATGGAAGATAAACAGTACGAATTCGATCGCTCTCAAAACGAACTAATTCTCGACTTGTCCAATAAAATGCGCTTTGTCAGCTACTTTCTAATTGCTGGAGGAGTTCTTTCCGGAATCATTGGTTTATTGAGTTTAAATGTAGGTGTTATCATTCCAGCAGTTGTTGATATACTTATTGGTGTATGGACTTTAAATGCTGCTTCTTCTTTTAAACTTATTGTTGATACTCAGGGAAATGACATTGTTAACTTGATGGGAGCATTAGGCGAACTGAGGAAGTTATACCGACTACAATATTGGTTATTAATTATTACCTTAGTTTTTCTGGCGATCGCTCTTGCTATAGTTATTGTTGCAGCTATTGTAGCATCGAGCAGATAGGTTATATCATTTCCGGTTGAACAATTATAAATAATTAGGAAGGAGTCAGGAGACAGGAGTCAGGAGACAGGAGATGGGAGACAGGAAAAAAAAGAAAGAATGTATCAGGATAAAGAAGTGTTTCGCTCGCGTAAGCGGAACGGAGTTCGCTCGCCAATTATCCAGACATGGTATTACAGCAGTTTTCCTGCACGGTAAACCACAGTAGGGACGTTCCATGGAAGGTCCTTACAAGGTTATGGTTGTGACGATGTGGTTCATCAATCTCAAAAGCGCTGTAGGATATTTATCAATGCTAAAACTCACTCAAGTATTACTTCTGAGTTCCCTCCTTCTAAATTTTTGACTTGCTATAAAAATCCCCTGCTATAAAAATATATAGCAGGGGAACGATAGTAATTAAAACCAAAAAATAACTAACAGCTTAACTGCGATCTGTTACAGCTACTGGTTCAAAACTAGGTATAACCAAATCCTCATTCTGCTTAGTCAACTGATTATACAGCCTTTCAGTATTCGGGAAGTTAGCAGCAGGTAGAGTTGGGAAACGACGATAAGGAACAGTATCCTCACCAAACATCTCAATGTATTCAACACTATTTACCATAGCGCCGATAAAACCCTTAATACCTGAAGTTGCCAGAATCTGATTATACTTACGAATCTCAACTTGATTGCGAGGAGCGCGACCTAAGAAATGCTTAGTACCAAGTTCAATCACCTTAGTATTAGGATAGGGTGTGTAGAACTCCTTAACATAAAGTTGAGAACAACCTAATCCCTCAATGAACTCCTTGAGGTTGATTTCATTATTTCCTAACTTACTTTCCAAAGAAGAGAACTCAGTCCTAACGACATAAGGATCGATATCGCGCTCAAAAATCTGACGGTAAGCAGCAGCAATAACCAGTTTCAACTGTTGTACATCTTGGGCACTTGTTAACTTAAATACCTTAGACTGCTCCCGTTGCTTGTTAACACCTTGAATAACTCGGAACTCAACATCAGGTTCGCTACGAACTTCCCCAGGAGTTCCCAACTCAACAAATCTTGGTGTAACTTCTTTCTCAACTTGGAGATTTTTATCGCCAATACTACCTACCCTTGTATTTCGCAAGGACAAACCAGCAGGAGTTAAATAGCGTTCGTAAGGAATTGTATCTTCGCCAAAAGCTTCGTTATATTCTTGGCTATCGATAATGGCATCAATTAGAGCATAGAAACCTTTCTTAGCACAAATATCAAAGTAAGAATTAATTTCCTTACGCCCATAAGTCGGACGACCTAATAAACGCCGATGAATGTACTCAACTGCCTTACATACATACAAGGAACTCCAGTACATATTGCGGAAAGCATCAGACTTGGCCAAAGTACGAACAAACTCACGAACAGTAATATCGCCGTTTTCAAGTTTGTTTTCAGCACTGTTCAGGCGTTGACTATCGTAAACATCCCGACCAAATACCTGGCGATAAGCTGCTGTGATAATCTTTTGAGTAGAAATTTCAGAGAACTTAATGCTAGCACCGTTACTGCCACCAGAGTTACTGAAACCACTACTAACATAACCTCCAGGCAATTGATCCAGCTTGAAAACCTTCGGACCAAGAGAACCAGGATTTTTAGCTCTTGCACCAGGGTTACTAATTTGGCTATCAATACCAGCGCCCTGACGAATTAAAATCCGACGAGTATCCTTACCAAAAGGTGCAGGACGGTTTTTGGGGTTGCGAGTTTCTTTCGGGAATATTGCCCCAAACTGAATTTCTAATGGGTCGTTACCAGTACCATAAACGTGCTGGTCTGGCAAAGGCTGATTATAGTCAGCAAATAAAGTAACAAATTGAGGTACTTTCCGGAAAGGGGCACTATAGTTAAATAAGTCAAGTTGTACTCCCCAGTTCCGACATTCCTGAGCCTCTTGACCTAAACCACGCAGATATGGTACTGTCTCCTCCCCAAAATAATCGGAGTATTCTTGAGAGTCCACCATAGCATCTACTAAAGCAGACAAACCACCTTTAGTAACAATATTAAAGTATTTGCTAAACTCTTCTGGTGAACTTAAGCCCCGACCCAAGAAGTGACGAGTTGCCAGTTCCACTACACGGCTATTGACAAATCCTTCATAGAACTGTTTCCGGTAAAGAGGAGATTTGCCCAAACGACGAATAAACTCCTTCATGGAGATTTCGCAGTTTTTGGCCTGAGATTCCAGATAAGAAATATTCTGGCTGTAAGCTCGGGTAATGTCCCGTTCAAATATTTGTCGATAAGCCGCCTTGATGACATCTTGTTTTTCAAAGTTAGACAGACCAGGCTTCATTACAAATTTTTGTCGCCTTTCCGCAGCATTGAAGTAAATTTGTGGTAATTCTAGCCCTTGCTGATCTGAACTTTGACCCTGGCGTTGCTTATTAGAAGGTGTTGACCCACGAAACTCAGTCAAAACTACATCGAAGTATTGGGCAACAATGTCCTTAGCTTCTTGGTCTTGAAAATATTTAATTGAAGCTTGTCGCATCTGTTGGATAGCCACAATAGTAGCTGCAGTGGAACAAGCATTCTCAATAATTTCTCTTAAACCACGGACATTAACTGAGAGAATGTTAGGATCTCCGGCCACAATAGCATAAGTAGTGTAGCGTAAGAACCAGGATAAGTCCCGCAAAGATTTGGTCATATTAGCGGGGCCATACTTAGACACAGGAATTGGTCGGAAACCTGCTGGTATGGGGCCAGCACCACTTGCACCTATATTAGTAAACAGGTTGCGTAAACCTTGAAGTGGGTTATTTCCACCCTTTTTCTCTACATAAGTAACAGTACCCAGTTTCATACCTTCAGAAACTGAGGTTGTTGTAGCACCAACAGCACTCATAGCCATTTCTGGTTCATCTGGCTTTTCCAAGTAGGCCAGAGGAGAACCACCAGTAAAGATAGTGTTGGCAGCAACAGAAACAATTCTTTCTGAATTATTAGTCAGTATCTGAGCAATTTCTAAACGTTTTGCTCCCGAACTAAAAAATGTTGTCAGTTCCTCTAGTTCTGCTTTTCCTAGAAAGCGGTCTTGTTGTTCCGCTTGAGAAATAGTTGATGCTGGTACAGTTTGATATAGTTGCGGACGTGCAACTGAACTTCCACCACTTGCTTTGACAGTCATTCTTTTTTTGTCGCTCCCTATTTGCAGTTTTTACAGCTTCTATTCAGACTGTTTAACTTGAATTTTTATGACATTTCAAACACGCTTTTCTTTGATCAAAAGCATAGTTTTCTTAAGTAAACCTTAAGATATTTTCTGCCACAAAAGCTGATATTAAAACCCAATAAATAATTTATCATTTTTTTGGTTTTAATGCTTTTACAGACAACTTGATTTACACTCCAGCTCCTGTACTATTCCAGACTTTATGGGTGATTTAGGGGATATTATGTACCTAAATAAGGTTTATGTGTTTCCCACAATACCCTTTAAATAACAGCATATTTGCTGAATTTCTACAGTTAAAATACTGTAGGTTGACATCAAATTTTTGATTTTGATATTTTCTGCATTAGCATCAGAAATTTATACCTTTTTTTGATAGGTATTATGCTAGAACGTTTTTGACAACTAGGTTGAGTTTTATATTTAGGTGTTGCCTCGGCCAAGATGCCTCATTTATTGGTATCATTGCTTTACTATTAAACCTTAATTTTTGTAACAGTAATTTGATAGAAATATTGAGGCCAAAGAAAGTAGGTATTTTGGCTATTTTTACTTTCTAGCTTTTACTTATCTGTTTCAAGGTAAAATGTTTTGAGCTAACTACCTGCTTTTGTTAAAAAACCTTACAGAATTTTATTTTATAGATTTATGGTCTTTTATCTTAGAAAAAATAATAAATTTTGTTAAGTAATTGTTGATGATTGGGAGACTAGGCCATTTCAATTATCAGTTAGCCTCCTATTCGGAGGAACTGCGTTAACAGTACCTCTGGCTGAAGCATCAGGATTGAAATACTGAAGTTGATTTTTTCATCCCCTTAAAAGAGGAGGTTTGAGACCTTATTTTTTGGTCAAATCCTTCTCAATTAATTCTTTTGGCTTTTAACTGTTGTGTAGCAACACTAAGTTTTCGCAACATTCTCAACAATCGTCTGTATTCTCACACTCAATCTTAATTTTTGGCTCGAATATGAAAGATAGACTTGATATTAGTTCTGCCGTTGAGGGACTCTATGATACTTTTCCATTTCCTCCAGACCCTTTAGTAGATGAAGCACCTCCTGGATACAACTGGCGCTGGAGCTGGCCAGTAGCTTATAGTTTTTGCACTGGTCAAAAACCAGAAAAGCAAAATATTAGAATTTTAGATGCAGGTTGTGGTACAGGTTCTAGTACAGACTATTTGGTTCATCTCAACTCTGAAGCATCTGTAGTCGGAATAGATTTAAGTAGTGGTGCTTTGCGGGTGGCAAAGGAAAGGTGTCGCCGTTCGGGAGCTTCGCAGGTCGAATTTCATCATCTCAGCATATATGATGTTGGCAAACTAGAGGGAGAGTTTGACTTTATTAATTGTGTAGGGGTACTGCACCATTTACCCGATCCAATTCGAGGTATACAAAATCTAGCTTTGAAGTTGGCCCATGGTGGAATTATGCACATCTTTGTTTATGCAGAGTTAGGGCGCTGGGAAATTAGCTTGATGCAGCAGGCGATCGCTATCCTTCAAGGCAATGAACGTGGCAACTACAAAGATGGAGTCAAAATCGGACGTCAACTTTTTGCTTCTTTACCAGAGAATAACCGTCTTGTCAAATATGAACGGGAAAGATGGTCTTTTGAAAATCAACGAGATGAATGTTTTGCCGATATGTATGTCCATCCCCAGGAGATTGACTACAATATTGATACCCTGTTTGAGTTAATACAAGCATCTGGTTTGGAGTTTCTCGGATTTTCCAATTGGGAATACTGGGATATAAAACGACTTCTGGGAAAATCTCCTGAATTGATAGAAAGAGCAATTGGTCTGAATGACCAGGAACGTTATCGTTTGATTGAGTTATTAGACCCCCAAATTAGTCATTACGAGTTTTTCTTGGGGAGACCACCTCTAGAGAAGGTTGATTGGTCTGACGATCGCTTTCTCAGCGCAGCAATACCTGAATTAAGTCCTTGTATCCAGGGATGGCCGAGTGAAAATATATTTGATGGTGACTATAAATTGGTAAATTTGTCAAGAGAAGAATATGAATTTCTCCAAGCTTGTGATAATGGGGCAAACAGTCAATCTCAACTAACAGTAGGAGAGATATTAACAAATGTGCCAGTAGGACTAGAAACTGTGCGATCGCTTCAATCAAAACTTTTGATTTTACTCACTCCTAATTTCTGAAGTCAGAAGTCAGGAGTCAGGAGTCAGGAGTCAATATTTGATAAAAACTAAACCTTGTTACTTTTACAACGTAGAAGATAGAGGTTGTATAGTCAGGAGAGATATTCAGAAGTCAGAAGCCAAAAAATATAGCAGGTTTCATCTCAGTGAGATACACCTGTAACCGTGAATATGTCTGTACTAGAGAGATTTGTTGACAAATATTTGTACTTGATGTAGTTGTAATATTCTATGTCAATGATCTAACTTCCCACGTTCTAACTTTTGACTTTTGACTTTTGACTTTTGACTTTTAATTATGCTTGCTCCAACATGGTATGATGACTCTTGGCATATAAAAAAAGCCTACAACTTGTGATTAGTATCTAAACTTTTGTGAATACATCTGATACATCACCAGAAACCATAACTGTTGAAAGTAATACTTCAGAAGTAGGTACTGTATCAGCAGAACCAGATCCTTCAATACAAGAGTATTACAA
>JAAUYK010119237.1_pt1 | contig 10428 bp, 10 predicted proteins | sample 7278021 | NCBI WGS metagenome assembly JAAUYK01 (sample SAMN14350223, study PRJNA611818) | marine sediment metagenome | isolation source: surface marine sediment (1.8m) | place: French Polynesia: Moorea | collected 2018-08
AAGTAGACGCCCTACGTACAATAACTTGCTTATCGAGTATCGACTTAGACTCTAGAGCAGTGCAATCTTAAGATATGGTCTCGTGACCTCACACTGCGTACATGTACGGGCGAACGAACCCAACGACAGGATTTTCCTCCCCCAATACGAGCACACACGTACAACGTTCGATCTCACATCGGCGCAATGTTTCGAGCAAGAAGGAAGATCGATCTTTAAAGAGGAAGAGTCTCGCAGGCTTCGAAAACTCTTGCGATGCTCATTTAAGTGGTCAGAAAAGCTTGCAATTCATTTTCCTATTCGTAGGAGTCTGACTCATCATTGTTGTTCTTATTCCACCGTGAAATTCGTGGCTATATCAATTCACGTACTTTTCTTACAGTAACATACGCATAATTAATTATATCTTGCATCTCATAGGGTTTATTACTCCACTTACAAGGCTTCCTGTTCAAGTCATATACTACGTATGGGCATCAAGGTTTTACAAAAGCAGACCTTCTTTCCCACCAGAAAGGAAAGTCGACCTGCTTGTTGCTTGGGAGCAATGCCCTTCCGAAGACCAACGGCGACTTAATTGCCGTGCTGTGTAGAGCGACAACCTCGAGTTCGTTGCACAGGTCTTTCTTTCCCTGGTTGACGCACTTCCGCAGCGGCCACTGCGGCGGATTCGCATTGATAACTGCAATTCCTATGAAGGCCACAATGGCCAGCACGACGAGGATGAAGACAACGATGGCTGCACAAGGTCCGAATTTTTCGTACATTCTTGCCTCTCCGCTTGCGACGCTATCAGGAATGGGCGGTCCCGTCCACCACCGCGCGACAGATCCTCTTCTTTCGAAACCTCTCTGATCATAATCTTGGGTGGTGTCACCCTGGGCGTTACCGGGCCTAGGATTCGTTCTAGAGTGGCGCAGACCAGATGTAGTCCCAATGTAACTTGCACTCTTTACCTTTGCTTTTTAAGGCCAGCTCAAAATTTCAGTGGATGAACTGGAGAATTATCCCCACCCGCATCTGCGCCACTGACACTCCTCTGTTCTGGCGCGATCCCCTTCATGTCGGTCTGGAGCGTTGCCTCGGTTCTGCACGAAATATCAACTTGCTGAGACTATGCACTTTTCACATCCAACAATCCCTGAGCATAGAATGGGTTGTACCTTGCATTGAGCATTCACCTGCTCCTCAAACAGGTTTTCACTCTTAAAATGTTTCCTATTTTTAAGCGTCCCTGCACGTACGTACGCGTATGCGCATAATACACACTAATCTACAGACTTTTTAAAGACAAGCAAATGTTTGACTCTGATGGAATTAATAGAGGTACTATAAGGTGATTTTGGGGCTTGATTACAATGGTAGATATGACCACACGATTATCTATCTCCTTTAATATTTTCTGACCCTGTCTGCGGGATACGTACGCGTACATGATTGCGCGCCATCAAATTTTGTGGTCAACATCATATACCACGATTTCTGCAACCTACGCCGCGATGGGGTATGTCCGTGGCTTTCCGTTGTGGTAAAGCTTGAAGGATATTTTGCAGGGTTTATACCAGAAAATACGAGGTCAAATATGCAATCATGGCGTTCAGCAGTCACTTTTTTCCGGGAGAGGTTGCTCTCCTTCAGGCGGACTGCTTCCCGCAGTCTCTTTGTGTACGACCTCGAGCTCGGGAACTGCGTATTTGCCTGCCTGCTGCCAGCAAGACAGGACGAGAGCGAGATGCGAGAAATCTTCGATCTCATCCTCATGTTGTGACGTAACTTAACTTTCGTAAGAAGCAAGAGGTCAAAGACTTTTGGACACGTGCAGTAATTCGTGTTGCTGACGTTATAATCCTGACTCCGGAGACGACGACTGGTAATTGGTAAGTCCAAGTCCGTGGTGCACTTCTTCTGTCAACTACACTGACTTCAAGGTCGTTGAGAGCAAGACGCACGTCAATTTGACGTTTCTTTCTTCATCTGCAGATTACCATGTCGTGCGATCCGGGCCTGTCTGCATCGGCCGGGGTCCTGCCCATCACGGCCGACTTCCTGCTCGGCCTCCGCGACGGCAGCACTAAGAAGCGGCTGCAGCGGGGCCACCTGCGCGACCTCGCCGAGCTCCGCACGACGCACCCCGACCTCTGCGACGTCACCTTCGAGGTGGGCAGGGACGACGCCGAACGGAGGCAGATCTCGGCGCACTCGCTCCTGCTCGCCATCCGCAGCCCCTACTTCAGGTCGATGCTGTACGGGCCGCTCCGGCAGCCGGACCGGAGCAAGGTGATCAACGACATGCCGCCCGAGGTGTTCGAGCGCGTCCTCGACTGGATCTACGTGCGCGACGGGTGCCTCGACCTGGGAGAGTGGAGCCTCGAGGAGCTGTTCCACGTGCGCTACGCCGCGGACCAGTTCCAGGTGTCGGACCTGTTCGAGCTCTGCAACAGGTTCATCATGAGAGAGATGACGTACGAGAGGGCGCTAGAGGGTTGGCACCTGGCGATCGGGTTCAGGGCGGACGGCATCATGGACAAGGTGAGCAAGTCCGATGCACTCTGACATTCGCTTTGTCTGAGTCGAACTGTAATCGCAGATTAAGAAGGTCATCAAGAACCGACATCGCCAAATCCTCACCTCCGATAGTCTGAAGGAGCTCACCCTGGACGACCTCGTCGAGCTGATCGAGCTCTACCGGTCGGGTGTGAAGGCCGACTTCGTGATCCGGGCGATCCAGATCTGGGGCTCCCGAGACGGTACCACGGCGGAGCAATTCCGGCGGGACTTTCGCGAGACGCTGTACAAGCACGTGGCCTGGGACAACCTGTCCAACTCGGGCATGATCGAGCTGCACGCGACGGGCACGCTCCCCCTAGAGATGGAGAACCAGGCGATGCTGGCCATCCTGGCCAGGCCGCACCCGCTGCCCGCCGACGACAAGGAGACGATCTGCTCGATAGAGTTGAGACTGGCCGGACCGGAGGTGGGCGGAGGCGCCGGAATCAGTAGGCTGCTCATCCGCACCGCCAGGTCCATTCCCAACAGCCTCGCCTTCACGGACAGGTGCAGTAGCCGCAGCTAGTTGTGAAAATAATTGAATACAGCTATTATCTTTTAGGTCCAGTGACGGGCCCTACTCGCCGGACGCGGACGGCGTGCGGATGTTGAAAGGCGTGCTAGCCTCCCGGCCGCTGCCCAAGATCGCAGTCGACAGCCGTGACGTTAACGTTCAGGTCAGCGTTGATCGAGACGACCGCCAGACGATCGATTTGCACTCCGTCTTCGCCTACTCTATCAGGGTGGACAACAGAGACGTCCATTTCATCGAGCTCTCCTTCGCCCCTATCACCTTTGCCGACCCGACGTCGGACGACGGCATGGAGGAGAACCAGTGGCCCATCAGCCGAGACATCTACTTCGAAGTGAGATTCGCGCCTGAGCTCTTCAAGGACCTCATAGACGGCGTCCTCGTCGCCGACTACTTCTCGGAGCCGCTCACGAGCGAGGCCTTCTTGGCCGGACTCAATTCTCTGAACAAGCCGAGTGTGGAGACGGTCGCCTTCAGCACCAAGGTGAACGGGAAAAGGGTGTTCGACAAGAGCGACAGCGTGCCGAAATACTTCTACGAACAGGGCGACATACCCATAGTCAGCATGGTAGAATTTTTGTAACTAATTATTCTAAGACAGCGGTTAACTTCACATGAAGCTCACTTCATTTTGAGTCCCGGCAAATTACTATACTGTGATGTCATGTTATATACGTACTACCGTGTTCAAGAGACCTCTTACTTTACGCTTAACGAAGTAATTCTCCAGGATAATCAACATGAGCTCTCGAATAGATCGAAACGCATAATGAGTAAGCAAATACAGCGAATGCAGATTTATCTATACTCCGTAAGTAATTCGAAATACTCTCTTTTATTTCCACCTTATATTCGAAGGCTTTGAACTCGCGCTTTTGAGTGTCTTTATATCTTTCGTAGTCAGTCCGTCTGCACTACTACTTGCTGCTCGGTGTCGTGTTCCCCTGCTGCTGTTGCGACGGGGGAGGGGGGCCGCCGCCGCCGGGGCCCCCGGGGCCGGGACCGTTGGGTCCGCCGCCGGCGAAGAAGTTTTGATTGCCGCCCCCGGGGCCTCCTCCGCCGGAGTTGGACTTGTTGGTGGCGTAGAGCTGCTGCTGGAAGTTGTGGTACTGCTGGGCGTAGTTGGGGTCGCTGGTGGTGGGGCCACTCATGATAGGAGAATTCTTGAAGCCGCCGCCGGGGCCGCCAGGTCCTCCCGGGCCGCCGGGACCGCCCGGGTTCATGCCGCCGGGGCCGGGCGGGAGGGGCATCGAGGGATCCATGTCAGGTCCCATGCCCATCGGAGAAGACTTGGAGCAGGGTATCATTGAGGGGTCCATGGGCGATCCCTTCGGACCTGGAATGCCTCCCATCGGTGCTCCTGGCCCCATTCCGGGACCCATTGGTCCACCTGGGCCCATGTTGGGATCCATCGGGCCCCGAGGGCCTGGACCCATCATTGAGGGATCCATGTGTCGTGGTCCACCGGGACCCATCATCGAAGGTCCGCCTGGTCCCATCATGCCACCGTCCATGCCTGGCCTTGGTCCTCCAGGTCCCATCATGGAGGGATCCATGTGTCGCGGTCCTCCAGGTCCCATCATGCTGGGATCCATGCCTGGCCTGGGACCTCCAGGACCCATCATCGAAGGGTCCATATGTCTTGGTCCGCCTGGTCCCATCATGCTGGGGTCCATCATGGGGCCACCAGGGCCCATCATGCTAGGATCCATGTGCCTCGGTCCAGGTCCGCCAGGACCCATCATTGGCGGCATGCCTCGCATGGGTCCATTGGGTCCCATTGGACCCATAGGTCCCATACCGTTCGGCCGCGTCATGTTACCGCCGCCCGGGGCGCCTCCTCCTCCACTGCCGTCCATGTTGCAGTTACTGTTCGGCCCATCGCCGCTGTTGGGGCCGGAGAAGCGTTGAAGGAAGTCGAGGCTGGGCGGCCCGCGTGGTCGCGTGTCGTTGTACTGAGGTCTAGACGGCAGGTACTGAATCGTGTTTGGCGCGCTGGCTTTCACCGTGGCAAAGGTGGCTCCCGGACTAGAGTTGCCATCCCCGCCGGCTGGATTCATCATCCGGGGATCGCCTTGGGAGCATGGTGGACCTCCTGGCCCTCCTGGTGGTCCTCCCGGTCCTCCTGGACCCATCATTGGGCCGCCGGGACCCATTGGACCCATAGGTCCAGGTCCCATAGGCCCTCGAGGACCCATCATGGGAGACATGCCTCTCATCGGCCCTCCTGGCCCCATCATTGGACCGTGCGGGCCCATTGGACCGTTCGGGCCCATCATAGGACCATTTGGTCCTCCCATCATAGGTCCATTGGGTCCCATGTGGCCGGGTCCCATAGGTCCACCTGGCCCCATCGGTCCCATTTGCATGCCGTGTGACACTGGCAGTCCGTCTGGACCAAGCATGGGCCCGTTCCTGTTCATGACCATGTTTCCGTCCATGCTCATGGAATCACTTGTCGGCGTGCCCGATGCAGACGATGTGCTGGTGGCCAGCTGCTGGCTCATCTGCGCCATAGAACTGATCGGGTCGAACTTGGGGTTCATGCCCATGCCGGAGGTCGAGGACGGTGTTGACGGGTTGAGCGGCATGTGCTCGGGTCCGGCGTTGCTGCCTGGGCCGCCGCCCGACATCTGGCTGGGGGAGATGCCGCCGTTGGGACCGGCTGGGCCGGGGAACCGGTTCCCTCCCCCACCCGGGCTCGGCACCAGGTAGCGGTTGCCGTCGTTCGGCGTCTTGGGAGGTTGGTGGCCCGGACTGGGGGCGAGGAATCGCTGCCCCTTGTCCCCGGCGCTGCCGCCGCCAGGCGTGAGCGGCGTCCCCGGACCGACGCGTTGCTGTCCGCCCGGTCCGGACATGTCGCCGCCTCCGGTCTGCGGGCTCGGCACGGGGAAGTTCATGTTTGCACTATCACTCACGCTGCCCGGCGTGTGCGGCGTGTGGGGCCCGGTGTACTTGGGCGGCATGCCGTCGTTCACGGCCGAGGATGGCGTCGCGGGGCCGCCCATGGGGGTGCCGGGGCCGCCCTGCTTGTTGCTGTCCGGCGGCTGTGGCGTTGTAGGACCGTGAACTCTGAAATACCGGATTAAGTTGTGTTACGGCAATGTCGTTCGTATGGGGTCAATTTTTTAACTTACGAAGGGGACATCATGTCCGAGTCTCTGAGACTGGTGTTGGGCTGCTTCTGGATGGTCAGCTCCTGTCCCTCTAGGGGGTTCAAATACTGTATCTGCTGTGGCGACGGCACCGGCATCAAATTCGCCTCCTTGTTGGAAGACTGCGGGCCCTTGTTCGGCGGAAAGTTCTGCACCGGACCTCGGCCGCCGAACATCCCGTCTGAAAGGAAAATTCGTACGTGTAACTCATCAATCTGAATTCTTGTAACATGAAACATGTATTCTCAGCTAGCACATTCCTCATGCCAGTCAATGAATTGCCTTACATTGTTGAATTGCTGATTATTGCTGTACATTAATTACCATGAACGAAGTACTCATCTACTCGTAAGATCTCCGTTTAACTCACCAGATTGAGGACCTTGGCTGGACGGATTTGATCCTGGCGAGTTCTTCGATCCGGGTACAGGCGAGGTGAGCGGGGCGCCCGAGACGGGCGTGCCGGGGTTGCTGCCCATCGGCGGCCGCGGCGAGTGCATCATGCCGCCGCCGCCGGCCGTGGCGGGGGACGACATCGGCAGCGAGGTAGCTGGAGAAGTGGGGTTCGGACTGCCCATGGCGCCGGGAGGAGGGCCGCGAGGACCCTGCGGGTATGGAGGGGGAGGGCCAGGCATCCGGCCGCCGGGGCCCATCATGCCGCCTCGGGGACCCATCATGGGGCCGCCGGGACCCATCATCATGTGCATCCCTCCGTTGCCGCCAGGGCCGCCCTTCCGTTTCCCCGACATGTACTCGTGCTGCATTTTCTGCCAGTCCATCTGCGCCTGCATTGAGCCAGGTCCCATGGGTCCCATAGGTCCTCCAGGGCCCATAGGACCACCTGGACCCATAGGTCCGCCAGGTCCCATTGGGCCGCCCGGACCCATCATTCTCGGATCCATCATCCTGGGATCCATCATCCTCGGGTCCATCATGCGAGGGTCCATCATTCGGTTGCCTGGGCCCATCATCATGCCGTCTGGACCCATGCCGCGAGGTCCACGAGGTCCCATAGGGCCGTTGGGGCCCATCATGCCGTCCGGTCCCATTGGATAGAAGGGCGGCCCTCTCGGCCCCATGCCTGAGTTCGGAGGATACCGTGGACCCATTGGGCCGTTTCCGGGACCCATAGGGCCCATCGGACCCATAGGGCCCATTGGCCGTGCGTTCTCCTCGTCTGGATACAGCTGCTTGTTGAGAATGTCGAGGAAGCCGAGCTTTCGCGCCCGCTCTTTTCTCTGCTCAGGAGTAAGATTCTCGTCAGGCACTTTCGTCCCTAGAAAGTGGTGAATAAATATTTATTACAATGAGCTCGTAATTAATGAGATCTCTTAGTACATACCTGATAACGACGGAGTCATGGAATCAGACGTTGGCACATCTGGTCCAGACGAGGGAGCTCCGTCTGGGCCATTGGGTCCTATTGGCCCTCCTCCTCCTCCAGGTCCCGGACCGCCGGGGCCGCCTCCGCCGCGACCCATTCCTGGTCCGCCAGGGCCGCCCATCATCGGTCTCATTCCCGGCCCGGCCATCGGCTGACCCTTCGGCCCCTTCATAATCTTGTTCATCTGGCTCATCTGCTTCATGCGCTCGTTCTGGTTCTGCATGATCGTCTTGGCCATGTTCGGAAACTGCTTGGCAAGTAACTGCGAGAGAAATATGCGGTTAGTTGTCACCAGTTTTGAAAGAGGATCGACAGATTTAATCACCTCCATGTGCTTTTTCGTGTTGGGCTGCGCCTCGTGCCACGACACGATAGTGGGGAACTGCGTCTCCATGACGGCGGCCGCGCCCCTGTTGGCCCACTCCGTGCTGAACACGTAGATCTGGCTGGACTGTTGCATGTACTGCTGGTCCATGTTGCGCCCGCCGTCCTTGCCGAGCACGTTGCTGGGGAGTGGCTGGGCCTGGGGAGCGCCCGGAACGGACGAAGGCATGCTGCCGGGTCCTCCCTGACCTGGACCCATGGGACCCATTGGAGGACCGGGGCCCATGCCAGGTCCACCCGGACCCATAGGAGGGCCGTCCCCGGGTCCCATCGGGCCCATGGGGCCGCCCATTGGACCCATTGGACCAAAGCCTGGACCTCCCGGAGGACCCGGGCCCATGCCAGGTCCCGTCGGCCCTCCCATTGCTCCGGGCGGGCCGCAGTTGTTGGGTCCCATTGGTCCGCTGCCGGGACCACCAGGGCCGCCTCCGGGGCCACCGGCGTTGCTGCCCATGCCCATGTTGGGTCCCATGCCGAAATTTGCATCTGAAATTGCAATGGTAACTGAAGTGCCGTTCGGGCGCGTAAATACTGATTCGCTTTCGCGTACCGGTAGGGAAATCGTTGCAGTTCTCGAAGTTCTTTATGTCATCCGGCTTGAAGTCGGGTAGTTGAGACAAGCTGCCGTCTTCGCAGTTCTCGGATTTCACTGAAATAAAAGGAGAAAGAAAATTTAGTATGTATCCTCAATCAGTCGTTCCACTTTATATCTAAATTATAGGAGGCAAGACATTCTAACGATATGTAAGCACGGCCCTCGAAATTGGCCTTTCGCGAAGCGCGCATAACAACGACGGACGGCTCGTGCGAATTTTATTATACGAATGTCCTCATCGGCAAAGAATCGCGTAATAGTCGAACGTGTGGTGGCGGCGCCAGTTCTATGCTACATAGTAGTATTATCGATCTCACAACACAGGGAGAGCTCGAGCATACGAACCCACTGCGTATACGTAGTTATAGTCGCACGTACAGAACTGCTACGCAAAGTAGCGCCAACGACAGCCGGCGAACGGCTCTCTTTAGAAAGGCTTCGTCCCGGAAAAAAGCCGCCGTCGCCACAGCCGCCTGTTGGCTAATAATATCGTAACTGCGCTCGCTCGCCTGTTCGTTTTGAAAAAGGTCAAGCGGGCGGACAAGCAACTGGCAGCAGCAGCAGCAGGCGATGGCAATGAATAATTCAGTCGAAATGACTGCCTTTTGCTCGTGAGGGAGGCAGCCAGCCAACCAGCCGAGTGATCGCTTTCGCTCGAACAGACAGAGACAGACAGTGCAAGAAACCGCCGTTTCCAACGGGGGGTCAAAATATAGAATGGCATAAATGGCATAAAAGGTTCTAATTAACGCGCATAGCGATTGAAATCGCAACAGCCAACAATCGCGCTCTCTCCCTTCGAGCGAGCGAGGCAGTCTCCAACCGCAGGTGAGAGAGCACAAGCTTCTCTCTTTCTCCCTTTCCGTGTCGCTTTTCCTTTGCGCCCTCTCTCTCTCTCTCTCATTCCGTAACCTCCTGCTAATGCCAGCCAGGGACTGCAGCGCAGCCTCGTCGATCGGCCTCGGTGGCGAGCGACGGCCGGCCTGGCTGGCACAGCCTGCGAACGAGCGAACCGCAGGAGCGACGTTTGAGGCCGCCACCGCTCTATTTGCACTGCTGCGGCAGTTACAAACAAAGCGAGGAGGCCGGGAGGGTAGGAAAAAGAAACGAAACGAATAGCTTGCGTACTTTCGAGAGCCTTGAAACAGCGGGCGGAGTTAATGACGCGCTTGAAATTCACCATTGCTATGACCTAGCTGTCTGTTTGAAACCGACGATATGGCAATTAGCGAAAACTAGCCACAGCTTTTGGACAAAGGCCGGTCGCGTAACAGGTTACTTCTATTCACCTCACTCACGGACGGACGCACTGCATGTCCGCCGCGGAACGTCCCGTGTAACGGACAATTACATGAAATATTAAAGTTATATTGATTCCCCTCCCTCCTTCCTCTCTGGCCTCCTCCTCTGACACGCGCTCGCTCGCTCGCTCGCTCGAGCCAACACTCAATAGCCTTCCGCACTAACTCACAGGGCAGGGAAGGAAGCAAACTACGTGGAACATGTCATAGGGAGTATGCAACATGCACTTTGAATTGATGATTGAAATATGTAATAGGAATTATTTTTGCGGAATGCCTAACGTTTGCGTGTCCTTCATTAATGCGTAATCATGGCGTAACACGCCTGCCCTACGCAGGCAGCCAATGCTCTTAAGGAACTTTAATGATCGCGGCAGTATGGAGAATGGGAACTATACGCGCACACGTACTCGAGCGCGCGTATACAAGCGGACGACCGAAGGAAGATTGGCGATTGGCGAAGTAGTATACTATGTACTAAGTACGCTCGAGCGGCAGATCCACACTGTAAACAGACGGAGGCGAAAATA
>JAAUYK010035773.1_pt1 | contig 10424 bp, 11 predicted proteins | sample 7278021 | NCBI WGS metagenome assembly JAAUYK01 (sample SAMN14350223, study PRJNA611818) | marine sediment metagenome | isolation source: surface marine sediment (1.8m) | place: French Polynesia: Moorea | collected 2018-08
CCCCGTTAAATTTAGATTATGTATACGAGTTAAAGCTAGAGGTCGTGAGTTCGTGTATTTTCTACAAGAAAAGATTATACTAATTGAGAATTCTGGTCGAGCCTCTCTGTACACACCGCTGTGTCAATAAACAAGTCCGCCATTCACCCCATTCCGTCACAGAGTTTCGTCTCTTGTTGCTCGTAGTCGCCTCCGAGATTCGGTCGGTGCTGGATGCACACAGTTGGCGTGCGTGACAGAGAAAAAGTGGGGCTCACTCCGAAACAACTTGGAAAGTCGTGCTCCGTTTGCGGCGCTTGCCATTGCCCCGATTCTTTCCTTGTTCTCCCCATACTACATCCGGATAGTGTAGGGCGGAAGGGAGGAAGGGAAGAAAGCACGGCTCATTCGGCGCGCCATCGCGCGAAAGGCTCGGCCAGATAGAATAGAAACGGAAAGGGAGCACGGAGCAGAACTTTTTCAAGAAAAGGCCCCAGAGTGAGGAGTGCTCATCTATGGACAAAGAAGACTTAGGAGGCCCTCATTGGTGTGGACACAGTCGACCGAGAGGAGACGGACGCTATGCAAATAGTGGTGGAGCCCACGCTCCAGCTCGCTTCCTATCAACTCAGTCAGTCGTCCGAAGAAAGGAAAGTTGAGGCGTGAATAGGCCGGTCCTCAATCCGGACTGAAATGCACAGATCGACGGTTGGAACGGACTCATTGAGTGATGCTGCAGTTTCTGAGTCAAAGTCGTTGCTGCTGTTGCTGCTGCCGTTGCCCGCCGTCGTCTACGCGACAAAGGTGCAATTCTGCCGACGACGAAGAGGTTCGTTGGTTGGTCAGTTATTATATTGTGCCACGGCGGCATGACTCAAATATAGTCTGTATTGCCGATGCCGAGCCGTGACCAATATTATTTGGAAGAATTTCAGTTACGTAAAGCGGGTCCCCATGATGGGGACGTTCGTCAGGGGCTGCGCGGCATGTCACCGCCTCCTCCTCTCGCTCTAGCCAATGCCATGATGCATCGGCGTTGACACTGCTCAAGGACGCTAGGAAGATTCCTTTTGCTTGCCGCCGCCGCGACGCGGCCACCGACGTCGTCGACGACGACGTGCGTAGGTAATGCCTGTCTCGTCTCGTGTGTGTATGTGTGTGTGTGTGCGAGGGCAGCAGAGAAGAGAAGAGAGAGAGATAGGCGCGAGAGACGAGACGCGGCGCACGAATAGAAAGAGACGGTACGTGCGACATGTCCATCCCCACACTCTTTCTTTAGTCTCCACATTCTTGGCCCCGCCCGATCACAGCTTTAAAGGGATTTACTAGATAGGATCGATTGGGTTGTAAGCCGGGATATAAGTGAGCTCCTCGGGACCTATTGTCAACTTCGAGGACAGCAAGGAATACCTGAGAAGCATTGAAAAAGGACTCGGCCATTTAATTCTGTTTTTGGTCACCGTGCGTTCGGAGAGCAGCCAATAAATAGCGTGTCCAGCTATCGCTAGCTCGTCATTTTATTGCTGCGAGCCAGATGTGAGCATTCAGTGCTGCCCAATTTGGTATATCGGATGAACTGAGCGAGCGAACGCGAGATTTCGTGCGGAGATTAGGAACCCACTTGTGGCTGCCTGGCCAGCTGGATCGAAGAAGCTAGAGCTAGACGAAGAAAACCAGTTCACGACGGGACAAAACGCGCGGCCGCGAAAGAGAAATTTCGATAGGCGAGCGGGCGCACAATGGCAAGAAGTCCTGTTCAGCCAGCGGCTCGTTTCCTATATAAAGAACCCGGCCTAGCTTCTCCTCCGCCTCCCATTAATCGCTTTAATTGGGTGTGTAGAGACAAGCAAGCAGGGGATCTAAGGAAAGAAAAAGCCACCCTCCCTCCCCATTCGTTCTTCCTTCCTCGGCAAGAATAGTTGGAGCTTTTTGCCATGCCTTTCTCGTCGTAAAATAACTGGCAGCAGTTTTTGTAGCTCTCTTTGCCGTCAGGTGTCCTCCAGCCCCATCGGTGGTTTGTAACAACCTTCATGGAAAGAATGTCTTGGAACAGAATATGACGTCCAAGATTTAAATGCATGCGTTCGCAATGAAAGCAATTTCCACTCTATGACTAATAATTATCCGATAAAAGATTCAGACTAACAGTATTTAGATATCATTTTAAAGAATTCTCGAGGAGAATGGTCTTGCACACTTCATACATGAGGCTCGAGGTGCATCCATGTCACGTACTCAAAGGACGATTACGCACCTTTTTAGCGTACGTCGCGTCCGGCCGACGATGAATCGTGAAAAAGAACGATGAATGACAGACAGCTCGACATCTCCCTCCACGCATAATCATCTGCCATTGACACTGAGTCCTCCCTTTCAGATTCGCAGCGGGACGAGTGGGTCCACTTCCGGCGGCGCCCTCCAGCATCAGGTATACCCGGTGTCCCGTCCCGCCCTGAACCTTGCGCACCGCATGCGCGGCATCCGCAGCGACGTCCAGAAGAAGATCAGCCGACTCCGGTCACGGTCGGCCGAGCGCATCAGCCAGCGGAACCAGATGCAGATGAACGCGGGCGAGCCGAGGAGCCGGAGGAGGAGGGGCGACAGCACCACCGACGCCGACGGGGACATTGACGAGACCTCGGCACAACCCTCAACCTCAGGTCCGTACGCGTGGCGGGACGGCAGCAGCGGCGGTCACATCTTGCCGGCACCGCCCGCGCAGGAGGCGGTCGCCTACACGGGGCCGTTCATCGGCAAGGCCAGGGCGCTCGTCGACTACACGCCCAGCCCGTACGATCGGGACGCGCTCAGATTTAAGGTATGGGATCCATCATGCTCTTTGTATCAAGCTACTACGTATCGTCTCTCTTTCAGCGCGGCGATCTGATCGAGATCATCTCGATGAACCCCAGCGGCCTGTGGAAGGGCAAGTGCGAAAGCCGGGTCGGCAACTTCAAATTCATCAACGTGGAGATCCTTCCGGAGAAGCCGTCCGGCGACGGCGAGAGCAACAGCGAGAAGAAATCGAGCGGCCGCGGCGACGGCGCGGACATCGGGCGCGCGAGGCGTCGTAACGGCAAGGGACCAAACAAGAACGGCGGAGGAGACGGCGCTCCGAAGAAGCCGGCGACAACTCGCCCTAAGACGGTGGAAGAGCTGCTTAAACGAATCGGACTCGAGGTGAGCGGAGGAACCGCGCGTCTATCCAATGAAGCTCATTATGTATCGACGGCGGCGCGACGAGCTCGTAATTAATGATCCTGTCTTCGCTTGGCAGACTTCGATCTACTCCCAGTTGCCTGATATACGTACAGCTCCTTCTAATATCTTCATTGAGAATTTTACTTTACCATCTTTAATATTAGATTTACTAAAGTTACGCAAGACTTTGCATTCATTGTCTGCTAAAGTTGGCAATTGAGATGTGAAGAGCAACTCCACGCAGCGATATCACTGGGACGACGGGAGGGAGGGGGTAAAGAAATGGAATCGTTTAACCGCGGGGCAAACGGCAGAGACGCTTCTGTCGGTATCATTGATCACGACGTCCTGCCTAGCCTCGGAGACTGGTTGGCACGCACCGCTTGGCTGGCGTGGCAGTTGGCCTACAAACAATGAGGACCAGACGTATAGTACTACGTGGATGAAAGACGGCCGGCGGCGCGGTGGCATAAAAAGCGGCGTCGCTTCCATCAGCCACTCCGCTGATGAAGATTGAGTAATGACATGAGACAATAGTCGGGTCTGCCTGTCCACTGGACCGTAGCCGGCTGATATACGTGGAAGAGAAGGATTAGGATTCCGTGAAGGAGAGAGAGAGAGAGCTGCCTAAGCTACGTACACGCATTATCCTAGCGAGGAGCGAGCCACTATCTATTATTGTGCGAATGCTTCTTCTTTGTGCTATATTCGTATTCGTAGCATGTTTCATATCTGTTCTCTCCCTTTCTGCAATGTAGGACCACATCTCTGTCTTTGTGCTGAATGGCTACGAAGACCTGGACTCCTTCGAGGACATGGACGAGGCCGAGCTCGACTACCTCGGAATCCGATCGGAGCAGAACAGAGCCAAGTTGATGACCGCAGTGCAGTTGTTGAACGACACAGCTGGTACTTGACTATAATATTTCAAAATGAATTTATGCTCTATACTATATTAATCATGTTCATCTTAATAGCCTTGCACTCTGGCGAGGACACGGACTCCGAGATTCGTGGCGACGCCGAGGGCGACGATGAGCACGACTCTCTGGAGGGCCACACATTCCTCAGCAGCGACCCCGCGGCCGCCTCCCCGACGGCGTCCGGTCACGCCTCTACCTCATCGTCGAGCGGTGCGTCGTCATCCGGCGTTGGCGGGGCCAAGTCTCGACCAGCCGCACCCGACGCCTTCCGTCGTCTATCCTTTCCCAGGGACTCCGGCTGCTTCGCCTCGAACGAGAATCTTAAGCTGGGCGAGGGTTCGACGGCCTCGAGCGGGACCGGTTCGTCGGTTGCGGCCGCGACGGCGGACGCGCAGAGGGCAAGTCCGGCGGCCAGCGACCGCTCCTCGCACTCCGGAGTAAGTTCTCACCCCGAGTCCGGCATCCATGGGTCGTCGTCTTGCAGCACCTCGGGGGGCAACGTGCGCTCGTCGGCCGTCGCCATCGTCAGCGGCGGATCCAGCGACGAGGACAATACGATGACGTCGCCGTTGGTGGGGGTGAAGCAGCGCGCGGCCGACCAGGCGGCAAAGACGAGGAGTCTCAGACAGGACCGGCGGACGATCAACGTGGAGGAGCTGGAAGAACAGCTTCAGGCAGACAAGAATCTCGTGTCGGCTGCGGCGGGGGAGAGGAGGCTGTCTGAGCAGCTCAGCTCCGGTCTCAGACTGACCGCGCAGAACAGGAACCTCTCTCACTCCGAGACGATGGACCTGATCCACGCCAGACGATACGAGGAGCTCAATCAAGAGAAACCGCCCCCGCTCCCGCCTCCGCCGGGGTCGTCTTCGTCAAGTAGTAACTTCGACGCCCTGCTGGAAAAGTACGGGAAGAAGTCCACCGGCGTCCGTCCGAGCTTCGAATCTCAGTTCATGAGCGCCAGGAGCGTCTTTGAGAAGGCGGCTGCCTCGGTCGAGAAGGGCAGCAGTCCTTCTTCCATCCCGCAGCCGGTGAGCAAGTCGGCCACGACGTCGCCTGTGAAGAGTCCCTGCCGCAAGTTTGCTGAGACTTTGGTCAACGCCGGCTCCGTGGATTAATTAGTCGGCGCTCGGTGATGCCAGAGAATGAATCTCCAGCTAGACTACACATATACGAAAGAAATTAAATGAGAAAAATATCCAAATGTTGCATGAACTACTACGTATAATTCTCCGCCTCCCATCGATCGAGTCATAACGATGCAAAAAATGTATTTCCGCTTGGTACACCCAACAGATTCTACGTATAAAGCGAATAGAGAAATAAATTCGTGATATGTCATGAACAATTGTTCTGCGAGCATCCTTTCTTGTACTTCAATATGTACTGCATTGTACGTACCCGAATCTTCGTAAAGGCCCAATAGCTCTCTTTCTTCGCCGATTGCTCATTGGTACCTTGCACCATTGGTTCCGCGCATGCGCCAAATCGACATCCAGCTTTCACAACTCCTCCGCTGGGAATCCCGATGCTTCTCATCTCTCAATGGAGCTATTTCAAACTTTCCGAATAGTGTCATGGAAGCAAAATCGAGAAACTTATTCAATGGGTGGGTTGTTAGTACAGTCTTTGCTTCAGAAGCAAGAAGCCACCGTGATTCAAGATGCAAACGTTGTGGCGAGTAGCGCTTTCCGTACTCTCGCTCTGTCCCCTCGCAAGTACATTGGCACTCGAAAACGTGCCCAAATCTAGAGGTGACTGCTACGAATATCCTAACAAGTGGACTTTCATCGACAAATCATACCAGGATCCAGGTAACAGTAAGTGGATACAGCAGTAGATGCTATTCTAATTCGCCCACTATTCTAATGCTAGACTATGAAGTGGCCAACATCTTGGAGTGCCTGTCGTACTTGGACGATCCGGCCAAATTTTGGGCCTCATACAACGATCGGACTCCGTTAATCGCCGAGTCCGAGTCCGACTGTCAGAACAGGACTCTGGTACGGAGAATGTACGACATCGAAGGAGGTATGCACATACGCACGCTCTAAACATGGACGCACATTATAATTCTGCCTTTATACACGTATTATAGAAGATGTCTCAAGCTGGCCAATGGTTGACAAGGAGAGGGAATGCAGGTACGGACCCGGCATGAAGTTATATATCTACGGTATACAAAGTGAACTTATGTTACATTCTTTAGAGCGCAGTTCTGGCATTCTTTCACCGGCGACGACGGGACGTGGTGGATCAGGATCCGCGCGAGCGAGTTTGCCGTCTGCCTTATATTCAGCAACGGCATCTGGATGTTCCTCCTGTTCGTATTAATCTACAGTGCCATAAAAGAGAAGAAGAGCTCTTTTCCTTGCTGCAGACGTCCCATTGTTCCAGTGACCGAACGACGGATATTATTCAGGAGAATGAGCAGGTACGAACATAGGGCATGCAAAGATTTTTGCATTACGTAATTGAGGATTTAATCTCAGGTCCAATAGAAGCATATTTGACTTCTCGCAGCCCGACTACGCCTGGGTTGAAGAACCTGGATTTATATAGCTAGAATTAAGAGGCTTTCACTCATAATAAATGTGCTGTAATATTGTTCGCGATCTCTTCATTTTTACCTAAATTGGTAAGAAAATGTGCATGTGCGAAAAAATATATGGATCCGTTTGGTTTCTCGTGCAGCGCTTTCTTTCCCGCCAATTCGGAGTTGCAGTCACGTGACCGGCGCACACGCGCGGGATTCCCGGCCCTGTAGTGCTTTCTCCATGCATGGTCCCCGCCCATCAAAGGCAGTCGGAGTAAAGCAGCTGATGGCATACGCGCGAAAGGAAGTGGATATCGTTGGGGATTTTTAGTTTGGAAGCAAACCATCACAGTGAAATGGATCCACTTCTTTTGGTCCATACTTTCGCTGGGCTGCTCGCTTTCGGAGCATCCTTGCCCGCCGGACCGACAACGTCTCCCGAGATTTCTCCTTCACCTGCTCCACACTTGCCCAACTCCTCATTGGATTGTTTAAGCTTCCGACTCAATCGTCATTGGGACTTCATTGAGTGGGAGTACAGGCGGCAAAGTATGGCACGATCGACAATAAACGGCTGTGTAAACTACATAAGTCGGATTTCTTATAGGATTTTTCTCCGAGAACACCCAGGAGTGCCTTGCCTACGTAAACGACCCAGAAGGCTACATGAAGAAGTTCAACGACAGGACGCCGTACATACCCAAGCAGAAATATGAATGCCGGGACAGATTGCTGTTACGAAGAATGGACATCATGTCAAGTAGGCGTGCTAATAATTCACTTAGTATTAAGTTATGGGCATATTCTCTCTGTCCCCAGTGGTTCAAGAGAAGCCCGATAACATGATAGAGCGAACGATGCTCTGCGAGGTTTACTTTGACAACCTCAGGCAGCAGCGGGAATTTGAGAGAAGTCGTGAAAAGGCGACCGAGGAGAGGACGACGAAAATTATTGTAGGCGGCGTCTGCGGCATCATCCTGATCCTCCTCTGCTGTCTGGCCGGATGGTGTCGGAGCGTGAAGCGGCAGGCGGCGTGCAGGGACGCCGAGATCAGAATCGCCGACCTGGTGCCGCAGCAGAGAGACGACGAATTAGATCAGACGGGGAGAACTGAAATGTAAGTGGAACTTTCGTCGACGTTCAAACTGGAATAAACGACATATTGTGTTCCTCCCCGAAGGCAACTGGCCGTTCAGGCAGCCCGCGAAAACGACCTGGGCTGGGGCTCCCAAATGAACGAGACCGCTGTTCCCCAACCGGAGAGACCGCCGAACACGTCGAATGAGGCTGCTCCACCGCCGTCATACGAGGAGGCCACTAATACCGCCTAGTGATATGAATTGGCAATCAACGGGGTGTTGAACGTAGTCCGGCTAGCTACACATTCAACGGATGCGCAACATCATAGTGACACTAAATCTTGCAAGAACAAGAAGGGGCATCGGCGATATAGATTAGCATGTCCCGCTGCTACGTAAAGACCGACCGACCGACCGGGATTCCCTTGCCTCCAAAACGTGTATTGCTCCAATGACTCACTGCAGGCGTGCGTGCATTGCGTAGACTAGAGCAGAGCGAGCGTCAGCAGCAGCTGATTTTCACTCTATAGCCAAGCTGTGGGTCTGTGGCTGAGCTATAGGTACGTAGTGCGTTTCAAGAGCGAGGACTCACTCCGGCACTCCCCCACATTACATGGACATGGTGTCATGACATCCTTCGATCCGATGTTAATCGCACTCAATCCGTCCTCCAGTGCCTGATAAATTGGAAATAACTGATGCGACCATGAGAGTGCTTAAGGCCGGATTCCTACTCGCCTTAGCGGCGGAGGCCGTCTCGGCGATGCCTACCGCCTCAACCCCAACCAGTGGTGATGGCGAGCCGTTGCTGCCCAAGACGAGCCGGGACTGCTTCGACCTGCACTACAGGAACAGCTGGGACTTCATCGAGCCCGAGTACAGAACGACCGAGTATTTCTCAGAGAACGTGCAGGAGTGCCTCGAGTACGCGCAGGACCCGGTGGGATTCATGCGACGCTACAACGACAAGACGCCCTACGTGCCAACCAGGAGGTGGGACTGCTCGGACAGGAAAAAGCTGCGGCGAATGAACACGGAAGAGTGTAAGAGATATTGATTGTTGGTATCGTAATTCATTCTCCTATTAACTATTTCGCCTATATTCAGTGGTGGGCAAGACCGGCAACATGAAACAGAAGCGAAGATACTGCGAAGCGTACATCGATCGCCTGACGTGAGTCTGGGTCATTTTTACATGTTCCATATTTTTGTATAAGGGTGCACGGAATTTATCTTTTAGGATGGAGCGAAACCGGGAGGTTCGGCGCGAGAACGACTCCAGACGAGCCGAGTCCACCTTCACCGTAATCGGCGTCATCATCGGCGCCGTTGCCGTCGTGCTCTGCCTCGTCTCCGCCTGCAGAAAGGCGGCCAGATGGGAGGCTGGAGAGGCTGGAGAGGTCAGAGTGGAGGACCTAGTCCCTGATCCGCCTGCCGAAGACGACACTCAGGTGGCTGTGAGGAACGCCAGAGAGAACGACCTCGGCTGGAATTCGTCTCTGTACGGTCCTCCGGCGGCATCCGCCTCGGTCGAAGCTGGGCAGAAGGCGCCCAACTACGAGACAATTGGTGCTCCGCCGACATACGAAGAGGCGACCAAAAACACGTAGCGCGCGCGTACATATACGAATATTATACTAATTGTCAGTGATCAAAGCCAAGCTTCACCGTGCTTAATTTAGGGAGTTGGGCCCTTTTAAGTTTCCTTTAACTGGACATTGGTCAGTCCAGTCTAATGTCCTTTCTGCCAGAATGAATGAGAGTCTCACATATCCATACATGTCTTCCCACATGCAGATGTCGGCCCCTATTTCTTGAGAGTACGGTGTATTCTTAATTCGTGTTAAGCCACTCATAGATCTGTAATAAAAGTCACAAAATCATATACACGTATGTTAGTCCACACACAAAAAAGAAGTTATATATATATATATTCGTACGTATAAGAGTTACATGCAATAAATGCCATTATTATTTTACGCTAACGGTGTCCTCCTAAAATCCTGTTTCCTTGGTGAAGCACAGATTCTGGAAAAGACTTCGTAGTAAACTTGCACAGCGATAACGCGAAGGTAGCGATACGGAGATAAGAATTGGCGGTTCGTTTTCGTTCCCCCACACAAGCAGCAGCAGCGTTCGAAACAATGCGCTATGAGGAGAAGATCATGTCCGACTTTTCCGTGCCTGACACGTGTGTTTGTGCCAATTCTAGTGATAACCTTCTTTCTAGGCAGGTCTTTCTTTACGTTACGTACATGTGGTATTTTAATTCACGATTGCATTTGCAACGTAGTCTGGTACCAGCTGCGCATCAGTGCGATGTCCCAAGCCCACAAAGAGGAGCTCATGGTCTTAGAGAGAAAGTACAGGAACAGCTTCGGGATCGTCCGCCGCTTGACTGACGAAGGGCTTATGTACCCCGGTGAGATTTCAGCCTACCACTTTGAAACCGCATTATCCACTTATCATTTCGTTTCAGATAAGTCCGTAGCACTAAGATCCAAGTTAAGGGATATTAATGCATTCTTGCAAACTGAACATGGGGTAAAAATGCACGCATAATAAGTAGTAAAATAATTTTACTCGCAAGCTCCCATTAGATCTCATCACATGCGGATTTTCTACACTGTGGGAGCCGTTCAAGTGTTGTGTGTCCTGAGCGCTACCTAGGCAGCGCCGGCAAGGCCAAACTCCTGCTGACCAACGGGA